>Ga0172382_10005124_pt1 | contig 19711 bp, 20 predicted proteins | sample Leawel138RmetaG_FD_122245 | JGI IMG/M metagenome (GOLD analysis project Ga0172382, IMG submission 122245) | Leachate microbial communities from a municipal landfill in Southern Ontario, Canada - Leachate well 138R metaG | ecosystem: Engineered > Solid waste > Landfill > Unclassified | place... | reverse complement strand
GACGGCACAAACCCCGTCCAGAACAGGATTTTCTTAAAATTTCATTGAGAAATTCTGAATTTAAATGAAAAATATTGTATATGACTTTTTTTTTTAGTATGTTATATTTGATATGGAAATTCTCAATTTAATAAGAGGTATGCTGTGAATATAGATTTATTAACAGTCGAAATAGGCAGCACTATAACAAAAGTTAATGCCTGGGATAACATTAATTCAGAAATAACCCATATTGGTCAATCAACCTCATTAACCACTGTAAATCTTAATGATGTTACTATTGGAGTTGAAAATGCAGTTTCACAACTGGAAAAGTCCCTTAAACAGAAAATAGTTCCAAGTGAAATATTAATAAACAGTTCTGCCGCTGGCGGTCTTAAAATTGCAGTTTTTGGATTAACACACGACATGACTGTAAGAGCTGCAAGAGAAGCCTCACTTGGAGCAGGGGCTATTATTAAGTACATCGGTGTTGGAAAAATTCAAAAATATATTATCAAAGAACTTAAAGAAGCACAACCTGCAATTATAATTCTTTCTGGTGGTGTTGATTTTGGAGAAACTGATATTACACTTCATAACGCTGAAATTTTAAGCGCTGAAGGTCCTGATATACCTTATATATATGCTGGAAATACAAAAATTTCAAGAATAATAAAAGAAATTTTTGAAAATAATAATAAAAAAATTACTATTACTGAAAATGTTTATCCAAACATTGACGAACTCAATATTGACCCATGCCGTGAAATAATTCAACATACTTTTTCTGAGCATATAATACACGCTTCAGGAATGGAAAAACTCAGCCAACTGACATCAAAAGAAATCATTCCCACCCCTTATGCAGTTATGAAAACCGCTGAATACATATATAAAACAATGGGAAACGTAATTATTTTTGATGTTGGTGGTGCAACAACAGATGTTCATTCTGTTACAGAAGATTCTCCTGAAAACAGTGTAAAAAGAACCGAACCTGAGCCTCTATCCAAAAGAACTGTTGAGGGAGACCTTGGTGTTTATGTAAATGCTGAAAATCTGAACGAAATAAAGCATAAATTTTTTACAGACAAAATTGATTTGTCAAACTTAAAACCTATGCCTGACAACATTGAATCTGTAAAAATTTCTTCTTATCTTGCCCAGAAGGCTGTAAATATTTCAATGACAAGGCATGCAGGTGTTAAAAAAAATCTTTTTACCCCGACAGGGAAAAAATCCTATGTTAAAGGTCGCGATCTTACCGCTGTAAAATATGTAATAGGCACTGGTGGAGCTTTAACAAAATTACCTGGTGCACTTGATATTTTAAAAAATTCATTAATTTCTGATTATGGTGAACACCTCGTTCCCCCAGCTGAAGTTGTATGCGGAATTGATAAAAATTACATATTCTCATCCTTAGGAACTATAATTTTTCATTATAAAAATATTAACATTAAAAATATTATAAAAAACTCTTTAAAACATAATTCGGAGGAACAGTGAATCCTAAATTATTAATTAATCTCGAAAAAATTAAACAAAACGCAGTAAACATTAAAAAACAGTGTGATAAAAACAATATTAAAATATTTGGAATTACAAAAGTAACATCAGCAGATATTAAAGTTGCTGAAAAACTTATTGAAGCTGGGATTTATGGTCTGGGAGATTCAAGATTAAAAAACATTAAAAATCTCAAAAAGCATTTCCCAGATATGCCAACGCTTCTTGTAAGACTTCCAATGCTTTCTGAAATTTCAGAAGCTGTTAATTTTTGTGATTATATGCTTGTTTCTGAAATTGAGGCTATTAAGAAAATCGAAGAACAATCCATTTTACAGAACAAAAAAACTGATATTATATTAATGGTAGATCTTGGTGATTTGAGAGAAGGTTTCTGGCCTGATGAAACCGATAATTATATTTCTTTTTTAAAAAAATTAAAAAATACAAAAATTTCAGGAATAGGGGTTAATCTGGCATGTTATGGAGGAGTAATTCCTGATGAAAATAAAATGAATGAACTTGTTAAATTAAAAAAATTATTTGAAAAAGAACTTAATATTAATTTCCAGTATGTTTCAGGTGGAAACTCTTCTTCCCTTCCTCTTGTTTTAGAAAATTCAATAAATCCAGAAATTAATATGTTAAGAATCGGTGAAGCTATAATGCTTGGAAGAAATGTTATCAACCGCGACCCCTGGCCTGAAACTTTTCAGGATACATTCATACTTGAGGCTGAAATTATTGAGCTGAAGAAAAAACCTTCCGTTCCTTCTGGAAACATAGGACAGGACGCATTTGGAAACACCCCTGTATTCAAAGACAGAGGGTTTCATCATAGAGCAATACTTGCAGTGGGAAGACAGGATATTGATGTTGAAGGATTGATTCCAATGGGTGATTATGAGGTTTTAGGTGCTTCAAGCGACCATTTGATAATTGATGTTGAGAAAATTCATCATAATTTAAAAGTTGGAGATACTTTAAAATTTATGTTGTCTTACAGCGCTCTACTGGCAGCTTTTACATCAGAATACGTTGAGAAAATTTATATTTAATCCCAGCTTTCTGTTATAACATTTATATCAGAAATGTTACCTACATCAAGGAAACCTCTTGTATTATCTATAGTAATAGATTTCTGTGCCGGTATTACAGTTGCGCTTAAACTCCCCTGTGGAATGACTTCTGCTCTTCCATCTTTAACAGCAATTCTTATTGTCTGTCCAAAATTTTTAGTTTCAACTTTAAAAACTGTCAACTGTGATGAATCTATTGTGACTTTTGCCAATTTATGATTAATAACAATACTTCCTCTGCCTGTGGGTTTTCTACCTGAAATAACACCATTTTCAAACTCAAACTCAACATCAGCTACTCCTGCGGTTGGAACTTCCATTTTTGTCATGGCAAGTTCTATCTCACCCCTAAGTGTAACAAGTAAGTCATTGCCAAAATCAAGTCTGGCTCTTCCGCCTTGACTAAGTCTTAAGGCGTCACCTTCCTTAAATATATTATTATCATCAAGAACAAATGTAGGCTCATCTTTTCTTCTGTAGTCAAGAGAACCCATTATTGGAATAACATTTACAACTTTTGTTTCATCTATTTTTGCCTGAATTTTTTTGTTTTTAGAAGAGGAAAGAAATCCGACAAAAGCTCCAATCATAATAATTAAAATCCCAAAAACGATTCCGACTTTAATTTTAAGCATTTTTTTTCTATGTATTTCATACTGCTTCTGTTTTTCAAGCTCCATCTGTTTTCTTTTTCTGAGGCGTTCTCTTGGAGTTTCCATTTTTATATCCTGCCACTTGCCCATCTATTCCTCCATAAAAATACAAATTAGTTTTATTATTTAAGACGTTTTAAAAGAATTTCAGAATGTCTTCCCCATTCATTATTCCACTTGAAAACATCTCTGTTATTTTTTAATTCAGCAGCCTGTTCAAAATATATCAGAGCTTTATCAGTTTCGCCAGTTACCATATAAACTTTTCCAAGAAAATATTTTGTTTTTGCATCATTTTTCAAATCTGGAAAATCAATTGCTCTGTTAAGAATTGAAACTGCTTCTTTAATTTTTTTATCACTATCTTTTTCATCAAGATTATAATTCCCGGTATCAAAAAGATTCAGAGAATCAGAAATTGCATTATTTGAAATTTCTATTAATTTATCAGAATCAATAAATATATCAGTGTTTTCATTTTGCTCAAAGTTTTCAACCTGAATATCAATAACAATTTCATTTTCAACTTGATTTATAACTTCAGATACTTTTAAATTAGTTTCATTTTTCCTGTTAAATCCATTTAAATTTAAAAAAAGCAGAAAAATTAAAAAAATCGAGAAAATAATTTTAAACATTTAATTTACTCACCTTATTAAAAATTTTACGATAACTACTGATAAGCTTATCAACAGTATGATTTTTTAGTACATAATTAAAGCTGTTCTCTCCCATTTCCATATAAGTATTATTATCGGTATTTTTTATAAAAAGCACAAGATTTTCAAACTTACCTTCGGCAAAATAACCAGTTTTATAATCATCAAGAATGTTGTCTGGGTTTACATATAGTGATAAAACAGGTGTTTTTGAAATAAATGACTGAATAAAAGTATTTGGAAACCCTTCATATATTGAGGTATTAATAAGTGCTTTAGCTTTTTGAAAGTAACTACCAATATCATTCCACGGAACATAATCAATCACAGTTAAATTTTTTAATTTTTCAGATTGACTCAAAAAATCTTCTTTAATTTTTCCATCTCCTGTAATTATTGCAACAAATTTTTTGTCAGGAAATTTTTTTACAATTTTTAAAAAAATTTTTGGTTTTTTAATCTCTGTATATTTTCCAACATATAAAAAATAATGCTTATCAGTCATGTCAGTATTTTTTGTTATATCAAAAACTCCACATCTGACTGTTTTTATTTTTTTATTTTTGAATTTTTTTAATAAAGTCTTCTGTAATCTGTTTTGAACAATAATATAATCACAGAATTTTAATCCGATATAAGTGAAAAAATATATTATTGGTTTTTTGATAAGAAATCGGTAATTGAAATCAAAATCACTTGCTCCACGATAAATAATTTTAGATTTAGGTCTTAATATTTTTAAAAAAATAACACCAAGTCCAAAAAATTCACTCGCACCAGAAAAAAAATAAATATCTGATTTTTTATTAAAGATTTCTTTTAAAAAATAAAAACGTGCCGCAACTTTATAGAATATATTACTTTTTTTTAATTCAAGATATTTTATTCCAGTAAAATTTACGCTGTTTATTTTTTTACATTCCGATTTTCCGTTAATACCAGTTAAAAAATCTATTTCAAATCCCGGGAGCTTATTAAAAATATCTGCTATATAAAAAGTATTTAGTTCAGCACCGCCAGATTTTTCCCCTTTTAATACCTGAAAAGCTCTGGGCATAAAAAAACAGACTTTTTTAAAACCTGTTTTCAATTGAAAAGTTCCTTTATGTTTTCTACAGAATCTATTACTCTGCCCGCAAAACATATATTAACAGGCTCTTCTTCTTTTTCTGAAAATTTAATCATTCCAAGATTGCAGGAGTTTATTATTATACCTACGCGATTCTTAAATTCATCAAATTCTTTTTCTGTAACATTTGGGATTATAACAATAAAGCTGTTGGTATCATAACACCCTAAAATATGATAGGGGGCAATTATTGCAGTTAATGTTTTTGAAACTATATTTAAAATATTGTTTGCTTTTTCCTGACCGCATTCTTTTTTTAATGCTTCATAATTTTTTAATGTTATAACTATTACACCAAACTTAACTTTATGATTTTCAAGTTCCTGAAGAAGGTTTTCTATTTTCATTTCCATATATTTTTTATTAGGCAATCCAGTTATTTCATCAACAAATGCCATTTCTCTTAACTTGTCTATCATTTCATAAGCAGCCTGAGCACTTGAATTATCACTGAAAATCTCAACTGCCCCTTCAAGATTACCTTCATTGTCAAAAATAGGGGAAACTCTTATTTTTATTGGAATTTTCTGTCCGTTTTTATGCGTCATGAACACTTCAGCCTCACGAAGATTACCGTCCTCTAGAGTAAAAAACAGAGGACATCTTGAATTGCAGAGATGAGCTCCGTCACAGTCCATGTGATTTAAAATATTATTCTGGCATTTTGAACCTATTACTTCATCAGCCCTGTATCCTGTCATAATTTCTGCACTCTTGTTCCAGTAGGTGATTACTCTGTTTTTATCAACAAAATATACTCCATCATAAAGATTATCAAGAAGATTTTTATAAAAAGTTTCAGAAAATCTGTTCATATTTGCCCCCTCATAATTGCGAATTGTTTAAGTTATTTTTTATTATATTATTTTTTTATTTTAATATCAATTTTGAAAGAGGATATTTCAATATTTCCAAATCTTTTCTTTTTAAAAGATATTCTGCTTTTTTTTCAAGAATTATATCAAGCCTGTCTCTGTAATTTAACCTGAATGAATTTTTTAATCTTTCATCATAATTAATTTTTTCCATATAACCTCCTTTTATCAAGCAACATTCTTTTTAAATAAAATCGGTTACCATTTATCATTTACTCTGTATTGAATAGCCTCCATAACATGTTCTTCTCTGATATTTTCACTTTCTGAGAGATCTGCTATGGTTCTTGAAAGTTTAAGTATTTTAAAATAAGCTCTGGCACTCATTCCAAATTTTTCAATAGTGTTGGATAGTAATTTTTTTATATTTTCATTAACATTACAATATTTATCAATAAATCCAGGGGTTATATCTGAATTATTATGGAATAATTTTTTATCAAATCTTTTATTCTGTAATTTTCTAACCTTATCAACTCTCTGTCTTATATTATCACTTTGCTCAGTTTTTACATTTTTAGTAAGTTCCTCAGTTTCTACTCTCGAAACTTCTATCACAATATCAAACCTGTCCATAATTGGCCCTGATAGTTTCTGACGGTATCTATCCTGCTCTCTTACTGAACAGGAACAGTTTTTTCTGTCATCAAAAAGATAACCACAGGGGCAGGGATTTGCAGCACCTACAAGCATAAAATTAGACGGATAAGTGTAGCTTTCTTTAGCTCTTGCAATTCTTACAACTTTATCTGTAAGAGGCTGTCTTAATACTTCTATTACACTTTTTCTGAATTCTGTCATTTCATCAAGAAAAAGTACACCGTTATGAGCAAGAGATATTTCACCAGGTTTCGGAATTGAGCCCCCTCCAACCAGTGCTGCATCAGAGATTGTATGATGAGGTGCTCTGAAAGGTCTTTTATTAATCAATCCTGATTTTTTTGGGATTTTTCCGCATATACTGTATATTTTTGTGGTTTCAATTATTTCATCTTCTGTCATTTCAGGTAATATACCTGGCAACCGCCTTGCCAGCATGGTTTTTCCAGAACCCGGACTACCGAGCATAAGAATATTATGATTGCCAGCCGCTGCAATTTCTAAAGCTCTTTTGGCCATATACTGTCCTCTTACTTCAGAAAAATCAGGTTGGATTTTTTCTGACTTTTGTGGCTCTGAAAAATAATTTTCAACTTCTGGAAAATCCTTTAAAATAAGAAGTTCCAGCACATCTTTTATGTTTGAATAACTGTAAATTCTTGCATCTTTTATAATGCTGACCTCTTTTTTGTTAGCTTCTGGTATTACAAAATTACGATATCCTTTCTGATAGGAATCAATTATCATGGGAAGCATTCCTTTAACAGCTCGCATATCTCCGCTGAGCCCAAGTTCACCAATAAATACAGTGTTATCAATAATATTTTTATTAATTTTTTTTATTCCACCTGAGGATACAATCAGACCAAGAGCTATCGGTAAATCAAAATTGGAACCATTTTTTCTGATTTCAGCGGGAGAAAGATTAACAGTAATTCTTCCTGGGGGTATTTTAAATCCTGAATTTAAAACTGCCGCTCTTACTCTTTCTTTTGCTTCATTAACAGATGTATCAGGCAGCCCTACTATTGAAAATCCTGGTAATCCTCTTAATATGTCTGTTTCAACTTTAATAATTTCTGCACCATTGCCATATATATTACTTGAAATAATGCTGAAGTACATTGAAAGCCTCCCCCCTTCAGGAATCTATACCATTCTGACTTTATTTTATTTTAGAATCAGAAAGCATAGACCCCCTGTGAGTTTTATTGATTTTTATAAAAAATGCTTCTTCTGAAAAAATTGTGGAAATAATTATTTTAAAAATCATATTTTTATTATCAGAAAAATAATTATCAGGTTCTGTATAAATCTCTGAAATATACTCTGAAAAACCTTCATCCTGTAGTAAATATTCACAAAAAAGAGCATATCTTTGATTAATAATTTTTAAACCAACAAAAAAGAAAATAATAATAACGAAAATTAATATGGTAAAAATTTTGATTTTCATATACATTCCTCCTTTTAAAAAAGGAATGCATAAACTGTTCCATAAATAAATGTATATTTTAAGCCATTTTTAATTATTTTTTTTGTATCATTATGAGATTTGTATCATTTTTTTACATTAAATGAAGTTTAAAGCGAATGTCTGAATTTTTCTGGGAAAATACTGCCAAGTCCATTAACAGCCCTGACAGTTATGGTAGAATTGTTTCTTTCAAGTGCAATATATGAAGCAAACTCAGGATTTGATGAAAAAGCCTGAACAACCATTCCTGCAAGTCTATTTTTAGAGTATTGTATAAAACCATAGAAAACAAATTTAGTAATTCTAATCTGATAAGTAACATCATCTATTCTATAGATTTCAAAATTTACATCAAACGGGAATATATTATATTTACCACTGATTGAAAGATTTTCCTGATTTATTCTGAATTCAAGGTTTTTCATACCGGATTTTCTCAGGCTTTTTTCATAATAATCAAGTCCTTCATTAAAAAAATCTTCCGGTACTACATAAACATATTTTTCATCTGAAAAAACAAGATTAGAGCTGTAAGTAAATGAAACACTGTATATCAGTAATAAAATAATAAATATTTTTTTTGAAATTTTCATCTTATAAACTTCCTGTTCACAAATTTTCTGTTAAATCCAAGAAAATATTCTGAACTGTATGCTCTCTTTCCAATATTTTCATCATAAACTGTAAAATGTGTTACTGCAAAATCAAGATAAACTGACTGTCTAATACGATATCTGAAATTATTTTTAAGCTCGCCTTCATAATATGTTCTATTGCTGTTTGAATAAAAAATATCTGCTGTATTGGATATTTCAAGTCCATTTGGTCTAACTTCCTTGTTTTTTCCTGTAAGTTGAATACCTATATGATGTTTTTTCCCTTTACGCGGAAATACCTGCTGATAACTTAGCCCTGCATAAAAATTAGGGGTAAAATCATTACCTAAACTCAGACGATAATTTAAAGGTTGATCTCCGGCAGTATTTTTTAATAACGATAAATCAATACGCTGAACCACTGAAAGGCTGTTGAGTTTATTCTTTAGATTAGTATCTATTCTTATATTATCATAAATAATATCATTATCTCTTTTATCCTGCCTGTAATTTATTGTATTAGAAAGTGACCTGATTTTGCATTCCCTATAAATATAATTGTTAAAAATCAATCTGCCGGTTTTCTGATCAGTTTTATATATTTTTGATACTCCCTGATATAAAGCTTTCTGTCCCCATCCTGATAAATCTGAAAAATTAACTGTTATATCGTAATTATTTATCATATATGGCTTAAAATAAGCGTGTTCCTGCTCCATCAAATTTATATTGTCAAGAGCAATCTGTTTTATACTTGGTAAAACATTTTCTTTTTTCAGTTTCATTGGAATTTTCAAAAGTTCTTTCTGCTGAAAAAGAAAATCATTTACAAGCACAGTATATTCATAATCTGCAATAACATATCTGTTAAATATTCTTCTGTATCCATCACTGTCTCTGTCAAGACCATATACAATCAAATCGGTTCTTGATAATAAAGCCTGAAGAGAATCCCCTCTCATATAAACTTTGTGCATAGGATTATCATATCTCAAAAAGTCCTGAAATCCATCCATATCTGTTTTAAATGTTCCATGATTTAATAAAACAGCATCAGATTCTGTTTCTTTTCTAAGATAACTCATTAGAGCCCGGATAAATAAATTTTTATCACTTATATGAATATCTTTTTTTGAAGGCAGATTGTCAACGATTGTTATAAATTCATCTGTTGATGGTGTATCAAGAAGTTTGAAGTTAAAATTAAATTTTTTATCTTTAGCTCTTCCTTCCCACACAACTCTTAGTGATGATGGTATTGCATAGATTTTTGTTCCATTTCTCAAAGTTGATTCAAGATAGGTTATACTGTTAAAATCATTTGCTGCAATATAAAATACATAATCAATACCATTTATTACTGAAAAAACTCTTGCTGTTTCTGTTTCACTGGCATTACTTAAAGCAATAACTGTATCAAATTTACCCTGATTCTCATTTATTATTTTTAAATATTCAGTCCTGAAATCATTTAATATAATGTTATCAGCTATATCTCTGCTTAAAGTTCTCTTAACGTCACTTCTCATAAAACCAAGAAAAAGAATTCTAATTCCATTTATTTCAGAAATAACATATTTATTACCAATATTTGAATTAGTCGATATAACATTTATATTAGGGGTAAGGTTAAGAAAATTTTCAATTCCATAATCAAAATCATGATTAGCTGGAGATAAAACTTTTAATCCTGCTTTTTCAAAAAGATTATACATTGCTGAACCATGATTTTTAAGTGTATATCTATTTACGTCTATTATATTTCCGCAGTCAGCTAAAAAATATCGAGTTTTCTGATTAGCCAGGTATTCAATAAACGAAACAAGTCCTCCTGGTTGTCCCTGCTGACCAGGATTTGCTCTTGCATCTCCTGCTATAATTAATATTTCATCATCAGAATAGCAGAATACTTTAAACAAAATTAATAATAAGATAAATATTTTTTTCAATTTTTAACCTGCCACAATTTTAATATAGGCCTTTCTGTTTCTGGGACCGTCAAATTCTGCAAAATAAATATCCTGCCATGTTCCTAAAATCAGTTCACCATTTTCAAAAATAACAGAAAGAGATGGTCCGAAAAGTGAAGTTTTAATATGAGCTGCTGAATTACCTTCACAATGTTTATAATTATCATTGAAAGGAATAACTTTGTTTATTTCATAAAGCATATCCATTTTTACAGCCGGGTCTGCATTTTCATTTATTGTTACAGCTGCTGTTGTATGAGGAATAAAAACAACTGCTATCCCACTTTTAACACCTGATTTTTTAACCGCATCACTTACTTCCTGAGTAATATCAATCATTTCTGTTTTACTGTCGGTTTTAACATCAATTGTAAAAATCATTGTTTCTCCTTGTGTCAGGTAATTATTTTGCTTGAAAAAACATGTATATTTTCAGGAATTTTTTCTACTTTAGAAACTAAATTTTCTTTTTCAAAATATGCGATTATATTTCTAAAGTCCTCTATCTGACTTTCTGAAACCATAAATTCAACCAATCTTGTTTTTTTATCAAGAGTATGGATATTAGCTACTCCTTCATGGGCTTCAAAAACATTTGCCACTTTGCATAGGTTATTTTTTTCAATTTTATATATAAAACTTACTGTATCAGTCATCTGAACTTTCCCTTGTACGCAGAATATATAAATCTTTAACAGGATAATCAAAACTCATGAGAATATTATCATGATGTCCGGCTTTAAGCACTCTTTCTTTTGAGCCATCCTCATTAATTTTGTAAATATCCTGAATAATCTGTTTGAAAGTTGAATCTGGTCCAATTATTTCAACCTGCTGTCCATAATGGATTTCATTTTTCAGAGTAACTTTCGATAAACCCTCTTTTTTACCTTCGATAAATCCAAGAACTTTCTGATTTCTAATATATGATGAAGTATCATAAATCTGGTCTGTTTGACAGAAACCATCTTTTGAAGGTGAATCTGTATAAAATCTATGGCTTACTTTTTCCAGTTCATCATCCCATTTTTTCTGCCAGACAAAATTTTCTTTATCATTAAAATAGGTATCTATTATTTCTCTATAAACTTTTACCACAACTGCTACGTAATATGAGGATTTTATTCTTCCCTCAATTTTAAGAGAACATATTCCAGAATCGATTATTTCTTTTATATTTTTTGATAAATTCAAATCTTTTGAATTAAAAATATATGTTCCATCATCATCTTCATAAACTGGAAAAAACTGTCCTTTACGTTTTTCTTCTTCAAGAAAATATAATTTGTATTTCCAGCGGCATGGCTGAGAACAATCCCCTCTGTTTGAATTTCTTTCTGTCATATAACTAGATAGCAGACATCGACCTGAATAAGATATACATAAAGCTCCATGAATAAAAGCTTCAAATTCTATTTCAGGAACTTCTTCAACCATTTTTTTAATTTTTTTCAGAGAAAGTTCTCTTGCAAGAATTATTCTTTCTACATTCTGTTTTTTCCACATTTTTGCAGCATAACTGTTTGTAGTGTTTGCCTGAGTTGAAAGATGAACAGGGATTTTAATTTTTTTTTCATTAATAAAATACACAAGTCCAGGATCAGATACAATTACAGCATCAACTTCTGCCTGTTCAAGTGCTTTCAGAGTTGAATAAAGTTTATCAAAATCCTCATCGTACATATATGAGTTAAGAGTAATATATATTTTTTTACCTTTTTCATGTGTATAGTCAACTACGTTTTTTAAGCCTTCAATAGTGAGATTTCCAGCTCTTTTTCTCAGAGAAAAATCTTTTACTCCAGCATAAACTGCATCAGCTCCATATTCCAGAGCAAATTTCAGTTTTTCAAAATCTCCTGCCGGGGCTAAGAGTTCTGGCTTTTTTTCCATTTAAGATACTCCTTTAAAATCAGCGAAGCTGCCATCTGATCAACTAGTTTTTTACCTTTTTTTGCATTATACCCCATCATTCTTAAAGCTTCGTAACTGTCGCGTGTTGAATAATTTTCATCAAAAAGTTCAACTGTTATTTCCAGTTTTTTTTCAAGATTTTCAGCAAAAATGCGTATTTTCTGACTTTGAATAGTATCTTCACCTTTCCAGTCACTCGGCAGTCCAACAACTACATGGTCAACTTTCTGCTCTATGATGATGTTTTTAAGTTTACTGTAAACATTTTCATTTTTTATTGTACAAAATGGAACTGCCAGCATTTCCATTTCATCTGTCAGTGCAATTCCAAGTCTTGCATTTCCATAATCAATACACATTATTTTCATTTTATTATTGTTTTAACTATTTCTTCTAATTTTTTATCAATATTTTTAAGTTTTTCAACGTTATTACCCGCACCCTGAGCCATTTCAGGTTTTCCTCCACCTCTTCCTTCAAGATAAGTTGCAACTTCTTTAACAATATTGCCTGCTGATAGTCTTGTTGAAAGGTCTCTTGTTACTTTAACCACAATATTAACCTTTCCTTCATTTTCAGAAAAAGCAATACCTGCTGAATTTTCTTTGTTTTCAACTAATTTATCAACAACTTCTCTTAATTCATCTGGTTTTAACCCATTTTTTACCACACTTTTAATTATTGCATTATTTATTTCAAACTCAAAATCCATTGAAGGTGCTGCTCCATGAGTTTTCAACTCTGTGATTTCTTTTCTCAGCACTTTAAAATCTTCCTTCATTTTTCTAATTCTTGCTGGAATTTCTTCAGGTTTCACTTTCAGTTCGTTTTGAACATCTGTTAAAAATGCAAAATTATCATTCACATATTTTAAAGCTTCCAGACCACAGCAGGCTTCGATTCTACGGACAGAAGCTGCAATGGAACTTTCTGATACAATTTTAAAAAATCCTATATCTCCTGTTCGATTTACATGACAGCCACCGCAAAGCTCCATGCTTGGTCCCATTGTAACAACACGAACTTTATCACCATATTTTTCACCAAAAAGCGCGGTTGCACCCATTTTTTTAGCTTCATCAATAGTTTTATTTACTTTGGAAACTTCAAAATTTTTGCATATAAGGCTGTTAACCTCAAGCTCTATTTTTTTAATTTCTTCATCTGTCAGAGAGTTGAAATGTTTAAAATCAAATCTCATTCTTTCAGGATTAACATAAGAACCTGACTGTTCTGCATGGTTTCCAACCACTTTTCTCAAAGCATTATGAAGAAGATGGGTTGCTGAATGATGTCTTTCAGTTGCTCTTCTTAAGTTTTCATCAACAGCAAGTTTAACTTTTTCACCTTTTTCAAAAGGAATGTTTGAGTCAGCAATATGAATAATAAGACCCTCAACAGGTTTTATTGTATCAATTATCTCAACTTCGTCTCCACCTGAAAAATACACTTTCCCTCTATCGCCAACCTGACCACCAGACTCACCATAGAAAGGTGTTTTTGAAGTTATAAACATATTATCCTTTACATATATAACAGTTGTTTCTTCAATCAGACTTGTATATCCAGTAAATTCAACTTCTCCAGTCTGTTCTTTTATTTTAAAATATTCATCAATTTCAAGTCTTGCTGCATTACCTTTCCAGTTTTTTCTTGAACGTTCTTTCTGCTGTTTCATTGAATCTTTATATTCCTGCTCATTGATGGAAAAGCTTTTTTCTTTTAAAATTATTTCAGTTAAATCGTATGGAAATCCGTATGTATCATACAGTATGAAAACATCTTTTCCTGAAAATTCTGTCTTGTTTTCAGTCTGATGTTTTTCAATCATATCATCAAGTATTTTTGTTCCCTGTTTTAAAGTTGAAAGAAAAAGTTCTTCTTCTTTTTTTATAATAGTTTTAATAAAATCTTTTTTCTCACGAATTTCAGAATAAGCTTCTCCCATTGTTTTATCAATAACATCAACAAGTCTGTAAATAAATGGCTCATTCATCAAAAACGAACCATATCTTATCGCTCTTCTGGCAATTCTTCTTAACACATAATTTCTTCCTTCGTTTCCTGGAAGTACACCATCACCAATAAGAAACGCAAGACATCTTGCGTGGTCAGCAATTACACGAAATGCTACATTTTCATTATCACGAATTTCTTTATTATAGGTTTTTCCAGTAATTTTTGAAATTTCTTCAATAATATCTCTGAATATATCAATTTCGTAGTTTGAATGAACATGCTGCATTACAGCTACTATTCTTTCAAATCCCATACCTGTATCAATTCCAGGCTGAGGAAGCGGTATCATTTCACCATCTTCTTTTCTTTCAAACTGCATGAAAACATTATTCCAGACTTCGACATATCTGTCACATTCACAACCTACTGTACAATTCTGGCTTCCACATCCGTATTTTTCACCAAAATCATAAAATATTTCACTGTTAGGTCCACAAGGTCCAGTTGGTCCCATAGCCCAGAAATTATCTTTTTCATCAAATCTGAAAATTCTTTCTTTCTGAATTCCAATATGCTTATTCCATATATCAAATGCTTCATCATCTTCTCTGAATACTGAAACATAGAGTTTATCAACAGGCAGTTTTAATACTTCTGTTAAAAATTCCCACGCATATTCAATAGCTTCTTTTTTGAAATATTCTGAAAAAGAAAAGTTGCCAAGCATTTCAAAAAAAGTGTTGTGTCTGGCTGTGTAACCTACATTATCAAGATCATTATGTTTTCCGCCGGCTCTGACACATTTCTGACAGCTTACTGCACATGTATAATCACGTTTTTCTTTTCCTTCAAATACTGATTTAAACTGATTCATTCCTGCATTTGTAAAAAGAAGTGTTGGATCTTCAGCTGGCACAAGTGATGAACTTGCCACTCTTTTATGACCTTTATTTTCAAAAAATTTTAAAAATGCTTCTCTTATTTCATTACTGTTCATCAATTTTTCTCCTTAAAAGGCAAAATTATAATTTATGTTTTTTTGTTGTTGAATATTTTATCAAAAAAACCAGCAAATTAAAAGCAGAGAATTACTGCAGCTATAAGTGAATAAGTGAATGAGTTAAATCAAAAACTGGTAAGTCGTAAGCAATGAAAAAAATAATTAGAGACAACGACACTGAATTCCTGCATAAGAATGTTTTTAATTTTTCTTACTCATATCTCTTTTTATTAAAATCCTAAATTAACTTAAAAAATATCAAGTTTTTTTCCATTAAATATTATGTAATAGTCAAAAAAAATAGATAGATATATCAGTATATTTATTAATGCTAAAATTTTAAAGAAAAAAACAAAAGAACTTAACGCGTCCCAAGGTATAATTAAAATATATAAACACGAACCAAAAATAATCAAAATTGATAGAATTCCAAATAAAAAAATTAGAAATCTAAAGAATATTTTAGTTATTCTATACTTCTCAATTTTTTTAATCAAAATATCAGTTTCTTTTTTTTCTATAATTATTATTAGCATTAGATTTTTAAATACATACATCATTAAAGTTGACATAAATAATATTAAAATCAAATATCTACTTTCAGATAAAACAATATTATCTTTATAAAATGAACTATCGATGGTTGGAAATTTTAAAATTAATAAAACTGGAATTAAAAATAGAAAAATTTGCAAATAATAGAAAAATCTTAATTTAATAGTTTTCATAATTTATACCCATAAGAACTATTTTATCCTGTTTAAATCTATGTATAAAATTATCATCATAACCCCATTTTAATATTCTATGATAAATTGTTCTTCCAGCCATCCAAGTTCCAACCCCTAAATAAGTTAATACTATTCCAATTTGTACTGATTTGTAAATTCCTAATGCTACAACACCACCTCCAGTTAATATTGCTCCAGCTATTACAACACCTATGGCACATTTTATAGCTGTTTCTTTGCTCATGAAACCTCTATTTAACATTTCGGTTTTTAAATTACCTTTGCTGTCCCAGATTTCATTTGTTTTATCTAATTTAGCCAATACATATACTGATCTTAGCATAGATTTTCCATGTTCAGTTTTTATTATTTCTTCATATTCCTGTCTTGTCATATCACTTTTAAAATTATCATATTTAAATATTTCTTTGTCAATTTTTAGTTTTTATAAAATCTCTTAAACGATTCATATTTTTATTAAAAAAAATTAATAACATAATACAAAATATACAAAAAATAAATAAATAAATTGAAAAAAATAAAATTAAATCTACTAATATATTTTTATTAAAGTTAATAATAAAATTTTGATAATTAATTCGAAAATACAAAAACCCAGACAAATAATATATTATCATTAAAACAGAAAAAACTAGTAATTCTTTATAAAAAAAGAAATCATTAATTTTGATATTTAATTCAATGTATAAATTATTAATTTGTTGATGAATTTTCGATAAAAAATTAAAAAAAAATGCTGACACGAATATTGGAGTCAAAAATATAAACTGAATAAAAATAATTTTATAAAATTCATTAATCCCATTTTCTTTAATATTTTTATAAGTGCAAATAATAAATAATAAAACAATAATAGAGTAAATAAAATATAAAATCACGGGAATAAAATAATAAAAATTGGGTATGTTTTTTGATTGATTTTTTTCTTCGAATAACGAATTCATTATCACTCCTTTATCATACAATCTTAAATATTTTCTTTTTACACTCTGTCAAAATTCCCACCAAAACTCTGGCCATTCTCCACCCATAGCCCAATCCATACCATTCGAACCAGCTATCATACTACCTGTACCTAAAAAAAAAGCAGCCAATCCAGGACCTCCTGCTCCAATACCATAAACAAAAGCACCATATAAACCCACGCCTGTTACGCATGCTCCTATAGTTATCGCAGCAATTCCAGCATATAAAACTCCTTCTTCTAAAGTAATTCTTTCCAAAACCACTTGCTTTAAATTGCCTTTGCTATCCCAGATTTCATTTGTTTTATCCAACTTAGCTAATACATAAACTGATCTTAGCATAGATTTTCCATGTTCAGTTTTTAATATTTCTTCATATTCCTGTTTTGTCATATCATTTTTAAAATTATCATATTTAAATATTTCTTTGTCAATTTTTTCTGAATCTTTTCTTGATATATTTCCTGATTTTGCAAGTCCCATAACGCTTGAAACTAGTGCTTTTTCTTTTTTTACAATGTAATTTTTATTTTTTTCCATCACATATTCTATTTCTTTTTCATTTCCTGCTGAATTTGAGCCTATTGTTATCTCTTTTTCTATCTCTCTAGTATAATTAACCATATTTGTAATATATAATTTATCTGCTATTTCATGATATTTTGAATAACTTTTATTTAATATTAAATCCGAACCTTTAATTTTATACAAATCTGTCATCTCAAGCATTATTCCTTTTAATTCTCTTAAATCAGTTCGATTAAATTCATCTTCACTGAGTTTATTTAACATTTTTCCAAACAGTTTTTTGTTATTTTCATATTTTGTTATTATATCTCGTCTTTCATCTTCTGCTAATTTTAAAAATTGTGCAAATAATTCTCCCATCTCTTTTATTTCATTTTCCATAAAATGTTTTTGAGCTATTTTTTCATCATGTTCTATCATTTCTTTTTTAATATTTGTTAAATATTCATCCGGTTTAACATAATTCATATTATCAGAAAAAGGATTTTCAGGTAAAACTTCAAACAGATAATCTTTATTTTCTACACTTATTATAATCCATTCTGAAGTGTTTGTTATTGTAGGTCTCCAAATTGCAACAGGTTTTATAATATCTCCATATTGAATATATGGTTTATTAACGATTGGCTGTTTAGGTTTTAAAACTATATATTCTCTACCTTCCATATTTTGATAATAATCTTCAAGTTTTTCAAAGGGAATGTTTAAAGACGATATAAACAAATCTTTGCTGTTCCAATTGTTAAAAAGATTATTAAATTGTTCAGAATTAAAATAATATCTTTCTGCAGATGAAGGAAAAAGTAAATTAAATTTATTTTTTAATTTATTAATAAATTCTCCGTTTGAAGATATAATATTTTCAACTTCTTCATTTATTTTCAACAGTGAATTTTGACTTCTTTCTTCATATAAATAATTTTCAAAATTAAATCTGTTTAATTCTGTTTCAGTATTTTTCCTTATTTCAATAGTGACATCTGCATTAATAAAACTAATTATGCACACCATAAAAATTATAGTTAAAACAAATTTTTTCATCATTTTCCCCTCCATATTTTATAAATATGGATTAATTGTATTATTATTATTATTATTTTGTCAAGTGACATTTTTAAAAACCAATGTACCATTAGGTTTATTATTAAACGCGTACTAAATCGTGAATAAAACACGTATGAAACGCTAGTGAACCGGGAATGAATCTTAAGAGCAGTAAGAAGTTAGTAAGTGAATAAGTGAGTAAGAAAAATCAAAAACTGATAAGTATTGAGAAGATAATAAATTGTCTGAAAAGAGTTCCTTACACCCTCAGAAAGAACGAGCTATATTAAATAAATTTTCATATATTTTTAAGAGTTTTTCTATATTTTTCTACTCTTTCAAGATAATTTTTCCCCATAAGTTCTTCAAGATTTCCTTTTCCGATTTTTTCTTCAAGATAAATCAAAACTTTTTCAGAAGTAACAATCTCTGTGTCATACATAAATTTTAATAAATCTTCAATAATTTCATATCCATGTTTTTTTTCTAAATTATGAAAGAAAAGAAATGATTTATCATAATAATCCCGTTTATTAATAAATGGAGGTTTTTCTCCCGCTTCATGATTAACACTTATCCCCCAGTTTAAAATATCTATATCATTATCAAATTCAAGAATTATTTTATCATTATGATAAGCGTTATAAGATTTGGAATATTCTTCAAGAAAAAATTTATAGGTAAAAAACTCAGTTAATCCATCCTGTATCCATCTAATTAATACATCATATCTTTCTTCAGATTCATCTAAAAAATTATATTTTCCCGTATAAAATCTTAAAATTATGCTTTCAATAAATTCATGCATCCAATCTCTTCCAATAAATAATTTTACAAAATCTTTATCTATCAGAAAAATTGCGAGATTAAATCCTGGAAATTCTTCTACATCATTAGTATAAGCAGTCACAACATTTAAAAACACTTTATGAGATTGATTTTGATAAAAACTCTTTTCCATGTTTTCGTCATATAAACTAGTAACAGGTTGGGTAATTTTGTTAAAAAATATTTCACTTT
>Ga0172382_10005123_pt1 | contig 19715 bp, 13 predicted proteins | sample Leawel138RmetaG_FD_122245 | JGI IMG/M metagenome (GOLD analysis project Ga0172382, IMG submission 122245) | Leachate microbial communities from a municipal landfill in Southern Ontario, Canada - Leachate well 138R metaG | ecosystem: Engineered > Solid waste > Landfill > Unclassified | place... | reverse complement strand
CTTTGCGTCGCCCAGACCGGCATCGCCGGGCTGCTGGCCGCGACCTTCCTGTCGGGGGTGATGCTGCTCGCGCTCGGGGCGCTGAGGCTCGGCTCCTATATCCGTTACATTCCCTACCCGGTCACCGTGGGCTTCACCGCCGGGATCGCGGTCATCATCCTTGCCAGCCAGATGCGCGATTTCCTCGGGCTGACGCTTCCTTCGGCGGAACCGGCCGAACTGCTGCCGAAGATCGCGGCGCTGTGGCAGGCGCGCGGCACCGCAAGCCCGGCGGCGGTCGCCGTGGCGGCGGGGACGGTCGCGGCGATCCTGATCCTGCGCCGTATCCGGCCCGGCTGGCCGGGGATGCTGATCGCCGTCGCCCTCGCCTCGGTGGCCGTCGCCACCCTCGGCCTGCCGGTCGAGACCATCGGCAGCCGCTTCGGCGCGCTGCCCCGGATGCTTCCGGCCCCCGCGCTGCCCGACCTGTCGCTTCTGGCCGCCGCCCTGCCCTGGGCGGCCAGCTTCACCCTGCTGGGGGCGATCGAATCGCTGCTGTCGGCCCTTGTCGCCGACGGGATGAGCGGCACCCGCCACCGCTCCAACGCCGAGTTGATGGCGCAGGGCGTGGCGAACATGGGCGCGGCGCTGTTCGGCGGCTTCTGCGTCACCGGCACCATTGCCCGCACCGCGACCAATGTGCGGGCGGGTTCGCGCGGGCCGGTGTCGGGAATGCTGCACGCGCTCATCCTGCTGGCCTTCATGCTGATCGCCGCGCCGCTGGCCGCGCATGTGCCGCTTGCGGCGCTGGCCGGGCTGCTGGTCGTCGTCGCCTGGAACATGGCCGAAAAGGACGTCTTCTGGGGCCTCTTGCGCACCTCGCGCGCCGATGCGGCGGTGCTGATGGTCACCTTCCTGCTGGTGGTGTTCCGCGACCTGACCGAAGGGATCGTCGCGGGCGCGGCGCTGGGCGGCGCGGTCTTCGTGAAGCGGATGTCCGAGGCGGCGCGGGTCGAACACGCCACCCCCGCCGCCCCCGAACTTCCCGCCGGAATGCAGGATGGCGACACGGTGGTCTACCGGCTGCAAGGCGCCTGGTTCTTCGGGGCGGCGGCCCGGCTCGGCTCGGCCCTCGACCGGATCGCCGACCGGCCCAGGGTGCTGGTGATGGACTGCACCGAAGTGCCGTTCGTCGATTCGAGCGGCGCGCGTTCGTTCGGCCTGCTGGCCCGCAAGATGGCGCGCAAGGGCGGCGTGCTGTGGATAGCGGGCGCCAACCGCACGGTGCGGCGCGAACTGCTGGCCCATGGGGTGCGCAAGCCCGGCGCGCGCTACGCCGCCACGGTGGCCGATGCGCTGGAACGCAGCCGCGTCGGCACATCCGGAGGTTTGACGGGGCCGCCGCCCCGGGTTTAAGGATAAGGCGAGAGTTTCGGGGGAGGAAACGAATGGGTCGCAGCACAGATCACCCGCCCACGGGCCGCGCGCCGCTTGACCGTGCGCGTTACGAAGCGATGTATGCGGCGTCGATCGCCGATCCCGAGACCTTCTGGGCCGACGAGGCGCGGCGGATCGACTGGGTGCGCCCGTTCTCGCAGGTGAAGGAGGCGAGTTTCACGCCCGGCGAAGTGTCGATCCGCTGGTTCGGTGACGGCACGCTCAATATTTCGGCCAACTGCATCGACCGGCATCTGGTGGACCGCGCCGGACAGACCGCGATCATCTGGGAACCGGACGATCCGGCCGACGAGACAAAACACATCACCTATCGCGACCTGTTCGAGAACACCTGCCGGATGGCCAATGTCCTCAAGGGTATGGGCGTGGGCCGGGGCGACCGGGTGGTGATCTACCTGCCGATGATCCCCGAAGCGGCCTATGCGATGCTGGCCTGTGCCCGGATCGGCGCGATCCATTCGGTGGTCTTCGCGGGCTTCTCACCCGACGCTCTGGGCGCGCGCGTGAACGGCTGCGACGCCAAGGTGGTGATCACCGCCGACCATGCGCCGCGCGGCGGGCGGACAACCCCGCTGAAATCCAATACCGACACCGCGCTGCTGCACTGCAAGGAAAGCGTCAAGGTGCTGGTGGTCAAGCGCACCGGCGCGCAGACCACATGGGTCGAGGGGCGCGACCACGACTATACCGAACTGTCGGCATGGGCGTCCCCCTACTGCGCCCCGGCCGAGATGGGGGCCGAGGATCCGCTGTTCATCCTCTATACCTCGGGTTCGACCGGCAAGCCGAAGGGGGTGGTGCATACCACCGGCGGCTATCTGGTCTATGCGGCGATGACCCACCGCCACACTTTCGATTATCGCGACGGCGACATATTCTGGTGCACCGCCGACGTGGGCTGGGTCACGGGACATTCGTATATCGTCTATGGGCCGCTGGCCAACGGCGCCACCACGCTGATGTTCGAGGGCGTGCCGACATGGCCCGACGCGGGCCGGTTCTGGGATGTCTGCGACCGGCACAAGGTCACGCAGTTCTACACCGCCCCCACCGCGATCCGGGCACTGATGGCGCAGGGGTCCGGCCCGGTCGAGGAGCACGACCTTTCCAGCCTGCGCATCCTCGGCACGGTGGGCGAGCCGATCAACCCCGAGGCCTGGGTCTGGTATGACAAGTACGTGGGCAAGGGGCGCTGCCCGATCGTCGATACCTGGTGGCAGACCGAGACCGGCGGCCACATGATCACCCCCCTGCCCGGCGCGATCCCGACCAAGCCCGGCTCGGCCACGCTGCCGTTCTTCGGGGTGCAGCCGGTGGTTCTGGACCCCGAGACCGGGACCGAGATCGAGGCGACGGAATGCGAGGGCGTGCTATGTTTCAAGGACAGCTGGCCCGGCCAGATGCGCACGATCTGGGGCGACCATGACCGGTTCGAAAAGACCTATTTCAGCGATTACAGGGGCTATTACTTTTCGGGCGACGGCTGCCGCCGGGATGCCGACGGCTATTACTGGATCACCGGACGGGTGGATGACGTCATCAACGTCTCGGGCCACCGGATGGGCACGGCCGAGGTGGAAAGCGCCCTCGTGGCGCATGTGAAGGTGGCCGAAGCGGGGGTTGTGGGCTATCCGCATCCGATCAAGGGCCAGGGCATCTATGCCTATGTGACGCTGATGACCGGGGTGGAGCCGTCCGATGATCTGCGCAAGGAACTGGTGAACTGGGTCCGCACCGAGATCGGCCCCATTGCCAGCCCCGACCTGCTCCAGTGGGCGCCGGGCCTGCCCAAGACCCGCTCGGGCAAGATCATGCGCCGCATCCTGCGCAAGATCGCCGAGAACGATTTCGCCAACCTGGGCGATATCTCGACACTGGCCGACCCTTCGGTGGTCGAGGAGCTGATCGACAACCGGATGAACCGGGACTGACCGGAACGACGGTGTCCGGTGGTCGTGTTGACCGGCGGGAGGGCGCAGCCTTTGCTCCTCCCCCCTTGCCCGGAATCAAGGCGCGCCAGCGCCGCCGGGCAGCGGCCGACCGCCCGCACGGGCGGCCGCTATTGCAACGTTTCGACATGCACATACGTCGGGGTATCAGGCACCATAAACTGCCAGACCACAGTCGTTGCAGCGGCCCCCCGCGGCCGGCCGCTGCCCTCTGTTTCGCAGCATGTCGGTTCCAACCCGGACAGCGCCGCTTTGATCCAGCCGCTCCATGCCCGGGCAGGCTATTGCAGGGCACATGGTCCGGCGCGAAGGGTGAGACATGTTCCTGTCGGTTTTCGAAATCTTCAAGGTGGGGATCGGCCCGTCGTCCTCGCATACCATGGGGCCGATGGCGGCGGCGGCGCGGTTTCTCGACCGGCTGCGGGCGCTGCCGTTCCGGCCGCACGGGCTGCGGGCCTCGCTGCACGGCTCGCTCGCCTTCACCGGGGTCGGGCACGCGACCGACCGGGCGGTGATCCTCGGCCTTGCCGGGTTCACGCCCGAAAGCTACGACGCCGGGGCGGCCGCGGCGGCGCTGGATGCGATCCGGGCCAGCCGCAGCGTGACCCCGCCGGGCCTGCCCGCGCTGGTCTTCGACCCGGACAGCGACCTGCGCTTCGACTACGGCCCGGCGCTTCCGGGCCATGCCAACGGGCTGATCCTGATGGCCACCGACGCCCAGGGCGACACCATCGCGCAGGAGACCTATTATTCCATCGGCGGCGGCTTCGTGCTGACCGAGGCGGAACTGGCCGCGGGCGAAGCCGCCCGCCCCGCCGCCCCCTGCCCGTATCCGTTCGAAAGCGCGGCGGCGATGCTGCGCATGGCCGGGGAAAGCGGCCTGAGCATCGCCGCGATGAAACGCGCCAACGAACGGGTGTTCCGCCCGGCGGCGGAGATCGACAAGGGGCTGGCCCGGCTCTGGCAGGTGATGAACGATTGCATCGACCGCGGGCTTGCCACCGAAGGCACGCTGCCCGGCGGGCTCAAGGTCCGGCGGCGCGCGGCGGCGATCCACCGGGCGCTGAAGGCCGAGCACGGGCTGAACCTGACCCCGCCGCACACGATCAACGACTGGATGAGCACCTACGCCATGGCGGTGAACGAGGAGAACGCCGCCGGAAGCCAGGTGGTCACCGCACCGACGAATGGCGCCGCCGGGGTGGTGCCCGCGGTGATCCGCTACTGGCTGGACCACGTGCCGGGGGCAAACCCGGCGCGGGTGGGCGAATTCCTGCTGACCGCCGCGGCGATCGGCGGCATCGTCAAGCACAACGCCTCGATCTCGGGCGCGGAATCCGGCTGCCAGGCCGAGGTCGGATCGGCGGCGGCAATGGCGGCGGCGGGGCTTGCCGCAGTGATGGGCGCAACCCCCGCACAGGTCGAGAACGCCGCCGAAATCGCGCTGGAGCATCACCTGGGCATGACCTGCGACCCGGTGAAGGGGCTGGTGCAGGTGCCCTGCATCGAAAGGAACGGCCTCGGGGCGATTAAGGCGGTCTCGGCGGCCTCGCTGGCGCTCCGGGGCGACGGGACGCATCTGGTGCCGCTCGACGCCTGTATCGAGACCATGCGCCAGACCGGCGCCGACATGAGCGAGAAATACAAGGAAACCTCACTCGGCGGCCTCGCCGTCAACGTGCCGAACTGCTGACCCGGAACGGCGCGCGGCCCCCGGCTCACGCCCGCCGGTTCAGGCGCGGTTGTGCAGAAAACGTTGCGGGGTGGTGCCGAAGGCTTCGCGGAAGGCGGCGATGAAGGCGCTTGGGCTGCGGTAGCCCAGCGAATAGGCGATGACCGTGCTGCTTTCACCCCGGCCCAGCGCCTCGATGGCGTTCAGCAGCCGCAGTTTCGCCCGCCACTGCCGGAACGTCAGCCCGGTTTCGGCGCGGAACAGCCGTTCCAGCGTGCGCGGGCTGGCACCGGCGATCTGGCTGAGTTCGGCAAGCTGGCGGGACTCGTCGGGACGGGCGATCAGGTGCCGCGTGACCCGGGTCAGCCGCTCATCCTGCCCGCCGGGCAGGTTCAGCGGCGCCTCGGGCAGGTTGTCCAGTTCGTCCAGCAGGGCCGCGCAAAAGCGCAGCAGACGTTCATCGAAAGGCGCGGAAGTGTCGCTTTCGCCAAGACGGCGGATCATCTCGCGCGCCAGCGGCGTCAGCAGCAGCACCGCGCAACCGGGCACCGGCTGGCTGTCCGGGCGCACCGGAGCCGAGGGATCGACATAGATGTTCAGCAGCTCCGCCTCGGATTCGGCGGTGACCGAATGTTCCATCCCGCCGGGGATCCAGACCACATGACTGGGCGGCACCAGCCAGATGCCGCTGTTGCTGGTGACCCGCAGCACCCCGCGCATCGCCCACAGAAGCTGACCGCGCGGGTGGCTGTGCGGGCGGACCGAATGCCCGGTCGCGATCACCCGGCCATGGGTCAGGACCGGCCGGGCCGGATCAAGCATCCAGGCAATGTCCGAAGGATCGAAATATGGCGCTCTGGCGACATCTGTTGGCATGATCCCAATCTGGCACAAGAGGGCGAACATGGCTAGATGAAGCCCGTCCCGATCCGCCATTCCGGAGCCGATGCGATGCGCCTTGCCGCGAAACCCCTTCTGACGGGCCTTGTCGTCCTTGCCGCGCTGACGATCGGGGTGATGCAGCCCGCGATGCTGGCGGGGGATCAGGCGTGGATCCTCGGCATCGTTCTGGTGACGCTGGTGCTGTGGGGCACAAGCATCGTGCCGGGCTACCTTGCCAGCCTGCTTTTCTTCGCGGTGCTGCTGGTCTTCGGCCTTGCCGGGCCGGATCTGGTCTTTGCCGGGTTCGAATCGGCCGCGATCTGGCTGATCGTCTCGGGCTTCGTGATCGGGGCGGCGATTTCGATGTCGGGGCTGGGCGGCAAGCTGGCGGGGGGGCTGGCACCGCTGCTGACCGGCAGCTATCCGCGGCTGATCGGCGGGCTGATGGCGGTTTCGGTGCTGCTGAGCTTTCTGATGCCCTCGTCGGTCGGGCGGGCGGTGGTCATGGTGCCGGTGGGAATGGCGCTGGCCGACCGGATGGGTTTCGGGCCGGGGTCGAAGGGGCGGATCGGCATTGCCGCCGTGCTGGCGCTGGGCACCAACATGCCCGGCTTTTCCATCCTGCCCTCGAACATTCCGAACATGGTGCTCTCCGGCGCGGCCGAAACCATCCACGACGCCTCCTTCGGCTACATGGATTACCTGCTGCTGCATTTCCCTGTGCTGGGCGTGTTGAAGGCGGTGGCGGTCGTGCTGCTGGTGCTGTGGCTGTTTCCCGACACCCCGGGCACGCCCCTGCCCGCGCATGACAAGGCCGGGAACGGCAAGCCGGTCAGCCGGGCCGCGCGGGTCCGGGTGGCGGTGATCCTGCTGGCCACGCTGGCCCTCTGGATGACCGACAGCCTGCACGGGGTGAATGCGGCCTGGGTCGGGCTGGTGGCGGCGGTGCTGCTGCTGCTGCCCGGGGTCGGGGTCGTCACGCCCCCGGCCTTCAAATCCTCGGTCGATTTCGGGATGCTGCTGTTCGTCGCGGGCGCGCTGGCGCTGGGGTCGCTGGTCAACAGTTCCGGGCTTGGCGCGCTTCTGGGCGAGGCGCTGATCGCGGTCCTGCCGCTTGCGCCGGGGGCGGATGCGCTGAATTTCGCCTCGCTCACGCTGATGTCCACGCTGACGGGGCTGTTCACCACCGTGCCCGGCGTTCCGGCGGTGCTGACGCCGATGGCGGGCGATCTGGCGGCGCAGAGCGGGTTCAGCCTGAACACGGTGCTGATGACCCAGGTGGCCGGGTTCTCGACCGTGATCTTCCCCTACCAGGTCGGTCCGCTGGTGGTCGCCATGCAGATGTCGGGCGAACGGCTGGGCCATCTGCTGAAGGTCACCATCCCGCTGACGCTGGTCACCATCCTCGTGCTGTTCCCGCTGGATTTCCTGTGGTGGAAACTGCTGGGAGCCCTGTGACCCGAAGCCCCCCGGGGCCGGGGGCCGGGGAAAGCCTTGTTCCGCACCATGGATTGGGTTACGCAAACGGAGGCAGGCCGGGGCCGGGTGCTACCGGCATCCGGCAGGGTCCGCAGGGCATCCCGGCAATGGAATGGTGGCATGGCAGAGCTCGCGAGCTTGTGGATCGGTGATCGGTTGGGAGCAATCGAGATCGCCAGCGCGCAGTCTTTCCTGCGGCACGGCGACCGGCTGACGCTTTACGTGATGCAGGACGTCGCGGGTATTCCCAAAGGCGTTACAGTTCGGGATGCAAGGGACATCTTCGATCCCGGCAGGGTCATCCGTCACCACAAATCCGGCAGCCCGGCGCTTCATTCCGATCTGTTCCGCTACGCGCTGATGCAGAAGACCGACTCTATCTGGGTGGATCTGGACGTGATCGCCCTGCGTAGCCTTGATGGGGCGGGCGACTGGATTTTCGGCTTTGAAGCCGATGAAAAAGTAAACTGCGCCGTCCTTCGCTTGCCGCATGAATCCCGCACCCTGCGGGCACTGTTGGAAATCACGCCGGACACCACCGGCCTGCCCCCTTGGATGACAGGGTTCCGTCGCTTCAAATACTGGCTTAAATCCGCCGGGCGCGGCCTGCCGATCGAGCGCTGGCCATGGGGCGCGGTGGGGCCGACCCTGCTGACTCACCAACTGCGCAAGACAGGGGAAATCGCCCATACCCTGCCACAAACCGTTTTCTATCCGGTGCCCTATGCCGATGCGGGTCTGCTGCTGACCCCCGGCGCAATCACATGTGAGAGCCTTCCGCCAGATACTTGGGCAGTGCATCTGTGGGCGTCCAGACTTGGCAAGATTCGTGCCTCGGAACATGGTGGTCAGATACCCCCCGGCAGCTTCCTTGCGCAGATGCTTGACGAGAGTATCACATGACCCTTGCCACCTACCTCATCAACCTTGACGGAAGCGATGCGCGGCTGGAGTCCGCCACCCGCCAGCTTCGCGCGGCGGGGGTGGAGTTCACGCGGGTTCCCGCGTTCGACGGGCGCGGGCTCGATATGTCGCAGGTGGCGGATTACGACGCGCGCGGGGCGATGCGCTACGTCGGGCGGCCGCTGCGTGGCGCGGAAATCGGCTGCTATTACAGCCATCTCGATTGCGCGCGCCGGTTCCTTGAAAGCGGCGCCGATCATGCGCTGGTGCTGGAAGACGACATGCGGCTTGCGCCGAGCACGGTGCAAACCCTGTCGGAAATGCTGGGCTGGCTGGCGCAGAACCGGATGGAATGGGACATCATCAATATCGGCGCGCCGGGGCTGAAATACACCTCGCCGCTGACGACCATTGCAGCGCACACACTGGTGCGGGCGCATTACTTTCCGCAGACGACGACCGGGCTTGTCTGGTCGCGGGAAGGGGCGCAGGCGTTTGTGACGGGACACCACAAAATCTTCGCGTCACTCGATCAGTTCTTCCGGGAATGGCAATCGCAGGTCGATCGAGGGCTGTCGGTCACGCCGCCGCTTGTCACGACGACCGGTGCTGAAAGCGATATCGACGGCGGCGGCAATCGACGACGCGGCGGCCGCAGCCCGTTCTATGGCCTGATCAAGCAGCGCCGCCTTCTGCGCAACAAGCTGCGCGCCATCCGGCACCGGGCGCGGTGGCGGCGACAGGCAGAAGGGCATTTGACACATTGACCCTTGCCACCTACCTCATCAACCTTGACGGAAGCGATGCGCGGCTGGAGTCCGCCACCCGCCAGCTTCGCGCGGCGGGGGTGGAGTTCACGCGGGTTCCCGCGTTCGACGGGCGCGGCCTCGATGTGTCGCAAGTGGCGGATTACGACCCGCGCGGGGCGATGCGGGTGATGGGGCGGCCGCTGCGTGGTGCGGAAATCGGCTGCTATTACAGTCACCTTGATTGCGCGCGGCGGTTTCTGCAAGGCGATGCCGAACATGCGCTGGTGCTGGAGGATGACATGCAACTGGCACCGGGCACGCACGGGGCACTGGGCGCGATGCTGGACTGGCTGGGACGGAACGGGGTGGCGTGGGACATAATCAATGTCGGCGCACGGCGGGCGAAATACACCTCGTTGCTGATGGGCACCGGGGGCCACGAGCTTCTGAAGGCCCATTACTTTCCTGTGCGAACAACCGGGATCGTCTGGTCGCGCACCGGCGCAAGGGCGTTTGTGGAAGGGCACCGCAGCATCACCGCGCCGGTGGACATGTTCTTTCGCGACTGGCAATGCAGGACGGACCGCGGGCTTGTGGTCATGCCGCCCCTCGTCACCACGACCGGCGCCGAAAGCGAGATTGACGACGGCGGCGGGGACAAACGGGGGCACGGGGGGCGCAGTGTCCTTTATGGCCTGATCAAACAGCGCCGCCTGCTGCGCAACAGGCTGCGCGCCATCCGGCACAGACTTCGGTGGCGACAACGGGCAAGGTTTTCGCGAAATACCGGCGCTGGATCACCAAACGGCGCTCCACCCGCATAAGCTGAACCGGCAGGCAAACGGCGCTCAGGCCATCCCGGGAGGGAAGAACGTGGAAACCGTCAACGTCATCTGCATGAAATGGGGCACGAAATACGGCCCCGACTATGTGAACAAGCTGCATTCGATGGTGCGGCGCAACCTTTCGCGGCCGTTCCGCTTTGTCTGCCTGACCGACGATCCGGCCGGGCTCGATCCGCGGATCGAGGCGCTGCCGCTGCCGCTGATCGGCATCCCCGAGTTCGACGAGCAGCGCGGCTGGACCCGGCTGCACGGCTGGCTCAAGGTCACCGTCTTTGCCGCGCCGCTGCATGACCTGACGGGGCCGGTGCTGTTTCTGGATGTGGATATCGTTATCACCGGCCCGCTCGACCCGTTCTTCGACCCGCCGGGGCGGTTCGTCGTCATCAAGGAATGGGACAAGCGGGACGGGACCGGCAACACCTCGGTCTTCCGGTTCACGGCCGGGGCGCATGGCGACCTGATCGAACATCTGCGCGGCGCGCTCGACAGCGCACAGAAGGATTTCCGCAACGAACAGGAGTTCGTGACCAGCTATTTCGCCGCCCGGGGCGAGCGCAGCTATTGGCCCGCCGAATGGTGCGTCAGCTTCAAGCGCCACTGCATGTATCGCGGGCTGAAAGGGTTCCTGAAACCCGCACGCATCCCCGAGGGCGCAAGGGTCGTGGTGTTCCACGGCAAGCCCAACCCGCATCAGGCGATCGCCGGGGAAAGCGGCAAGTGGTATCGGCGGGTGGTGCCGGTGCCATGGGTCCGCGACCTGTGGCGGTAGCGCGATGACAGGCGTGGTGAAAAGCGCGGTGCGGGGCCGGGTGATCTGGCACGACCCCTCCATGCTGCCCGAGGTCGGGCCGGAGCTGTTCGACCCCGACCGGCTGCGCGCCGGGGGGCTGCTGACCGGCGGTTCGACCGGGCGACACACCGCATGGTTCCTGCGCCACGGCGGGCGCGACATGGTGCTGCGGCACTACTGGCGCGGCGGGCTGGTCGGGCGGGTGGTGCGCGACCTGTTCTTGCGCGTCCCCGCCCCGGCAAGCCGCGCGATGCGCGAGTTCGGATTGCTCAACTGGATGCATGGCCAGGGTCTGCCGGTTCCGCGCGCGGTGGCGGCGCAGTTCCGGCCCGCCGGGCTGCTCTACCGCGCCGACCTGTTGATGGAGCGGATCGCCGATGCCGTGCCGCTGGCCGACCGGCTGGCCGGGGCACCGCTGGAGCCGGGCATGTGGCAGGAGGTCGGCCGGGTGATCGCGCGGATGCACGGGGCGGGGGTGCATCACTCGGACCTGAATTGCCGCAATATCCTGCTGGATCGGGGCGGCAAGGTCTGGCTGATCGACTTCGACAAATGCGGACGGCGGGCGGATGGGGCATGGAAATCCGCGAACCTCGACCGGCTGAAACGGTCGCTTTTGAAGGAGAAAGGCAAGGTGCCGGGGCTGAACTGGGGCGAAAGCGACTGGCAGGCCCTGCTGGAGGGCTACCGTGCCGGGGCCTCCGGATGAGCGGGAAAGCCGCGTGACCGGGCCAGGGGCGCAACCACGCTGGCCGCTGCCGTTGCGGCTCTGGCTGGCGGCGGGCGGGCCGGTGTCGTGGCTGCTGGCGCGGCTGGCCCGCAAGGCGCACCGGCGGCAGGGCGCCCCGGCGGAACGGCTGGGCGAACGCTTCGGCCGGCCGACCCTGCCCCGGCCTGCGGGGCGGCTGATCTGGCTCCATGCCGCGTCGGTGGGCGAGGTCGTTTCCGCGGCGGGGCTTGTGGCCGGGCTGCGGGCACGGACGGGCGCGGCGGTCCTTGTGACCACCAACACCGCAACGGGGGCCGAGACCGTCGCGCGGCGCCTGCCGGGTACGGTGCATCAGTTCTATCCGCTGGACACGCCCGAGGCCGTCGCCGGGTTCCTGGATCACTGGCGGCCGGATGCGGCGCTGTTCATCGAGGGCGATCTGTGGCCGGGGATGGTGCGGGCGCTGACCGGCCGCGCCGTGCCCATGGCGCTGATCAACGCGCGCGCCTCGCGCAGCCGGGCGCGGTTCCCGGCAAGTTTCGGCGCGCTGCTTGCCCCGATGGCGCTGGTCACGGCGCAGGAAGAGACGGTGCGCGAGGGGCTGATCGGCCTCGGGCTTGATCCGGGCGCGGTCCATGCGCCCGGCAACCTCAAGGCCGATATCGCCCCGCCGCCGGTCGATGACGCGCTCCGGGCGCGGATCGCCGGTGCCGCCCCGGACCGCGCGGTCTGGGCCGCGGTCTCGACCCATCCGGGGGAGGAGGAGATCGTTCTGGGCGCGCACGCACGGCTTCCCGGCGGGCCGCTGCTTCTCCTCGTGCCCCGGCACCCCGGGCGGGGCGGGGCCGTCGCGGGCCTGATCCGGCGGGACGGGTTGCGCTACACCCGCCACAGCGCCGGGGAACGGCCCGATGCGGCGACGCAGGTCCACCTGATCGACACGCTGGGCGATACCGGCACGGCCTATGCCGCGGCCGGGGTCGCGCTGGTCGGCGGATCGCTTGTGCCCGGGATCGGCGGCCATACGCCCTATGAACCGGCGTCGCTGGGCCGCGCGGTGCTTTCCGGCCCGCATCTGCGCAATTTCGCGGGCGCCTATGCCGGATTGCAGGCGGCCGGTGCGGCGCGGCAGGTCGGGGACGGGCCGGCACTGGCCCGGACAGTCACGGAACTTCTGGCCGATCCGCCCGCGCTGGCCGCGATGCAGCAAGCGGCATCGGCGGAATACGCCCGCGCGCGCGGCGCCACCGAGCGGACGCTCCGCCTTCTGGCCCCGCTGCTGCAAGACGCGGGTTGAAGCGGTTCCAGAGAAAGCCGACAGGGGGTTTCGACCCGGAATGGCGGCGCCTGCGGGCCGAGCTGGTCGGGCTGTCCGGGGCCAATCTGTTGCAACAGAGGGCAGCGGCCGACCGCGGGGGGCCGCTGCTATGCTTGTGGTCTGGCGTTTATGATGCCGAATACCCCGACTTCTGTGCATGTTGACACCTTGCAATAGCGGCCGCCCGTGCGGGCGGTCGGCCGCTGCCCGGCGGCGCGTGCCGCGCCTTGATTCCGGGCAAAGGTGGTGCCCCGGACAGCACGGCCCGCAGACACAGCCGCGAATGTCGCAAAAGGACAGGAACGCAGAACGCCCCGGCCATGCGACCGGGGCGTTCTTTTCAGCTATCGGAACGGCTTATGCGGACTGCGCAAGGCTGCGCAGCACATAGTGCAGCACGCCGCCATGTTCGACATATTCAATCTCGATCTCGGTATCGATCCGGCATTTCAGCTCGATCACCTGTTCGGTCCCGTCCGCGCGGGTAATGGTACAGGGCACCAGCGCCAGCGGTTTGAGCCCGCCTTCAAGGCCCCGGATCGCGATCGTCTCGTCGCCGGTCAGGCCCAGCGATGTGCGGGTGTCGCCGCCGGTGAACTCGAACGGGATCACCCCCATGCCGACCAGGTTGGAACGGTGGATGCGTTCGAACGATTCCGCCACCACCGCCTTGACACCCAGCAGCGCCGTGCCCTTGGCGGCCCAGTCGCGCGAAGAGCCCGCGCCGTATTCCTTGCCGCCGAAGATCACCAGTGGCGTCCCCGTCTCCTGCCAGGCCATCGCCGCGTCGAAGATCGCCGCCTGCTGCCCGTCCGGCCCCTTGGTGTAGCCGCCTTCCACCCCGCTCAGCATCTCGTTGCGGATGCGGATATTGGCGAAGGTGCCGCGCATCATGATCTCGTGGTTGCCGCGCCGCGCGCCGTAGGAGTTGAACTCGCGCACCGGCACCTGACGGTCGATCAGGTAGCGGCCCGCGGGGGTGGTGTCCTTGAACGACCCGGCGGGCGAGATGTGGTCGGTGGTGATCATGTCGCCCAGGAGCGCCAGCACCCGCGCGCCCTCGATATCGCGGATCACGCCCTTCTCGCGGCCCATGCCCTGGAAATAGGGCGGGTTCTGGATATAGGTCGAGGTCGGCGGCCAGTCGTAGGTCTCGCTCTTCGTGGTCTCGACCGCCTGCCAGCGCGCGTCGCCCTTGAACACATCGGCGTATTTCTTCTGGAACGCCTCGCGGGTGACGGTCTTTTCCACCAGTTCGGCCACTTCCTGCGTGGTCGGCCAGATATCCTTCAGGAACACGTCGTTGCCGTCGCGGTCCTGGCCGATCGGGTCGCGGGTCAGGTCGATGTTCAGATCGCCCGCGATGGCATAGGCCACCACCAGCGGCGGCGAGGCAAGGTAGTTCGCCCGCACGTCGGGCGAGATCCGGCCCTCGAAGTTGCGGTTGCCGGAAAGCACCGCGGTCGCCACCAGATCGTTGTCGTGGATCGCTTTGGTGATCGCCGGATCGCCCAGCGGCCCCGAGTTGCCGATACAGGTGGTGCAGCCGAACCCGGCCAGATGGAAGCCGAGCGCATCGAGCTCTTCCTGAAGGTTCGCCGCCTCCAGGTATTCCTGCACGACCTGCGAGCCGGGCGCCAGCGAGGTCTTGACCCAGGGCTTGCGGTTGAGGCCCAGCGCGCGCGCCTTGCGCGCCACCAGCCCGGCGCCGATCATCACATAGGGGTTCGAGGTGTTGGTGCAGGACGTGATCGCCGCGATCACCACCGAACCGTCGCGGATCGTGTAATCCGTACCCTCGACCGGCACTGTCCGGCGCGGATCACGCGGCGGCGCCACCGGGGCCGGACCTTCGGACGCCATTTCCGCCGCCGGGGGGGTGACGTCGATGCCGCGGTAATCCGCCACCACCTTGTAGAAGCCGCGCGCGGCGTGGGTCAGCGGGGTGTAGTCCTGCGGCCGTTTCGGGCCGGAGATCGCCGGGACCACCTCGGCCATGTCCAGATGCAGGGTGTCGGTATAGACCGGATCGTAATCCGCCCCGCGCCAGAAGCCGTTCTCTTTCGCATAGGCTTCGACCAGCGCGATGCGGTCCTCGTCGCGGCCGGTCTGGCGCAGGTAGCGCAGGGTCTCGGCGTCGATCGGGAAAAAGCCGCAGGTGGCGCCGTATTCCGGGGCCATGTTGGCGATGGTCGCCCGGTCGGCCAGCGGCAGGTGATCCAGCCCCTCGCCGTAGAATTCCACGAACTTGCCGACCACGCCCTTGGCGCGCAACATCTGCACGACCTTGAGCACGAGGTCGGTCGCGGTGGTGCCCTCGACCATCTTGCCGGTCAGCCTGAATCCCACGACCTCGGGGATCAGCATCGACACCGGCTGGCCCAGCATCGCGGCCTCGGCCTCGATCCCGCCGACGCCCCAGCCCAGCACGGCCAGACCGTTGACCATGGTGGTGTGGCTGTCGGTGCCGACCAGCGTGTCGGGATAGGCCACGACCTCGCCCGACTGGTCGGTGTCGGTCCAGACCGATTGCGACAGGTATTCGAGGTTGACCTGGTGGCAGATGCCGGTTCCGGGCGGCACGACGCGGAAGTTGTTGAACGCGCCCTGCCCCCATTTCAGGAACTGGTAGCGTTCGATGTTGCGCTCATACTCGCGGTCCACGTTAAGCTGGAAGGCGCGCGGATTGCCGAACTCGTCGATCATCACCGAATGGTCGATGACCAGATCGACCGGGTTCAGCGGGTTGATCTTCTGCGCGTCGCCGCCCAGCCCCTTGATGCCGTCACGCATGGCGGCAAGGTCCACCACCGCCGGCACGCCGGTGAAGTCCTGCATCAGGACGCGGGCCGGGCGATAGGCGATTTCGCGCGGGTTCCTGCCGCCCTTCTTGCCCCAGTCCGAGAAGGCGCGGATGTCGTCCACGCCGACGGTCTTGCCGTCCTCGAAGCGCAGCATGTTTTCCAGCACCACCTTGAGCGCGGCGGGCAGGCGCGAGAATTCGCCAAGCCCCGCGGCCTCGGCGGCGGGGATCGAGTAATAGGCATAAGCCTTGCCGCCGACGTTCAGGGTCCTGCGGGTGTTCTGGCTGTCATGTCCAACGGTGACGGTCATCTTCGGCCTCCTGGCAAATGGCTCCGGGCTGGTCTGGCGTCCTCATGCCCCGGCTCGGGCGCGGGTGCAAGGGAATCGTGGCCTTTGTATGCAATAGTATGCCGAAAATCCAGCCCCGATTTCCCTCCTTCTTTCGCGTGGCCCGCCTCGCAATTCCTTGATTGGCAACCGGGGATGGGCTCGACTAGACAGGGGCAGCACAGGGGATACGGATCGAATGATGCGATGCGAAAACCGCGCCCGCTGGGGCATCCGGGCTTTGGGGGCGACTTGTGCGCTGCTCGGTCTGGCCGGGTGGCCCGGCCCCGCGGCGGCACAGGGGACACAGGGGCCCGCGCCGCTTGCCGCCCCGTTCGCCGCCGAGGCCGCCCTGCCGCCCGCGCCGTCGATCCCGACATTCGCGCCCGGGCCGGTGGTGGTGGAACTCTACACCTCGCAGGGCTGCTCCTCCTGCCCGCCCGCCGACGCCTTCATGGAGGAATTGTCGAAACGCGACGATGTGCTCGCACTGGCGCTGCATGTGGATTACTGGGATTACATCGGCTGGGCCGATGTCTTCGCCAGCCCGGCGCATACCGAACGCCAGAAATCCTACGCCCGCGCCGCGCGCGCCAAGACCATCTACACCCCGCAGATGATCGTCGCCGGACGCGAGCGGATCGAGGGTTTCCGCCCGATGCAGGTGGCCGACCTGATCCAGGATTACGGCCTCCGGCCCAGCGCGGTGGAGATCACGCTGGAACGCGCGGGCGAGATGGTGCGAATCGCCGCAAGGGCCGAACCGCCGCTGAAGAATGCGGTGCTGGTGCAGCTCGTGCGCTATCTGCCCGAGGAAACGGTGCGGATCGAACGCGGCGAGAACGCGGGCCGCACCGTGACCTATCACAACATCGTCACCTCGTGGGAGACGGTCGCCGAATGGTCCGGCCGGGCCGAACTGACGCTTGAGGCCCGGGCCGAGGGCGGCCAGCCGGTGGCGGTCATCCTGCAAAACCCCGGCCCCGGCCCGATCGTCGCCGCCGCCGCGCTGCGCTGAGGGGGCCGGAGGCCCCCCGTTACAGCGGCCCCGAAGCGTTCCGGCTTCCGCTGGAACGCTTCGGGCTGTTGTTTTTCCGCAATTTCGAAGGCGGTGTCTGCCTTGCGTTCCGGCCAGCTTTGCCGAACGGGGCAAACATACTGCGCAACAGAGGGCAGCGGCCGACCGCGGGGGGCCGCTGCGACGGTGGTGGTCTGGCAGTTTATGGTGCCGAATACCCCGACCTCTGTGCATGTCGCAACGTTGCAATAGCGGCCGCCCGTGCGGGCGGTCGGCCGCTGCCCGGCGGCGCTGGCGCGCCTTGATTCCGGGCGGAGGTGGTGCCCCGGACAGCCCGACCAACACGGCCCGCAGACACCACCATTCCGGGCCGCCCCCCTTGTCGGCTTTTTCCCGAAACGGCCTTACTGCGGCCCGGCCCATTCCCAGGGGCGGGTGTAGGCGCCAAGGACAAGGGCCAGCTTTTCCTCGTCCGCCTCGCCGGTGCGGCGCAGGCGGGCGGTAAGGCCGCGTTTCTTGTCCTCGAACACCTCGGCCACCTCGGCGCCGATATCCGCCTCGACCAGCGCGGCGTCATAGACCCGCTTGATCGCCAGCTTGCGCAGGTCGGGCTTGAAGATCTTGCCCACCGCGGTCTTCGGCAGTTCCGCCAGCACCTCGATATGCTTCGGCACCGCCGCGCGTTCGGCGATATGGTTGCGCGCGTAGTCCATCAGCGCCTCGGCCGTGACCGTGGCCCCGGCCACCAGCTCGACATAGGCGCAGGGCAGTTCGCCCGCGAAACTGTCGGGCTGGCCGATGGCGCCGACGAAGGCGACCTGTTCATGGCCCGCCAGCGCCTCTTCGATCGTGGCCGGGTCGATGTTGTGACCGCCACGGATGATCAGATCCTTGGTGCGCCCGGTGATCCACAGATAGCTGTCGGCATCCAGCCGGCCAAGGTCGCCGGTGCGCAGATAGCGCCCTTCGGCGAACAGCTCGCGGTTCTTGTCCACCTCGGTATAGGTCGAGCCCTCGAACACCCCCGGCGAGGCGATGCAGATCTCGCCCACCTCGTCGGTCGCGCATTCGCGGAAGCTGCCGTCGCCGTTGGTGTCGAGGATGCGCACATTGGTATAGGGCATGACGATCCCGACCGAGCCGACCTTCTTCACCCCGTCCGCCGGGTTGCAGGACACGAGGCAGGTGGCCTCGGTCAACCCGTAGCCCTCGGCGATCTGCACCCCGGTCGCCTTCTCGAAACGGTTGTAAAGCTCGACCGGCAGGGGCGCGGACCCCGATATCGCGGTGCGCAGCGACGAGACATCGGCATCCACCGGGCGCTGCATCAGCGCGGAAATGGCGGTGGGCACGGTGATCAGGAAGGTGACCTTCCAGCGTTCGATCAGCTTCCAGAAGTTGTCGAACACCCCGTCGCCCCGGTAACCCGCCGGGGTCGGAAACACCACATGCGCGCCCGAAGAGATCGCCGACATCAGGATCGGATAGGCGGCGAAGACATGGAACAGCGGCAGGGGGCAGATCAGCACGTCCTGTTCGGTGAACAAGAGCCGGTGGCCGAGCCAGCCGTTGTAGATCATGCCTGAATACTTGTGCTGCGCGACCTTGGGCATCCCGGTGGTGCCGCCGGTGTGGAAGAAGGCCGCGACCCGGTCGCCCTTGCTGTCGGCGAAGTTCAGCACCGCGGGCTGGCGCGCGCATTCGGCGTTGAAATCCTTGACGTTCGCCACATGGTCAACCGGGTTCTTCGGCCGCACCAGCGGCACGATCCACGACTTCGGCGGGGTCAGGTAGCGGTTCAGGTCGATCTCCAGCACGGTCCGGACATTCGGGGCGTGCTTGACCGCCTCGTTCACCTTCTGCGCCACGTCGGTCTTGGGAAAGGACTTGAGCGTGACCACCACCTTCGCCCCGGTCTCGCGCAGGATGGCGGCGATCTGCTCCGGCTCCAGAAGCGGGTTGATCGGGTTGACGATCCCGGCCACGGAACCGGCGATCAGCGTGACCGCGGTTTCCGTCGAGTTCGGCAGGATATAGGCCACCACGTCGCTTTCGCCGATGCCGAGGCTGCGAAACAGGTTCGCGGCGCGGTTGACGCGGGCAAGCAGGTCGGCCCAGGTCAGGGTCTCGGCCTTGTCCCCGGGCCCCGACAGAAGCTGAAAGCTGATCGCCGGCCGGTCCGGGTGCCGTTCCGCCACCGACGACAGGAAAGCGTGCATCGTCCTGGGCACGTCGCGTTCGGCCCAGGTGGCCTCGGCCTCCACGGCGTCACGGTCGGCGATGGTGGCGAATTTGGCCATGCGGTCTGTCCTCCCCCTGTGGCCCGGCTCCGGGCCTTCTCGTTCACCGCAAGGATGGGCGGAATTGGCCCGCGCCGCAACCCTGACGAAACGGAACCGGGGGCCGGGCGCTGCGTCGAAACGCAGCGGAGCGAGGCCGTCAGCCGACCGGGCCGCGGGGGGTGCGGGACAGAGGCAGCGGCACGCTCAGGCGGCAAGACCGTCGGTGAACTGGAGCCGGGCCAGCCGGGCATAAAGCCCGCCTTCCGCCACCAGTGCGTCATGGGTGCCCGTGGCCACGATCCGGCCCTGGTCGAAGACCACGATCCGGTCGGCCTGCTTCACCGTGGCCAGCCGATGCGCCACCACCAGCGTGGTGCGCCCCCGGGACAGCCGTTCCACCGCCGCCTGCACCGCGCGTTCGCTTTCGGCGTCGAGCGCGCTGGTCGCCTCGTCCAGAAGCAGGACGGCCGCATCGCGCAGGATCGCCCGGGCGATGGCGATGCGCTGTTTCTGCCCGCCCGACAGCATCACCCCGCGTTCGCCCACCTGG
>Ga0172382_10005122_pt1 | contig 19717 bp, 15 predicted proteins | sample Leawel138RmetaG_FD_122245 | JGI IMG/M metagenome (GOLD analysis project Ga0172382, IMG submission 122245) | Leachate microbial communities from a municipal landfill in Southern Ontario, Canada - Leachate well 138R metaG | ecosystem: Engineered > Solid waste > Landfill > Unclassified | place... | reverse complement strand
GCCAGCCCGGCGTCGGTGCGGTGCTCGAACGTGAATCCCGGCGGATACAGCTGGGGATGTTCGTCGCCCACGCGGGCGCCTTCGAGGCCGCCGATGACGTAGGTCGGGGCAAACCGGTCGAGCCCGTAGTGGTCCTGCAGGATGCCGCGCAACCACACCGCGGCCGCCATGTCGAACACGGAGACACCGATGCGGGCGGCGGCGAGGTCGCTCGGCGTGACGGCCGGGCTGTGCGCGCCGACGAAGATGCACGACAGCCGGAAGTGCCGGGACGGGAACACCGGGACCGCCAGATACCGGCGGTCTCGTTCCAGGCTGCGCAGATAGGTGACGATCGGAAATTCGCACACGTCGAAGGGATGTGCGGTCATCTGCAGGTTGAACAGCGCCTGCACCCCCATGACGGTGAACTCCGGCTCCACGCCGTCGATGCCGACGCGGCCGTCGGCCAGCGGACGGGTGCGCGCGGACCCCGACAGCCCGATGGTCAGCTTCACGACACCGACCGCCCCGGCACGCCGACGAAGGCGCGCTCGCTGATCACGTTCTCGACGCGGGCGCGCAGCGCGGTGGTGAACCGCCCGTCGAGCTCCCACTCGATGGCGATGATCCGGCCGACGCGATCGGCGATGTCCGGCGGCAGCTGCGCGGCGTTGTTGACGACGAGCACGGGCGCACCGTCGAGCAGCGCGGGGTCGTCCCTGCCGATCTCGACACCGTCGATCTGGCCCGGGAAGTACTGGCCGACCAGCGCGGTCATCCACTGCACGCCCCGGGCGCTGGGCGCCACCACGACCAGGCGCTCGACGTTGCGCACCCCGATCAGCTGGCGCAGCGCGGTCGGAGAGGCGACGAGATTGAGGTCGATCACCTGGTCGAGGTCGCGGACGAGGTCGGCGACGTCGTTGAGGTGGAAGATCGGTACCGCGACGGCGTCGAACTCGGCGTCCAGAACCCGGCCGCCTGCCTCCGACAGCAAGACCGGCTGCACTTCGACGTCGATCGCGCGCTGGACGAGTTCCTGCACCTGGCGCAGATCGCGCGGATTGCACTCCACGACCGCGATGCGGCGCATCGAGTCGACCCGCTCGAGCGCCACCTGGACCATCGTGGTGAGCTCACCGCCGGAGAAGCCGAGCCGCCGCGCCCGCAGCAGCACGTCGTCGAGCTGGGCGGCGACCACACTGCGCGCGTCGACCGCCGCCTCCTGTACCTCCTGCACGAAGTTGCCGCGGCGCGGGATGGTCCGCACCCGTCCGCCGCTGGCCAGCCTGCCGATGGCGCGGTCGACGGTCGAGGAGTTGGAACCGAACTCGGCGGCCAGCGCGCGGCACGACGGCAGCCGCGAACCGACCGGGTAGTAGCCGGTGAGGATGCGGTCGAGCAGCCGCTGGTGTACCTCGTCGACACCGGGTGTGACGTCCATCAGGCCTCCACCAGTGCCGAAAGATGCCCGAGCCCGGCCCGGGTGACCAGTTCCGCGGCCGCCGGCCGCGACAGCTCGGCGATCTCGCCGGGATCGACGCGCACGACGTCACCGCCCAGCACGCTGGGGATGCCGTCGACCCAGACCTCGCTCACCTCCCGGCTTCCTGCCACGAACACCACCGCCTGGTAGGGGTCGTGGACGTTGGCCAGTGTCGGCCCGCGCCCGTCGAGGACCAGCACGTCGGCCTTCTTGTCCACTTCCAGCGATCCGATCTCGTCGTCCATGCGCAGCGCCCGGGCACCGCCGATGGTCCCCATCTCCCATGCCTCGTAGGCGCTCATCGCGGTGGCCTGCCGGTGGTGCACGCGGGCAAGCAGGGCCGCCGTCTTCAGTGCCTGCAGGTAGTCCTGCGAGTCGTTGGAGGCCGGGCCGTCGACGCCGATGCCGACGTCGATGCCCAACTCGCGCATCTCGGCGACGGGGGCCACACCGCTGGCCAGGATCATGTTCGAAACCGGGTTGTGGGCGACCCCGACGCGGTGCTCGGCGAGGATCCGGCGGTCGTTGCGATCCACCCACACGCAGTGCGCCGCCAGTGTGGGCGCGGCGAAGAGCCCCTCGTGGGCGCAGTGCGCGACGACGGTGCGCCCGGTGCGGGCGAAGGTGGCGGTGACTTCCTCGCGGATCTCCTGGACGTGGATGTGCACGCCGTGCCCGCCGCCGACGGCGTAGTCCACCGACCGGGCGAACATCTCGTCGGTTTGCCCGCCCAGCGCGCCGATGCCGAGCCGGAAGGTGCACAGCCGGCTGGCCGTGGCCGCCTCCCGCAACGCCTCGTGCTCGTCGAACTGGGCGGCGATCGGTGCGCCGCCGACGTCGCCGGCGCCGAACGACACCACGCCACGCAGTCCGAGTTCGTCGAGTGCGTCGACCACGCCCGGCGAGACGGGGGTGCCGGTGGGCGTGCACACGAACATGTCGTTGGCGGTGGTGACGCCGCTGCGCAGCATCTGGATGCCCGCGACCATCGTGCCCAGATACGCCTTCCGGCGATCCAGGTGGGGGTCCACCGGCCGGATCAGTGTGTGAATCCACTCCCACAGCGTGAAGTCGCTGCCTATGCCCGTGATCAGGCCTTCGGAGAAGTGGCCGTGGGTGTTGACGAAGCCGGGGCCGACGATGTCGTGCGCGGAGCCGTGCTGGGCGGCGCCGGGATACTCGGCGGCCAGGTCGGTGTAGGTGCCCACCGCGGCGATGCGGTCGCCGACGATCACCACGGCCCCGTCGCGGATCGGCTCGGGCGCCAGCACCCAGGCCCCCCGGATCAGCGTGGTGCTCATGCGTGTCCGTTCGCGTAGTCGTAGGCGTCGGCCTGCGGGGCGACCAGCTCGCCGTACAGCTCCGGCCGGCGGGCCCGCAGCAACCCGGGGATGGAGTCGAACGCCTTGGGTTCGGCCATCGAGTCGTCGTGGGCGCGCAGCCAGCGCAGTCGGTCCAGATCCACTGTGGCCGTGACGAGTTCGCTCCGTCCGGCGTGTGCCAGCGGATGCTCGGGGCCGGTGATCATCGCGGCGCCCTGCTCGTCGCCCCACAAATTGTTGGTCAGGCCGATGTAGCAGAGGTTTTCGATGGCGCGGGCCGACACGATGATCTGCCAGTTGCGGGTGAGGCTGGTGAAGCCGCCGCCGGCGGGCGAGAGGATGATCTCGGCGCCGCGCAGCGCGACGATCCGGGCGATCTCCGGTGTCCACATCTCCGAGCACACGACGATGCCCATCGGGATCCCGTCGACCTCGAAGTTGCCGAACGTGTCCGCCGGCGACACCAGCTCACCGTCTTCGCCCGGCGGAATCGTGGCCGGGTGGGTGCGCGCATAGCGCAGCACCGGGTCCCCGTCGCGGCCGGTGACGTACACGACGAGCCGGTTGCGTCCGTCGTCGCAGCGCTCCGTGCGGGACCAGACGACGTTGACGTCGCACGCCCGCGCCGCGGCCGACAGGGCCGGGCCCGCGTCGTAGAAGGTGTCGTGGGCGCGCACCGGCCCCGGGCTGAATTCCGGGAAGCACACCAGGTCCGCGCCGGCCGCCTGCTCCACCAGTCGGACCGCGTGGGCCACGTTGGCGCTGCCGTCGGGGCCGGCGATGCGGCGGGGCTGGGCCATCGCCAGCGTGTAGGTGCTTGGTGCCATGGCCGTCAGCCTAGGAACGCGGCGGGCCCGAAAAGCCGTCCGTAACTGGCTTTTTACGGCATCGGGCGGAAGTTTCTCACCCTTGTTACATCATTCGGGACAGAGGGACAGAGCGGGCGTCGTCTCGGTGTGCGGGGACGCCGTTCGCGCCTTACGGTTGTGCGCCATGCGCCGCTGGCTTGTGCTGATCCTGATGGTCGCGGCGGTGTCGTCGCTGTTCACGCTGGCGCGGTTGCCCACCCCGCTGCTGTTCGGCGGGCTGGCCGGCGCCCTGCTCTACGCCCTGGCGCGGCCGCAGGCGCCGTTACGGCTTCCCGACTCCTGGTTTCAGGCGGGACAGGCGGTGGTCGGCGTCATCGTGGGCGCCTCGATGGATTGGCACAGCCTGGGCGCACTCGGTCCGCGGTGGCTGGTCGTCGTCGGTGTCTCGTGCTTCTCACTCGTCGTCAGCGTGCTGGTGGGTCGTTTGCTGATCAGGCGCGGAGCCAGCCCGGCCACGGCGACGTTCGCATCGGTGGCCGGCGGCGCGGCGGGCCTGACCGCCATGGCCGACGACCTGGGCGCCGACGCGCGCGTCGTCGCGGTGCTGCAGTATCTGCGGCTGCTCGTTGTGCTGGTCACGATGCCGCTCGTGGTCACGCTGGTGTTCGGCGCGCGTGAAGACGGTCCCGCGCTCGGTGTCACCGGTACGGACTGGCGCGTCGACGTGCCGTTCGTGGCCGCGGCGGTCGCGTGCGGTTTGCTGGCGGGCCGGCTGTTGCGGCTGCCGTCGGCGGCGATCCTCGGACCTCTGCTGGTGGCTGCGCTGCTCACGCTGGTGCCGATCTTCGACGGCGCGGCGGTGCCACCGGTCGTGGAGGCGCTCGGCTATCTGGTGATCGGGGTCCAGGTCGGGCTCAAGTTCACCGCGGCGAGCCTGCGGGCCATCGGCCGGATGCTGCCGACGGCGCTGCTGACGATCGTGGTGACGCTCGTCGCGTGCGCCGGGCTGGGCTGGGTGCTGACGGTCACGACCGACGCGTCGCCGTTGGACGCCTACCTGGCCACCACGCCCGGCGGCATCTACGCGGTGCTCGGTATCGCCGCGGCGACCGACGGCGACGTCGCGTTCGTCGCGGCGGCGCAGATGTTGCGCCTGCTCATCGTGCTGGCCAGCGCCCCGCTGATCGCGGCCTACCTACGCCGCGCAGCGTCCTGACGGGTCAGCGGAACACCCCGGGCAGGCTCAGCGCCGAGAGGGTGTCGTCGGCCAGCGGGTTGTCGTGCACCATGTACGTCCACGTCGACGTCGGTCGCGCCAGCTTCGACAGGTCGACTCCGGGTTCGTCCTCGATGGACGGTGCGGTCTCGAAGGTCTGCTGGGCGGCCTCGATGGCGTCGGCGGCCAGTGAGGCGAACGCGTCGACGGCCATCCGGTGGAACTCGTCGAGCGGGTTCTGCCTGCCCAGCGCGCGCAGATGGATGCTCTCCCGGATGTCGGCCAGGAAGGCCAGGTGATCGGCCCAGGCACGGTCGAGGTGGTAGAGCATGATGAGCCGGCAGATCGTCTCCAGCTTCGCCTCTCCTGTCTCGGAGTCCTTCGCCGTGAGCCTGGCCTTGACCTCCTCGTAGCGCTCCGGCACCAGCTCGGCGATCTCGTCGCGGGCGGTCGTGGTGCGCAGCAACGTGTTTCGGCGCTCGACCAGGATGGCGCGCTGCTGGGCGATGAGCTGGTTGTAGCGCCACGTGTTGGCGTGCACGTCGAGCAGCCGGCCTTCGGCGACCCGCTGGGCATGCTCGAGCAGGGTGGCCGCCTTGGGGCTGATCACCCGTCCGGTCTCGTCGCACTCCAGCGGCAGCTTGTTGTCCTCGAGGTGGGACATCACGAGGTCGTCCTCCCAGCTGGAGAAGAACACTGAGCTGCCGGGGTCGCCCTGCCGCCCGGCGCGCCCACGCAGCTGGTTGTCCAGCCGCTCGGTGTGGTGGCGGCCGGTGCCGATGACGTGCAGACCGCCGAGTTCGGCCACCCGGTCGTGGTCCTCCTCGTCGGAGCCGCCGAGCCGGATGTCGGTGCCGCGGCCGGCCATCTGGGTGGACACGGTGACCGCGCCGAGCTTGCCGGCCTCGGCGATGACGGCGGCTTCCTCGGCGTCGTTCTTGGCGTTCAGCACCACGGCCGGAACGCCCGCCTTGACCAGCCGCCGGTGGATCTCCTCGGACTCGGCGACGTCGCGGGTACCGACGAGCACCGGCTGACCGGTCTCGTGCACCTCGGCGATGTGCTCGATGACGGCATCGTTCTTGGCGGCGATGGTGACGTAGACCCGGTCGGTCTCGTCCTGCCGGATGTTCGGCTTGTTGGGCGGGATCGGCGACACCCCGAGCTTGTAGAACTGGCGCAGCTGCTCCCCGGCCGCCAGCGCGGTGCCGGTCATCCCGCACACCCGCGGGTACCGGTTGATCAGCGCCTGCACGGTGATGGTGTCGAGCACCTCACCGGTCTCGGTGGTCTCGATGCCCTCCTTGGCCTCGACCGCCGCCTGCAACCCGTCCGGCCAGCGCTGCAGGGTCGCGATGCGGCCGCGGGAGGAGTTGATCAGGTGCACCGCATCGTCGCGCACGATGTAGTGCACGTCGCGCTGCAGCAGCACGTGGGCGTGCAGGGCGACGTTCACCTCGGTGAGCGTGGTGGCGACGTGCTCCTCGGAGTACAGGTCGATTCCGCCGAGGGCCGCTTCGATCTTGCGCGCGCCGGCCTCGGTCAGGTGCACGTTGCGGCTGTCGTTGTCGGTGGCGAAGTCGGTGTTCTCGTCGAGTTCACCGACCAGACGGATCAGCTCCAGCCGGGGTGTCTCGCGATGGCTGGTGCCCGCCAGCACCAGCGGCACGAGTGCCTCGTCGACGAGCACGGAGTCGGCCTCGTCGATCAGCGCCACGTCCGGGTTCGGGGACACCAGGTCGTCGACGTCGGTGACGAGTTGGTCGCGCAGCACGTCGAAACCGATCTCGTTGACCGATGCGTAGGTGATGTCGCATCGATAGGCCGCGCGGCGTTCGGCGGCGGTGGAGTCGGCGGTGATCCAGCCGATGGTCAGGCCCATAGCCTCGATCAGCGGCCCCATCCATTCGGCGTCGCGACGGGCCAGGTAGTCGTTGATCGTGATGACGTGGACGTTGCGTCCGGCGAGCGCATACCCGGCCGCGGCGATGGCCCCGGAAAGGGTCTTGCCCTCGCCGGTGGCCATCTCGACGACGTCACCGGCCAGCATCCGCAGCGCACCCTGCAGCTGGACGTCGAACGGGGTGAGCCCGGTGGTCCGCTTCGCGGCCTCGCGGGCGATCGCCAGGAACTGCGGGACGTCCGTGGAGTCGGCGAGGTCGTCGAGCTCCAGCAGTCGCGCGGCCTTGCGCAGTTGCTCGTCGTCGAGGTCGGCGGCCTTGGCGTCGAACTCGGCCGCCTTGTGCACCTGGGCCATCGAGCGGGCCTGGTCCTTGTCGGTGCTGGCGCCGAGCAGCTTCCAGAATCGGCCGGACAGGCGGCCGGTCTTAGGGGAGTCCGTCTTGGAGGAGGTGCGTGCCACACGATCACGGTACTTGGCGCTCGGGCGCGGCGGCCCCGACGGCGGCGCCGCCCCCGACATTCGTGTGACGGGTCTCCCCGCTGCGCCTCAACCTGGGGTAGCTTCGCCGCAGGCCGGAACGCGTCCGGAGGGGAGGTCGCTCGGCGGTGGACACGGTTGACACCGGGACGTTCCAGCCGACTCTCGACTGGGGTCGCGAGTACCTGAACTCGCTGATCTGGGTGGCGACGACGTTCGCGCTGACGACGCTGTGTCTGCTGGTCGTCCTGGTCGGGCTCGCCCGGTTCACCGAGTGGGGACGCCAGTTCTGGCGCATCACCGGCGATTTCTTCACCGGCCGGCGCAGCGCGGCGGCCTGGTTGCTGGTCGCGGTCCTGCTGTTGTCGGTGATCGTCTCGGTCCGCATCAACGTGCTGCTGACCTACTACGTCAACGATCTGTTCACGTCGCTGCAGGTGGCCTTCCAGGGCGGCATGTCCAGCGGGGTCGCCGGATTCTGGGCGTCGATGCGGGTGTTCGCGGTGCTGGCCGTGTGTTTCGTCGTGCGCCTGCTCACCGACATGTACCTCACGCAGCGGTTCATGATGCGGTGGCGGGTCTGGCTGAGCCGGCGCTTCATCGACGACTGGCTCGGCGATCTCGCCTACTACCGCGCACAGTTCGCGGGCAGGCCGATCGACAACCCGGACCAGCGGATCCAGCAGGACGTCGACGTGTTCACCGCCGGGGTCGGGGGCAATACGAACAACCCGATCTACAACTCCAGCAACACGCTGCTGTTCGGTGCCGTCGAGGCGGTGTTGTCGGTGCTGTCGTTCGGTCCCATCCTGTGGCGGCTGTCCGAACCCGTCACTCTCGGCGGGCTGACGCTGCCCCGGGCGTTGTTCTGGATCGTCATCGTCTACGTGCTGGTGGCCACGATCGTGGCGTTCGCGATCGGACGGCCGCTGATCCGGTTGAGCTACCTGAATGAGTTGCGCAACGCAGGATTTCGGTACGCCCTGGTCCGGGTGCGCGACGCCGGCGCGGCCATCGGGCTGTACCGGGGCGAGCCGGCGGAACGGTCGGTGCTCAAGAGCCGGCTGGATTCGGTGATGGACAACTACCGCGGCTGGCTGCACCGCATGATGCTGTACTTCGGCTGGAACGTGTCGGTGAGCCAGACGATCAACCCGCTCCCCTGGCTCGTGCAGGCGCAGGGCCTGTTCGCGCAGCGGATCACGTTCGGTGACGTGTGGCAGTCGTCGAACGCGTTCGGCGCCATCCACGACTCGCTGTCCTTCTTCCGCAACGCCTACGACCAGTTCGCGAGCTACCGCGCGGCGATCATCCGGCTCGACGGGCTGGCCGACCAGAACACCCGTGCGGGCGCCTTCACCGCGGTGGACACCACAGCGTCCGACGACGGTGAGCTGGCGGTGGAGGGCGTCGAGGTGCGCAGGCCCGACGGCACACCTCTGGTGCACACCCTCGACCTGCAGATCGACACCGGTGAGGCCCTTGTCATCACCGGCCCGTCGGGAATCGGCAAGACGGTGCTGATGCAGAGTCTGGCCGGGATGTGGCCGTACGCGTCGGGACGGGTGCGGTTACCGGAAGGCCGCGACGAGACGATGTTCGTTCCGCAGTTGCCGTACTTCCCGATCGGTGATCTGCGCACCGCGGTGAGCTATCCACAGCCGCCCGGCACCTACGACGACAGGGTCGTGCAGAAGGCGCTGCTCGACGTCGCGCTGTCCAAACTGGTGATCCGGCTCAACGACGTCCAGGACTGGGCGAAGGTCCTCTCGGTCGGCGAGCAGCAGCGCATCGCGTTCGCCCGGATCCTGGTCGCCCGCCCGAGGACGGTGTTCCTCGACGAGTCGACCTCGGCGATGGACGAGGCTCTCGAGGAGATGCTCTACCGACTGCTGCGCACCGAGCTACCGGACACCATCGTCGTCAGCGTCAGCCACCGCAGCTCCGTTTCGCCGTTCCACAACAGGCACCTCGAGCTCATCGGCGGCGGCGAGTGGCGGCTGGAGAGACTCGCACCCCCGGGTTAGCCCCCTGTGACAGGCCGTCGGCGAACCGTCGGGGTACCTTGCCCGAATGGAAACGTTCACCCCGACACTTGATTGGGGCAACGAGCTGTGGACCTCGCTGTGGTGGATCGCCCAGGGCTGGGCATATGCCGCGGTGGCCACCATCGTCGTGCTGGCGCTGATCGTGCGGTTCACCACCTGGGGTCGCCAGTTCTGGCGCGTCACCCGTGGCTATTTCACCGGCCCCGAGAGCCTGATCGTCTGGCTGTGGCTGGCCGTCATCCTGCTGCTGGTGATCCTGAGCGTGCGGCTGTCGGTGCTGTTCAGCTTCCAGGGCAACGACATGATGACCAGCTTCCAGGTCATCGCGTCCGGCGTCGGTGCGGGCGATGACGCCGTCAAACAGTCGGGCGGGGACGGCTTTTGGATGTCGATGGGCGTTTTCGCGGTGCTGGCCGTCATCAACGTGGTCAGCATCATGGTCGATCTGCTGCTCACGCAGCGCTTCATGCTGCGGTGGCGGACCTGGCTCACCGATCGGCTGACCGGCGACTGGCTCGACGGCAAGGCCTACTACCGGTCCCGGTTCATCGACGACACCATCGACAACCCCGACCAGCGCATCCAGGCCGACATCGACATCTTCACCGCGGGTGTCGGCCCGCTGCCGAACATGCCGAACAACACCTCAGGGTCGACGCTGCTGTTCGGGGCGGTGTCCTCGATCGCGGCGATGATCTCGTTCACCACGATCCTGTGGAACCTCTCCGGTCCGGTGACACTGCCGTTCGTGGGGTTCGAATTGCCCAAGGCGATGTTCGTCATCGGCATCGTCTACATCCTGTTCGCGACGGTCGTCGCGTTCGTGATCGGACGTCCGATCATCACGCTGTCGTTCAACAACGAGAAGTTCAACGCCGCGTTCCGTTACGCGCTGGTCCGACTGCGTGATGCGGCCGAAGCCGTGGCGTTCTACCGCGGCGAGATCGCCGAGAGGACCGGGCTGCGGCGCCGGTTCGGGCCGATCGTCGAGAACTACAAGAAGTACGTGAACCGGATGGCCGGCTTCCTCGGCTGGAACCTGTCGATCAGCCAGGCGCAGGAGCTCATCCCCTACATCGTGCAGTTCCCACGGTTCTTCAGCGGCGAGATCACGCTGGGACAGCTCTCGCAGACCGCGGGCGCGTTCCGCGAGATCCTCACCGGGCTGTCGTTCTTCCGCAACGCATACGACCAGTTCGCCGGATACCGCGCCGCCATCATCCGTCTGCACGGACTGGTGGTCGCCAACGAGGAGGGCCGTGCGCTGCCCACTCTGACGATCGAACCCAGTTCCGGGCACACGGTCGAACTCGACGACGTCGAAGTGCGCAAGCCCGACGGCACCCAGCTGATCGACCCGATCGATCTTCGTCTCGAGGCGGGTGACACGCTGGCGGTCACCGGCGTCTCGGGTACGGGCAAGACGACGCTGCTGCGCAGTCTCGCGCAGCTGTGGCCGTACACGACGGGTACGCTGCGATGCCCACAGGGAACCAACGAGACGATGTTCCTCTCGCAGCTGCCCTACGTCCCGCTCGGCGATCTGCGCGCGGTGCTGTCCTACCCCCGTCAGGTTGGGGACATCCCGGACAGCGAGCTGGTCGCGGTCCTGAACAAGGTCGCTCTTCCGCATCTGGTGAGCCGTCTCGACGAAGAGCAGGACTGGGCCAAGGTGCTGTCCCCGGGTGAGCAGCAGCGAGTGGCGTTCGCCCGCATCCTGCTGACCAGGCCCAAGGCGGCGTTTTTCGACGAAGCCACCTCCGCCCTCGACGTGGGCCTGGAGACGATGCTCTATCAGATGGTGCGCGACGAGCTCCCGGACACGATCCTGGTCAGCGTCGCGCACCGCGGCACCGTGATCAGACAGTGCGAAAAGGAGCTGGCTCTTCTCGGCGACGGCCGGTGGCGGCTCGGGCTCGCCGGAGCCGACGCCCCCTAGGCCCGCTCCGCTGCGGCCTCTCCCGCCCGCCGCGCTGCGGCCTCTCCCGCCCGCCGCCCGAAGAACGATCCCTCCCCCAACTGCGTACCGCTCGCATACCCCTTGCCGTCCTGGGCGATGTTGCACGCGCATGCGCCCGCCGCGTACAGGCCCGGGATCGCGCTGCCGTCCTCGCGCAGCACCTCGCCGTCGATGGACACGGTCAGCCCGCCCATGGTGAATCCCGAGTACATCGCGCGGCCCAGGGACAGGTCGAACACCGCCCACGGCCCCTTGTCCTGTGCGGCAAGGTATTCGGGCTGCTTGTGGAAATCGGGGTCGACACCGGCAGCAGCGTTGGCGTTGTAGCGCTCCAGCGTGGCGGCGAGGTTGCCGTCGGGGATACCGAGCGCCGATTCGATCTCCGCGATCGTCTCGAAGCCGTCGACGAACTTGATGAGCGGCATCTCCGGCATCTGCATGTGGTCCTCGTCCACGATCAGGTACGCCGTCTGCTCGGGCTGCTCGAGCACGAAAGCCGAAGTGCGCGAATGGTAGGAGTCCTCGGCGACGAACCGCTGCCCGTCCTTGTTGACGATGACGCCGGTGAGCAGGATCTCAGGCGGGTAGGCGGCCGCGGTGATGAACAGCTGGTCGAGATTGGCGGCGACGCCACCGGCCGAGACACCGAGCTTGATCCCGAGGCCGTCGTCGTTGGGGTTGCCGAGGATGTAGGGCGCGACCGTGCCGTGGTGCTTGGTCTTGCGTTCTGCGGCGAGAGCGGGGGTGTACTCGGCGACCATCTCGGCGTTCATCGCGAACCCGCCGGCGGCGATGACCACCGATTTGGCCTTGACCTCACCGGTTTCGGTGAAGTGCTTCCACCGCACACCCACCACGGCGCCGTCGTCGTCCACCACGAGGCCGGTCACTCCCGTCTCGTAGCGGATCTGCACACCCAGGTCGGCCGCCCGCTTGAGCAGCAGATCGATCACCATCGCCGCGCCGCCCAGCTCCCCCGGTACCGGCACCGAGTGGCCGCGGGGCGCCGGTTTCGCCTGCTCACAGAACGGCCACACCTTCTCGTTGCCGGTGTAGGACAGCCCCTCGGTTCCCGGCGGCACCACGACCTTGCCCGGGTAGTAACTGCGCTCGAACTGAAAGCCAAGCGCCTCAAGCCAATTGAAGTGCTCAACACTCCCTTCGCAGTACGCGCGGATCTTGTCGTGCTCGGGGTCGCGCGACTGCGACACCAGGTACTTGTACATCTCCTCGGCCGAGTCGTCGTGTCCGGTGGCCTGCTGCACGGCGGTACCGCCGCCGAGGTAGAAGTGCCCGCCGGCCATCGACGTCGTCCCGCCGACGGCGGCCGCCTTCTCGAGCACCAGCACCCGCGCGCCTGCGGCGGCGGCGCTGACGGCCGCGCACCCGCCCGCGATGCCGAAACCGACCACCACCACGTCGACCTCGTCGGACCAGGACGTGACGTCGCCGACGTTCACGGTCTCGGGGATGTGCTGCATGCTCACTTCTGCTCCTGTTTGATGTGGTCGAAAAATGCGCGGATTTCCGGTGGAATGTAGGCGAATTCGATGAACGGTACGCCCGCGTCCGCGGCGGAGGCGTAGGCGAACCGCATGCCGCCGGCCATCGTGCCCGCCATGACGATGTCGGCCTGCGCGACGGCGGCGTCGAACTCGTCCGCCGCCAGCGCCACGCACACGTGGTGCAGCCCGGGGCCGCAGCGGTCGAGGAACTCGCGGTAGATGCTGTCCCCGCTGACCGGGGCGATCAGCTCGAGCTGGGTGTCGCCGGCATAGCTCAGCGAGATGTCGGCGACGAAGTCGGCGGGTCCGCCGCGGTACGTGCACGTGTCCGGGCCGAAGTGCACGCCGGGCATGCGCACCCACCTTCTGGCGCCGAGCAACGACGTCAGCGCCGTCTCGGTGGCGTCGAGGTCACGGGTCACCCAGGCGATCTGGACAGGTGTCTGGTCAAGCATCGCATCGAGAATATCGCCAGCGGCCCGCACAAGCTAGAACGTGTTCTAATTCGCGCCCTGCCGGCAGAACAGGTCGATCACGAAATCCATCTGCGCATCGAAGACGACGGAGGCGTCCGCGAAGGTGTCGGCCCCGTACTGACCGAACACCTCGAGGCTGATCGCGCCGACCAGCGCGGCCCACAACACCAGGCACCTGGCCACCACGTCGTCGTCGGCCACGAACTCGAACTCGGCCCGCAATCGGTCGAAGTCCGACGACAGTGATTGCGGCACAGCGACTTTAGAAGTTCGAACAGCCCCGGCGGCGACACCCTCGGCGATCGCGGAGAAGAGCAGGCCGACGACCCGGGTGCCGGGTCCGACGGTCTGCTCCCGGGGGGCGTGATAGCCCGGAACCGGACTGCCGTACAGCAGTGCCCAGCGGGCCGGATGGTGAACGGCCCATGCACGCGTGGCGTGCGCCACGGCGCGCAGCCGGTCCTGCCAATCTCCGGCCGCGGCGTCGCGGGCGCGCTCGACGGAGTCGGCGAGCTCGCCGTAGGCGTCGACAAGCAGCAGGGTCAGGAGCTCGTCACGGCTGGCGACGTATCGGTAGACCGCCGAGGACACCATGCCGAGTTCGCGGGCGATGGCGCGCAGCGACAGGGCCGCGGCTCCGTGGGTCACAAGGTGGGCGCGGCCGATCTCGACGATCTGGCGCTCGATGCGATCCCGGGTGTCCTGTCGCTTGCCCACGCGGCCAGTGTCGCACAACCGAGATCACTGCTCTTGAATTTCAGCGCCATCCGTGACACGCTTGAACCAAGAGCACTGCTCTCGAAAATGTCCTCAGAACGGAGAAGCCCATGTCAACTCGTTACGACGCCCCCGGCACGGGGGCCCGGATCTTCAACGACGTCGTCCGCTGGTGCGCCGACCTCGGGGTCAGCATCCAGGTCAGCACCGCGATCAGGGTGCGCGGACGCACCACCGGCCGACTCCGCGGGGTCGTGGTCAACCTGCTGACCGTCGACGGCCGCCGCTACCTGGTCTCCCCACGCGGAAACACGCAGTGGGCCCGAAACGCCCGAGCCGCCGGGCAGGTCCAGGTCGGGCCGCGCTGGCGGTCGCGCCCGCACACCGTGGTCGAGATCGCCGACGACGCCAAGCCCGAACTGCTGCGGCGCTACCTCGACCGGTGGTACTGGCAGGTGAAGGGCCATGTCGGCGGCCTCACCCCGGAGTCGACCCCGGCCGAGATCCGTGAGGTCGCGCCGTCGATCCCGGTGTTCGAGCTCGGTTAGGGCTGGGGCGCGACGACCGCCGACGCGGCCGAGATGGTGTCGGCCTCGGCCATCTGGCTGGCGACCTGCCAGGAGATGGCCGCAGGAAGCGTGCCCCAGGTGCTGTTGAACAAGCCGACGAGCACCGTGCGGCCGTCCGGGGTCGGGGTGTAGACCGGTCCGCCGGAGTCACCCTTGCGGCTCACCACGCCGTTGGCCATCGTGAACCAACCGTTGTTCACCGACTCGATGGTGCCGCAGCTCTCGCCGGTCACGACGCCGAAGTGGCACACCGGCATCCCCCGCACGGGCAGCACCGCAGGATCGGTGACCAGCACCTTGCCCCCGGGCAGCACGTTGTTGACCGCGACGTGCGGGGCGAGGTGGATGACCTCCCAATCGATGATCTGGTGGTTGGTGTCGACCGTCATCCCGTCGGGGGTGTTGTCCCGGAACGTGCCCTGCGTACCGATCATCGTGCCGAACTTGTCGGAGACGGTGCCGGAGGCGCGGCAGTGGCCCGCGGTGTAGCCGATCCGGGTCTGCGGATCCACGTACCCGAGGGTGCACAGCACCGTGTCCTGGTGGATCTCCATCCCCGGGAAGACCAGCACGCCGGGCTGGGCCTGCGCGGGCACTGTCTGCAGCGCGAGCGCCAGCACGGGTGCGAGGACTGCGAACAGCAGGTGCAGCACTCGAGATGACGACCGACCAGACACAACCCCTCCGACCTACCCGTGATGATGATGTAACCAGCTCATCGCGGTCGGATAAAGGGTCGTTACAAACGGCTCAGCTGCTCAGGAATCGAAGCCGAGGCCGGCGGCGTCGAGGGCCCGCAACAGCAGGTTGCGCCGGCCCGCGGAGTGGTCGGCGCGATCCAGGGACCATCTGGTGGCCTGAATCCCGATACTGGCCAGCGGCTCGGGCGGGAACGGCAACGGCTTGCTGCGCACCATCTCCAACTCGGTGCGCGGTGACGGTGCGCCGTCCAGCAGGTCCAGGCACACGTCGGCGGCGAACCGCGTCGCCGCCACGCCGAGTCCGGTGTAGCCGTTGACGTAGGCGACCCTGCCCTCGCGGGCCAGCCCCCAGTGCGCACAGAACCTGGTGTTGGTGTCGATGGCGCCCGCCCACCGGTGGGTGAACCGGACGTCGTCCAATTGCGGAAACGTGATGAAGAAATGCGCGGCCAGCCGACGGTAGGTCTCATCGCGGTCCTCGTAGGCCGCGTTCACCCGCCTGCCGAAGTGGTAGACCGCGTCGTAGCCACCCCAGACGATCCTGTTGTCCTTCGTCAGGCGGTAGTAGTGAAATTGGTTGGCGCTGTCGCCGATTCCCTGTCTGGCCTGCCAGCCGATGCGGTGGAGCTGGGTTTCGGTGAGCGGTTCGGTGGCCAGCACGTAGTCGTACACCGGCACGGTGTAGAGCCGGTTGCGCCGCAGCAGGCTGGGAAACACGTTGGTGGCCAGCACCACCTGGCGGCAGCTGATCGCGGGTCCGTCGGTGTGCACCCGCAGCGCGGCGCCGCCCGAATCGATTCGTGTCGCGGTGGTGTGCTCGAACACCTCGACGCCGGCCTCGCGGCAGGCCCGCGCCAGTTCCAGCGCCAGCTTGGCGGGGTGGACGATCGCGCAGGTGTCGGCGCTGAACAGCCCGGCCCGGTAGGTGGGTGAGTCCACCTCCGCGCGGACCTGCGGCTGGTCGAGAAACAGTCCCTGCCCGTCGGCGGCGGCGTCGGCGAGCCATTCCACCTGATGTGGTTCGGTGGCCACGGTGAGCATGCCGGTGCGTTCCCACTCGACGTCGAGTCCGAGTTCGGCGATCTCGGCCTGCATGCCGTCCAGGTTCTCCACACCCATCGCTTCGAGCGTGTCGATCTCGTTGGGCCAGCGCGATTTTCCGTTCTCGTAGCCGTGGGTGAGGCTGGCGTCGACGAATCCGCCGTTGCGGCCGGAGGCGGCCCAGCCGATCCGGTCGGCCTCGATCAGGACGATGCGGCGGTCCGGGTGGCGACGGGCGGCGTGCAGCGCGCTCCACAGGCCGGTGTAGCCGCCGCCGATGACCAGCAGGTCGCAGGTGACGGGAGGGCCGGATGGGGTCGGGAACTGCGGGCGCGGGATGTCGAGCCACACCGACCCCGACGTGGTCCCGGCCAGCGAGCGGTCCACCAGCGCCGGGTCGACATCGGCATCGAAGACTGTCTGCACAGCGCGCACACTACGGCGTGGCATGCGCCGCCGCCCGCGCCCCCGGGGCCGTCGACGGTTCCCATCCCGGCGGACCGAAGATGTAACCGAGCTTGGCGCGCAGCCCCCGCGCGGCACGGACGTCGCGCCCGATCGCGACGTACTCGTGGGTCTGCAGCTTCCAGATGTTGAACGTGTCCACCGGCTTGGTCAGCCCGTAGTGGGGCCGGAACACCTCGGGTTGGAACGTGCCGAAGAGACGGTCCCAGATGATCAGGATCCCGCCGTAGTTCTTGTCCAGGTACAGCTTGTCCATGCCGTGGTGGACCCTGTGATGGGACGGCGTGTTGAAGATGAATTCGACGGGACGCCAGAGCTTTCCGATCCGCTCGGTGTGGATCCAGAACTGGTAGATCAGGCTGACCGAGAACGCGAAGAACACCATCCACGGCGGCACACCCAACAGCGGCAACGGGATCCACATCAGGATCTCACCGCTGTTGTTCCACTTCTGCCGCAGCGCGGTCGCGAAGTTGAAGTACCGGCTGGAGTGGTGCGCCTGATGGGTGGCCCAGACGATCCGGACCCGGTGCGCCATCCGGTGATAGACGTAGAACAGCAGGTCGACGCCGACGAGCGCGATCACCCACGTGTACCACTGGGTCGCCGACAGCTGCCACGGCGCCACATAGGCGTACAGCGCGGCATACCCCAACAGCGCGAGGAACTTCCACACGCTCATGGTGACGGTGGACACCAGCCCCATCGACACGCTCGCCCACGAATCGCGGGTGTGGTACGCGCCGACGGCCGGACTTCCCCCGTCCGGGGCGGTGTGCTCGAGCTTGCGCGCGGCGGTCCACTCGATGGTGAGCAGCAGCAGGAAGAACGGGATCGCGAACAGCACCGGTTCGCGCATCTGCGGCGGAAGGAAGTCCAGGAACTCCACGGTGAGCACCTCCGAGGTGAGTTTACGGTCCTACAGGAAGCTGAGGACGTCGTCGCCCCAGGCGCGCCGGACGTCGGCGTCGAGGTCGTCGACGACGGTGTCCTGCTTGTCGATCACCAGCGTCGCGCGGTCGTCAGCCCCGTAGGGCCGCCAGACCGGCTCGCCTGCAGGACCGGTGGGTGCGCCGTGCGCGGCGAAATTCACCCAACGCGCCCGCATGCGCTCGGAGACCGCGGCCCCGGACTTGCGACCGCCGAGCGCGAACGTCGGATCCCTGCGGCCGGCGACGAGATTGCCCCACACGAACGGGAGCTCGGTGGCGTGCGCGGCGTGCAGGCGCACCAGCCGCAGCAACGGAGTGTGGAAATCGAAGCGGTACAGGTAGACCGGCGCCACCGCACGGTGTCCGTCGGCGAACCAGAGCGACGGCATCCGGAATCCGAGGTCACTGGTCAGCCCCAGTCCCTTGGTCTTGCCGCGTCCGCGGTAGGTGCCCTTCAGAATGTCCTCGCTGGGCAGCTGCAGACCCGGTTGTTCGGCCGCGATCTCGGCGAACATCGCCTTGATGGAGGCCGGCGCGATCGGCATCAGCGGCGACTTCATGTACCGGAACAGCGCGGCCTCGTTCTTGTTGGTGCCGATGATCAGCGGCACCGGATGCGTCCTGCCTTGCCTGGCGAGGTTCACCGGATAGTCCGGGAGCAGGTCTCCGTCGACGGTCGGGGCGAACGCCAGCGTCCCGGGGGTGCGCACCGGAACCTCGTCGAACACCGTCCGGGACGCCTCGACCAGCACGTCGATCGGCGCCTCGGAAAGCCGGTGCAGGTCGTCGGGGCGGGCACCGAGCACGTCGAGGAACCGCTCGGCCACCCACTGGGCCCGGCCCAGCTCGTAGGTGGAGGTCACCGGCGCGCTCTGCGCGATCGCGGCGCTGAACAATCCCGCCGCGGCCGGGCTTGCCAGCAGCGACGCCACGATGCCACCGCCGGCGGACTCGCCGAACACGGTGACCCGGCCGGGGTCACCACCGAACGCCGCGATGTTGTCGCGCACCCACTCCAGGGCCGCCAGCACGTCGCGCAGGCCCAGGTTGGTGGCGAACCGCTCGGGGTCGGCGCCGAGGGTGGACAGTTCCAGGAAGCCAAGCGCGCCGAGCCGGTAGTTCACGGTCACCACCACCGCATCCCCACCGGTCGCCAGCGTGCCGCCGTGGTAGAGCGGTTGACTGGCCGAGCCCAGGATGTAGGCGCCGCCGTGTATCCACACCATCACCGGTTTTGCGTCACCGGGCTGGGTGCCCGACGGGGCCCAGATGTTCAGCGTGAGAAAGTCCTCACCCTGCGGGGCGCCGAGGTCGATGGGAATCCTCGGATCCGTCGGCTGCGGGCACACCGGGCCCACCCGGCCGGCATCGACGGGCTCCGACCAGGCCTGCGGCGGCTCGGGTGCGCGCCACCGCAGCTCACCGACCGGGGCCGCCGCGTAGCGAACGGCCTTCCATGACTTCACACTTCCGTCGTCCACACCGCGCACGGGCCCGTTCGTGGTCTCCACGACGGGTCGTCCGCCTGCCGAACTGCGGGTTGTGGCGTCCGCGGTCATGCCGAGCTCCTTAGATCGGTCTCCGGTACGTCACTGTACCAGCGCACGCGCGGCATCCCGGTGACAAACATTCTCGCTGCTCGCAAATATCTGCAGCACGCGGCAGGCTCCGTACGTTGCGCTCATGGCAACCGACATCACCGACCGCATCCCAGACACGCTGTTGCGAACACCCGCGGACGCACTCGCCGCCGCAGAAGAGGTGGCCGAGGCCATCGCTGCGGGTAGCGCCGAACGTGAACGCGCAGGAGCGGTGCTCACCCCGCAGCTGAGGCTGGTGGCCGAGTCCGGCCTGCTCGGCATCTCGGTGCCCACCGCACACGGCGGACCCGGACTGCCGGCTTCGACGGTGGTCGAGGTGCTGCGCCGGTTGGCCCGGGCCGACGGTGCGGTCGGACAGCTGCTGCTGTCGCACTTCGTCGTCGCGCAGGCCATCTCCGGGCTCGGGCACACCCAGCCGGCACCCCGCATCTACGCAGACCTGCTGGCGGGCGCCCAGTTGGGCAACGCGAGCGCCGAGCGTGGCACCGCGCACGCACTGGACCGGCG
>Ga0172382_10005121_pt1 | contig 19723 bp, 31 predicted proteins | sample Leawel138RmetaG_FD_122245 | JGI IMG/M metagenome (GOLD analysis project Ga0172382, IMG submission 122245) | Leachate microbial communities from a municipal landfill in Southern Ontario, Canada - Leachate well 138R metaG | ecosystem: Engineered > Solid waste > Landfill > Unclassified | place... | reverse complement strand
TCCACGCCCCGGATCGTCACCTTGGCGGGCTGGAGCCTCCAGCTGATCTCGCCGGTGGCGAAGCGATGGAACTTCACCTTGCCGCCGCGCGTCAATCGATCGCGATTCGCCTCGGCAAAAATGCGCACGCCCTCAGTCAGCGCCGCGACCTTATCGGCGATCGGGCCGGTGACATGATCCAGCGCCTCCTGCAAGGCGGCGACCTTGTCATTATGATCGGCAGTGACGCGCAGCAGCTCACGCTGCGCATCGCCGATCGAGCGGATGAAGGATGCTGCTTCCGCATCGGTCTGGGGCACGGCGATATTCGCCGCTGGTTTCTTCACTTTAGCCATCAGTGTTCCTCATCCTGTTCCGCATCCAGCCCGCCCGCGATATGTGCGCCGAAGCCCGCGCGGGCCATCAGCTCGGTAAAGCGCGAAAGGTCCATCGTGCCGATCGATGCGGCGAGCCTGCCCCGCGCGTCGGCCAGACTGGACGAGCTGGCGAGCATCTCGGCCAGCGGGTCGGCCACCGCCTCGAACAGTTCGTCCCAGTCGCCGAGCAGTTCTTCGGTCACCGCATCGACGCTGTCGTCCGGCCCGCCATCGCGGATTGCCGAAGCGGCAGCGCGCTTCTGATCCCCGATGCCCCCTGTCGTCGATTTAAGAGGGTCTAAGAGGGCGGTTGGATCGCTTTTCGGTCCCTCACTACCCTTTTGGCCTTCCTGCGCCTCCTGAGGCGGATTTTCGGGCATCCCTGCCGATGGGATGACCAGCCGCTTCGCATCCGCCGATTTGGGCGCGGGCAGGCCCGCCATTTCCCGCATCTCTTCGGCGTCCACCTCAACACCCATCGGCACGAGACTCTGGGCTGCATCGAGCAATCCCTTCACGTCGACCGGATCGGGCTTGCCGATGATGATGCGCGGATAGGCTTTACGCGGCCCCCGGTTCAGCTGGATGATCGGCCGCACCAGATCGCGGTTGAGCGTGGCGGCGAGCAACTTGGCGTCGGCGCGGGCGATGTCTTCGCGGACCTGTCCGTGCAGATCGGCCTGACCCGATCCGATGCCGCTGGCTTTGGCGTCGGCGCTGCTCGTTTGCCCGAGGACGGCCTTGCTGACCTGATCGTCGATATATTCGGCCAGCGACCGCCACAGCTCATTGGGCGCGGTGCCGGTCTTGCCGTCGATGAATTCCAGATCCATCGTGCGCGGATAGACGGCGGCGGCATCGGTGCCGACCTGAGCGACCGCCCGCATCAGCTTGCGGATATCGCCTTCCGTTGCACCGGGATCATAGCGGCCGACCCGGATCGGCTGACCATACATTTCAAGGAAGCTTACCCAATCCTTGATCGCGTAATTCTTGAACATCCAGCCCCAGGCGATCGCGCGGGCAAGGCCGCCCCGGATCGGCAGCCCGCTTTTCGCCGGGTGAATATGGGTGATGAACTTGCCATAGGGCAGCGGCTCACCGATGCCGCCCGCATTCTTCAGCAGCGGCGTTTCGCCATCGGTCTGATCGAATTCGAACCATGTCGGGTGGCGCCATTTCAGCTGGGCAGGCAGCCACAGATCGCCGGTTTCCCAGATTATCTCCGTGAAGCTCGGTCCCTTGCCGATCGCATCGAGAATATCGGCAAGCTCCGTTTCCAGCGTATCGCGTTCCAGCCAGTCCTCGATCAGTTTGGCATCGGCTTTTTCTTCCGCGCTTTCGCCTGCCGGTTCGACATGACGCGGCAACTGCGCGACCCCGCGCTTTCGTGTTCCCATGACCGACAGATAATGAAGGTCCTTTTCCTCCATTTCCTCGGCCAGCTCGAAATAGGCGATGGCGTCGCCCTGCTCGGCCGATCGCAACAGCCCGCCCAGCTTCTGCGGTGTCAGACCCGATGCCGGATGGCCGGAGAGGATCGAGCGCACGCCGGTTACCGTTGGCCCGGCAATTTCCTGCGTCAGCGTCTCGCGGCGCAGCGGCTGCCCGCGACTGTCGACGAGTGGGGGCGGCTTAGCCATCAGAGAATATCTCCTTCCATCAGATGTCTCCACACCACCACATGGCGGCCAACAGCCCCAGCGGGAGGCCGACCAAAATTCCGAGAAATTGCCAGATCACTATTTCCATCACCACGCCCCTCTGATGCCGCCCATGCGGCCGCCCCAGCCGGTCTGAAGATCCTCATCCTCCGGCGGGCGATTGCGATTGTCCGGTTGGCTCCTGCCGACCGAGCGGAAACCGTCATAGGACAGCATCGGCAGGTCGGCCGCGCGACTGGCGAGGCCATAGGCCCAGAAGCGATCGGCATGGACCGTGCTGTCGTTGATGATGCGGATGCCGCCCGATTCCTCGGACCCGATCTTCTTGATCGCCATCAGGTCGGCGCGCGTCATCGTATCCTTACGGATGCGGATTTTCCGTTCCTGAAACCGCTTCTTCATCGACATGGCGATGTCGTTGCGCGCCGGCCCGGTCAGCAGCTCACCATGCACGCGGCTGCCATATTTGAGGATCAGGTCTTCGACGACCTTTTCGCCCATGCCGGTCTGATCGACCCAGGCGGCGGCAACGCGGCGCGTTTCCATGATGAGATCGAAGAACGCATCCTGATGGGCGAAGGTCTGCCCATATTCCTCATAGGTGTCGCGCTGCCACAGCACATCGCCGACCAGCTCCATGAAATACTGGATCTGTCCATCACGACGGCGGGCCACGTCCCGGCCGAGATAGCCGAGATTGCCCTGATAGAGATCAGCTATGCCGCATTCATCATGTTCGCAGGCAATGATATCTTCCAGACGGATGAGTGCACCGGAACCGACCTTGGGGATGCAATCCAGTTCTTCCTCGGCATCGTCACCGTAAAAGCCATAAATATCATCGATCCATTCGTCCTTCGGCAGGATGTCCTGTCCTTTGGTCCTGGCGACCATAGCGATGCGCTCATAGAGTCCATCGGCTATGGCAGCGCGGAACGGGATCGTGATCCGTTTGCCCTTGCGTTTTCCGCTATCGATGTCGGCGAGCAGAAGGTTGAACGCATTACCGACACCATCATGCGTTGAAATAACCACGACCTGACCGCCCCAGATCAGCAGGGCCATCGCCGACTTGACGACCTCTGCCACATCGCTGTGAAAGGCCGCCTCGTCCAGAATGACGATACCTTGTTTGCCGCGAAGCGATCGCGGTACGGATGCAAGGCCGGTAATGCGGAAACCCGAGGCCAGCCGGATAGAGAATGCCTTGATCGGCTTGCCGCTGTCCTCGTCCAGCACCTCCTCTTCCTCGATGTCGCCAGCGACGAGGTTGAAGGCGCGGCACCACATGGCGCAGACCTCGATAAATTCGAGAGTCATGTCCTTGTCATAGCCCATATACCAGACATTCTGTCCGCCATCGCTCTTGGCGGTGGCGGCCTTCAGCGCGGCGAAAGCGGCGATGGCCCAGGTGAGGCCAATACGGCGGGACTTATCGATCGCCAACAGCGAGACGCCGGAAAACAACTCGTCAACCACGCGGCGTTGATAGCCAAGCAATAGCTTACCGCGCGGGAGCGACCGGAACGTCTCCTCCGCCGCCGCGCGTTCCTGCGCTCGCTGTTCTGCGGAGATTGATGCGGCGATGCTCACTGGCCGCGCCTCCATGACTTGACCCGCGCGAATAAGCCAATGCCGAAATTCAGCCATGCAAATTCGAGCAACTGCCACTGCCACCGCTGCGCCTGTTCGAGGTCGAGCGCGAGGGCTTCGTCGATCGACAGATCGCGCCATCTCAGACGAGGAAACAGCATCGCCTACACCTTCCGCTTCAGCGAAAGAGTGTAGGCCACATCATCAATCAAGATTTCGGTAGCGGCGACGACGCCCGGAACGATGTTGTCCATTTCGTCGAGGCGACGGCGCATTTCCTCAATCTTGCAGGCCAGCGCCAGTGCGTCATCAATACCGATTCCATCATCGAAATCGTCGGGGAGATCGGGGAGAATATCAGCCATGGGCATCCACCTCCTTTGCGAGGGCCGCGAAGCGTGTCCGCGCGGCCCTGGCTGCCTCAGCGGCGGCATGGTCGCTGGGATAGACGGCGGCACTGTAGACAAGCGTTCGCCCGCACCCGCCGATCAGCCGCCAGCTATATCCCTGATCGGTGGGAATGACTCCGAAGGGCGCGGGCATCATGCTCGCCCCTTGGTATCGAGGATGCCATCCAGCGCGCTCCGGTTGCCCGCCTCGATGTTGGCGGCAACGATCTCCATCGCTTCGCCGGGCGTCAGCGCCCGCTGATCCTGAAGCGCGACCAGCTGACCTACGAGGTGGCTGGCAACCGCCAGCATCTCCAGCGCGCTCAGGTCATCGTTGCGCCGCAACAGCGCGATCAGCTCATCGCGAAATGCCCTGTGCGCGGCGGTGGGCGAGACTGGCTTCATGTATCGCTCCCCAGCACGGCGAAGACGATCGCATCGACCGTATCTTTCGACAGCCCCTTGGACCGGGCGGCGGTAGCGGCATTTTTAGCGGCCTCTTTGGTGGCTCTTTCCGCCGCGCGCTTTTCCAGCCGCTCGATGCGGTCGGTATCCGTCTTGGCGGCGCTGGCGAGCGACTGGAGCGATCGCGCGAGGAACATCACGTCCTCCGCGCTGAAGGTTACCGGCTTCGCCTCGCCGGTCTCCTCATCGATGTCGATCGCGGTCATCGTCTGCATCACGATCGACTGCATCAGCTCGATATTGGCCCGCCCCAGCTTGGTGTCCGGCTCATCGCCGAATTTGGAGACGAGCGCGTCGGCGATCGCGCGCGACTGGCGCATCCGCTCCTGCACCTCGCCGAGCGTGCGGACATGGCGGCCGAGCGCGGAGCGGCTGACCTCGATGTCGAGTTCGAGCAGCTTGGCGCGGATTTCGTCGATCGTGCGGCCCTTGCGGCGCAGATCGGCGATCAGCTCCTGAATATCGGGCAGCAGCCGGTCGATCGAGGACGGGCGGTTGACGCGGCCCGCCATATTACAACCCGCTGCCGGGCGAGGGACGCTGGATGCCGGGGATGCTGGAGCGGCCTTTGGCCAGATCGGCCCCGCGCTCGGTCAGATTGGCGACGATCATCGTATCGGTCGGGCGCAACAGGGTTACCGCGCGTTGCTCCTCCAGCCAGATCAGGTGACCACGCATCTGGTCGCGCGTGCATTGCAGGCCAAGCTGCTCGACCGACTGGGTCAGGACGCTGTCATTGGCCGAATAGCCGGGCGCACCGTCGAGCAGGCGCAGGATGGCAAGGCGCACATGACCGTCATGCAGTTGTGCAAAGTTCATCACCGGTTCCTTCTGTTGACCGGCAGCGCCCGATCCATCAGCAGCTGCTCGATGCGCACCACGGCCTGCTCGGTCCGGTCGGCGGCCTTGCCGATCAGCTCCATTTCGCGGCGCGAGGCGGCGATGTCGGTTTTCAGCACTTCGAGATCGGCGAGCGACGGCGCGGCATCGAGGTCCTTGCGGATCTCGGCAATGTCGCTTTGCGCCTTGCGCACATCGCCGCGCAGAACAGACACATCGCGTTGCAGCCGACCGGTGCCCACCGGATTGGCCGCGCCCGATCGGCGGGCTGTCCAGATTGCAAGGGCCAGCATCGCGAGAATCGCGATGCTGATGAGAACATCAGGGGTTTTCATTGCTGTCTCCGGTGGCGGATGGCGGGCCAGCCAGATCGGCGACGCGCGGGAATATGCGTTCCTGAATGGCCTGAATGATCGGCAGGCCGGTATAGCCGATGCCGATCGCCCAGCAGGTCGAGACCACAAGGCTGCGGTCCGGATCGGTGATGACCAGGCCGACGACCAGGATGCAAAGCAGGGTGACGAGCGCGACCATCTGCCAGCGGGCAAGCGGGCGTGGCGGCGGCGGTGCGATCAGGCTGGCGAGGATCACGCCCAGCACCGACAGCAGCGCCGCCAGCACCGGCACAGGATAGCCGAGCAGGTTGACCATGACCGGGCCGGATGCGGCGGCGGCGGCGGCCTCCATGCGGTTGGAGGCGCTCACCGGTCACTCTCCGCACGACGGCGATCGTCAGCCGCCTTGAGTTTCTCGATCGAACTGATGAGGCGATCGAGCTGATGCGCCTGCTCGGTCGCATCCTGCCGTTCGTCGATGCTCATGGGCGTGCAGGCGTCTCCGGATGGAGATAGTCCAGCCGCTTCGGTCGCTGCATCAGCACCGGATCGGGCAGCGGATAGGCCGGGCACTGGCGCGTCTCCGCGACCACCGGAATCGGTTCCGGCCGCGCGGTCTGTTGACCGCACGCCCCCAGCAGCGCGAGCAGCGGCAAGATTGGCGCGCAGCCGGTCGGCCTCGGCGCGGATAGCGGCGATCTGGGACAGATAATCATCGGCATCCTTTCGGGTAAGCGTGCTGTTCTCGCGCTCGGCATCGAGGACGGCGCGGCTATCATCGGCCTGCGCCTTCAACCGCGCGGCGATCGCATCGGTACGAAACCGGCCGAGCGATGCGATATGCGCGCGCGCATCGGCCGCCTTGACGGGCAACAGCTGCCCCTTGTCATTGCGCTGATCGACGGCCTGCGCGATTTCTTCGAGCACACCCGCGCGCCAGTCCTTCAGGTCGGCGATGGTGTTACGCTGCCAGATATTCAGGCCGACATTGGCGACGATCACGATCATCACCAGCGATGACACCAGCCCCGCTTCCCCGGTGAAAAGCCTCCGCAAGGTCGCCAGCATCAGCTCGCCCCCAGTCCGCGAGCGCGGTTGAGCCAGCCCGTCAGAAACCGCTTTTGCGACGGATAGCGCGCGACGATCGCGCGGTAGCGGTCGGCCGCCGCTTTGCGATAGGCGGAGATCAGCACCGGCATGCCGAATGCCGGATAGGTCAGGACCACCTGATAGGCCGCCATCGTCGCCGCCCCGATCTGACCATCCACGGTCAGCCGATCATTGCGGCGCATGCCTTCGAGGCAGGCATTAAGAGCCTGCTGCAACAGCTTGCGCGCCGCGCCGAGCCCGCCGTTGACGGCCTGATCGAACATCGCTTCGCCCAGCGGGCGCGCGAAATCCTCGGCGCGTACCGTCTGCCAGAAACAACGATGATAGAGGTAAACCGCATCGCCACGCGTCAGCTTGCGAATATCCTGACCATCGATATCGCCGTCCATATCGAGATCGAAATCGGCGATCCCGTCGCCATCTTCGTCGAATGCGCCTTCCGCCTTCAGAAAGCGTAGCGATATGCCGAAACTGGTCGTGCCGCCCCGGTCGGCGGGATCATCGACAAAGCCGCCCTCCCTGACCAGCAGCTTCCTGACCTCCGCCGCATAGCGAGCAGAATAGCCGGTGACGACGATATCGGGTGAAGGGGATTTTTCCATGCCCCCTCGTCGCGCGAAAAGGGGCAGACGTTTAGATGAGATAATTCAGGTCAAAGCCCGGCGAAGAGATCGAGCTGCCCGTCATCCTTCCGGGCGCCTTCAAGGATCGCGTATACATGCCGCTCGGTATAATCGGTTGCAAGCGCGATCTCGCGCACCGTCAGGTCGGTCGTTTGCGCCAGTTCCAGAACCCGCTGGCGGCGCAGATAGGCTTTTGGCAGCAACAGGTGAGAGCCCCGAAAATGATCGGCCAGCTGAGTTGCTGCTTTGGAGCCGATCGCTGCCGTGACCGGATGATGCGGCCCAATGCGGGCCGGTACATAAAGGGTCGTGCCGCCCAGATGACGGCAGAGTGAGCGTGCCGCCTGCTCGCCGATCACGTCGGCGATTTCGCAAAAGGTCGAGTTCTCAGGCTGCACACGCATGGTTCAGATCATCAGCCCCAGCACGAAACCGAGAAGAAAGACGACGACCATGACGGCAAATCGCCAACCCGGCGTTAACCGTGATCGTGGGCGGACGGGTGGATAGAGGAGCGGCGCATTTTCCCATTCCAGCGTCGGCCGCGACCGGCTGGATTGATGCACGCGCACGCTCACGGCCTGTCCTCGCGCAGCTTGCGGCCCAGCGCGGCGGCCACCGCGTCGAGTTGCTGAAGGTCCCAGGACAGGCATCCGCCGACGGCGCTCGCTATCCCGCAGAGGCGGAAGGCGGCATCCTCGATCAGCCAGTTCTCAGGCGCGATCGCGTTGTCGACCAGCTTGCGCCAGATCGCTTCGCACAGGCGCAGTTTCAGTGCCCGTAATTTGGCGCTCGCGTCCATGGCCGGCGGGAAGCCGCCCTGTCTCCAGCCATAGCGTTCGGCCATCGCCTTCAGTGCCTCGATCAGCTTGTAGCATTGCGCCTGATCGGCCCATTGCAGTGCGTCCACCTTCAGCTGCCGCCGGGCGAAGGCTTCGAGCGCCTGCTCGCTGCTGTTGTCGATCGCGCCAAGGTGATAGAGCGAGATCCACAGCGCGCGGGCCTTGCGGGCGGGCAGATGGTCGGCGGCGGTGCGCTGGCCGGGCTTTTTCGCGGGCCGGGCCTTGAAACCCCGCGCCTTGAAATGCTCGACCAGTTCGGTCAGCTCTGCCTCCGAACAATCAGCGGCGCTCATCTGACCGGTGACCTGAAACAGCACCGACCGATAGGTGTCCTCGTCCAGGCCGAGCTGCTTGGAGGCCAGATGCACTTTGGCGATCATCGCCCGCCGGTGCGGCTGCGGCGCGAACCGCGCTTTCCTCGCGGTGGCACTCATGCCGCACCTGCCTTCCGCCGCGCGGCGGTGAGCCAGTTATGGAAGGCCCCGCCAAGGCCGCCCGTGCTGGTCGAGCTGATACCGGCGATGCGCACGCGCGCGCCGTCCCAGCGCATGGAAATCCGGCCACCGAATTGCATGATCACGCGATGCGCCAGAGCTTCCATCGCGATGCGGTGGCGGGCATGGAAATTGTGCGGATCATCGGCATAGCTGCCTGCCTCGCGCTCGGCGTCGGCAAGGCCCGCCTCGACAAAGTCGATCGCCTCTTCAATGTGAATCATAACATTCCTCCCAAAACAATCGCGATGACCGGCGGCGCGGCGATCGCGACCGCCGCCAGCATCATGCCGACGAAGACGCGACCGGGTGACATCGGTTCGCCGGTTTGAGGACAGGTCATCAGCGCGCTGCGCGCGCGATCGAGCGTCGCGCGCATCAGTCCTCTCCCCGGATATTGCGGAAATCGAGGCCACGCTGGCGGCAGGCGGCCAGCACATGGTTGAGCGATCGTTGTTCATCGCGGCCCGCCGCCACCACTGAGGCCAGCTCCAGCACCTGGGTGCATTCGCCCAGAGCCCCGTCGAGGCGGGCGACCTGCTTCAGCAACTGGATTTCTTCCGTACTGTCCACGCCCCACGCCATGCACAGCGCCTCAACGTCTTCCGGCTTGACCTTGTGCGTCTCAAAAATCGTCACCCGGCGGGAAAGTGCGGGTTTTGCCGCGCGACCCGTCGCCCGGATTTTCTGGACGAGGCGGGGCTCGCCGACAAAGGCGACGCCGACGTTGGTAAGATCGTGCCATCCGCGAATTTCCTCGAAGGCCTTGTCGGACAGTTCATGCGCCTCGTCGAAGATCAGCAGCATGTTCCGATCGGAGATCAGATCCACGACAAGGCTGGACAGGCGTTGCGGCGATCCGACCTCGTCGCGCTTGCCGAGCGCCTTCAGCAGCTCCAGCAGCATGTTCGCGAGGCCAGCGCGAGACGGCAGGATCTTGACGATCACGACACTGGACGGATTCATCTGACGATAAAATTCAATCGCCTGCGTTTTGCCGCAGCCCGGAATGCCCGCGATCGCAACCATCTTGCCGCGATGCGCCCAGCGCAGTTGATGAACATAGCTGCGGCTCGTCGGCGTATCGAAATAATCCGGCACCTCAGGATGGACGATATCGAGATCGGCCTGATCGTCGAGGAAATCGCGATATTCTTTGATCTTCTCTGCGATCTTGTCGTTGCGGCCCTGATATTTCTCGACACCGAATGCCGACAGCGTGCCGTGCGCGATGCCGAGGCGCTTGGCGATGATGGGCCAGCTAAGCCCGTTGGCCGCCATATGCTCGCGCAGCCAGTCGCGTTGCTGCGAAATGAAGGATTCTAGTTTCAGGTCGTTGGTCATGATAAGGTCCCGTTGCTTTGCTTCGGCTCAGTGGCGCGGCGGAGAGGGTGAGAAGCCTCCGCCGCGTCTTTCATTCGACGACGCGCAATTTCCGCACGCCGCTCATGAAATCGGTCATAAATTCGGTATCCGCCTGCCTGCGCGGTGAAGGAGCGGACTTCAGCGCCGCCGCCGTCTGGCCGCGATGCCGAACCGGGCGGATCACGCTCGGTTCGGGCAGGTCCTCGGTTGCTGCATTGGGCAACATCGCCGCGATCCGGGCCGCGACCTGTTCGGCGGCGAGCAGCTGCTCGGCCTCGGCCGCCTCGCGCACGCTGCGGCGCCATTGCGCTTCCTGCTTCGCCCGGTCCTTGGCGGCGGCGACATCGAGAAATCCGGTATTTTCGATCACGTCGGCGCTGGCGATATAGGCTCCGGCCAGATCATAGACATGGATCGGCTGATGCAGATCGTCGGGATCGAACCGCACCGTCACCAGCTTGCCCGCATGGCGGTTGAGGTCCGGCGTCCAGTACCGATTGCCGAACATTTCGATATGACTGGTGTCGGAACGGATACGGCGCTTCTCTCCGGCCAGCAGTGCGAGCCGTAGCTGCTCTTCGCTCGCCTTGCCGATCGGCGCGCTGGCGAAACTCTCCGCGAACACAGCGTCGAAGCTGCGACCCGCCGCCATTTCGGTGCGGCGACCCTGCCGCGCATTATGGGCGGCGATGCCCTGCGCCACATGGGCGCGGAATTCGGCGATCGGGATAGCGCGGTCGCCATAATTGTCCGGCTTCGCGTCCGGCTTGTTGCCGGTATAGGCCCCCGACATCGCGGGATGCTTGGCGATATCCTCGCACATGTCGCGAAATCCGCGTTCGATCGGCTTGGACTGGCCGCGATAGGGCGTCGCCCAGTGGGGATTGATGCCGAGCGACGGCAACAGGCCGGTCGGGTCTTCCTCCCTGATCTTGAACCGGTAACGGGTCAGCGCGCCGCCGGTTATCCACTTGGATGCAAACGCCCGGCCATTGTCGAGCAGACAACCCTTGGGGATACCGAAACAGCGGAACAGATCCGCAAAGGCCAGCCGCGTCTGGATCGCGCTTTCGACCTCGCCGATCCGCCATGCCAGAACCTTGCGACTGTACACGTCCTGAATAGCGACCATGATCGGACGGCGGACGATTGGCTTGCCCTTCGAATCGGTGCCCCAGTTGACGAACACATCGAACTTGTGGCCGTCGATATTGACCAGTTGCATCGCATGCAGATCGCTCACGCTGCGGCGCTGACTGGGAATCGAGCGCCGCAATGCTTCCTGACCGTCGCGCTTCAGCAGGATGACGCTGGGGTCTATCTCGCGCTCCAGCTTGCGCTGGAAGGTCTTGACGTTGGGAATCGGGATGCCGTGAACCTTGGCGATCCCCTCGACCCGGCGATAGCAGGCCGCAAAGGTCGGCTTTTCGGGGCGCAGATAGTCGGATTTGAACAGCGTCCACAGCTCTGCATCGATCTGGGCATCCACTCCGCCACCCTTCCGGCGCGGTGCAAGCGCAGGTAGCCAGTCGGATGCATGCAATCCTCCGATCAGGCCAAGCCACAGCCACAACGTCGAGGCTCCGACCCCATGGTCGGCGGCCACCTGCGGCACGGCGGCGGAACGGGTCAGTCCGGCTTCCTGCTCATAGGCGATGACACTCTCCACGATCGCAAGACGGCGGCGCGCTTCAGCGCGGGTCTTTTCGCTCTGGCGGTCGAACCACTGCCATTCGCGGCTGACCACTTCGTCATTGGCGGCCAGCATGGCGTTGCTGTTATGCGGCCCCGCAATGGCGGATCGCCTGACCAGTTCGGCCCGTGCGGCTGCCGGAAGCACGCTGACATGATATTCGGTGCCGCCGCCTCGGCCTGCGCGGCGGCGGGCCAGCAACCGACCCTCGGCATCGACCTGAAGAGCCCATTTTTCGTCACGGGCACGCTCGTTGATCGCGCGCTTCACACGCGGGAGGCCGGGCAGGTTCATACCCGCCAGTTCGTCGGCGCTATACCATCCGCGTTCGTCTGATGTGATGGAGCCGCTATAGGCATTCATATGTTCAGCATCCCTCTCTTGATGGGGCGTGCACCGGCGGCAATGGATTTGCGTTGCGCCTGAAGCTCAGCGATCTGCCGGTCGATATGGCCGAGCTGCGCGGTGTGGATTTCATCGCCGACAAGGATCGCCGCACCGACACGGCGCACCAGCGCGTCGAGAATGTCGTATCGCTTCGTGACCGCGATCAGCGCGAGGAAGCGGTGGACCGAGACATTGAAATCCCCGCGCGCCTCGGCCGCATATCCGTCAAGCATCAGCTTCGACACGTCCTCGTCGAGCAACTCACTCATCAGGCCCGCGATTTCGTACCGGGATCGGCCAGCTCCGCCCAGCGCGCGACCGACCGCCGCCGCAACCATGCGATCGAGCCCCGCCAGCTCCGCCGCCGCGCACGACGGCGCACGCGGCGCATCGAACGTGAAGACGAGCTGATCGGTGGACAGCGAGGCGCGGCGCTTTTTTGTCACGGGCGCGGCTCCCAGCGGATGAGAACGCCGTCGAACTGGCCCGCGCTATGGGCGTTGAGCCACCAACGGCCCATATGCAGCCGCGCTTTGTCGACGAAGAGCGCACCGCCGAATCCATCGTCCCAGGCGAGCTGCTCAATCTCGACATTGTTGAGCGGACAGCCGCGCAGATAGACGGCGGCGAGCAGTTGCTCGTGATTGGCATCGATGACCAGCGATATCGGTGCGACATCAAGACAGATCGGGTCGACATCGAGCAGCTTGCGGCACTGGCGCGTGCGCATCGCGGTGTAGAGCTGAACCGGCTCGCCGGGCCGCGCATGACGACGGCGCTCGGCTCGGATCGTCTGTCGCTTACGCAGCGACGCCACCGGCTCGGCGAACATCTTGTGGAAGCTATAGGCGACCATCAGCACGACACCTCGAAACCGAGGCTCTCGGCCAGTGCGATGACGCCTTCCAGATAGACCGGATTATGCTTGCCGGAGATACGATAGCGGCGCACCAGCGCGCTGCGGTCCACGACATCGACCAGGATGCACCGCGCCTTCAGATACCGGATGGCAGCATCAAGCACCTCATGCCGCCGCATGATCCAGTCGCGGGTCGCTGTCTTGCCGGTTCGCCGGGAAGGCACCACGACAACATGGGGTTCACCCCCGGTTGATCTGTTGTCGACAACAGCTTGGGAAACGTGCGGGGCGCGCGCTGAACGCCGCGAGGCGGTGCCCGATGACACCGCACTGGGGGCCTTGCGAGCCGTACCAGACGCCCCTTCGGGGGGTATTTCTTCGCTCTTGCGGGCCTTTATTGCCGCCCGCTCTTCCTGCGTAATCTCCTGCGGCCGCATGGGATTGGGGAGAGAACGGGTATAATACCCATACTCGTCGATGATTACCTGCGGCCGAACGGTCCCTTGATCGCGGGAAGCTCCACGCCCTCTGGAATTGGTCGCTCCAGATAGTCCATGAACTTCGCGAGCCGCACCGCCTGCGCGACCCTTTGCTCCAGATCGTCCTTCCTGATCGGCAGGCTGGGAACGACGCCGACCATCTTCAGCGCGCGTTCCGCGTTCTTCAGGCTGATCGACATTGCTTGCCTCCGTTCCGAAATATTCGTCAATGGCGATGATCTCGCCATTAAGGCCATAGGTTACCTCGACCGTCTTGTCGGGGCCAGAGGCCAGATCGACACCCATCTGCCGTGCAAACTCGCGCTGATAGGGCTGAAGGCCCCATTCCAGATTGCCCCGGATCGTCGCCGGAACATCGGCGAGCTGATCGGCTTCTATCGGCAGGGCGATGGGATGCGGCGACGGCAGCAATGGCACACCGCCGCTCTGCTTCAATGCATCCCTGATCGCCTCTATCTCGGCGTCGGATGCGGGGGCGAAGCCATTGGCACGCCCCAGCACATCACCGACAAATTCGGGGGTCATCTGCGCGGGTGCGGCCTTCACATTGCTACGCCGCTGACGATCATATCGGGGTGTCTCTGACATCAGTTCCTCATCATCCAGGGGGCATCAAAGCGCAGATGGCCGTGGGGTGCAGGCGACGGAGTCGCATCCAGCGGCGCGGCAACGGCCTCTTGCGCCCGGCGGCGCAGCTCCAGCCGGGCCAGCGCCTCGGCATGGCGTTCCCGCGCCTTCAGCTTGCGCAGCTCGGCAATCGAGCAGCCCCGCGCCATGGCTTCCTGAAATTCGGTGCGCGCCCGCGCCATGCGGTCGGCTTCGGCGGTCATTGGCCTGTCCTTTCCGGGTGAATTTCGGCGATGCGCTCGGCCAGCATCGTGCAGGCGGCGCTGTCATCCGGCCTGTCCTTCAGCGGCGGCAGGGCTTCGCCACGCTCGCGCAGGATTTTGAGGATGCGGACATGAGACAGGCCGATGCGGCGGCCGATCGCACGCAGGCTGTGCCCGTCACGCTTCAGCGCGACGATATCGTCGGCGCGGGTTTCGAAAACCCAGTCCATTTGTCCGCGCCAGTTCATCCCTGCCTCACTTTCAGACCGCGCCGCGAGGGCCGGGGATTGGGCAATTCGGAAAACCAGCGCCGCACCACGGCCATCCCGGTGCGATAATGAACCGACAGCTCGCGATGGCTCATATGGCGGGACTGGATCGGGAAATCGGCGGGCATCGGCCGCAATGCCGACCCATCCGCGCGCGCAATCCATCCGCGCTTTTTCATCCGCGACAGCTGGCCGGGGCGGACCCCGATTATCTCGGCAACGACCTTCATCGGGTGCACCTCGGCCAGCTTGCGCGCGCGGTCGTGAACATGTTGCGGGATCGCCGTCACAGCGCCAGCCCCCGTTCGATCAGATCGGCGGAAAGGCCGGTCAACACCTCGATCTGCGCGCGATACTCTGCGCGGAGCTGCTCATACTGGTCGATGGCATCATTCCAGCGCGCGATTGCGCCCGGCTCTCCGGCGGCGGCGGCATGCATCGCACCCGTCACCCGCATGGCCGAGAGGGACAACCGCATGCCGAGTACCTTCAGACGCCAGCGTGGATCGCACGGCGGCCCATCGATCAGACCATCTTCGAGAGTGGAGAAATCCCCATCCACGGGCCGGACAAAGGCCTGAACCGCGTTCATGCGAGCCACCAGATCAGCAGGACGATCCAGAATGAACCGCAGATCATCAGGGCCAGCAGCAACGCCGATGCGTAATCCTTCTCACTTGACATGAAATCCCCCTTCCATCTTGCCCTGGAGGGCGTTTTGCGCGGCGATGATCTCGATAAGGGCGTCGCGGACCGATTGGCCGATGCAGCCGATCAGGCCGGGCCGCCCGCCGCAAATATGCCGGTCGATACGGATGAGATCGTCCCCGACGCAGGCCTCCAGCGGTGCCAGCGCGGCTTCCGCACCGGTTACCGCGTCGATCAGCACGCCTTCATTGGTCAGCGCCTCAATCGCCGCCTGAAGATGCACCATCGCATCGGATATGCGCGGCGCGGTCACTGGAAGTTGCCCGGCGTTCGGCCAAGCAGGCCGAGGACCAGCGCGAGAACGGCCCCCCGCTCTCTGGCGTTCAGTTGCCCTAGAGCACCGATCAGGTGGCGCGTCTCATCATCGGCGTTGCCGCCGCGATAGCCGGTCAGCACATAGCTGATATCGACGCCATGTGCCGCCGACTTTAACAGATAAGCGACGGTGAACGAACACTTGCCCATCTCAAAACGCGTCTGACTATTTAGGCTGACACCTGTCAGCTTTCCGAACTCGGTTTGGGTCAGGCCAATACGCTTTCGCTCTGCTTTTAAACGACGACCGCAAAATAATAGTTCATCGTCGAGGCGGGACTTGCTCATTCCTCGTTCCTTTTCAGGTCGTTGAGCCCGATCAAGGCATGCTGAACCTCGCCGCATGCGTCATGCAGATGCTCGGGCTCGACCGGCTCATCGTCGACGAGAGCGCCCAAAACCTTGGAGGCAGTCTCCAGCGAACCGATTGCATCGAGCATGCGGGTCCGCATGATGGCTTCGCTGCTTCCGGCAGTGACCAGCCGGATACCGGCGGGAAGCTGACCCGATAGCTGTTGCAGCGCGCCCTTTTTCTCGGCCAGCGACATGCGCCCAAACGCGCCGACAAACGCGGAAAGCCTCTTGGCCTCGGCATCGGGCGTGGGCTTTGTCTTACCCTGGACGCGGGACCATGCCTCTCCTACCGACTTTGCCGGTCCGCCCTGCTTCATGTCGGAATGGAGGAGCAGGCTTACCACTTTGGATTGATCCACGGGCTCCAGCTTTGCGAGCGCGCGTAGCTGCTTAGCGTTGGTGGCGACCGGATGGCGGCGCTTGCGCAGCCGTTCGATTTCGGACGGGCTGATACGTGAATGAAGCAGGAGGTCATTGTAAACGGTGCGGCGTGAAAGGCCTGTCTCCTCGGCCACTTGGTCCGTCCAGCCATATGCATGTGCAATCGTTGCACTTGCATCGTCGGCCTGGCTCTGGACCTGCTTTTGCCAGCGAGCGTTCGCACTGGCTGTGCGGCCTGCCGCCTCGGGATCGATGCCGACGCGCAGCTTTGCCAGTCGCACCAGCTCCGCTATGAAATTGGCGCGGTCGACGGGGTCGAGGTCCTTGCGCCACAGATTTTCGGATATTTCACGCTGGCGGCGCACGATCTTGTCCGGTGCTATCATTTCCGCCTTGAGCTGCGGTATCTCGAATTTCCGCGCAGCCTCGACGCGATGCGCCCCGGCAACCAGTGTCCAGACATTGCGACCCGGTAGGCGACAGACGACGATCGGCGTCGCCTGTCCTTCGCGCAGCATCGCACGGCCAAGCACCTCGACATGCATCGGATCGACCGGCCGCAACCGTTCGCCCATGTCGATCGCGTCAACTTCGATAAAGCCGATGTCGTCGACGGGCTCGAAATGCGGAGCGGTGAGAGGTTCGCGCGCCATATCTATCGCGCCTCCGCATTTAGACGGTGCGCGGTGGACGTGTGTGCGGTATCACACGTAATTATGTGTAACCCGGTATTCGCTCCGCCCTCGCATTCTTCACGTAGGACGCGCTCCACGGCTTTCGTCGTGCGCCTGTTGGCGCCGCCGCGCAGTATCTCCGAAACTGACCCTTTTCCTAGGTTTTTTGCCCGTTCGAACGCTGCGATTGAGCGGTATCGCTTGCGGATAGCCGCCTTAATGTCTTCCTTGTGGAGGGTTTCGATAAGCACCTTGTGCCCCATTCAGAGGATTAAACAGTTTTCTGTGTATCACACGGAAAACTGTTTAAAGCAAGACTGATATGGGTGCTGACAGCAAATTGGCGGCCATGGGGAGGCGGATACGCGAAGCGCGCATATCTATGTCATTGAACCAGAAGGATTTTGCTAAAATTGGCGATGTCGGGATAACGACCCAACAACAATATGAAGCTGGGAAGACCTCACCGACCGCCGTTTATTTGTATAATCTGGAGGTCGCTGGTGTTGATATCGGCTATCTATTGACCGGGAGGCATAGCGATGGTCAGTTGGGCTTCCAAGACGCTCATGCTTTGGAGCTTATGGAACTCCTTTCAGAGCGCGAAAGAGGAGCTGTGACAGCGATGCTTATGGTGCTGGCGGGTCGCACAAGTGATGCGAGCGATCCATTAGGATTATCGGCGACGCTGCATGCACCTCGGCGGGAATATAAAGGGATGACCGAGGGTGAATGAAGGCGAAAAAAAATGCCCACGCTGCGCGGAGATGGTGAAGGCAGATGCATATGTCTGTCGTTTTTGTGGGCTTAACTTTGCGGCCGGATTCAAGCCGCCTACACCGGCACCAACGCAGTCTAAATCCGGATTTTCTTGGGTTTATGCAATTGGATCTGTTATTGGCCTGTTACTGATTGCCAGAATGGCCGGGTGCGGCTCAGCGCCCGACGCATATGTACCGTCTTCCGAGCCGATAGCCGCAATAGGTGCAGAACAGCTAGCATCCCCAGCGCGGCGCGCATCAATCAAAGAATTGTTCGATGCCTATGAAGCCAATGAGATGCGTGCCCAGCAGGAATATGGCGCGCAGCCGATCATTGTCACCGGCACGGTTCGCGGCGTAGACCTCGATCTGACTGACGATCCAGTCGTGCGACTGGAGGATGGCGAATATCGGTTGAACGCCTATTTCGACAAGGACAATGGCGGCGCTGCGACGGGTAACCTTGTGAAAGGCCAGGTCGTGACGGTGCAGTGCGCTGAGACAAGCGAAGTTCTTGGGACTCCCGGCATCCAGCAGTGCCAGGTGATACCCAACTCAGAATAACTCCCACTTTGTAATTTTATTGCGCAGGTATTTTCGGGTAAAACGGCCTATTTGCGCCAATTTCTGGAAAATCTGGCCTTTTGCAGCTGACTCCCACTTTCGTAAGGGCCGGACGGGCCGTCGAGGCGGTAACACACATATTTTAATGTGCTCTCAAATGCCGCTTTTCTGCCATTGAGAGGGGCATAAGAGGTTTTTCAAGGCGTCTTGCGGCCACTCTAAAAGCTTCGGTCCGAAACCCCTCTAATTAACCATCGACTCTAGACACAGCCTTTGGCACAAAGCCCCGAGTGAAAAACGACGAAACGCCCGGATTTCCGGCAGATCATCCCGCGATGTCCCGCATGATGCCGGTCAATCCCGCCACTCTAACCTCTCTTGTCCCCTAACACCCTTTGTTGAAGACCCTATGATTTCAGCTGGGCGCCCATGGGATGCCGCCCCACATGAACACCGGGACGAGCCCTGCCAGCCCGCCCCGGTTTCGTGGATCCGGCATTCTCGCTTTCCCCGAATATATCGGGAAAAAGCCCTGCTACAGCACCTCGAAAAGGCCAGCCGCGCCCATGCCGCCACCTACACACATGGTGATGACGACATGTTTCGCACCGCGCTTCTTGCCCTCGATCAGCGCATGGCCGGTGCAGCGCGCGCCCGTCATACCGTAAGGATGGCCGATGGAGATAGAACCGCCATTGACGTTCAGCAGTTCGTCGGGAATACCGAGCCGGTCGCGGCAATAGAGCACCTGCACCGCAAAGGCCTCATTCAGTTCCCACAGGCCGATGTCATCCATCTTCAACCCGAAGCGCCGAAGCAGCGTGGGGACAGCGAACACGGGGCCAATACCCATTTCATCCGGCTTGGTGCCCGCCACCGCCATGCCGACATAGCGGCCCAGCGGCTGAAGGCCGCGCTGCTCGGCAAGCTTCGCCTCCATCACGACGCAAGCGGACGAACCATCGGAAAGCTGGCTGGCATTGCCGGCAGTGACAACGCCGCCTTCGACCACGGTTTTGAGGGACCGGAGGCTATCCAGCGTCGTTTCCGGGCGGTTTCCCTCATCCTTGTCCAGACGGATCGCCTTTTGCGAAATTTCGCCGGTTTCCTTGTTCTGCACGCCCATTACGGCATCGACCGCGAATAGTTCCTGATCGAAAGCGCCCGCGGCTTGTGCCGCGGCAGTACGCTGCTGCGACCGCAGTGCATATTCGTCCTGAGCCTCCCGACTGATGCCATAACGGCTCGCCACCGTTTCCGCCGTCTGAAGCATCGGCATATACATATCCGGCACCATGGCGAGCAGTTCCGGATCGGGCGTGACCCGCATGTCCTTCGTCTGCACCAGCGAG
>Ga0172382_10005118_pt1 | contig 19734 bp, 14 predicted proteins | sample Leawel138RmetaG_FD_122245 | JGI IMG/M metagenome (GOLD analysis project Ga0172382, IMG submission 122245) | Leachate microbial communities from a municipal landfill in Southern Ontario, Canada - Leachate well 138R metaG | ecosystem: Engineered > Solid waste > Landfill > Unclassified | place... | reverse complement strand
TTTATACACAGGCAGACAGACACGAACTTGAAAACTCAATTAAGTGGACAATAATACAACATAAATAACAGTAATCAATACAATTATAATTACAATAAGTGACTTTTTTGGGGGAATGCCTTTTATTTTTAGCTTACCTAAATTATTATGGATAAAGGAACTGCATGATCGATATGGCAGCCTCACACGACCCTATTCTAAATAAGAACAGTATATGCATAATCAAAAAAGCCCCCATCGCTGGGGGCATAATTTGTTAGATCTTTTTGATTCAGCGTGTAGGATTAATCCTATTCTTCCATGAATTTTCCAATACGTTCGACCAACGCTTGGATTTTCTCCATCTGAGCTTCATCAGCTTCTTTCATGACTTCTTCAATCTTTTCCATCAAGGGTGCAGCCTCTGCTCCGCGAGGTACGAGCTCTTCAATAGGTGCATCAGCCTTGGCTTCCCACTTTTCTGCGAATGCAGTTGCATCATTGATCCACTGATCGACAATACTTTCTTCGGTTACTTCTGGTTCTGGATCTTCGGGTACAGCTTTGTCAGCTTTGCAAGCGAAGGCAAATAGCGCCACCACCGCAAGCAGGATCAGAAAATACTTTGTTGCTTTCATCATTTTCTCCTTTGTTTGTTGGTTAAAGCCAACTCTTTTTTTTAGTTTATAATGAATGCATCACATTGTTTTGAAGTGACTGTGCTTGTCAAGGAATATTTTGGTTTTAATCCTCTGTTTATTAACCGGCAGTCAACTACTTTCAACAAGTAATACGGTCTGATGCTGGTATCCCTCACAAGAGTTTAGCCCTCAATATCCTTGGCTGAGTGCATTGACGAGATTGGGTCATTTGAGGCTTTCCGTGATGCTATAAATAGATGTACCCCGCATCCGGAAGAAATATTTATTGCCTGTGTAATGCTGTGTGGTGTGGGAAGTTACTTCTTTTCTACAGCTAAATCCACATGGAAAATGCAAAATAAGTGATTTAGTTCTTGACAGAAATCACAGCATGTCATATAAGCGTCACGGGATGTCACAGAAAGTCATTTTTTGTCAAACCCGATGTTTTGGCATGTGCCTGAGCGCATGGAAAAGAAGAGAACACATAAGACTAAGCGAAGGTGAAAGAGAAGGTTAACAAGATGTCCGGTCAATTTAACGGTTTTTTCGAAAATGCAGTTCACAATCAGCGGGTGATTATTCCCGCGGCTTTCAAGCGGAAGTTTGCCGAAGAAGCACGCAAGACGGTTGTGATCACTTCGGGTCCTTTAAATTCCATAGCTTTGTTTCCCTTGGATAGCTGGCATTGGTTTTTGGAGAAGCTGGAAAACGGCAGTGAACAAGATCGCAATCTGCGTGCCCAATTGATCCATGGAACCGTAGCGGAGCAAGAGCTGGAGGGTCCGGGAAGGATTCGCATTCCAGAATTGATGCTGAAGGAAGCAAATATCTCAGACAGCGTGATCGTGAAAGGCGAGCTGCATTATATTTCCCTGTGGAATCCAGATGAATTCTACGCCCACCGCAGTGCCATGCTGGAAGAGCATCGCAAGAAATTTACCACAGTACATTATTATTAAAGATAATGAGCACCTACCACACACCCGTCCTTGCCCAAACCTGCACAGAGTATATGCAGCTGCAGCCGGGAGGAGTGTATGTGGATGCCACAGTGGGAGCGGCGGGGCATAGCCTCACGTTCCTGCAAGCCTGCCCCCAGATTGCCCTGTATTGTTTTGACCGGGATACAGAGGCAATAGCGGAGGCAAAATCCAATTTGCAAGATTATCAGGAGCAAATTCATCTTATCCATTCCCCCTTTTCCGGGATGCGCACACAACTGGCATTAAATAAAGTGGCATCTGTGGATGGAGTACTCTTTGATTTGGGCGTTTCCTCCCATCAATTGGATGAAGCCACCAGAGGCTTTAGTTTTGATAGGGATGCCCGGCTGGATATGCGGATGGATGATAGCCAAGCCTATTGTGCCCAGGATGTGGTAAACGATGCCAGCGAGTATGAATTGAAGCGTATTTTCAAAGAATATGGAGAGGAACAGCAGGCAGGCAGAATAGCCAAAGCCATCCTCAGAGCGCGTAATGACGAGCCGATCCGCCGCACCTTGCAGCTTGCCAAAATAATTGAGAGCGTGGCAGGCAGCGGAACCCGGGAATCTTTGAAGACAAAGCTGAGAGTGTTTCAAGCGCTGCGCATCGAAGTGAATAAAGAGCTGGAGGAGCTGGAAACTGCCCTCAATGGCGCCATCATGCTGCTCAAACCCGGAGGCAGGGTATTGGTGATGTCTTACCACTCCTTGGAAGATAGAATTGTAAAGAATAGATATAAAGAAGCCGAGCGTGGATGTGTGTGTCCCCCTCGGCAAATGGTATGCAATTGCGGATTAAAGCCTCGGGTGAAGGTGATTACCAAGCGTCCTGTGATTGCATCAGAAGAAGAAATAGCGGCAAACCCGCGCTCCCGCGGGGCAAAGCTGCGAGTAGCAGAAAAGCTATAGGGAGGAGAACATGAGAGCCAGATTAATAATCTTTTTATTTGTGCTGAGTGTGGCAGTGTTTTTTAATTTTTACAACGCCCGCAAGGTGTTGACCCACACCCGTTATATCGACCAAATGGAAAAGACGGTGAATGCAGCCAAAAACATCAAAACCGAGCTTGAGGTGGAATATGATGATCTGTGCAGTGGGCAGAATCTCTCCAGCTTGGTGAGCGTGGAGCTAAACAGCTTTATCCCTGAACAACAGCAGGAACGCATCATTTATGTACACGAACCCCATCCCGATACAGCAAAGGATAGCTATTGCATCGTGGATCTGATAGCCACCAAAGCACAGGCAAAAGACGTACAGATCATTCCGGATTGATAGATGTCCTCGCGCTACAAGCTGTTAGTTATTGTATTTGGATTGGCGAGCTTTATTTGGGGGATGTATCTCTTTAGCATCCAGATATTGGCTCCCATCGATATGACCACAATTATCGATGGCCGCTATATCCCCCGCAAAGAAATCCTGATCCCCAACCGTGGCTCCATCTACGACGCCAATGGCAGCCTGATGGTGAGCAGTATCCGCTATTATCAATTGGATATCGACAGGGGCGCCGTGAATGGCTGGGCAAAAAACAACGGATCATCACTGGAGCAGGGTTATCATCGAATAGCCAAAGCCATAGCCGATAACAGCAGCCTGAAAGAAACAGACGTTCTGAAGCGCCTCAACATGGGCAACAAGCTGACCTCGATACAGATTGGCAACAAGTTTCGCGAGAGCGAGCTGGATAAAATCATCAAAGCATTCAATACAGAAAAGCTTCCGGGGCTTTCCCATACCTTCGCCTCCATGAAGCGGCTGTATTCCAAAGATATAGTGGCTGGCAGAGTGATTGGCGCGGTGCGTGAAGAATCCGATGGTCATGATCCGGTTACATTGAGTAAATCCCTGTACAAGCTATCCGGCATCTGCGGCATTGAGGCATCCCACAACGATATTTTGGCTGGTGAATATGGCTGGCGAGAGTATTTGGAAGATGCCAAACACCGGAAGGTGCCCTATCCCAATCTGCATGAAAAGAGCCCCGTGAATGGCTTGGGCATCCGGCTCACCATCGATGCCAATATCCAGGAAGTGGTGGAAAACGCCCTGTTTGAAGGCTTGGCAAAGTATTCTGCCAAAAATGCCGGAGCTGTGGTGATGGATCCCAAAACGGGCAAGGTCCTTGCAATGGCAGGCGTCTCCTCCGAGGATAGGCATATCCATCCCAATCTGGTGCGCGTGAAAGCCAATATCCCCAGCACCTTTATGTATGAACCGGGCTCCACTATCAAACCCTTTACGATGTTGGCAGCTATCGATCACAAAGTGGTGAGACCCACAGAGTATTTGCCATCCGGCACCTATCAGGCTGGCAGGCGCACCATCCGGGATACCCACAATTATGGCTCCCTCCTGCCCATTGATGTGATCAGCAAATCCAGCAACGTGGGCGTGGCGATCCTGGCAGAGCGCTTGGGCAGATCCAAGCTCTATGAAAAGTTTATCTCCTACGGTTTTGGGCAGAAGACACCCTTGAACCTGTATGGAGAGACCAGTGGGCAATTTGCCAAGCTTGCCAATTGGGATGGCTATACGCTGCATTCGGTTTCCTTTGGACAAGGCATGAGCGTAACGGCTTTGCAGCAGACCCTTTCCATGTGTGCCATTGCCAATGGCGGCAAGATGATGAAACCCATGCTGATAGACGCCTATCTGGACGAGGCGGGACAGGTTGTAGAGCAATTTGAGCCCTCCATCCTGCGCCAGGTAGCCAGCAAAACCGCTGCAGACACGCTTCTTACCTATCTGCAGGCGGTGGTGGATTATGGCACCGGAAAGCATATCAAAATGAACTATGTGACGCTGGGTGGCAAGACCGGCACCGCCCAAAAGAACGTGGAAGGTACGCGTGGCTATTCCAGCGGCAAATACACCTCCGTGTTTGCAGGTTTGTTCCCGGTGGAGAATCCACGGATGGTGGTGGTGGTCTTTTATGACGAACCTGCATCCGGCTATCATTATGGCAGCACCAGTGCGGCGCCCACCTTCCGCAAGATAGTGGAAGATATTCTCTTTATGCCCAATTGTGACATTTTGGCATTTAATGATAGATTAAAGCAAACCTCCCTTACCATGCCAGATTTGACTGGCAAAAGGATAGGCGATGCCAAGGCCATTCTGGATAGCTATGGCTTTGTGTACAAGGTGGATGGAGCGGACAGCCTGAACGTGGTGATAGACCAGTTTCCCAAGGCGAATGTATCCGTGGAACGCGGACACAGGGTTACCCTCAAAGCCGGCAAAGGGACTGCGGCTGCCGCAAAGCCCCAGCCCAATGGTCAAATGCCAGATCTGAGGGGGCTCAGCCTCCGCAAGGCATTGGCGATGGCATCTGTTCACAAGCTCAAAATCAACGTTCAGGGCAGTGGCATCGTCCAATCCCAAAGCATAGCTCCGGGCACCAAAATCTATCCCGGAGCGGCATGCGTGGTGGAGGCTTCATTGTGAAGCTATCAGAAATCATCCTCCTCTTTAACAAGCATGGACTGGAGCCACAGGTGAAAGCCCTGGCTGCAGATTCGGTATTCCCGGGCGCACCCCTCACGGATAACCGCTTGGTAAACAAGGATGATATCTTTGTGTGCATCAAAGGGGCAAGCGTGGATGGCCACAGCTTTATCCCGGATGTGCTGAAGCGTGGAGCTGCCTTGGTGGTGGTTACAGACCTGCAAGCGGGAGACGTCCCTCAAATAAAGGTGAATGACACCCGCAAGGCGGCAGCACTATTGGCAAAGCTTTATTTCAAAGACCCCGCCTCATCATTCCGCCTGGTGGGCGTGACGGGAACCAATGGCAAGACCTCCAGCTCCCTCATCATCTTTGAAGCCTTGCGCAGCCTGGGTTACAAAGCCGGCTGGATCGGCACCCTGGGCTATCGCATCAATGATAAACATTACAATACCCAACATACCACTCCGGATATCATGGAGCTGAATTCCATCTTGGCGCAAATGCGCGCTGCCGAGGTGACCTACGTGATCATGGAGGTATCTTCCCACGCCATCGCTCTGGATAGGGTGTATGGCATCCAGTTTGACTATTGTTTATTCACCAATCTCAGCCGTGATCACCTGGATTTCCACAGTTCCATGGAGGAATATGGCAAGGTGAAAGCCAGCTTCTTTGATGTGGTAAAGCGTGGCGAAGCGGTTGCCATCATCAATACTGATGATGCATTTGGCGCCAAGCTGGCTGATGATTTGAGCGAGGGCATGGGCTCGGTTTTCACCGTGGGTACCCAGTGGGCTGCCTATGAGGTTCAGGATTTGGAGTGTGATCGGGATGGCTTGCGCTTTATATTATGTACGCGCGATGGAGGCATCAGGATGCGTTCCGGCTTGGTGGGCAGCTTTAATGCTTACAATCTGGCTTTGGCAGCCGCCACCTTTCACGTCATGAATTTTGATCTGCGTGATATCAGCGCCATCATGGGCAGCGTGAAAAACATCCCCGGCAGGATGCAGAGCGTTCCCAATGATAGAGGCATCGGCGTGTATGTGGATTATGCACACACCCCGCAGGCCATTGAAGCAGTGCTAAAGACCTGTCATGAATTGCCTCACAAAAGGGTGCTGTGCCTGATGGGCGCCGGTGGAGACAGGGATCAGGGCAAACGCCCCCTGATGCTGAGCACCGCCTTGAAATACTCAGATGCCGTGATTGTTACAGACGATAATCCCCGTGGCGAAAATCCCAATGCCATCATCCGTGATATCATAAGCGGCTCCCATCCAAACCTGCCCTGGTGGATTATCCGCAATCGGGAACAGGCTATCAGAAGCATCATCCACATGGCAAATGAGGATGATATCGTGGTGATCTGTGGCAAGGGACACGAGAACTATCAGGAAATTGAAGGGGTGAGACATCCCTTTGACGATGTGCAGATAGCCGCTGCCGCCTTGGCAGATGAGGAGTGTAAAGAGCAAAGACTGGCACTGCCCATAGATCAGCTTACGCTGAGGCTGATGATAGATGAAACCCAGGAGCTTCCCGCCAGAGGATATTCCCTCCCGCACCTGTATTGGCATATCTCCACAGACACGCGCAATATCCAGCCGGAATCCGTATTCTTCGCCCTCAAAGGGGAGCGCTTTGATGCCCATGCCTTTTTGGGCAAGGCTTTGGAGAGTGAAGCCAATTTTGCCATTGGAGAGCTGGCTCTGCCGGAACATGACCGCTATCTGCAGACGGAATCTTCACTGAATATAATGGCAAAACTGCATGCCAAGTATCTGGCGATGTTTGACATCCAAAAGGTGGCGCTTACCGGCAGCACCGGCAAAACCACCTGTAAGGAAATCCTTGCCAACGTGTGTAATCAAGAAGGAGCCACCCTAAAGACACACGCTAACGAGAATAATATCATCGGGCTGTGTCAGACCATCCGGCGGGTGCAATTCTGGCATCGCTATGGCATCTTTGAACTGGGCACCAGCGAGAAGGGAGAGATAGCCGCTTTGGCAGAAGTCCTGAATCCTGATGTGGGCATTGTGCTCAATATCGGTCCTGCACACCTACAGGCCTTTGGCGATGAAGATGGCGTTTATACCGAGAAGAGTGCGCTCTTGCGCCATCCTTTGCAGGTGAGGCTTTATGATGGTGATGATCCTCGTTTTGTGGAATTTGCCGAGTCTGGCAAAGGGATTGGCTATACGGCAGATTGTGCTTATAGGATTCATAACGTGCACAGCAAGGATACCGGGCAGAGCTTTGGCATCAATGATCTGGATTTCTATATCCCCTCCCCCGTGCCTCATAATGTTACCAATGCTGCCTTTGCCATAGCCTTTGCCTTGGAACGGGGCTTTGCCACAGACAGCATCCAGAAGGCTCTAATCATGCCCTTAAATATAGATCAACGCCTGGAGATCCAGCAATCCGGCACGCTTACCCTGATTGTGGATTGTTACAACGCCAATCCGGTTTCCATGCATAAGGCCATCGAATATTGGCAGGATTACCAGCCTCAGCGTCCTCATATAGCCATTTTGGGAGATATGCTGGAGCTGGGCGAAATGAGCGAGGGATATCATCAGATGATAGGCGCCATCCTCACGGAAATGCAGTTTCAGACCCTGATCACCGTGGGGGCAAACAGCCTTCATTATCAATCCAGCGACGCCGGCAAAGAGGCATTGCATTTTGCAGATGTGGAAGCAGCAAGAGCCGCCCTGGCAGGTATTGAGATAGCCCCAGATGCAGTAATCCTGATCAAGGCATCAAACGGCATCCATCTGGAAAAACTGTTGCCCATCATCAAAAAGGAAGTCTAAATGCTTTACCATCTTCTCTTCCCTTTGGCACAACACAGCATCATCTTCAACGTCTTCCGTTACGTCACCTTCCGTTCCATTGGTGCTTTCATCACCTCGCTTTTGCTCTCGCTGTTTTTGGGTCCCTATTTTATCAGAATGTTAAAGCGTATGGCGGCGGTGGAAACCATTGACGATGACGCCCCGGAAAAACATCGCATCAAAGCAGGCACACCCACGATGGGAGGCTTGATAATCCTCAGCTCGCTCATGATCTCCTCTCTGTTGTGGAACAACCTTAGCAACCACTCCATCCTGATGATGTATCTCACCACGATTTGGCTGGGGTTGTTGGGCTTTTTGGATGATTATCTCAAAAACTATGTGAAAGCCAAAAAAGGCCTGGTACCCAAGTATAAGCTGTGGGGACAGTTTAGCATTGCCTTCCTGCTCTCCCTTGCCATCTATTTCAGTCATGATTCCGTTTCCAGCGTGTCTGCCCTCCAGATTCCATTCTTCAAAAACACCTATCTGGAACTGGGTATGCTCTTTATCCCCTTTATCATGTTTTTCATCGTGGGCACATCCAATGCCGTCAATCTCACAGATGGATTGGACGGCCTTGCCTCTGGAATCATGATCTTCTCTGCCTTGGGCTTGGGTGTGATGGCATACCTGAAGGGGAACTTTATCGCCGCAGAATACCTGAACCTGGAATTCCTGCCCTCCGCAGGTGAATTGACCGTATTTATCGCAGCGATGATAGGCACCCTGATTGGTTTTTTGTGGTTCAATTCCTATCCCGCACAGGTCTTTATGGGAGATACCGGCTCGCTCACCTTGGGCGGCGTGATGGCGGTGATCTCCATCCTGCTCAAAGAGCAGATCTTCTTTGTAATCATTGGCTTCCTCTTTTTGTGGGAAACCATGTCTGTGATCATCCAGCGCTCTTGGTTCAGATATACCAAAAAGCGCTTTGGAGCCGGCAAGAGGGTCTTCCTCTGTGCCCCTGTGCATCATCATTACGAGCTCAAAGGCCTGCATGAGGCAAAGATAGTGATCCGCTTTTGGATTGTTGCCATCCTGCTTTTGGCTTTGGGGCTCAGCACCATCAAGCTGCGATAGATGAGGCCTACACATGTTTGATGCATCCATTACTTACGGAATATTAGGGCTCGCACGCAGCGGCATGGCAGCAGCTTTCAAGATAAAAGAGCTGGGCGGCAAAGCCTTTCTGAGCGATCTCAAGCCCCGCAACCTCGTACCAGAAGCAGACGAGCTGGAAGCCGTGTTTGATTGTGAATTTGGGGGCCACACCGAGCGCCTCCTGCAATGCCCCGTCTGGATTATCAGCCCGGGCATCCCCCTCACGGCATCCATCGTGCAAAAAGGCTATGCAGAGGGCATCCAAATCATCAGTGAGATAGAATTTGGCTACCAGATCAAAGCCAAGGATTCCAAGATCATAGCCGTCACTGGCTCCAATGGCAAGAGCACCACCGCCAGCCTCATCCATCATATCCTTAAAGGGATGGGCTACAAAAGCATCCTGGCTGGTAATATCGGCGCCGCCTTTTGCAGCTATCCCATCCACCGCCCCGGCATAGATTATATAGTGTTGGAAGTCTCCTCCTTCCAGCTGGATACCATCCATAGCTTCCATCCGGATGTGGCAGTACTTTTAAACATTACCCAAGACCATCTGGATAGATACCCCAGCTTCCAGGCTTACGCCTCCTCCAAGCTGGGCATCTTCCAATATCAGACAGCGCGTGATGTGGCTATTATCAGCCTGGATTGCCCCATGATAGTGGATAATAAGGCTGATATCAAAGCCCATCTGCTCGCCTTCTCCCTGGACCCTCAGGATAAACCCGTGGATGCTTGGAAGAGCGATCAATATATATATCTCGGCACCAAACACCGGCTTTTTATTGAAGATTTGCAAATCAAAGGTCCTCACAATCATGCCAACACCATGGCGGCACTCTTGAGCGTGCAGGCATTGGGGTTGGATATGGATGCCGCCATCAAACAGGCATCCAGCTTCAAATCCCTTGCCCACCGCCTGGAATACGTTGCCACCATCAACCGAGTGAGCTTTTATAACGATTCCAAAGCCACCAATACCGATTCCGTCAAATCCGCCCTCGTCTCTTTCGGCAAGCCCGTGCGCGTAATAATGGGCGGCAGTGACAAGGGTGAAGACTTTGGCGTCCTTACAGATATGTTGGGCAAATGGGCGCAGAAGGTATATCTCACCGGAGATACCAAAGCCAAGATGCAAGAGGCTTGGGAGGGATGGCTCCCCACCATTGCTATTGATGATTTTGAAACCGCAATCCGCACCGCATTTGCCGAAGCGCAAAGAGGAGACATCGTGCTCCTCTCCCCCGCCTGTGCCAGTTTCGATCGCTTTCGCAACTTTGAAGAGCGGGGTGAATACTTCAAAGAGATTGTAACGAGGATGGCAAAAGAAAATGAAAAGAAATAGACATCAACAGGTTATTGTCTCCTACGATAAAGCCATCGTGATCAGCTACTTTATCCTGGTGCTGGCTGGCTTGTTGATCATGCTCAATCTCACCGCCATCCAAGACGAGATGGGCTATTTTTACCGTCATGCAGCCTTTCTTGCCATCAGCATTGTGGCAGCGTTGATGATCTTGCACTTCTTTGATCTGAACAAGCTGAAACCCCTCAATATCGTCATGCTGGCTGGCTCGATTGCCCTCTTGGTCGCCGTTTTGATTGTGGGACGCACCCACAAGGGCGGCACCCGCGCCATCAGCCTGGGTTTCATCAGCATCCAGCCCAGCTTTATAGCCCGTGTGGCACTTATCTTTTATTATGCCCAGCATCTCAGCAAAAAGCATGAAGAGCTGAAAGAAGCAAATCTGCAGGATCTGTGGAAACACTTTTATCCCCTCGTCTTTGCCACCGCAGTGGTATATACCCTCATCACCCTGGAGCGTCACCTCAGCACGCTCATCATCAGCGGAATGACCCTTTTGGGGATGGTCACATACGCCGGCATCAGGATGCGCTATGTGCTATCTGTTTCCTTGGTGGGGATACTGTTGGTGTTTGTTATCATCACCTTCGGAGCCCAATTCCGTTCCGCCCGTCTGGAAACCTATAAAGCATATTTTTTACTTACGCGCAATTCTGCTTCAGACACCCTCAAAGCTGACGATTATCAGGTGAGGGAAAGCATGACGGCGCTCATTCGTGGAGGCTGGTTTGGCACGGGCGTTGGCAAGGGGCGCGCCAAGCATTTTTACCTTCCTGAATCCCGCACAGATTACGTTTACACCATTATCGGAGAGGAATTTGGCTTCTTGGGGGCAATGATCATCTTCGGCCTCCATTGTTTGCTCTTTTTCCGGGCTTTCAAAGTAGCCCAATCCCAGGAAGATATCTATTTACGCTTTTTATGTGCGGGCCTGGCAATGAATATCTTTTTCAACGTGCTTGTGAATACCGGCGTGGCGATGTCCATCCTTCCCTCCACCGGCACCACCCTGCCTTTTATCAGTTATGGAGGAACCGCCCTCTTGGTGGATTCCGCATCCATGGGCGTGATCCTCAATATCAGCGCCAAACGGAGGCAATTGTGAGATTCATCTTTGGCTGTGGCGGCACAGGCGGGCATATCTATCCCGCTTTGGCACTTGCCAAGACCTTGTCCCAGCAAAAACACACCTGCTCCTTCATCGGCAATGCCACGGGCATGGAAGCCGAGATCGTAAAGCGTCACCACTATCTCTTCCACCCCATCCGCGTGGAAAAGCTAAGCCGCACGCTGCATCCCTCTCTCTTCGGCTTTCCTTTCCACCTGCTATCCAGCATCATCAATTGTCTCAAATACATCCGGAAGACCAAGCCCGATGCCGTGATTTGCACCGGCGGCTTTGTGTCCGGACCGGTGGCAATTGCCGCTATTATTTCCCGCATCCCCCTCTATTTTCACGAGAGCAATTCCCTGCCCGGACTCACCATCAAGGCGCTTGCCAAATACAGCCGTATCACCTTTGTCTCTTGGGAATCCAGCCAAAAACGGCTCCAGCAAGCCAAAACCCAGCTTGTGCCCATTCCGCTATTGCCCAGAGACGCCACGGATGAAGAGGCGGATTTGGCTGCCTTGGGCATAGATCCTCACCAGCCCGTCATTCTGGTGAGTGGAGGCTCCCAAGGCTCCCTGATGATCAATCGCACCATAGATTCCGCCCTCGATGCCATCCTGCAACGGGGCTGGCAGCTCATCTGGCAGACGGGCAGCGCCAGCTTTGCAGAATTCTCCTCCCGTCACAAAGATAAAGAAGGGCTATACATCTTTCCCTTCTCCCCCATCCTTCCCCTTTTGTATGAAAAGGCAACGCTTGCCATCACCAGAGCCGGAGCCATGACCATTGCCGAACTGGAGGAAGCGCGCTTGCCTGCCATCCTCATCCCCCTGCCCACAGCAGCGGAAAACCATCAGTTTTATAACGCCTCAGAGCAAGAATCCAAAGGGCTGGCAATATGCCTCCAGCAAAGCAAGCTCAGCCCTGAAAACCTGATTCTGGCAATCTCTCTCTTGCTCAAAAACAGGCAGGACTATCTGCAGCGCCTGAACCAACTGCCCCCCAATACGGCCAGTGCGGATATCTGCCACATCATTACTCAAGATTTGACCCCAGGAGGTCCATCATGTTAGGTAAAACCCGTAAAATACACTTCATCGGAATCGGTGGCATTGGCATGAGCGGCATCGCTGAATTTTTGCACAACCAAGGTGTAGAAATCAGCGGCTCAGACATGAAAAAAACAGACGTCACCCAACACCTGGAAAGCTTGGGCATCATCATCGCGGAAGGTCATGATCCCAAAAACATTGTGGATGCAGACGTGGTGGTAAAATCCTCTGCAGTGAAAGACGAGAATCCAGAGGTGATAGCCGCCAAGGCACTCAAAATCCCCGTCATCCGCAGAGCCGAGATGTTAGCCGAAATCACCCGCATGAGCTTTAGCATTGGCATCTCCGGCACTCACGGCAAAACCACCACCACCTCCATGGCAGGCATGGTGCTGGAAGCCGCCGGCATGGAGCCCACCATCATCGTGGGCGGCAAAGTGAAAAATTTTGGCTCAAACAACGTGATGGGCTCCGGCAAATACATCGTGGTGGAAGCCGATGAATACGACCGCTCTTTCCTCACCCTCACCCCCTGCATAGCCGGCATCACCAATATCGATACAGACCATTTGGATTGTTATCGCAATTTGGACGATATCAAAGGCGCCTTTGTGGAATACGCCAACAAAGTGCCCTTCTTTGGCAGCGTCATCTGCTGTTTGGATGATCCCGGCGTACAATCCATCCTGCCCCTCATCAACAAAAGAATCCTCACCTACGGCTTTTCCCGCCAGGCGGATATACAAGGGCTCAATATCCGCATGCAAGAGCTGCAATGCTCTTACGAAGTAAGCTACAAATCCTACAATCTGGGCACCATCAGCATGAGGGTGACGGGACGCCACAACATCCTCAATTCGCTCTTGGCGGTGGGAATGGGTTTGGAGCTGGATATCCCCTTTTCTGCCATCCAAGAGGGTTTGGCAGAATACAACGGGGTGTATCGCCGCTTTGAATACAAAGGAAACGCTGGCGATATCACCTTTTATGACGATTATGCCCACCACCCCACGGAAATCCAAGCCACACTGGATGCATTCAAAGATAGCACAAACAAGCGCATTGTTGCTCTTTTTCAACCCCACCTCTATTCCCGCACCAAGGATTTTTATGTGCAGTTTGGCAATTCCTTTTTCTCTTGCGACCAGCTCATTCTGGCACCCATCTACCCCGCGCGGGAAGCCCCCATCAAGGGCATAGATAGCATGCTGATAGCAGACGTCGCCATCCAAAGGGGTCATCGGGGCGTAACCTGCATCGATAAAAACCAGGATATAGTATCCAAAACACTATCCATCTTACAGCCTGGAGATATCCTGGTGACCATGGGTGCGGGCGATGTTTGGAAATATGGTGAAGAAATCTTATCTGAACTCAAAAAAAGCATTGACACAAATGCTAACCATAAAAACATTAGCAACTTAGAGGACTAACTTAAAATGACCATTTTTAGGTTTTTCGCTCTAAACACTTTATTTACAATAAGGTACTAATTTCATGAAACCTAAGCGCAAACGCCGCGGCAATAGCAGATACTATGTTTTCTTTGTGCTCATCCTCATTTTATTGGGGGCGACGGGGACAGGTGTCTATATGCTTTTGACCAATGTTTCATGGTTCAATATCACCACTATCAGCCACTCTGGCAATAGCATAGTCCCCGATAGCCTCATCACTGGCATCCTCTCGGAATATCAGGGCACCAATCTCCTCAAGATCCGCAGTTCACAGATACGTTCTCACTTTGCAGATTTTGCCAGAATCAAAAAAGTGAATATCTCCAAGAGCTTCCCCAAGACTCTGAAGGTAACCTTTAACGAGCGTGAAGGTTTTCTGTGGCTGCGCACCGTGGAAGGGGAGCTGGTGGCTATAGATAGCGACGGCATTGTTTTGGAAAGCTTTACTGGCATCATTTCCGAGGATTTGCCTGTTGTGGGCACCTTCCTCTCCGTGGCCCAGCTCAAGGCAGGGCAAAATCCCCACAAGCCATATCTCACCCGCATCATCAATTTTCACAAACGCATCAGTGACGAAGCACCGGAATTCCTGCCCCATATTTCTGAATACTATATGATCAGCGACGAAATCCACATTGTGGATGCACATTATGGCACCAACATCATCCCTGCCCAAAAGAACCTTGCAGACCAATTCCGGCGCTACCTCTTCGTACAGGATAATGGCAATATCGCGCGCCGCTCCACCGTGGATTTGCGTTATGACAAGCAGGTGGTGGTGAAGGAAGGTAGATTATGAAACGAAATATTATCACCGCCCTGGATATTGGATCGTCCCATGTGCGCTCCATCATCGCCAAGGTGGATAGTGACAAACGTTTGGAAATCATCGGCATTGGAGAAGCTGATTCCAACGGTATAGAAAAGGGTATCGTGACCGATATCCAAGCCCTCTCCGAATCCATCAAAGCATCTTTGCAAGAGGCAGAAACCGTAGCCGGATGTGATGCCATCAATATCTTTGCCAATATCACCGGCGAACATATCAAAACCTTTTTGGGAGATGGACGCATCTCCATCCCCACCCTGGGTCCCAATGAACCCGGTGAAATCCTGATGGAACACATTGATCAGGTGATCAACGATGCCAAAAACAGCATCAAAATTCAAAAGGGCTTCGAACGCTCCAAAATCCTGCATGGTCTCTCCCAAAGCTTTGTGATCGATGGCCAGGATGATATCCGCAACCCCGTGCGCATGAATGGATTCCACCTCATCGCCCGGGTTTACACCATCTTTGCAGACGTCACTCCCATCCGCAACCTCAGCCGCTGTATCGAGCTGGCAGGATATGATATGGATCCGGAAAACTACGTCCTCAACCATATCGCCCTTGGCTATAGCACCCTTTCCGAAGATGAAAAGCGCATGGGCTGCATCCTCATTGATATCGGCGGAGGCACCTGTGATATCTCTCTTTACAGCCGCGGCATCCTGGAAAAGGTGATTGTGGTGCCCATGGCGGGCATCAACATCTCGGAAGACCTTGCCATTGGCCTCAAAACCACCTTGGCACATGCCGAATATATCAAAACCCAATACGGCGTGGCATCTCCAGAAAGTGTGGACCCCGTTGCCGAGGTGGAAGTGCCCGGCATCAGCGGCAGAGCCTCCACCCGCAAGAGCCAGCAATTGGTGAGCCACGTTATCCAACACCGTCTGGAAGAGATGCTCACCCTCTGCTATAATAAGCTCAAAAATTCATACGCACCCGAGCTGGTCACCGCTGGCATCATTATCAGCGGAGGCACTGCCAATATGCAAAAGATAGACGATGTGGTGGAGCGTTCCTTCAACCTCAATGTCAAATCTGCCAGGCCCAACCTCAACAACATCGATGGCTCCATCACCCGTCTGGAAAACCCTGCTTTCTGCACAGCAGTTGGCATCCTGCAATATGCCGCCAATAGCGATATAGAACTGCAACCCAGCGGTTCCAGCCTTGGCAATCCACTCAAAAAACTAAGAATCATGGAAAGAATAAAAAAAATATATAAGGACTTCACTTCATGATGAAGTTCAGGGGGAAAAATGATAGAATTTGACGAAAGACCTTCTCAGCTGGGAACAAACATCAAAATAGTGGGCGTGGGAGGAGCCGGCGGAAACGCCGTCAACACGATGATTGATAACGGTCTTGTTGGCGTGGAATTCATTGCCGCCAATACCGATATCAGCGATCTGAAAAAATCACAAGCCAATATGAAACTCCAGATTGGCAAAAAACTAACCCGCGGATTGGGAACTGGCGCAGACCCCGATAAAGGCTACCGCAGCGCCGAAGAATCCAAGGATGATATCAGATCCCACCTGGAAGGTGCAGATATGGTATTCATCGCCGCTGGAATGGGCGGCGGCACAGGAACCGGTGCAGCTCCCATGGTGGCAAAAATCGCCCGGGAAATGGATATCCTCACCCTGGGCATAGTCACCTCACCCTTTGTCTTTGAGGGCAAAAAACGCCATACCAACGCCGAGGAAGGCATCCGCAACCTCAGCGAATTTGTGGATACCCTCATCCTGATTCCCAATAACAAGCTGAACGAAATCTACGGCGATCTGCCTATGGTGGAGGCATTTGAAAAAGCTGATAACGTACTCTATGAAGCCGCCAAGGCTGTATCGGATATCATCAACCTCAGCGGATTCATCAATGTGGATTTTGCAGACGTGAAAGCCGTGATGGCAAACATGGGATACGCACTGATGGGAACGGGGCATGCCTCTGGCGAAGACCGCGCCGTGATCGCCGCCAAGGATGCCATCAACAACCCATTGCTCTCCGATATAAACCTTAGCGGATGCCAGTCCCTGCTTATCAATATCACTGCTGGACGCGACATCGTGATGAGCGAATTTGAAGAAGTAAACAACGTAATCGTAAATGAAACCGGCAGCGCCGCCAATATCATCATGGGCGTTATCATCGATGAAAATTACAGCGACCAAATCTCTGTAACCATCATCGCCACTGGCTTGCAACGCAACGAAAGCGGCTCCACGATCAGCTTTCCCCAGATAACCCCTCCCCCAGCACGCGAAAAAGCAAAACAGAAACCTATTGCTGCCGCTGCTCCTGCCCCTGCTGCTATCCCTGAAGAAATCACTCCCACCAAATCATACGATCCTGATGACCTCCAATCTATTTTCGACCGCCTGGACTTCAATAAAAGAGAAGAACAAATAGAAATACCCACCCCTGAAATAGAAGAATCAAAACCCTTGAACCCACGCTCGGACCTGCCTTCATTTTTAAAAGCTTTGGATTGACCTCCAAATATAACTTCCCTGCTTAGGTCTCACAACGGACAGCCCTGTCCGCATAATCGCCGGCTACCCCCCCAGCCGGCGGTTTTTTTTGTGTCGCTAACGCTTTAGGGGTTAGGTGCTTGATGTAAGGGCATCGCCAATGCAAAGTCTGTTGTGTGTTTGTGATATTCGCTATGATTTGTGTGGTATCTCTTTACCCTATGGTAGCCCCAGTTCCCTGATCCCTAACCCCTGCGGCGAGCCGCCTTGTACCCCCCCCGGCTAAAAGCCAGGGGGTACGAACAGGTATGCAGATCAGCTATCGCCAACATTACCAATCGCTTACTGAATTCATTATCCATTATTCATCCAAGAGTCCTTCCCTGTTAACCACCCTTGTCTCTCCCTTGTCTCGACAAGGGAGAGACAAGGGTGAGACAAGGGTGGTTAATAAGGAAGCAGTGTCCCGTCTATTTTTAATTGGTGTTTCCTTCATTTTAATCGTGAGCGAAGCGAGCTCCTTAAAGAGTCTCGGCAGAGACGATATTTTAGGTCAACTCACACTATATGAATACGTTACGAGTCTCAGAGAGACGGCATTTATGACGTGATTATCTAACCACGAAAAGCATGAAAATACACGAAAGAGTTTTGAACCACGATTTCACTAATTCAAAATAGGCTCGGAATTAACGATGCTCAGAAATCTAATCATAGCTGTAACCTCTTGGGTAACACTGGCCTTCAGCTGGTCGTTTCGCTGACTTTAGTCGGCTTTTGTAAAATAATTCAGCGAGCAAAGCGAGCTACCTTCGAGCTATAGCGAGTCCCCCTGTTCCCTGCCCCTGGAACCTGATCCCTAAATACTGTAAATCCTATTTTAACAACCGGTTAAAGAGGCTGTGAAAAAGCTCCTAATTAGCACCAAATACTTCTTGACAAAATATGGGTATCTACTATTGTGACATCATAATTTTGTAAACAGGATATTTGTTATGCACATTCAAGCAGACTGTAGATACCAGATGATTCAATGTTGTCTTGATGACATTATTGCCCATGACAACCCAGTCAGGGCTTTGGATGAGGCCATTGACCTTGTTTTTGAGCGTGGAAAAATTAAGGGTAAAACAGGGCATAGTTCCACTGGAAGACCTGCTTATGCTGCCAAAGATTTGGCTAAGCTTATGATTTATGGTTATATCAATGGCGTCACTACTTGTCGCAAACTCGCCGATGAGGCTGCCATCAATAAAGAGCTCGCCTGGTTGATCCGCAATCAAGTTCCCAGTTATAAGACCATTTCTAATTTTCGTAAAGACAACGAACCTCTTATTGCCGCAATATTTATACAGATGCAAGGTATCCTTAAAGAAATGGGGCTGATTACAAACCAAACTTGGGTGATTGACGGCAACAAGACAAAGGCAAATGCCAAGCGTGACATGGAGTCTGTAAAGAACCTGCAAAAACAGATCGAGAGTCTTAGCACCAGCTTGGAGGAGAGTTTTAAAGAACTGGATTCCCTTGAACGTGAGAAGGATGATTCTGATGATGGCGATACCGGCTCCCCGACAAATAGTGGAACATCACGCAATAAAGAAGATATCCAACAAGAGATATTCGAGAAACAGGAACTTTTGAACAGCAAGCAAAAGCTGTTAGATCGTGCAAACGAACTTGGAAAGTCGTATATTTCAGCAACCGATGAAGACGCGAATCTGCTTACTACCCGTCGGGGTAAATGCGCAGCTTACAACGTTCAGTACGTTGCTGATGCCGCTCATCATTTCATAGTGGGGGCAAGGGCTACGAACGATCATAATGATAAAGGGTTATTATTTTCGACCATCAACCACGTGATAGAGATAACTGGCAGTAAACCACAACAGATTTTGGCGGATGCGGGATATACAAATTACCAGGATATTAAGAGGCTGACTGAAGAGGTAACCGATGAGGTATATGTAAGCACTCAGAGGTCTGTTCAGGACGCTTACAGGGATGATTTTAAGTTTGATAGAGCTACGGGGACTTTGTGTTGCCCAGGAGGCAGAGCAATGCGCAAAAAATGCAGGAGATTTGCCAAGGGAACTAACTACGACGTATATATAATAGATGGCTGTAAAACTTGTAAGCTCTGTACATACTGTGCAAAGGGTAAAGACAATAAAATGATCCATATCTCTGAGAATTTCGAGTTTATCGGAGAATACAATGAAAGAATCAAGCAGCCCGAGATTAAAGCCCTTCTTTCCAAACGAAAGACGATTATAGAGCACATATTTGGCACAATCGCTCAAATGATGCACTTTAATGGGTTCAAGCTACGCGGTAAACAGAAAGTAGGTATCGAAACCTACCTGTATGCCATTGCATATAACTTCAAGCGCCTGTTTAGTATACTTAGGTCAGGTTCAC
>Ga0172382_10005117_pt1 | contig 19736 bp, 16 predicted proteins | sample Leawel138RmetaG_FD_122245 | JGI IMG/M metagenome (GOLD analysis project Ga0172382, IMG submission 122245) | Leachate microbial communities from a municipal landfill in Southern Ontario, Canada - Leachate well 138R metaG | ecosystem: Engineered > Solid waste > Landfill > Unclassified | place... | reverse complement strand
TGGACAGGCTGCCGCCCTCATAGGCGATGGCGTATTCGTCAGCGGCAGTGGTCAGCACCACCGCCAGAACCTTGGCGAGATCGGGTGCCGACAGTTTCGGTTGAGCACCGGCGACCGTGGCTTGCACCTTGGCCTGGAGCGCGGCGACTTCGGCCTGCGGCTTCTTGGCTTTGACAGCGGTGGACAGGGCCTGAAGCTCGGCCGCCATGCCGGTTACACCGCGCGACGACAGCGCCGGGGCGATCTCGTCATAGATCTCCTCGCTGGGGTGCAGGTAGTGGATGACCGCGTCATCGGCCAGGCCCGCGCCGTACAGTTCCGATCCGACGAACAGGTGGCCGCGCAGCAGCATCAGGTTGCCGGCCAGGGCCTGATCCTCGGGCATTCCTTCGAACCCAGCGCGCTCATGCCCGGCCTCGCCGCCTTCGCCACCCTGGGCGATCTGCGCCATCGCGCCGTGAGCGTGGGCATGGACCCCCACCTGGGCAGGCTGATCCGCCGCAACCGCCATGCCGGACGCACCGACCATCACACAGGCGCCAAGGCCCACCCACAGCTTCATTCGGTTTTGGCTCATCGCCGGAAAACTCCCTTCGGGTTGAAAGAGATAAAATCAGTATTGCAATCAATTCTCATTTGCAATAGCAATCTCCTCATCTTAATTCCGGCTATTGGGGAGTCCGCTGGCGTGCTCCGGTGCATCGCCGACGGAAAGACGCCGCTGTTCGACACCCTCAGTAAAAGCCACGCCAACCTTCTGCGCCTATGGGCCGACGTGTAGCAGCAGTTGCAGTCGGAGCGGTACAGAGATACAACCCACGGTAACGTAAAAAAGGGAGCCTCACAACCATGACACCGCCCCGCATCCTGACTGCCCTAGCGGTCCTCGGCATCACCGCTGCCCCGCTTTCAGCCATGGCCGATGACGGCATCACCCTTAGCGTCACCGTGCCCGTCTACGGGCAGTACGACAACACCTACACGGCCACCGACAATTCCGAAGGCTCAGACCTTTACGCCACCATCGAACCCGAAATCATCGTCGGCCTGCCGCGCGGGTTCTCACTGCAAGCCGGTCTGGTGTTCGAGCCTGTGAGCGACCGCGATCCGGGGCGGGACCGCGCATTCAAGAGCCACGGCGCCTACGTCCAGACGTTACAACTTGTGTGGGAAGCCGAACCATTCATGGTCCACGCTGGCAAGTTCACGCCGACCTTCGGCTTTGACGAAACCCACGGAATGTACGGCGACACGTTCCTGAGCGACTACGAACTGACCGAGCGCCTGGGCTTTGGCGGCGCTGTCACCGTGCCCATCGACGGCATTGCCGACGTCACCCTGGCAGCCAGCCTGTTCACCCGCGACCGCTCGTTCCTGAGTGAGAGCACGATCACCAGCCGCGACCACCTGCGCACGTCGGACGGCACGCCGGGTAACACCAAGGGCCTGAAAAACGGCGCCGTTGCCATAGATCTGCGTCCGGCTCCGCACCCCGAGCTGCTGATCCGCGCCTCGTATCTGCGTCAGGGCAAGGGCCAAGGCGATGCCTCGGGTCAGACCGCCTATGGCCTAGGCGCAACCTATGAATACGCGCTGTCCGAGGACGTCGCCATCGCCCCGATGATCGACTGGGTCCGCGCCCACGACACCATCGGCTTCACCGATGGCACCAGCACGCCCGGCGCCCGCACCGACACCATCACGGCGGGTGGGCGGCTTTCCTATGGACAGTGGTTCGGCACGCTCACGCACGGCGCGCGCATCATCAAAGACCCGGCTGCCCCGACCATCCGCGACCGCTTCACCCAGGTTTCGGCCGGGTACGAGTTTGATATCGGCCTCGCGCTGGAGACTGGTTGGATGCGCCTGCACGACACCGGCGAAAAGTCGTCCACCGTCGGCGTCGTCGCAAGCTATGCATGGGAGTTCTAACGGAACCACCCCTAGACGGCGGGCCGGAATGGATTATCTTTAGGGTCATTCCAGGGGTGCCATTTCGGCGACCGCCTGCCTTGCCCGGAGTTCCGCATGCCGCTGTTACGTCAGGGCCTTATCGTCCTTATAGTCCTTGTCGTGGCGGCTGGCGGCTGGTGGTTGTGGACCGACACCCAAGGCGCGCCCGCTGAACAGGCCGCCGCCGGTCCGCGCCCCGTTCCGGTCACGGTGGTCGAAGCCCGCCTCGACACCATTGTCGATGTGTTCGAAGGCGTCGGCACCACCCGCGCCCGCCAGTCGGTGGAAATCATCTCCACCGTCTCGGGCCGGGTCAGCGGCATCCTGTTCGAGGCCGGGCAGCAAATCAGCAAGGGCCAGCCGCTCATCCAGTTGGACCCCACCCTCGAAGAAGCCAATCTGGCCGAAGCCCGCGCCATGATGGAGGACGCCCGCAGCCAGCTAGAGCGCGCCCGCCAACTGGTCGCCAGCCGCACCGTCGCGCAGGCACGGGTGGAGGAACTCCAGGCCTCCTTTGCCGCCGCCCGCGCCCGTGTCGCCGCCGCTGAACGGCGGCTGGCCGACCGGGTAATTCTGGCCCCCTTCGATGGCATCGTCGGCCTGCGCGAGGTTGATGTCGGCAGCCGCATTTCCGACACTACCGTCCTCACGCGGCTGGATGACATGTCCGCCTTGCAACTGGAATTCCAGGTGCCCGAGATGTTCTTTGGGCAGGTGGCGGTTGGCCAGACGCTTGAGGCGGTCAGCACCGCCCTGCCCAATGCCGTCTTCACCGGCACCATCGTTGCCCGCGACACCCGCATCGATCCGGTGGCCCGCGCATTTCGCGTGCGGGCCGAACTTCCCAACCCCGACCATGTCCTGCCGCCCGGCCTGTTCATGACCGCACGCCTCGCCCTGGCGACCCGCGAGAATGCCGTCATCATCCCCGAACAAGCCGTCCAGGCCGAGGGCCGCCTCACCTACGTCTACCGCATCCGCGACGGCAAGGCCGAGCGGGTCGACGTGCGCCTGGGCCTGCGCCGCGTCGGCGAGGTCGAGGTGCTCGAAGGCCTTGCGGCGGGCGACGCCATCGTGACCGAAGGGCTGCAACGCCTGCGCCCCGGTGCCCCCGTCCAGGTCGGTGCCGAGCCTCCGGCCGGAGGGCCTGCGGCATGATCCTTTCCGACGTCACGATCAAGCGGCCGGTCTTTGCCACGGTTCTCAGCGCCCTGATCGTGGTGGTCGGGATCTATGGCCTGCTCAACCTGCCGATCCGCGAACTGCCCAGCGTCGACAACCCCGTCGTCACCGTCACCACGCCCTATGCCGGGGCGGCGCCGGAAATCATCGACACCGAAGTCATTGAAATCATCGAGGGCGCCATCAGCGGCGTTGACGGCATCCGCTCAATCACCTCCAGCAGCCGACTGGGGCGCGGCCGGACTGTGATCGAGTTCGAGTCCACCCGAAACATCGACGAGGCCGCCAACGACGTCCGCGACGCCGTGGGGCGGGTGCTCAACAGTCTGCCCGAAGACGCCGACACGCCGCGCGTGCTCAAGGCCGACAGCGACGCACAGCCGATGATGCGCATTTCCATCACCAGCGACCGCATGACCCCGGCCGAGATTACCGACTACACCAGCCGCTTCGTGGTCGACCGGCTTTCCGTACTGGAAGGCGTGGCGCAGGTCGAGATCTTTGGGGAACGCCGGTTCGCCGTGCGCATCTGGCTGGACCGTCCCTCGCTGGCCGCCCGCCAACTGACCGTGGCCGACGTCGAGGATGCCCTGCGCCGCAACAACGTCGAACTGCCTGCCGGCGAGATCGAATCCTCCACCCGCCAATTCACCGTCCGCACTGACACCCGCCTCCGCACGGTCGAGGAATTCGCCGAGATCGTCGTTGCCACCCACTCGGGCTATCCCGTGCGGCTGGGCGATGTCGCCAAGGTGGAACTGGGCGTGGTCGATGATCGGACCACGGTGCGATCGAACGGGCAGTCGGCCATCGGCCTTGGCGTGCAACGTCAAACTCAGGCCAACACCATCGCGGTCAGCGAGCGGGTGCGTGAACAGCTTGCCCTGGTCGAACCGACCCTGCCGCCGGGCATGACGATCTCGGTAAGTTCCGACGACGCGACGTTCATCAAGCAGTCCATTGAAGAAGTCCTCATCGCGCTCGGCATGTCGGTCGCCCTGGTGGTCGCGGTGATCCTGCTGTTCCTGCATTCCGTGCGGGCGACCATCGTTCCGGCCATCACTATTCCGGTCGCCGTGATCGGCACCTTTGCCTTCATGTCGGCGTTCGGGTTTTCCATCAACACGTTGACATTGCTGGCCTTGCTGCTGGCCATCGGGCTGGTGGTGGACGATGCCATCGTGGTGCTGGAAAACATCCAACGCCGCATCGAGCATGGCGAAAAACCCCTGTCGGCGGCCTTCCTCGGCACCCGGCAGGTGACGTTTGCGGTCATCGCGACGTCGATCACCCTGATTGCCGTGTTCGTGCCCATCGCGGGCCTACAGGGCAACGTCGGGCGACTGTTTACCGAATTCGGGCTGGTCATGGCCTCGGCGGTACTGATTTCGACCTTCGTCGCGCTGACCCTGTGCGCCATGTTGTGCTCGATCCTGCTACGCGAGAAGGAGGAAACCGGTCCGGTCGGCCGGTTCCTGGAGCGCACCTTCACCGGGCTGGCCGAGGCGTACCGCAAATCCCTGGCCATTGCCTTGCGGATGCCGCTGGTCGTACTGGTCGGGTGCACGCTGCTGTCGGCGGGCGGGTTTGCGCTGTACCAAACCCTGCCGCGCGAGTTGACGCCGCCTGAGGATCGCGGCGTGTTCTTCATTCCCGTAACCGCACCGCAGGGCGCCACGGCGTCCTACACAGACGATCAGGCCAGCCGTATCGAGGCCGTGGTCGCCCCCTTGCGTGAGTCGGGAGAGGCCCATCGCATCTTCTCCGTGTCGGGGTTCCGGGGCCAGCCGGAGCGCGGCTTCGTGGTCATCGGGCTGGTCGATTGGAGCGAGCGCGAACGGTCCCAGGCCGAGATCGTGCACTCGGTCATCCCCGGCGTGTCGGCGGTGTCGGGCGTGCGCGCCTTCCCCGTCAGCCCCGCCGGGCTCGGTCAGCGCGGCTCCAGCCAGCCCTTGCGGGTGGTGGTCGGCGGCCCGGACTATGAGAGCGTCAAGGAATGGGCCGACCAGATCGTGACCCTGGCCGAGGCCAACCCCGGCCTGCTTAACGTCGAAACCGATTTCGAGGCCACCCGGCCCCAGTTCAACGTGGTCATCGACCGCCGCAAGGCCGACGATCTGGGCATCGGGGTCGAGCAGATCGGGCGCACCCTGCAAACCCTGCTGGCCTCGCGCGAGGTCACGGATTACGTGGACCGGGGCCGCGTCTATCCGGTCATCGTGCAGGCCCGCGCCGGCGACCGCAGCACTCCGTCGGACCTGACCAATGCCTTCGTGCGGTCTGCCGCAGGCGACCTTGTGCCGCTGTCGGCCTTGGTGACGCTGGATGAACTGGCCTCGGCGCCCGAGTTGCGGCGCTATGACCGCTTGCCGTCGGTGACGATCACAGCCGCCCTGGGTGAAGGCTATGACCTCGGCTCGGCCATCGACTTCATGCAGGACGCCGCGAGCCAGGTTCTTCCGCCCGAAGCCCGCCTGGACTTCGCCGGTCAGAGCCGCGAATACCTGGAAACCTCGGGCGGGGTGGCGTTCATCTTCGGGCTGGCGCTGCTGATCGTGTTCCTGGTCCTGGCCGCCCAGTTCGAGAGCTTCATCCACCCGCTCATCATCATGCTGTCGGTGCCGCTGGCAATCGCCGGGGCGCTGGCGTCGCTGGCCTTTACCGGCATGTCGCTGAACATCTATTCGCAGATCGCCATGGTTCTGCTGATCGGCCTGATGTCGAAAAACGGCATCCTGATCGTGGAGTTCGCCAACCAGCTCCGCGACGAAGGCATGGACGTCCGCACCGCCATCACCGAAGGATCGGCCCTGCGCTTCCGGCCCATCCTGATGACGGTGCTGTCCACGATCCTCGGCGCCGTGCCGCTGATCCTGGCGACCGGCGCGGGGGCGGAAAGCCGGCTCGCCATCGGCGTGGTGGTGATCGGCGGGTTGAGCATCGCCTCGGTTCTGACCCTGTACCTGACGCCGGTGCTGTACGACCTGCTGGCCCGCTACGCCAAGCCGGTCAACGCCGTTGCCGTCAAGCTCGATAGCGAACTGGCCGCCCGCAAGAAGCACCCGGCGGAGTAACGAACCTTCCGCATTCCGCCGCGTTGACCAACAGGTAAACGCGGTCGCGGAGGGCGGGACATGGCACTTTTCAGACGACACCCGGCTGCCCTCGCCGTCCTCGCCCTGGCCGCCTGCGACACCGGCCCGGCCGACCATCAACGGGTGGCCGGAGGGGATGCCGACGCCGGACGGGCCACGGTGATCGCCGAGGGGTGCGGCGCCTGTCACACCATGCCGGGCATCCGGGGCGCGCGCGGCACGGTGGGGCCGCCCCTTGAGGGGTTCGCCCAACGCGGCTACATCGCCGGGCAGTTCCCCAACGAACCGGCCGAGCTGATGCGCTGGCTGGCCGACCCGCCCGCCGTGCTGCCGGGCACCGCCATGCCCGCGACCGGCCTGAGCGCGCAGCAACAGCGCGATGTGGCCGCGTTCCTCTATGCGCAGCGTTGACGCCATGCAGTCCACCCTCCACCCCGCCGGTCCCGAAGCAACCGAGGTTGCCCTGCTATGGTGGGTGATGTTTGGCGCATCGGTCTTCATCATGGGGCTGGTGGTCGGCCTGATCGCCTGGGGCCTGACCCGCGCGACGGGCCGTGAACGCTTTGCCGGGATGCCGATGATCGTCGGCCTTGGCATCGTGTTTCCGGTGGTCGTCATCACGCCGCTAATCGTGTGGAGCGTCGACATCACCAGCCGCGTGCGCGCGGCAATCACCCCCGCCGTCACCGTGGAGGTCGTCGGGCGGCAGTTCTGGTGGGAGGTCCGCTACCCCGGCCATGGCATCGTCACCGCCAACGAGATCCGCGTCCCCGTCGGGCAGCCGGTGGAACTGGTCCTGACCACCGCCGACGTCATCCATAGCCTGTGGTTCCCCGAGATCGCCGGAAAACTCGACATGATCCCTGGCCGGGCCAACCGGATGGTGATCCAGGCCGACCGCGCGGGAACGTTTCGCGGCCAGTGCGCCGAGTTCTGCGGCATCCAGCACGCCCTGATGGCCCTGGTCCTGGTGGCCGAACCGCCCGACGCGTTCGAGGACTGGGCCACCGCGCAATCCCAACCCCCGCCCCCGCCCGAGGACCCTTTTTTGGTTTGGGGCCGCGATGCCTTTCTGGCGGCGGGCTGCGGCACCTGCCATGCGGTGCGCGGCACCCCGGCCAAAGGCACCTTTGGTCCCGACCTCAGCCACGTCGGGTCGCGCGTGACCTTGGGCGCGGGCGTCCTCCCCAATGGAATCGGGCCGCTGGCCGGGTGGATCGCCGACAGCCAGGCGATCAAGCCGGGCAACCACATACCCGCCTTCAACACCCTGGACGGTGAGACGCTGCGCGCCGTGGCGGCATGGCTGGAGAGCCTGAAATGACCCCCGCCGCACTCCAATCCGCGTGGCGTAGGCCGCCCGGCTTCCGGGCACTGAGCGAGGTCAACAACGTCTATATCGGGCGCTATTTCATCGTCACGGGGTTCGTGTTCTTCCTGATCGGCGGCATCCTCGCGCTGCTCCTCCGGCTGCAACTGGCGGTGCCCGACAACACCCTGATCGGGCCGGATGCCTACAACCAGATCTTCACCATGCACGGCACAGCCATGATGTTCCTGGTCGCCGTGCCGATCATGGAAGGCTTTGCGGTGTATCTGCTGCCGCAGATGCTGGGCGCGCGCGACCTGCCGTTTCCGCGCCTGTCGGCGTTCGGGTACTGGTGCTACGTGCTGGGCGGCGTGCTGCTGTATTCGAGCTTCCTGTTCGGGGCGGCGCCCAAGGACGGGTGGTTCATGTACACGCCCCTGTCGCTGTCCGAGTTCTCGCCGGAGGTGAACGCGGATTTCTGGCTGCTCGGCATCACGTTCGTCGAGATTTCGGCCCTGACGGCGGCGGTCGAGATCGTCACCGGCGTCATGAAGACCCGCGCCCCGCACATGCGGCTCCAGGATATCCCGATCCTCGGGTGGTACTTCCTGGTCACGGCGTTGATGATCGTCGCCGCCTTCCCGCCGTTGCTGATGGGCGACGTGCTGCTGGAGGTCGAGCGGGCATTCGGCCTGCCGTACTTCACGGCGGCCAAGGGGGGCGACCCGCTGTTGTGGCAGCACCTGTTCTGGATCTTTGGGCACCCGGAGGTCTACATCATCTTTCTGCCCGCCGCGGGCATCGTGTCGACCATCCTGCCGGTGATGGTGCAACGGCCCCTGGTCGGCCACGACTGGTTCGTGCTGTCGGCCGTCAGCACCGGGTTCATCAGCTTTGGCCTGTGGGTCCATCATATGTTCACGGTGGGTATTCCCAACCTGTCCCTGAGCTTCTTTTCGACCGCCAGCATGGCCGTGGCGATCCCTTCGTCAATCCAGGTGTTCGGGTGGATAGCGACCCTGTGGGGCCGCCGCCCGCGCATGACCACGCCCATGCTGTTCATCCTGGGGTTCCTGTTCATCTTTTCGTTCGGCGGGCTGACCGGGGTGATGGTCGCCTCTGTCCCGTTCGACTGGCAGGTGCACGACACCCATTTCGTGGTGGCGCATTTTCACTATGTGCTGATCGGCGGGATGATCTTTCCGCTGTTCGCCGGGCTGTACTACTGGATGCCCTTGCACAGTGGCCGGATGCTGTCCGAGCGCGTCGGACGGTGGGTGTTCTGGCTGCACTTCATCGGGTTCAACCTGACTTTCGGGCCGATGCACGCCGCGGGCCTGCTGGGGATGCCGCGCCGGGTGTACCTGTACCCGGAAGAACTGGGGCTTGGGTGGCTGAACATGGCGAGCACCATCGGCGCCTTCATCATGGCCGTCGGGACGCTGGTGTTCCTGATCGACGTGGCCCGCCACCACCGCCACGGACGCCCCGCCGGGAGCAACCCGTGGAACGCCGGAACCCTGGAATGGGCCGGAGACACGCCGATGCAGGAGTGGGGCAGCACCAGCCTCGCCCCCGTCCACAGCCGCTATCCGCTGTGGGACGACCCGACGCTCGGCGCCCGCATACAGGCCGGGGAGTTCCACATGGCGACCCCGGCGAGCGGCGGGCGGGAAACCATGCGCACATCGTCCCTGCACGGCTATCCCGAGCAGATCATCGTCCTGCCGGGGCCGACGTGGCTGCCATTATTGTCGGCGCTCGCCGTGGGGGTGCTTGTCGTCGGCGGGCTTCTGAAAAACCCCTGGATGCTGGCCGGAGGCGGCGGCGCCACGCTGATTCTTTTGGCGCGTTGGGCGTGGGATACCGACACATTCCCCGACAAGGCCGAGGTGGACGCCGGGCACCGCCTCATCCTTCCGACCTACGGCATGGGCGACCGCAGCCACGGCTGGTGGGGCATGTCGGTCAGCCTGCTGGCTGACCTTGCGGCCTTTGTCGGGGTGGCGTTTTGCTACTACTTCCTGTGGACGGTGTCCGAAGAATGGCCGCCGCCCGGCATTGAGCCAACGGGCGACCTGGGCTGGGCGGGCATCGCCGCCGGGGCGCTTATCCTCAGCAGCATTATGGTTCAGGCCGCCCTGGTCCTGCATAAGCGCGGCCACGGCTGGGCGGCGCGCGTCTTGCTGCCGCTCGGAGCGTTTGCCGGATTGAGCTGGGCGGTGATCGAGGGCGCGGTGGTTTATGGCGCGTGGCCGGACCCGACCGTGCACGCCTATCCAGCGATGGCGTGGACAGTGATCGGCTATGGCCTTGTGCACATGGCGGTCGCGCTGCTGATGGCGAAGATGGTTTCGCTGCGGGCGTGGCTCGGGCTGGTCACGGTGGAACGGTCGCAGATGTTCGACCTGACCGCCTTGTTCTGGCACGCCACCACGGCCTTTGGGTTGATCGGAGCGGCCACCGTCCATCTGTTCCCGTTGGTGATCTAGGGGAGGGCCGCCGCCATGCCCACCCTGCTGGCCGCCCTGTTGCCGCCGATCCTGTGGATGGCCTTTTTCCTGATCGTCTATGTGGTTGAGGCGCTTGGCTGCCGGTACGCCCTGGACGGCGGAGTAATCCTCGCACTCAACGGCGCGGTGACGGTGGCGACGGTGGCGGCCATCGTCGTGATAGCGGGGCTCGCCTGGGTGCGAACCCGCCGCCTGCCGCCGGAAACGCCCGGCGGGTGGTTGGCGCACTTGTCGCTGTTACTCAGTGGAACGACCCTGGTGGCGACCCTGTGGGTGGGGCTGCCGTTGCTCGTGGTGCCGCCATGTCAGTAAGACCGCTTCTCATCGCCCTGTTGTGGATCAGCCCGGCCTTGGCCGAAGGCGACGCGGAGCGCGGCTGGTTCATCGCCTCGGGCGGCATCCCCAGGGCCGGGGCGTGCTTTCCCTGCCATGGCCTCGCGGGCGAAGGCGACGATGCCCAGGCCGCGCCGCGTCTGGCCGGACTGAGCGCGTGGTATCTTTACAAACAGATGAAGAACTACACCGACGGCACCCGCGACAACTCCATCATGTCGCCCATCGCCAAGGAAATGCAGGTACAGGACTGGTGGGACATCGCCGCATTCTATGCCGGCCTGAACACCCCATTGCCCCCCGCCCCGCCGCCTGACGACAATGGCCGGACCATCGCCGAGGAAAAGTGCGCCTCCTGCCACGGGGACGAGGGCAAAGGCGCACCGTTCGCCGTGCCCGCCCTGGCCGGGCAAGGGGCCGCCTACATGCGCAACCAGCTTACCGCCTGGGTGGCGGGACGTCGCCGCAACGACCCGGCGGGAGCCATGCAAACCATCACCCGCGACCTCTCGCCCCAGGAGGCGGCCGCCGTGTCGGCGTATTACGAGGCGTTGCGGGCTGACTAACCCACGACGGGCACCACCATCCACGCCGCCTCGACCACCCGCAGGACCACCAGCAGGACCGCCACGCCCGCCAGAATCACGCGGATGTGGCGGGCCACGGTCATCAGCAGCAGCAGGATGGCCCCATGCGCCAGCCCGATGAGCCACAGAACCCCGGTCCACATCCCGCCGGATCGGTCCAGATACCACACCACCTCATGCGGCAGGTCGGTGGACCAGATGACCAGAAACTGCGTGAAGCCCAGGTACGCCCACAGCATGGTTGCGGCCAGCAGCACGGCGGCGAAACTTTTCCACTCCTTGGGCGGCGGGCCGCGCAGCAGGCAGGCAGCAGTCACGAAGGCCAGCGCGCCGACGACAAGCTGGCTCATGAACCACAGCCCGAAGATCGAGGAATTGAACTCCGGGTCCAGGGTCATGACCCAATCCACCCCGGCCAGCGAGGCGGTCAGCGTGAACACCGTCAAGGCGACCACCGCCGGTGCCATGCCCTGTCCCGGCCTGAGCAAAAAGCGTTCGGCGGCAATCCAGGCCACGAAGTAGAACACCGCACGGCCAATGAAGAACGGCTCGGACAGCCACACCGCCTTGCCGCCCTGCCCTTCCCACCCCGGCCGCGCCCACGGGTACAGCACGTCCAGCCAGATCAGTACCGGCAGGAATAGAACCCCCGTCACCGGCAACAGACGGCAGGCGCGCACCAGCACCGGCTCGGCCAGCCGCCCCCAGGTGCCGCCGAACATGCGGTGCAGCGCCAGCAAAGCGAGCGACCCCAGCGGCACCGTCAGCCACGCCACGAACAGGGCCAGATACAGCGCGAGGATCATGGCACGCCCCGCAGGCGGTCCACATGCGCGGCGATGGCCCAACGGTCGGCCAAGGGGATGCGGTCGCCGTAGGGCGGCATGGGGCCGGACCCTTGGGTGATGACCTCGACAATGCGCTCCACCGAGGCATCGACCTTGGTGAATGGCGGCGGGAACGGCATGGTCCGCCCGGCCACCGGCCCATCGCCCCGCCCCTGCGGCCCGTGGCAGGGCACGCAGTAGATGGCAAATCGCGCTTCCCCCCGTGCGACGAGGTCGGGCGTGACCTCGGGCGGGGAGAACTCCGCCAAGGTCCCGCGCGCCACCGTGCCGGGGATGGGCGGCGCGGCGGGACCGTCATAGGCATCGACGCGGTCTTGGCGGGCCATGTCATCGCAGGCGGTCAGTGCGAGGAGCAGGAGGACGCGCTTCATGCCCCCTCCTCCGTCAAAACCGCTTCCAGGGCAACCGGGTTCAGGCGGGTCAGGTCGCGCCAACTGTCCTCGGCCTGAAACATCGGGTCCGAGGCCGGCAGCGACAGAAAGAACGTGTCGTCCGACGCCAGATGGAACCGCTCCACCGCCAGCAGCGGATGGGTGGTGTCGGGCAGCCGGTTGAGGACCAGCATGGCGGCCACCCCCGCCACAGTGGCGCCCAGGGTGCCGATCTCGAACGTCGGCAGCACGAAGGCGGCCCACGCCACCAAGGGCCGCCCGCCGATGTTCAGGGGATAGCTGTAGGCATTGGCCCACAGCATGATGCCCAGTGCCACCGCTCCAGCCGCCAGCCCGGCCATCACATGCACCGGATCGACGCGGTTTTCCTCAAAGCCCATGTGCTCGGCCAGTCCCTCGATGGGAAACGGCGTGTGGGCGTCGAAGTGGGTGTAGCCCTCGGCACGTAGGGTGCGCACGGCCTCGATGAGCTGGGCGGGACTGTCGAATTCGGCGAGGTATCCCCACAGCTTCATTCGGCGGCCTCCTCGCGCTGGAGGTCTTCCTTAAGCTCGAACATCGACACCAGCGGCAAAAACCGGGCGAACAACAGAAACAGAACCCCGAACAAGCCGATCGAGCCGATGAACAGGCCCCATTCCGGCCACGTCGTCTCATACACATGCCACGCCGACGGCAGATAGTCGCGGTAAAGCCCCGAGACGATCAGCAGGTAGCGTTCCAGCCACATGCCCACCGTCACGCCCGCAGCAATCCCGAACAGCAGCGGCACGTTGGTCCGCACCCGGCGGAACCACAAAAGCTGAATGAGCAAGATGTTCAGGAAAATCGACCCCCAGGCGCTCCAGGCATAGGTGCCGAACAGGCGGTCATTCAGCGTCTGCATCTCGTAGGGATTACCCGAATACCAGGCATGGAAACCCTCGGCGAGATAGCCGTAGGCGGTCAGCAGCCCGGTTCCGAGCAGCAGTTTCGCCAGGATGTCCAGGTGTCGTAATGTCAAAAGGTCATACAAATGGAAGGCATGGCGCAGCGTGACCGCCATCAGGATCACCACCGCCACGCCGGAAAACACCGCGCTCTGGACGAAGAACGGCGGGAATAGGGTGGAATGCCACCCCGCCACCAGCCCGGCGGCGAACAGCATGGCGACGCCGCTGTGCACGGACACCACCAGATGAAACGTGATAAGGGCCGTCGCCACATAGGCCTGCCGCCAACGCACCCAATGCCGCGCCGACCCCCGCCAGCCCAGCGCCAGAACCCCGTAAAAGATCTTTAGGCGGGGCGAGGTCGTCTTGTCGCGCAGGGTCGCCAGATCGGGGATCATGCCGATGTACCAGAACAAAAACGACACCACGATATAGGCCAGGAACGAGAACACATCCCACGTCAGCGGGCTGCGGAACTGCGGCCACAGGGCCATGTCGTTGGGATAAGGCAGCATCCAGTAAAACAACTGCGGCCGTCCCAAATGCAGGATGGGAAACAGCGCCGCGACCATCGCCGCGAACAGGGTCATCGCCTCGGCAAACCTGTTGAGCGACGTCCGCCAGTGCCGCCCCATGATGAGCAGCAGGGCCGAGATCAACGTCCCCGCATGGCCCAGTCCGACCCACCACACGGTATTGATGATGTCCATGCCCCAGTTGACGGGAATGTTCAGCCCCCACACCCCGACGCCCAGCCAGAACAGCCAGCCGGTCGACACGAAGAACACCCCAAGCATCAGCAGGGCCACCGCCATGAGGATCCACCAGTTCCGCCGCGCGCCGGGGTGCAAGGCGATGTGGGTGACTTCCTCGGTGACGTGCTGGAAGGTGTCCATCACACATCCTCGGCCCGGACGGCGGCCAGATAGGACGTGCGCGGCCACGTATTCAGTTCATCCAAGAGCCGGTAGTTGCGTGGGTCGGCCCTCCCCCGGCTGACCGCCGAGGCGCTGTCGCTGAGATCGCCAAAGGTGATGGCGCGGGCCGGGCAGGCATCCTGGCAGGCGGTGGTTATCTCGCCATCGCGGATGGCACGGTCTTCCAGTTCGGCCTGGATGCGGGCGGCATTGATGCGCTGGACGCAGTAGGTGCATTTTTCCATCACCCCTCGGCCACGCACAGTCACATCGGGGTTGCGCTGTGGTGCGCGGCCCTCCTCCTCTGCCGCATAGCTGAAGTAGTTGAACCGCCGAACCTTGTAGGGGCAATAGCTGGAGCACGTCCGCGTGCCGATGCAGCGGTTGTAGACCATCTGGTTCAGCCCCTCCGGCCCGTGCACCGTGGCATTGACCGGGCAACCCACCTCGCACGGCGCTTTCTCGCAGTGCATGCAGGCCACCGGCAGGAAGCGGGTCTGGCCGTCCTCGGCGTGGTAGCTGTCCACCCGCAGCCAATACATTTCCCGCCCAATCAGGACTTCCTCGCGGCCGACTACGGGCACGCTGTTCTCGGCCTGACACGCCACCACGCAGGCATTGCAGCCGGTGCACAGGTCGGTGTCGATGACCATGCCCCAGGCGTGCCCCTTGTACTTCCACGGCGGATAAAGCGACGGCCGAGGCACTTTGGGCTGAGGCATCGCCTCGCCCGCCGCCACCACCGGCACCAGCACGCCCGGTCCGGGATCGTGGTGAAGCTGGGTGCGTGCGATGCGCCGGGTGCCGGGCCGCGCCGCGACCTCCGCCCCGCCGACGCACCACTCCAAGCCGGGCCGCAGGGCGTAGGCGTCATAACCGACACCTGTGCCGACCCGCCCGGCCCGCGTCCGGCCATGGCCGAGGAACAGGGTTACGGTTTGCGCTGCCTGCCCGGCGACGACCCAGGCCGGAGCCTCGATGGTCTTGCCGCCCGCCGTGACGGCGATGGTGTCCCCGCCTGCCACGCCCAGGCGTTCGGCGAGGGTGGGGGCAATCAGCGCCACGGCGTCCCAACTGATCTTCTCCAGCGGCGTCGGCAATTCCTGGAGCCACGCATTGTTGGCAAACCGCCCATCCCAGACGGTGGGGTCCGGGCGAAACACCACCTCCAGCCCCTCCGATGGCTCCGGGGCGGCGGCGGGCACCAGCCGGGGAGAGACGTCCAGCGGCGGCGCGGCCGTGCCCTCGACCAACCCGTCGTGCAGGGCGCGCCGCCACGCCGTGTCATCCAGCATGGACCAAGTCGCGCGGACCTCGGCCAGCGGATCGATCCGCGCCCCCCGCAGGGCAGCAACGATCTCCAGCGGATTGACCCCGCCGGTCAACGGCGGGATGAGCGGCTGCTGGAGGACCGCCGTACCGTCCACCGCCTGCCCGTCGCCCCAACGTTCCAAATCATGAGCCAACGGCAGGTGCCACGTGCACAGGGCCGCCGTCTCGTCGGCGTACACACCGGCATGGACGCTGACCGGCACATCCTTCAGCACAGCGGCAAAGGCGGGGGCGGTGTAAACCGGATTGCAGTCCAGAACGACCAGGGAGCCGATTTCCGAAACATCCGCTAAAGACCCTTGAGCCTGAAACGCCACCGGCTCGGAATATCTCACTCCCGCCGACCCCAGTGCGCCATTGATGGCAAAGCCGACCGCCTGGATCTCCGGCGACAGGGTGGGCGACACCGCAACCACCCCGCCATGACGGCGCAAGGCCCGGACAACGCGGTCCACCCAGGCCCGCTCGCCCTCGCTCAACGCGCCCTCCTCGGCCACCCCGAAGGCAGCCCCGATGCCGAGCACCAGGGCGGGCAAGCGGTGCTCAGACACGGCCAGCCGGGCAGTGGCGCGGGCGCCGGTCAGACTGGGCGTCGCCTCGGCCACGAACAGCGCAAGGCGCGGGCTATTGGCCCACTGCGCGGTGTGCAGCACCTGATGCGGCCCCGGCCCCAGGAGGTCGGCCCCGATGCTGACCAGAACCGGCGCACGGTCCAGGTGCCAGTGAACGTCCAGCGTCCGGCCGAACGATAGCTCCGTGGCGGGGGCCGCCAGCGCCGGTTCGTGCACATGCCAGCGGGCATCCGGGCGGGCCTGCATCACGGCCTCGATCTGCCGGGCGAGACTCGGTGACGTGACGGCCCCGGTCAGCAAGACCAACGGCGGCGGCAGGCCGCCCAGCGCCGCAAGCGCCGCCTCCGTCGCCACCGGCACGCCGCCGCGCAAGGCGGTGGCCGAGCGGTCCGGGTCATACACCCCCAGCACGGCGGCCTGAAGGAACACGTCGCTGCCGCCCCGGCTGGCCGGGTGCAGGGTGGTGCCGTCCAGTTTGGTCGGGCGGCCCTCGTGCACCTCGGCCACGGTGGGTTGGGCGTACCCGCCGAGCATGGTGGCGGTGGCAAACCAGCGCGGCTGGCCGGGCACCACATCCTCGGGCTGCTGGACATAGGGCACCGCCTCGCGGGGGCCGTCGCCGCATCCGGCCATGCCGGCCATCGCCAGGGACGCGGCCATGACCTTGAGGAACTCGCGGCGGTCGGGAAGGTCATCCATGGCGGCCCCTAGCGATGGCAGGCGTTGCAGTGGGTCAGGGCCTCGGATGGCCTCGACCCGGCGGGCGGATCTCGGTGACAGTCCAGGCACCACCGCATGGTGAAATCCCGCGCCGGGCGCAGGCGGTCCATGGTCGCCACCGCGCCGTGGCAGTCTGCGCAGCCGATGCCCTTGGACACATGGATGCCGTGGTGGAAAAACACGTGGTCGGCCACCTGGGCGACGCGCTGCCAGCGCAGGGGCTCGATCAGCGGGTGGGCGGCGGTCGGATAGTGGCACCCGGAACAGGTCGTCATGGGCGGAAACCCGGCCTGCGCGGCGCGTTCCACCCCCGCGTGGCAATAGCGGCAGTCAATGCCGAGTTCGCCGGCGTGATGGGCGTGGCTGAACGCCACCGACTGTTCAGGGGCGGGCCGCAGGAAACCCGGCACATAGGCGGCAGCCAACACCAGCGCGGCCGCCACGGCCACCGCGCCTAATAGTCCCGCATAGACCCTCAGCGGCCGCTTTCTGGACATTTCGGGCGTCCCCGCGCTGCTCCTGGAGAGGTCAACGCCAAGGAAGCGGCTGGCGTTCGGGCGTGGTCCCTTTCAACGGTCCGTCCACGCCAAAAGTATTATTGCTCTCCCCTTCCCCAAGGCTCATGCTGGAACGTGAACAGAAGGCGCAAAGCGCCCGCGAGACAGGACCCCGGAGGAAACCCCATGCAGAAGTCCCTGCTCATCGACCCTGGCAAGTGCACTGGGTGTCGGCAGTGTGAAATGGCGTGCTCCCATGAAAAGGAAGGCGTCTTCAACCCCGCCAAGTCGCGCATCCGCGTGTTCGACTTCCACACCGAGGCCAAGTTCGTGCCGTACACCTGCACCCAGTGTGCGCAGGCGTGGTGCATGACGTCGTGCCCGGTCGAAGCCATCACCGTGGACCTTGCGACCGGCGCCAAGGTGGTCAACGACAATACCTGCGTGGGGTGCAAAGTGTGCACCATCGCCTGCCCGTTCGGCACGGTGAACTACGTCGCCGATACCGGCAAGGTGGCCAAGTGCGACCTGTGCGGCGGCGATCCGGCCTGCGCCAAGGCGTGCCCGACTGCGGCCATCGTCTATATCGACGCCGATCAGACCGGCTTCGAGAAGATGAAGCTTTGGGCCGCCAAGACCGCCACCGGGTCCGCAGCGACCGCTTGAGGGGAGACACCACCATGAGCTGGACCGGAAAAGTTCTCCGCGTCAACCTGACCGCCGGAACCTGCAAGAGCGAGCCGCTCAACCGGGAATGGACCCGCCAGTACCTCGGGCAGCGCGGGCTGGCCACCAAGTACCTGGCCGAAGAAATCGATCCCAAGTGCGATCCGCTGGGACCGGACAACAAGCTGATCATGACCACCGGGCCGCTGACCGGCACCATGGCATCCACCGCCGGGCGCTATTCCGTGGTTACGAAAAGCCCGCTGACGGGCTGCGTGGCGTGTTCCAACTCCGGTGGCCATTTCGGTAACGAAATGAAAAATGCCGGCTGGGACATGATTATCTTCGAGGGCCGCTCGCCGACGCCGGTTTACCTCTATGTCGAAAACGACAAGGCCGAACTGCGTGATGCCTCGGGCTACTGGGGCAAGTCGGTGTGGGACACAGATGCGGGCCTCAAGACCGCGCACCAGGACCCGCTGCTGCGCGTCGCCGCCATCGGCGTGGCCGGTGAAAAGGGCGTGCTGTTCGCCGGGGTGGTCAACGACCTGCACCGCGCCGCCGGACGGTCGGGCGTCGGCACGGTGATGGGGTCCAAAAACCTCAAGGCCGTCGCCATCCGCGGCACCAAGGGCGTCAAGGTGGCCGACTTCGCCGCCTTCATGAAGGCGGTCAACGACGGCAAGGCGGTGCTGGCCGCCAATGCCGTGACCGGCCAGGGCCTGCCCGCCTATGGCACCCAAGTCCTGATGAACGTCATCAACGAAACGGGCGCGCTGCCGACCCATAACTTCCGCGACGTGCAGTTCGACGGCGCGGCCGACATCTCGGCCGAAGCCATGGTTGCCCCGCGCAAGACCGACGGCAAGCCGAACCTCGTGACCAATCAGGCGTGCTTTGCCTGCACCATCGCGTGCGGCCGGGTGTCACAGATGGACCGGGGCCACTACACCGTGGCGAACCGTCCCGAATACTGGGCCGCATCGGGCGGTCTGGAGTACGAAGCTGCGTGGGCCTTGGGCGCCGCCACCGGGGTCAACGACCTGGAGGCCCTGACGTTCGCCAACTTCCTGTGCAACGAACACGCCATCGACCCGATCTCCCTGGGCGCCACCATCGCGGCGGCCATGGAACTGTACGAAATGGGCGTCATCACCACGGCCCACACCGGCGGGCTTGAAATCCCGTTCGGATCGGCCGAGGCGTTGACCACCTTGACCGAACTGACCTGCAAGGGCGAAGGCTTCGGAGCCGAAATCGGCCTGGGCTCGCGCCGCCTGACCGAGAAGTACGGCCATCCCGAACTGTCCATGACGGTAAAAAGCCAGGAATTCCCGGCCTATGATCCGCGCGGCGTGCAGGGCATGGGGCTGACCTATGCAACGTCCAACCGGGGCGCCTGCCATCTGCGCAGCTATACGGTGTCGTCGGAAATCCTCGGCATCCCGGAAAAGACCGACCCGCTGACCCACGAAGGAAAGGCCGGTCTGGTCAAGGCGTTCCAGGACGCCACCGCCGCCGTGGACAGCGCGGGCATCTGCGTGTTCACCACCTTTGCCTGGACCCTGGAGCACATCGCCCCGCAGATCGCCGCGGCGACCGGCGAGGCGCACACCCCGGCGTCCCTGCTCGAAATCGGCGAGCGCATCTGGAACCTGGAGCGGCGGTTCAATCTGGCCGCAGGCATGACAGCGGCGGACGACACCCTGCCCAAACGCCTGCTCAAGGACGCCGCCAAGACTGGCCCGGCCAAGGGCATGGTGGTGCCGTTGGACAAGATGCTGCCGGAATACTACCAGCTTCGCGGCTGGACCACCGACGGCATCCCGACCAACGAAACCTGCGAGCGTCTGGCGCTGTAGCCTGCGTGCATCCACCGCCCCCATGC
>Ga0172382_10005116_pt1 | contig 19738 bp, 22 predicted proteins | sample Leawel138RmetaG_FD_122245 | JGI IMG/M metagenome (GOLD analysis project Ga0172382, IMG submission 122245) | Leachate microbial communities from a municipal landfill in Southern Ontario, Canada - Leachate well 138R metaG | ecosystem: Engineered > Solid waste > Landfill > Unclassified | place... | reverse complement strand
CCGCCCGGACGGATTCGGCGACTGGCGCGCCGGCGGGGCGCTCGGCTCCGGCCTCGTCGCCGCCATGCTCCTGCTCGACAGCGCCGGCGAGGTCGCGGATGCGGCGCTGTTCGCGATGAAGCTCGGCCAGACCCTGCCGCGCGACGATCTCGGCCAGCTCGGCACCATGCTGGACGAGACCGCGATGCCGTTCCTCTCGCTCACCATGGCCCGCGCGGCCTCGGGGCGCGGGATCGCGCTGCCGGCGATGCTGTTCCCGCTCCATCCGCTGTCGCGCAAGGTCATCCCGGTGGCCCCGGAACTGGCGCTGGCGGTGGCGCGGCAGGAATCGGCCTTCAACGCCGGCGCCGGCAGCGGGGCGGGGGCGCTCGGGCTCATGCAGCTCATGCCCGCCACCGCCGAGGAGGTGGCGCGCGGCCTCGGCCTGCCGTGGGAGCGGGTGCGGCTGACCGGCGACTGGGACTACAACGCCACCCTCGGCACCGCCTATCTCGAGCAGTTGCAGGCGATGTTCGGCGCCAGTCCGGTGCTGATCGCGGCCGGCTACAACGCCGGGCCGTCGCGGCCGCGCACCTGGCTGGCCGAGCGCGGCGACCCGCGGCGCGGCGAGGTCGATCCGGTCGACTGGATCGAGGACATCCCCATCACCGAGACCCGCGACTATGTGATGCGGGTGCTCGAGGCGATCCCGGTCTACCGTGCCCGGCTGGCGGGCGGCGGCGGGGACAGGATCGGGCTTCAGGCGCTGATCCGGGGCGAGCTGCCGCGCATCCGCCCCCGCGCCCGCGGCGAGGTGGCGACGGCGGCACCCCCGGGCTATGCCCCCGCCGCGACGGTCAGGCCGGTGGCCCGGCCCTGATCCCGGCGCCCGCGCGTCATGTGGCGCTTGCGGCCGAAGCCGGGACTGCGCTCGACTGAGACCCCGGCGGCGGCGAGCGCGCGGCGGACATGGCCGGCGGCGGTATAGGTGGCCAGCGTGCCGCCGGGCGCCATGTGGCCCGCGACCGCGGCCAGCAGCGCATCGCCCCACATCTCGGGATTGCGGGCCGGCGCGAAACCGTCGAGGAACCAGGCATCGGCCGCGCCCGCCCAGGCCGGCACCGTCTCGCGGGCATCGCCGGCGACCAGGCTGAGGCGCAGCCCCCCCGGCAGGTCATGCGGCCCCGGCCCGCGCCCCAGCGCCGCCAGCAGCGCCGGCACATCGCCCGCCAGCCCCGCAAAGGGCGCGAGCGCGCGCTCCATGTCGGCGGGGGCCATCGGCGCCAGTTCGAACGCGGTGTAGTGCAGCACTCCGGCGACCCCGGCGCCGCGCCATGCGGCCAGCGTGGCCAGCAGGTTCAGCCCGCTGCCGAAGCCCAGCTCGGCGATGCGGAACCCGTCCCGGAACCGCGCCGGCAGGTCGTTGCCGTCCAGGAACACATGCCGCGCCTCGGCCAGCCCGCCCTCGCGCGAGAAATACGGATCCCCGAAACGCCGCGACACCGGCGTGCCCTCGGCGCTCCAGTCGAGATCGGGAGAGGGGGTGACCATGCCGGGGCCATGGCACGGCGCCGGGCGGGCTGGCAAGGGGGAGCGCGGACAGCCGCCCCCTCGCGTCATTGCGAGTGCCGGCGAAGCAATCCATAACCCGGCCCGTGGATTGCCACGTCGCCTGCGGCTCCTCGCAATGACGGGAGGGGGCGGCGGGCCGACGATCCCGGGCCGGCTCGGTGAGACGCAGCCGCGCACCGCACCCCCCCGTCATTGCGAGCCGCAGGCGAAGCAATCCATATGCCCGGCCCATGGATTGCCGCGGCGGCTTCGCCGCCTCGCGGGTGACGAGGGCGCAGGGCATCCCGTGCCCGGAATGGCGGCCTGCCTCATGCCCGCCGCTCGCCCCCACAGCCGCCTTGCCCTTCCCGTCCCGGCGCCGCACTCTCGCCCCCGACAGCGGAGGCGGCGATGCGACACGGCGGCAGGATACTCGCGGATCAACTGGTGCGCATGGGGGTGCGGCGGGTGTTCTCGGTCCCGGGCGAAAGCTTCCTGCCGCTGCTCGACGGGCTGCGCGACACCGGGATCGCCAATGTCGTCTGCCGGCACGAGGGCGCGGCGGCGATGATGGCCGATGCCACGGGCAAGATGACCGGCATGCCCGGCATCTGCATGGTCACCCGCGGCCCCGGGGCCACCAATGCCAGTTGCGGGGTCCATGTCGCGGCGCAGGATTCCACGCCGATGATCCTGCTCGTCGGCCAGATCGCCCGCGCCGACCGCGACCGCGAGGCATTTCAGGAGGTCGACTACCGCGCCTTCTTCGGCGGCATGGCCAAATGGGTGGCCGAGATCGACGATGTGACCCGGATCCCCGAATATCTCGGCCGGGCCTTCGCCACCGCCAGCGCCGGCCGGCCCGGGCCGGTGGTGCTGTCGCTGCCCGAGGACATGCTGTCCGATCAGGCCGAGGTGCCCGACCTGCCCGGGCCGATGCCGCGCCTCGCCCCCGATCTGTCCGGTGCCGCCGAAGAGGCCCTGCGCCGCATCGCCGGGGCCGAGCGGCCGCTGGTCGTGGCCGGGGGGCCGGACTGGTCGCAGGCGGCGGCCGGGGATCTCGCCCGCTTCGCCAAACGACAGGGCCTGCCGGTGGCGGTCACCTTCCGGCGGCAGGACCATATCGACAACCGCCATCCCCATTACGCGGGCGACCTGAACTTCGGCATGAGCCCGGCCCTGGCCGAGCGGGTGCGGCAGGCCGATGCGCTGCTGCTCATCGGCACGATGTTCGGCGACGTGGCGACCCGCGGCTTCACGCTGCTGCCGCCCGCGGGCCACGGCAAGACCATCGTCCATGTCCATCCCGGCCCCGAGGTTCCGGGCCGCATCTGGCAGACCGATCTTGCCGTCACCGCGCCGGCGCCGGCCTTCGTGCGGGCCCTGGCGGCGCTGCCGCCGATGCGCGGCAACCGCGGCGGCTGGGTCGAGGCGCTGCGCGCCGGCTATCTCGACTGGACCCGCCCGCGCGAGAGCCCGGGGCGGGTCAAGCTCGAACAGGTGGTGGGCTGGCTGTCCGAACACCTGCCCGAGGACGCGATCCTCACCAACGGCGCCGGCAATTTCGCCGCCTGGCTGCACCGCTACTTCATCTTCAAGCGCCACGGCACCCAGCTCGCGCCGACCTCGGGCTCGATGGGCTACGGCTTTCCGGCCGCGATCGCGGCCAGCCTCGAACATCCCGGGCGGCGGGTGGTGTGCATGGCCGGCGACGGCGATTTCCAGATGACCCTCAACGAGATGTCGACCGCGATGCAGCATGGCGCCGCGCCGGTGGTGATCGTCGCCAGCAACGGCCGCTACGGCACGATCCGCATGCATCAGGAACGGACCTATCCCGGCCGGGTCTCGGGCACCGATCTCGCCAATCCCGATTTCGCGGCGCTGGCCCGCGCCTATGGCGCCCATGGCGAGCGGGTCGAGGAAGGCGCGGCGTTCCCGGCCGCCTTCGCGCGCGCCTGCGCCGCCGGCCGGCCGGCGGTGATCGAGCTGGTGCTCGATCCCGAGGCGCTCTCGCCCGCGCAGACGCTGGCCGAGGCGCGCGCCGCAGGCGAGGCCGCGGCCGGGGCGCAGGGCTGAACCTTCAGCCGCGCATCCGCCCGCGCCGCGGCATCCCGAGGCGCGGATGCAGCCGCTGCGCGATCCCCACCGCCGAGGCCATGCCGAGCCCGCAGGCCGCGAACACCGCCGAGAGCGGCGCCACGAACAGGATCGCCCCGGCGGCAAGCGGGCTGAGGATGCCCGAGACGTCGCGGAAGCTCGAATAGACCGCCGCCATCTCGGTGCGCTCGGACGGCTTGACCGCCATCAGGAACGGCAGCCCGGCGCAGACGTCGAGCAGCACCAGCCCGACCGAGGCCGCGAACAGCGCCCCGACCGTGGCCCAGGGCCAGGGCGCGAGCAGCCCGCCGGCGACGAACAGCGCCGCGCACCAGCCGAATCCGGCGCGCAGCGCCACCCGCACCGACAGCCGCTGCACGATGCGCAGCATCATCGGCGTGGCAAAGAGCACGGCATTGGAGGCCGACAGGGCGATGCCGCCCACGCTCTCGCCGAGGCCGGACTGGATGCAGAATACCGGCAGGTAGACGATATAGACCCACCAGCCGCAGGAGCGGATGGTGGCGAACAGCCAGCCGGCGATCAGCCGCGGCTGGCGGAAGAACCGGCCCAGATAGGCCAGCGGGTTGGGTGCCGGGCCATGGGCGCGCTGGATCTGCCGGCCGTCACCAAGGCGGAAGCGCCAGAACACCACCACCATCGCCACCGCGAATCCGGCCGCGACGATGAAGGGCAGCGGCGCCCACCAGTTGCGCAGCATGACGCCCACCACCGGCCCGAGCGTCCACGACGGCGCCCCGAACAGCATCCGCATCGATTCGTTGCGGCCCAGCTCCTCGCGCTCGATATAGTCGAGGACATAGGCCGAGAGGCAGATCGTGAAGATCACCGTGCCCATCGCGTTCAGCAGCAGCGCCAGCGGCGCGCTCCAGCCGGTGCCGAGCATCGCGACCGCGCAGCCGGTGACATAGAGCCCCCCGGCCAGGGTGAAGGCCCAGCGCCGCGGCAGCAGCCGGGTCAGCCACGGGATCAGCAGCCCGGTAACCAGCGAGAGCACGCCGATCACCAGATAGGCCGCCGACATCACCCGCTCGTCGACCAGCGCCTCATACATCAGCAGCGGCATCACCGAGACGAGGATGCCGCGGAACCCGGCCTCGACCCCGGCGATAGTGGCGAAATGGCGCACGCCGACGGCGGGCGCATGGCTGAGATAGATCGGGCTGCGTTGCGTGAACATCGGATTTCCATGGCCGGACGCCGCCGTGCGGCGCCGCGCGGGCGGCCCCGCCATCCATCCGTCGCGCCGCGCCTGCAGGCGCGGCCATCCGCGACATGCGATGTCGCCTTCAGCCCAGCCGGGCGATCTCGGCCACAAGGCGCGCCCGCGCGGCCGGCGGCGGCCGGTCGCCCTGCGCGGCCAGCAGCCGGTGGGCCACGAACCAGCCGGTGGTGGTCAGCGCCGCGACGATCTCGGCCGGCGCGCCCGCGCCCTGCCCCAGCAGCACCGGCGGCAGCGGCAGCAGCCGCGGCGCCCATTCGCCGGCCGCGTCGCGCGCCACCGCCCGGCCCGAACGCGGCGAGACATAGGCCAGCCCCTCGGTCGCGCCGCTGACCGCGCAGGCGCGCAGGTCGAGACCGAAGCCGAGGCTCTCGAGCAGCTGCAGCTCCCAGGCCAGATAGGCGCGCGCCCAGGGCCCGGGATCGGCGGCATGGTCGAGCAGCGCCGCGGTGGCGGCATGGAGGCGCGGATGCGGGTCGCGCTCGGGCAGCGCCAGCGACAGCAGCGCGGTCACCGCGGCAAGGCCGGCGAGCGTCAGCCGGTGCTCGAGCAGCCCGGCGCGGGCATGCAGCGGCTCGACCGTGAAGGTGCCGAGATGGTCCTCGAGCCGCGCCTGCCAGCGCACCGCCAGCGCGCCGCCCGGCTGCAGCACCGCCCGCAGCCGCCGCCCGGCGCCGCCGCGCACCACCCCGGCATGGCGGCCGTGGCCGGGGGTGAAGAGGTCGAGGATCGCCGCCGCCTCGCCATGGGGGCGGGCGGAGAGGACGATCCCCTCGTCATGCCACTCGATCATGCCGAAGGCTTGCCTGCGGCGCGCCTGCTGCGCAAGGGTCCGCGGCAGCGGTGCGGGGCACCGCCGGCGCCTCCGGCGGGAGTATTTGGGCAAGGATGAAGGACCGGGCCGTTCTTCATCTTTCCGCAAATATCCCGGGGGGAGGCGCGAACGCGCCGGGGGGCGGAGCCCCCGCCACCGCTTCAGGACGGATCGGCCGCGTCATCGTCAAGGAAGGCGCGACCCTCGCGGTCGGTGATCTCGACGATCCAGAGATCGGGGTCGACATCCGCCTCGCGCCGGGCGCGGGCGTCGATCCCGGGCTCGGGGCCGGCGGCGAGTTCCATCCACAGGCTCGCGCCGGTGGCGGGATCGGTGCGCCGGCCCATCAGCCGCGCCTGCCCGTCAAGCGTCGCCACCTTCACCAGCACCGCGCCGGCGGTGTCGTCGCCCTTGCGCAGCACATAGACGGCGATCCCCATGGCCTCGACCCGCCGGCGCCAGGCGGCGAGCCAGAAGCCGGTCGCCAGCCGCATCAGGCATCCCCGTCGCGGAAGTCGAGCCCCATCTCGCGGTAGCGTTCCGCATCCTCGAGCCAGTCGGGGCGGACCTTCACATGCAGGAACAGATGCGCGCGGCGGCCCATGAATTCCTCGAGCTCGGCCCGCGCCGCCTGCCCCACGGCCTTGATGGTCTCGCCCCTGTGGCCAAGGACGATGCCGCGATGCCCCTCGCGGGCGACATAGATCACCTGCTCGATCCGGGCCGAGCCGTCCTGGCGCTCCTCCCAGCTCTCGGTCTCGACCGTCAGTTCGTAGGGCAGTTCCTGGTGCAGCCGCAGGGTCAGCTTCTCGCGGGTGATCTCGGCGGCGATCATGCGCATCGGCAGGTCGGCGATCTGGTCCTCGGGGTAGAGCCAGGGGCCCTCGGGCATCTGCCCGGCCAGCCAGGCGCGCAGGTCGTCGCAGCCATGGCCGCGTTCGGCGGAAATCATGAAGGTCTGCACGAAGGGAAAGGCGTCGTTGGCGGCCTGCGACAGGGCGAGCAGGTCTTCGGCCTTCACCCGGTCGATCTTGTTGATGACCAGCGCCACCGGCCGGCCGCCGGTGCGGGCGGGCAGGTCGGCGATGATCGCCTGCACCCCTTTCGTGAGCCCGCGATGCGCCTCGATCAGCAGCAGGGTCACATCGGCATCCCCGGCCCCGCCCCAGGCGGCGGCGACCATGGCGCGGTCGAGCCGGCGGCGCGGCCGGAACAGGCCCGGCGTGTCGACGAAGACGATCTGCGCCTCGCCCTCGGTGGCGACGCCGCGGATCCGGGCGCGGGTGGTCTGCACCTTGTGGGTGACGATCGAGACCCGGGCGCCGACCATGCGGTTCAGCAAGGTGGACTTGCCCGCATTGGGTTCCCCGATCAGGGCGACGAAACCTGCGCGCGTGGTCATGGTTCCCCCGTGAGCCGGGCGAGCAGCGCCGCCGCCGCGGCCTGTTCGGCGGCGCGTTTCGAGGCCGCGGTGGCCGCATCGCTCTCGCCGGTGGCGAGGCGCACCTCGATGGTGAACAGCGGCTGGTGATCGGGCCCCGAGCGCCCGGTCTCGGCATAGAGCGGCGGCGGCGCGCCGCGGGCCTGGGCCCATTCCTGCAGCGCGGTCTTGGCGTCGCGGGCATCGGACTCGACATGGGCGATCCGCTCGCCCCAGAGGCGCAGGATCATCGCCCGCGCCGCCTCGAGCCCGGCATCGAGATAGACGGCGGCGATCACCGCCTCCATCGCATCGGCGAGCAGCGCCTGCTTGCGGCGGCCGCCGGTGGTGGCCTCGGACCGGCCCAGCCGCAGCGCGGCGCCGAGGTCGATCTCGCGGGCGATGGCGGCGCAGGTCTCGCGCCGCACCAGCGCGTTGAAGCGCGGCGCGATCTGGCCCTCGGTGGCGCAGGCATCGGCGGCGAGCAGCGCCTCGGCCATCACCAGCCCGAGCACCCGGTCGCCGAGGAACTCGAGCCGCTGGTTGTCGGCCCGCCCCGGCGCCGAGGCCGAGCCGTGGGTCAGGGCCCGCGACAGCAGCTCGATCCGGGCGAACTCGTGCCCGAGGCGTCCGGCAAGGGCGGTGGTCGCGGCGGCGGGCTTCACTCGATCGCCTTGAAGAAGCGGTCCGACCGCCAGGTCCAGAAGGCGAGCATCGAGGCCCCGGCCGAGGAGAAGATCACCCGGTCGGCACGGCCGACGATATCCTCGAGCGGCACGAAGCCCACGCCGTTGATCGGCGCCGCCTGCGGAAAGCGCGAGTCGGTCGAGTTGTCGCGGTTGTCGCCCATGAAGAAGTAATGCCCCTCGGGCACGGTGAACACCCCGGTATTGTCGGCATCGAAACCGCCGTTGCGGGGCGGCTGGTTGTCGTCGATGTTCAGGATGTCGTGGGTGGTGCCGCCGGGCAGGGTCTCGCGGAAGCGGTAGGAGATGCATTCGCCGCCGAGGCCGACCGGCGCATTGGCGCAGGACGGCATCTGCCGCTGCGAGCCCTGGGGCGCATAGGTCTCGGTGAAGATGCCGGCCGGTTCCTGCGGGGCTGCCTCGCCGTTGATGTAGAGCACGCCCTCGCGCATCTGGATCTCGTCGCCGGGCAGGCCGATCAGGCGCTTGATGAAATCGACCCCGGTGACCGGATGGCGGAACACCACCACGTCGCCGCGCTGCGGCTCGCCGCCGAACAGGCGGTGCTCGGCGCCGCGGAACACGCCGCAGAAATCGTCGGCGCCGATGTCGATGCCAAGGCTGGCGATCTGGATCGAGGGGCAGGAGGCATAGGAATAGCCATAGGCCATCTTGTTGACGAACAGGAAGTCGCCGATCAGCAGCGTGTCCTTCATCGAGCCCGAGGGAATCCAGAACGGCTGGAAGAACAGGGTCCGGAACACCCCGGCGATGAGAAGGGCATAGACGATGGTCTTGACCGTCTCCCAGATGCTGCTCATGATCCCGGACTTCTCGGCCATGTCGGTCCCTTTGCGATGCCGCGGCTTTCTGCGAGCGCGGGGCGGGCGAGTCAAGCCAGCGCCCGCGCGGCCCCGGCGGTGGAACGGCGGGCCGGCGCCCTTGCGGGAACCGGCGTCACGTCTTACGTTATCGGCGTCGATAGGCAGGAGGTATGACGATGGCCGAAACCGCAACCCTGTCGTCCAAGTTCCAGATCTCGATCCCCAAGGCGGTTCGCAAGGCCCGGGCATGGGAAGCGGGGCAGACTTTCACCTTCATTCCCAAGGGCGCCGGCGTGCTGCTCGTGCCGGTGCCGAGGCGCGAGGAACTTGCCGGCATCGCCAAAGGCGCCTCGGCGAGCGATTATCGCGACCGCGCGGATCGGGTCTGATGCATCTGGTCGATACCTCGGCGTGGATCGAATGGCTGACCGGCTCCCCGACCGGGGATATCGTGGCCCGGCACCTGCCCGAACAGTCCGAATGGCTGGTGCCGACCATGGTGCAGCTCGAATTGCTCAAATGGCTGGTCCGCGAGGCCGGGGAGGACAAGGCGGACCAGGTGATCGCATTCACGCAATTGTGCCATGTCGTGCCGCTTGATACCGGGATCGCGCTGGCCGCGGCCGAAGTGTGCCGCATGCACAGGCTGGCCACGGCCGACGCCATCATCCTTGCCACGGCCCGGGCGCATGACGCGGAGCTGATCACCTGCGATGCGCATTTCGACGGCCTGCCGGGCGTGACCCTGATCAGCAAGGCCGGAGCCTGAAGCATCGCCGGCGTTCAAGCCAGCGCCCGCGCCTCGATCACGACATAGGCGGCGGCCCAGGGGTGGTCGTCGGTGAGGGTCACATGGATGATCGCCTCGTGCCCCGGCGGGGTCATCGCGGCCAGGCGCTCGGCGGCCCAGCCGGTCACCTCCATCACCGGCTGACCGGTGTGCAGGTTCCGCACCGCCATGTCCTTCCAGGCGATCCCCATCCGCAGCCCGGTGCCGAGCGCCTTGGAGCACGCTTCCTTCGCCGCCCAGCGTTTCGCATAGGTGGCGGCCACCGCATAGGGCCGGGTCTCGGCACGGCGCTGCTCGCGGTCGGTATAGACGCGGTTGCGGAACCGGTCGCCGAAGCGCGCGAGGGTGCGCTCCACCCGCTCGATATTGCACAGGTCGGTGCCGATGCCGAGGATCACGCCGGGTCCGTCACGCGCGGGCCGCGTCCATCCGCCGGCGCATCCCGGCGATCGCCTCGGCCAGGCCCGTGAAGATCGCCTCGCCGATCAGGAAATGGCCGATGTTCAGCTCCTGCATCTGCGGCAGGGCGGCGACCGGGGCGACGGTTTCGTAGGTCAGGCCGTGACCGCCGTGGACCTCGAGCCCGAGCGCATGGGCATGTTCCGCCGCGGCGGCGATCCGGGCGAGTTCGGCGTCGCGGTCGGCGATCCGGCCCTCGTGATGGGCGTCGCAATAGGCGCCGGTGTGGATTTCCACCACCGCGGCGCCGATCCGCGCCGCCGCCTCGATCTGGGCGCTGTCGGCGCCGATGAACAGCGACACCCGGCAGCCCGCCTCGCGCAGCGGCGCGATGAACGCCCCGAGCCGCGCCTCCTCGTGCACCACGTCGAGGCCGCCCTCGGTGGTGCGCTCCTCGCGCCGTTCGGGAACGAGGCAGACGGCATGGGGGCGGTGGCGCAGGGCGATCTCCTGCATTTCACCCGTGGCCGCCATCTCGAAGTTCAGCGGCACGGCCAGTTCGGCCTTCAGCCGGGCGATGTCGTCGTCGCGGATATGGCGGCGGTCCTCGCGCAGATGGGCGGTGATGCCGTCGGCCCCGGCCTGCGCGGCCAGAAGCCCGGCGCGCACCGGATCCGGGAAGGCGGTGCCGCGCGCGTTGCGCACCGTGGCCACATGGTCGATGTTCACGCCCAGACGCAGTTTGCCGCTCATTCCCCGTCTCCTTCCGCTGCCGGCGCCTCGCGGGCCGCGCGCATTTCCTGCGCCCGGTCGGCGAGGCGGCGCTTGCGCCCGCGCTGGTAGGCACTCACCAGCGGGAGCGACATGTAGTAGGCCACGATGCCGCTGACGATGCCGATCACCAGCGCCCCCGTGAAATAAGGCAGATACACCGTATCCCAGAACTTGGCGAGCCCGACCCAGGAGGCGGTCATGTCCGGGTCGAACAGCGCCTGCGCATTGTGCCACAGGTCGCGGCCGGCCTCGGCGAAGGCATTGGCGACCATGCGCGGGGTGAGCGCCGCCTCGCCGCCGATCAGGAACTGGCCGAGGGTGATCGAGGAGACGGCGATGAAGGGCGTGGTCAGCGGGTTCGAGATGAAGGCGCAGAGCACCGCAGCGAGGATGTTGCCGCGGATCGCCCAGGCCAGCAGCCCGCCGACCACGATCTGCATGCCGGGCAGCGGCAGCATCGACACCAGCGTGCCCGCGAACATGCCGCGCGCCACCTTGGCCGGCGTGTCGGGCAGGCGGCGGATGCGGTGGCTGAAATAGCGCAGGGTGCGCGGCCAGCCGGCCCGGGGCCAGAACCCGCCTGCAATGCGTTGCCACAGGCTCAGCTTCTCGCGTCGTCGAAAGACCACCCCGGACGGCGCCTCAGTTCTTGCGGGCCTCGACGGCCAGTTGCGGATCGCGGTGGCGGCGGACGGCCGAGACCGCGGATTCGGCCTCGAGCGTGGTCAGGAGGCGATGGAGATGTTCGACGTCGCGCAGGTCGACGTCAACGGAAATGCGGTAATAGTCGGGCTTGCGGTCGAGGAAGTGAAGGTCCGAGATATTGGCCTCCTGCTCGCCGATCAGGGTGCAGATCCGGCCCAGGACTCCGGCGTCGTTGGTGATGGTCAGGTCGAGCGTGACCGTGTTCACCGGCCGGTGCGTCCCCTCCTGCCAGCGCAGGTCGACCCAGCGCTCGGGCTGGCCCTCATAGGCCACCAGCGCCGGGCAGTCGATCGCATGGACCACCACGCCCTTGCCGCGGAAGGTGATGCCGACGATCCGCTCTCCGGGCACCGGCTGGCAGCAGGGGGCGCGGCGGAAGCTGGTGTCGTCGCGCAGCCCGACCACGGCGCGGGCGGCATCGACGGTCTCGCCCTCGCGCTCCTCGAGGTCGGGGTAGAGCGCATGGACCACCTCGCGCGAGGCGATCTCGGCCGAGCCGAGCCGGGCGAGCAGTTCGTCCACCGACTCGAGTCCCAGCGATTTCGCCGCGGTGCGCAGCGCCTTGTCGGTGGCCTTGCGGCCGACATTCTCGAAGGCCACGCGCGCGAGTTCCTGGCCGAAGCGGATGAAGCGCTCGCGGCTCTCCTCGCGCAGCGAGCGGCGGATCGCGGTCTTGGCGCGGCCGGTCACGGCGATGTCGACCCATGCCGCCTGCGGCACCTGGCCCTCGGCGGTGATGATCTCGACCGACTGGCCGTTCTTGAGCCGGGTCCACAGCGGCACCCGCATCCCGTCCACCTTGGCGCCGACGCAGGCATGGCCGATACGGGTGTGGATCGCATAGGCAAAGTCGATCGGCGTCGCCCCGCGCGGCAGCTTGATGACGTCGCCGCGCGGCGAGAAACAGAACACCTGGTCCTGATACATCTCGAGCTTCACGGCCTCGAGGAACTCGTCATGGTCGGAGTCGTCCTCGAAACGCTCGGTCATCTGCGCCACCCAGCGCACCGGATCGACGGCAAAGCGGTTCTGCACCCGCTCGCCGTCCTTGTAGGCCCAGTGCGCGGCCACGCCGGTCTCGGCGACCTCGTGCATCTCGCGGGTGCGGATCTGGACCTCGACCCGCTTGCCGTCGCGGGCGGAGACGGTGGTGTGGATCGAGCGGTAGCCGTTGGATTTCGGCTGGCTGATATAGTCCTTGAACCGCCCCGGCACCGAGCGCCAGCGCTGGTGCACCGCGCCGAGCACCCGGTAGCAATCCTCGGCGTCGCGGGTGATGACCCGGAAGCCGTAGATGTCGGAAAGCCGCGAGAAGCCCTGGTCCTTCTCCTGCATCTTGCGCCAGATCGAATAGGGCTTCTTGGCGCGGCCGGTGACTTCGGTGCCCTCGATCCCGGCCTTCTCGATCACGGCGCGGATGTCGTCGGTGATCTTCTGGATCACGTCGCCCGATTCGCGCCGCAGGGTCAGGAACCGGCGCATGATCGACGAGCGCGCCTCGGGGTTGAGCACCCGGAACGCGAGATCCTCGAGCTCGTCGCGCATCGACTGCATGCCCATGCGGCCGGCCAGCGGCGCATAGATCTCCATCGTCTCGCGCGCCTTCTGCACCTGCTTGTCGGGGCGCATGGCGCGGATGGTGCGCATGTTGTGCAGCCGGTCGGCCAGCTTCACCAGCATCACCCGCAGGTCGCGGGCCATGGCCATGAACAGCTTGCGGAAATTCTCGGCCTGCTTGCTCTTGACGTTCGAGAGCTGGATGTTGGTGAGCTTGGTCACCCCGTCGACCAGTTCGGCGATCTCGCGGCCGAAGCGGCGCTCGACCTCGGCAAAGCTGGCGCGGGTGTCCTCGATCGTGTCGTGCAGCAGCGCGGTGACGATGGTGGCATCGTCCATCTGCTGCTCGGCAAGGATGGTGGCGACCGCGACCGGATGGGTGAAATAGGGCTCGCCGGACTGGCGGCGCTGGCCCTCGTGCATCTCCTCGCCGAAGGCCCAGGCGTCGCGGATCAGCCCCTCGTCGGTGCGGGGGTTGTAGGTATGCACCAGGGCGATCAGGTCATCGAGCGTGGTCATGCTGCCTCGGCCCCTGCGGCGGAAGGCGCCGGAACGCGCCGGCCGGCGGCGCGGGCGCGCAGGCGGGCGCGCAAGGAACCGGGCGCCGGCGCGGCCTCAGCCCCGGGCCTGCGCCTGCATGAGCTCGCGCAGCAGCCGCTCCTCGGTCATGTCGTCCTGGGCCGGGCGGTCGATCTCGGCGCTCATCAGCAGCGCCATCGCGTCCTCCTCGGGCTCGTCGGTCTCGATCTGGGTCTGATGGGCGGCGATCATCCGCTCGCGCAGGTCGTCGGCGCGCTGGGTTTCATCCGCGATCTCGCGCAGGGCCACGACCGGGTTCTTGTCGTTGTCGCGCGGCAGCGTCAGCGGGCTGCCCACGGCGATCTCGCGCGCGCGATGCGAGGCCAGCATCACCAGCTCGAAGCGGTTGGGCACCTTGTCGACGCAATCCTCAACGGTAACGCGAGCCATCGGTCATTCCCTCTGCGGCAGGCCCCGGGCGGGGCGGACGGTCACGGAGGCGGGCATGCGCAGCCGGGGCGCGCGCGAACCCCCGTGTGAATGCGCCTCTCTACGCGGGCGCGGGCGCAAAGACAAGCCGCCCGGACTCAGCCGAGCGGGATGATCGCGTCAATGTGCGCCTGCGGCAGGCGGGCCAGCATCTGCGCCACGCTCTCGCCGGTGAGCGGGTGGCGCCAGTCCGGCGCCACCTCGGCCAGCGGCACGAGGACGAAGGCCCGGTCCTGGAGCCGCGGATGCGGCAGGATCAGTTCACCCGGCGCCTCGCGCTGCTGGTCGGCGGGCGGCAGGCCGCGCCAGCGGGCCTGCACCGCGGCATCGGGCAGCACCCGCGCCCCGGCGGCAAGAAGATCAAGATCGAGAGTCCGCGCCCCCCAGCGCCCGCGCCGCTCGCGCCCGGCGCCGGCCTCGATCCCGTGCAGCCGCGCCAGCACCGCGGCGGGCGGCAGGGCGCTGCGCAGCCGCGCGGCGGCATTGACGAAATCCGGCCCCGATCCGGGCGGATGCGCGGGGGTGCGCCACAGCCGGCTGCGCGCCACCACCGGGCCGATGCGGCGCGACATCTCGTGCAGCGCCGCCTCGATCGTCGCGGCGGGGGGGCCCAGCGACGAGGGCAGGTTGGCGCCCAGCGCCACCAGCAGGTCGCGACCGTCATCGGTTCCGGGCCCTTGCGGCATCCGCCTGCTCCCCTAGATTGGTCCGACCGCCGCCCCGCCCCCGGCCGGGCGGCGGGATTGATCGAAAGGATGGACAAGATGTTTTACCGCGACGAGCGCCTCGCGCTCTTCATCGACGGCTCGAACCTTTACGCAGCGGCGCGCGGGCTGGGATTTGACATCGACTACAAGCTCCTTCGGGCCGAATTCATGCGGCGGGGCAAGCTGATGCGCGCCTTCTACTACACCGCCCTGCTCGAGAGCGAGGATTATTCGCCGCTCCGGCCGCTGGTGGACTGGCTGCAATACAACGGCTTCACCATGCGCACCAAGCCGGCGCGCGAATACACGGATGCCCAGGGCCGGCGCAAGGTGAAGGGCAACATGGACATCGAGCTTGCGGTCGATGCGATGGAACTGGCGCCGCATGTCGACCATATGGTGATCTTCTCGGGCGACGGCGACTTCCGCTCGCTGGTCGAGGCGCTGCAACGGCACGGGGTGCGGGTCTCGGTGGTCTCGACCATCCGCAGCCAGCCGCCGATGATCGCCGACGACCTGCGCCGCCAGGCCGACAATTTCATCGAGCTGGACGAGCTGCGCGAGGTCATCGGCCGCCCGCCGCGCGACCCCCGCCCCCTGCCCGCCACCCAGCCGCGCGAGGACGAGCCGGCCGGCGGGGACGACTGAGCCCGGCGCCGCAGAGGGGGCCCCGGGCGGACGCCCCGGCTTTACCCGCGCAGGCAATGCGACTATCTCCGGGGCATGGACACAGGCCCCCTCCCCCCGCTGACCATCCGCCTTGCCGCGCCGCGCGGGTTCTGCGCCGGCGTCGACCGCGCGATCCGCATCGTCGAGGAGGCGCTGAACAAATGGGGCGCGCCGGTCTATGTCCGCCACGAGATCGTCCACAACCGCCACGTCGTCGACAGCCTGCGCGCCCGGGGGGCGGTGTTCGTCGAGGAACTGGACGAATGCCCCGACGACCGGCCGGTGATCTTCTCGGCCCACGGGGTCGCGAAATCCGTGCACGAAGAGGCCGGGCGGCGCCACATGATCGCGGTCGACGCCACCTGCCCGCTGGTGACCAAGGTCCATAACGAGGCCGCGCGCCACGGCCGGCAGGGGCGCCAGATCGTCTTTGTCGGCCATGCCGGCCATCCCGAGACCGTGGGCACCCTCGGCCAGTTGCCCGAGGGCGAGGTGATCCTGGTCGAAACGGTCGGGGACGTGGAGCGGATCGAGGTCCGCGATCCCGCCCGGCTTGCCTTCGCGACCCAGACCACGCTCTCGATCGACGATACCGCGGCGATCATCGCGGCGCTGCGGGCGCGCTTTCCGGCGATCACCGGCCCGGGGCACGAGGACATCTGCTATGCCACCACCAACCGCCAGGTGGCGGTGAAGGCGATGGCGACCGCGGTCGATGCGATCCTCGTGGTCGGCGCGCCCAATTCCTCGAACTCGCGCCGGCTGGTCGAGGTGGCGCTGGCCGCCGGCTGCGGGCATGCGCAACTGGTGCAGGAGGCGGCCGAGATCGACTGGGCGGCGCTTTCCGGCATCCGCAGCCTTGGCCTGACCGCCGGGGCGAGCGCGCCGGAGATCCTGGTGCGCAACGTGATCGCGGCCTGCCGGGAGCGGTTCGAGGTCACGCTCGAGGAAGAGGGCGGCACGCGCGAGGACATGATCTTCAACCTGCCCCGCATCCTGCGCGACGAGGCCGCCGAGTGAGGCCCGCCGCGGGGCCGGCCCGGGCATGTCCGGGCCGCGGCTGATGGCCGCGTTCTTCGCCTATACCGACGGGGCCTGTTCGGGCAACCCGGGCCCCGGGGGCTGGGGGGTCCTGCTGGTCGCGCGCGAGGGCGGCCGGGTGCTGCGGACGCGCGAGCTTTCGGGCGGCGAGGCGCAGACTACCAACAACCGCATGGAGCTGATGGCGGCGATCTCCGCGCTCGAGACGCTCGGCCGGCCGGCGGCGATCACCGTCGTCACCGATTCGGCCTATGTGAAGGACGGGATCACGAAATGGATCCACGGCTGGCAGAAGAACGGCTGGAAGACCGCCAGCCGCCAGCCGGTCAAGAATGCCGAGCTCTGGCAACGCCTTCTGGCGGCCACCGCCCGGCACGAGGTGCGCTGGGACTGGGTGAAGGGCCATGCCGGCCATCCCGAGAACGAGCGCGCCGACGAACTGGCCCGCGAAGGCATGGCGCCGTTCAGGAAAGGCGCGGCGGCAGGCTGAAGCCGCGCAGGGCCTCGGCCACCGGCATCGCCCGGCGGCCGGGGCGCTGGATCTCCGCGATCTCGACCGCTCCGGCGCCGCAGGCCACGGTGAGCGTGACCGGATCGAGCACCGTGCCGGGGGGGCCCGCCCCTTCGACCACCCGGGCGCGCAGGAGCTTCAGCCGTTCCCCGCCCGCCAGACACCAGGCGCCGGGAAAGGGCGAGAGGCCGAGGACATGCCGCGCGAGCTCGGGCGCGGGGCGGGTCCAGTCCACCCGCGCCTCGTCCTTGGTGATCTTCTCGGCATAGGTGGCGCGGCTCTCGTCCTGCGGCTCCGGCACCAGCCCGGGCAGCCGCGCCAGCGCCGCGACGATCGCCCCGGCGCCCAGCACCGCGAGGCGGTCGTGCAGTTCGCCCGCGGTCTCGCCGGCGGCGATCGCGGTCTCGCGCCCGAGCAGCACCGGCCCGGTATCGAGCCCCGCCTCCATGCGCATGATCGAGATGCCGGTGGCGGCATCGCCGGCCATGATCGCCCGCTGGACCGGCGCCGCCCCGCGCCAGCGCGGCAGCAGCGAGGCATGGATGTTCAGGCAGCCGTGGCGGGGAATGTCGAGCACCGCCTGCGGCAGGATCAGCCCGTAGGCCACCACCACCGCGACATCGACCCCGAGCGCCGCGAGCGCCGCCTGTTCGGCCGGATCGCGGAAGGTCGCCGGATGGCGCAGGGGCAGGCCGAGCGCCCCGGCCCGGGCATGGACCGCCGAGGGACGCAGCTTCTGCCCCCGCCCGGCCGGCTGCGGGGCGCGGGTCCAGACGCAGGCCACGTCATGTCCCGCCTCCACCAGCGCCTCGAGCGCGGTGACGGCGAAACCGGGGGTTCCCATGAAGGCGATGCGCACGGCGATGCCTCAGGACCGGGGCTCTGCCCCGGACCCCGGGATATTTGTGGAAAGATGAATGATCACGGGCTCCTTCATCCTCGTGCCGGCACCATTGCCGGGGCCGGCTACAGGGCCGGAGAGGTGCTGCGGGCGCGGTCGCGCTTCAGCTTTTCCATCTTGCGGGTGATCATGCCCCGCCGCACCGGCGAGATATGGTCGAGAAACAGCCGCCCGTTCAGATGGTCGATCTCGTGCTGCACGCAGGTGGCCCAGAGGCCGTCGAACTGCTCCTCGCGGGCGCGGCCGTCGAGGCCGGTCCAGCGCACCCGCACCCCGGCCGGGCGGGTCACCTCGGCGTAATGGTCGGGGATCGAGAGGCAGCCTTCCTCGTAGACGTTCGGTTCTTCCGAGGTCCAGGTGATCTCGGGGTTCACCAGCACCATCGGCTCGGGCGCCGCATCCTCGCCCTTCACGCAATCCATGACCAGGAGCCGCACCATCTGCCCGACCTGCGGCGCGGCAAGGCCGATGCCCGGCGCGTCATACATGGTCTCGAGCATGTCGTCGGCAAGGCGGCGCAGCCGGTCGTCGATCCCGTCGGCCGGGCGGCAGACGGTCTTGAGGCGCGGATCGGGGTGCAGGATGATGGGTCGCAGGCTCATGCGTCCGACATAGGGCGCGGCGCCCAGCCCTGCAACCCGGCCCGCAACCCGGGGGCGCGCCCGCGAGGGCCGGTTTCCGCTTGCGCCCGGCTCCCGGGCGGGCATGGTGCAGCCGGCATGGAGGCGATGAGATGAATTTCGACGAAGAGATCGACCGGCGCGGCACCCGTTGCGCGAAATGGGATTCGATGGAGGAATATTACGGCGTCAGCCCCGACACCGGCCTTGCCATGTGGGTGGCGGACATGGACTTCCGGCCGCCGGCCGCCGTGCAGGATGCGCTGCGCGCCATGCTCGACCACGGCATCTACGGCTATTACGGCAGCGACCGCGACATGCTGGCGGCGATGGGCTGGTGGATGACGACCCGCCACGGCTGGGAGCCGGACCCGTCCCATGTCTTCACCACCCATGGCCTCGTGAACGGCACCGCGCTGTGCATCGACGCCTTCACCGCGCCGGGCGACGGGATCGTGCTGTTCACGCCGGTCTATCACGCCTTCGCGCGGATCATCGCCGGCGCCGGGCGCCGGGTGGTGGAATGCCCGCTGGTGATCGAGGACGGGCAGCACCGCATGGATTTCGCCCGCTACGACGCGCTGATGACCGGGGGCGAGCGCATGGTGATCCTGTGCTCGCCGCACAATCCCGGCGGGCGGGTCTGGACCCGCGAGGAGCTCGAGGGGGTGGCCGATTTCGCGCGCCGGCACGACCTGATCCTGGTCTCGGACGAGATCCATCACGACCTGGTCCTGCCCGGCCACCGGCACATCCCGATGGCGCTGGTCGAGGGCGTGGCCGACCGGCTGGTGATGATGACCTCGGCCACGAAAAGCTTCAACATCGCCGGCTGCCATACCGGCAATGTCACCATCGCCGACGAGGGGCTGCGCCGGCGCTTTGCCGCCCGGATCGCGGCGCTCGGCATCTCGCCCAATTCCTTCGGCATGGAGATGGCGCGCGCCGCCTATTCGCCCGGGGGCGCCGCGTGGAACGACGCGCTCATGGCCTATCTCGACGGCAACCGGCAGGTGCTGGACGCGGGGCTTGCGGCGATCCCGGGGGTGAAGCCGATGGCCTTGCAGGGCACCTATCTGGGCTGGGTCGATTTCAACGGCACCGGCATGGAGGAGGCCGAGATCGCCCGGCGCATCGAGCGCGAGGCGCGGATCGCGGTCAACCCCGGTCATGTGTTCGGCACCGGCGGCACCGGCTGGATGCGCTTCAACTTCGCCACCCCGCGCGCGCGGGTCGAGGAGGCGGTGACGCGGCTGCAGGCGGCATTCGCCGATCTGCAGTGACCTTGCGTTGCATTCCGGTAACACCCATCTTCGAGGCATGAGCGCGCAGACACTCAGGATCGGCAGCTACAATATCCGCAAGGGCCTCGGCACCGACTGGCGCCGCGATGCGGGCCGGGTGCTCGACCGGATCGCGGCGATGCAGCCCGACCTGAT
>Ga0172382_10005115_pt1 | contig 19742 bp, 18 predicted proteins | sample Leawel138RmetaG_FD_122245 | JGI IMG/M metagenome (GOLD analysis project Ga0172382, IMG submission 122245) | Leachate microbial communities from a municipal landfill in Southern Ontario, Canada - Leachate well 138R metaG | ecosystem: Engineered > Solid waste > Landfill > Unclassified | place... | reverse complement strand
GTTTGACCAATGGGTCTTAACAGGAAAGCGGGGATGTGGTATAATAACTGCTAAGAAGAAAAAAGGAGAAGAATGATGAAAAAGAGGTTTTACGCTTTTGTCGTGATATTTTTTGTTTACGTCGCGGCCGCGGCGCTTGGGGTTTTTGTGTTTAAGGCCGTCCCGGGCGCGACGCTTTTGCGTTTGTTGGCCGCCGACCTCGCGGCTACCGTTTTTGTCTGGCTCTGGGGCGTGATATTAAGGAACTCCTCGGTTTACGACCCGTATTGGAGCGTCGCCCCGCCCGTTATCGTTATCGGCCTGATGTATTATTACCGAGCTTGGGGGTTGGGCAATATCCTGCTTTTGGCCGTAATCGTCTTATGGTCGGTTCGCCTGACCGGCAATTGGGCTTATACGTTTCGGGGAATGAAGCATCAGGATTGGCGTTACGATAAATTTAAAAACGAGAACCGCCGCTTTTGGTTTTTCATAAATTTATTCGGGATTAACGTCATGCCGACGATCGTCGTCTACCTGGCGCTCATCCCGGCGGCTTTATTCGTGGCCGCGTCTCCGGATTTTAATGTTTTCCGGGCCTTAGTTCTTATCATCCCGCTCGCGGCGACCGCGATTGAGTTTGTAAGCGATCTCCAACTGCGCCGTTTCCGGAAAACCGCCGCCCCCGGCGCGGTGATGGACCGCGGGTTATGGCGCTACAGCCGACATCCCAATTATTTTGGCGAGATAATAATGTGGTGGGGCGTTTACTTTTACGCGCTCGCCGGCGGCGTCGGGCCTTGGTATTTGTTCGCGTGCCCCGTCGCAAACACGCTATTGTTCTTGTTTATTAGCATCCCGCTGATGGAAAGGCGGCTGCTCGCGACGAGACCGGCGTATCGCGCTTATCGCGAGCGAACGAGCGCGCTTTTGTTTTGGCCGTCGCGAAAATTATAGTTAAAAATGGTTTTTCAAGGTATCAAGATAAGAGAAACGGGGAAAAATAAGTTGAAAAAATGGTTATTTTTTAGTATAATATGTAATAATAATTTTAAAAGGAGGCACCATTATGAGCGTATTAAAAGGAGCATGTTTATTCGGCCAGTCGGGCGGGCCGACATCGGTGATTAACGCCAGCGCCGCCGGCGTATTTTTGGAAGCGTTAAAACACGATGAAATTACCGATATTTTTGGGGCCGCCCACGGCATCAAAGGGATATTGGACGAGAAATTTTACGATATGAGGAAGGAAGACCCCCGCGAGCTGGAACTGCTTAAAAGCACGCCCTCGTCGGCCTTGGGCAGCGTCCGTTACAAACTGAAGGCCGCGGAAGAAGACGAGACCGATTATATAAGAATTTACGAAGTGTTCAAAAAATACAATATCCGTTATTTCTTTTATAACGGCGGTAACGACTCGATGGACACTTGCAATAAAATAAGCAAGTACCTGCAAAGCAAAAATTACGAGTGCCGGATTATCGGCGTTCCCAAAACGATCGATAACGACTTGGTCGGCACCGATCATTGCCCGGGTTTCGGCAGCGCCGCCAAATACGTGGCGACGACGATGATGGAGCTTTATCTCGACACTCACGTGTATAACACGCCGTTGGTAACGATCGTCGAGGTCATGGGTCGGAACGCCGGCTGGCTCACGGGCGCCGCGTGCCTGGCCGATTACAAGGGCTACGGTCCGGATTTGATCTATCTCCCGGAACGCGTCTTTTCCGTCGAGGGTTTTCTTGATGATCTAAAACGCGTCGCTTCCCGGAAAAAAGGCAAGGTTTTAGCCGTTATTTCCGAAGGCGTTAAGGACGATAAAGGCAGGTATATCTCCGAATATCAATCCGAGCTTGACCGCGATTCTTTCGGTCACGTTCAACTTGGAGGAGCCGCGGTCGTTCTCGGCGGCATCGTGAGCGACCGCTTAAACGTCAAGGTCCGACCGATCGAATTCAGTTTAATGCAAAGATGCGCCGCCCATATCGCTTCCGCGACCGACCGCGAGGAGGCTTTCATGGCGGGCGCGATGGCGGTCCGCTACGCCATTCAGGGGAATACCGATAAAATGGTCGCTTTCGCGCGCGACGAGAAAAGCGCGTCCTATCGGATCGACTATGTCCTCGTCGATTTATCGGTCACGGCCAACGCCGAGAAGAAAGTGCCGCTTTCCTGGATTAATCCCGACAACAGCGGGCTTACGTCCGATTTTGTTGACTACGCTTTGCCTTTGATCCAGGGCGAAGGCGAATACCCGACCGAGGACGGCATGCCCCGGTTCGCAAGATTGAAAAAAGTCCCGGCGGGAAGACGTTAAGAAATCTTTACGGATTTGATTTGTTATGATATAATACATTTAAGAACGTCGCTTTCAGTTCGGGAACGCAAATCAAATTACGGCAAAAATATGAACTGAAAAGTTCATATTTTTTTTGGAGGGTTTATGGTCAAGATTTTGAAGAAAATTTTCAAAGTATTAGTCAGCCGCTCGTTTATCTTTAGTTTTTTGATATTGTTACAGCTGTCTTTCGTCATTTTTATTACCTGGCGGCTTACCTACGGGCGGGTGTACGTTCATTATTTCTTTACCGGCCTAAGCATCGTCGTCGCGGTAATGATTTTGAACCGGACCTTTAACCCCGCCTATAAAATATCTTGGCTCCTCCTCGTTTTAATCATTCCGTTCGTCGGCGTCGTTCTATACATTTTGTTCGGGCGGCTCCGTTTGTCTCCGAAAACGCGGCGTTTTCTGAACGAACTTTACAGCGTCAAGGCCGGGGAACTGCAGCGAGCGGATCTGGACATGCCGATCGACGACGCCGATTTCCGAAAAATGACCGATTACGTTCAAAATTTGACGGGGATGCCCGTGTGCGAGAACACCCTCTCGCGCTTTCTTGAAAGCGGCGAGGCATTTCACGCCGCCCTGCTGGAGGAGCTCGGTCGGGCGAAGAAGTTTATCTTCATGGAGTATTTTATTATTTCCGAGGGCGAGATGTGGAATAGCGTCTTTGAGATTCTCGCGCGGAAAGTAAAAGAAGGCGTCGACGTCCGGATAATTTACGATGACTTTGGCAGCCTGAAAGGCTTGCGTTATAACTTTAAAAAACGCGTTCTCCGCGAGGGAATTAAAATTATTAACTACAACCCCTTCCGGCCGCGCCTTTCGATGGCGATTAATTACCGCGATCACCGGAAGATAACGGTTATCGACGGCAACGTCGGCTTTATCGGCGGGATCAATATCGCCGACGAATATATCAACAAAAAAGTTCTTTACGGCTATTGGAAAGACGCGGCGATGCTCCTTAAGGGCGACGCCGTTTGGAACCTGACGTTTTTGTTTTTGCAGATGTGGCAGTTTTGCACGCGGGAAAATATCGACTACGGCGAGTACAAGCCGAGCGTCGCCTATAGCGCGAGCGGTTACGTCCTGCCCTTTGGCGACGGACCGCTCGACAATAACCAGGCGATCGCCGATATCTACCTGCAAATGATAAACCGCGCGAAAGAGCGCCTTTATATCACGACGCCCTATTTGATCCTTGACAACGAGACGATAACGGCGCTTAAGATCGCGGCGAAAAGCGGCGTCGACGTTTATATCTTGATGCCGCATATCCCGGACAAGAAGATAATCTTCGCCGTCAGCCAGTCTTACTTTCCCGAGCTCATCGAGGCGGGAGTGAAAATCTACCGTTATCTTCCCGGTTTTGTCCATTCCAAAGTCGTGATCGCCGACGACCGAATCGCCCTTTTCGGGTCGGCCAATCTTGATTTTCGGAGTCTCTATCTTCATTACGAGGCTTCCTGTCTCCTCTACGGGACAAGCTCGGTCACGGAAATGGCGGAGGATTTCCGGAAATGCCTCGAGGAATCCCGGCTCGTGACCCGCGAGGAAGCCGTGAAAAAACCTTGGATCGCGCGGATATTCGTCGCTGTCTTAAAAGCTTTTGCCCCGATGTTTTGATGTATATAATCGAGCGCGGGGCAAAAAATATTTCCGGTGAACAAAAATGAAATTATTACGGCGCGCCCGCAAAGCGCTCGCGTTCTTAAAAGATTATAACCGGAAATATAACGTCGCCCGAAACAGCGCGAGCCTTTCTTTTTATATGCTGATCTCGGTCGTCTCTCTATTGATAATCGTCTTCCAAATCGTCGCTTATTCCTCCGACGTCTTGGAAACGGTCCTTCTGCCGCGGATTATCGGCATTCTCTCGGAAAACTTCTCCGCCGCCCTACGCGACGCCCTGCCGACGTTCTCCTTAAGTTCCTTTTCCGCGATCATCTTCCTGAATCTTCTCTGGGCGGCGTCGAAAACGATCAACGTTTATAACCGAATCGCCGATTTTATCTATTACGAGATCAAGCCGCGGCACGGCTTTTTAAACCGGGTCAGCGCGTTTTTGATGTTTTCGATGCTGATCCTTGTTTTTATTTTCGAGTTGTTTATTATTTTCGCGGGAAATTATTTAATCAAAAAGATTGCCGTCGGCGGGAATTATGCGCTGATAAAATTCGCGCAGTTTTTGCTTGAGTTGTTCGTGATTTTTCTCACCGTCCTGATTCTCTATATTTACGCTCCGCCGAAGAAAATGACGGTCCGCGACGCTTATAAGGGCGCCGTTTTCGCGACGCTTTTTACTTATTTGTTATTGGCGCTGTTTGTGATCGTCGTCAACGCCTTCAACCGTTTCGGGATCGGCTACTCGATTATTACCGTGCTTTCGCTATCACTTCTCGTTCTTTACTACGGCAATTACATCGTTATCACCGGCCTCGTTATTAATTATTTTGGCAGTTTTTTTCAGTTGAAAAACGCGCTTTTATGCAAACAATAAATACGAATACATAAAAGGAGGTTTTTTTTGAAGAAAATTTTAATTCTGCTTTGTGTATTCGTTCAGGTTCTCATCGGCCTCCCGGCGGCTTCCGCGGCGAGTTACGGCTGGGGTTTTAAAAGAAACGACGAACACAGACACCCCGACATCGGCTTTTATGCCCGGGAAATCGCGGGGACCTCGACATATTATGTCGGCTCCCCCGAAGAGAAACGCGTTTATTTGACTTTTGACGCCGGCTATGACAACGGCGTTCTTGCGGGGATATTGGACGTTTTGCGGGAAAAGAAAGCGAAAGCCGCTTTCTTTGTGACCGGGGATTTTATTAAGAGAGAAAGCGAATTGTTGAAAAGAATTGTTGGCGAAGGCCATTTGGTCGGAAACCATACTTGGTCGCATCGCGACATCACGACGTTAAGCGACGAGGAACTGGCCTCGGAATTGGGAAAAGTCGCGGACGCCTACCGCGACTTGACCGGACTGGAAATGCCAAAACTATTTCGTCCCCCGGCCGGAAAATTTAACCGCGAGGCGCTTCTTAAAACGCAAAAACTCGGATACAATACCGTGTTTTGGTCGATCGCGTACCGAGATTGGGACAGGACGCGCGGGAAGGATTACGCCTACCGGCACGTGATGGATAATCTTCACAACGGCGCGATAATCCTGCTTCATTCCGTGTCGCGCGACAACCTTGAGGCGCTGCCCGCGATTATCGACGAACTGCGCCGCCGGGAATACGAGATTTCAAACCTAGACACCTTGATAAGGCTATCGCCGCCGGCGATAGTCTTTTCTTATAAAATCAAATTATTACGCCTTCAAGAAAAAATTGAAATACGCCCGCAAATATGATATAATAAATGCGAAAAAACAGGCGTTAATCCGCCAAAAAAGAGAGGGAAAAATGAGGAAAGTAAGAAGATTATTTCTAACGGTTTTGATCGCGCTCGTCGCCCTGGTCCTGCTTCCGAAAAGGAGCGTTCTGGCCCAGTCCGGAGGCTTAACCGAAACCGGCGGCGCGGGTTATATCGTTAACGAACGCAAAGAAACCAACCTGCTTGACTACGGTATCAAACAATATACCGATATCGGCGAAACTTTGCGCGGCGGGAATTATTATTCCCAACAAGTAAACGTATTGGAGATCCCGTCGTCGTCGGGAGTGAAAATCGTCAGTTACGCGAACTTGGACGGCCACCAGTGGACAAGAGCCACGGTCCGGAATTTCGCCCGCAAATACGAACAGGAGAACCCGGGCTGGCGGGTCATCGCCGCGATCAACGGCGACTTTTTCGACATCAACGGCTACGGCAATCTCCGCTATCAAACCAATAACCCCTTGGTTAACGACGGGGAGTATTACAAAACGCGAACCGCCAATTCCGCCATCGGTTTCGCGAACGACGGCTCGCAAAACCCGATAATCGCCGGTAAACCGACTAAGACCGACTATATGAGACTCGCGGTTTACGACGAGAAGGACGCCATCGTCGCGGAATTTAATATCGAGAAGCTTAACGCCTTGCCCGAGGCCGGCCAGACCGCCGTCTATTTCGGCGTGTACAACACGGAAAAAAAATATGTTCCGGTCGCCGTTCCCCAGGAAGGCTATCAGGCGGCGTTTTACGTCGAGGACGCCGAGCTTGCGCTCCCGAATAACGTCGATGATTTTTACGGCCGCGGCGTGATTACGAAGACCGCGGTCGAGACGGTCGAGCGCGGCCAGTTCGCGATCTTGACCAATAACGATGAAGTTGCCTCGGCGCTCGCCGTGGGAAAGAAGATCCGCGCCCAGTACGAGTTCACCGGCGCTTTCGCCCGGGCGGCCGCGGTTACCGGTCATAACAGCCATTTCCTAAAAAACGGCGAATATTTGAGTTCGTCCCTGGACGGTCCGCACCCGCGCACGCTTGTCGGCGTCCGGGAAAACGGCACGATCGTGATGACCGTTGTCGACGGCCGTCAGCAGGATAAGGGAATGCACGGCGTGCACGTTAACGAGATGGCTGCGATTATGAAGCATTACAACTGCGTCGACGCCTATAATCTTGACGGCGGCGGTTCCTCGACGATGATCATCCGCGACGGCGATGATTTCAAGGTCATGAACTCGCCTTCCGACGGATTTGAGCGTTCCGATTCCAATTGTCTTTTAATCGTAACGCGCGACCCCGATATCGAATACGAGATAACGGAGGTAACGGAAAACTCGCTGACCGTGAACGCCGAAATTATAAATTCCTACACGCACCGGATCGAGGAACTCCTGGTCCGCGTCGGCAGCGTCACGAGGCCGGTCGTTAACGGCTCGGTAACGATCGAGGGCCTGCTCTCGGGAACACAATATCGCGTGGAATTTCTCTACAGCGCCGGGGGCGCCAATTATAAGATTCCAAACCGCGAAGAAAACATCGCGACGCTGAAACGGGCCCCGTCCTTTTTCGGACTGGATTTTTCGGAAAGCGCGACGGAATACACGTTTACCGTCTCGTTCTATGATCCGGAAAAGACGAGCGACCTGGCGACGGCCGCGTTGTTGGTGAACGGCGTCGAGTACAGGCTCGCGGGCGGCGCGTTGACGCTTAATCGCGCCGATATCGGGAAGATTACCGAAGTCAGGCTCCGTTATTCGGTCGATCGCGGCGGCGATCATATCGAAGAGATTGAGCTTTTGAACCCGCAGTTTATGTCGGCCACCATTCTAAATGAAATCTTGAAACAATTGAACGAAAGCATCCTGGATATATACGGGTAAAATAATAAACCGCTCGCGGCGAGGCCGCGCGAGCGGTTTTTTTACGCTTTCTTTTTTAAGCATATTGTTTGCGCGTTATTCCCAATAATGATAAAATGCATTTGAGAACAAAAAAAGAGGTGTATTATGAAAGCTTTTAAAATAAAAGAAGGCGTGTACTGGGTGGGCGCGATCGATTGGAACTTGCGCGAATTCCACGGGTACGCGACGGAAATGGGAACGACATACAACGCGTATTTGATAATCGACGAGAAAGTCACGTTAATTGACAACGTTAAGCCGGGATTTGCGGAAGAGATGCTCGCCCGCGTTTCTTCGGTAATCGATCCGGGTAAAATCGAGGTCATTATCTCGAATCACGGCGAGCCCGACCATAGCGGCGCGCTCAAGATGATTTCCGAACTCGCGCCCAAGGCGAAGATCTATTCTTCCGCCCCGAACGGCGTTAAGGCCTTGCTCGCGATGTACGGCGAGCTCCCGGTCGTCTCGGTAAAGACGGGCGACGAGATTTCAATCGGCAAGCGCGCTCTGCGCTTTACCCAGGCGCCGATGGTTCACTGGCCCGACAATATGGTAACTTATTGCCCGGAGGATAAAATTCTTTACAGTAACGATATATTCGGCCAGCATTACGCGACATCGCGCTTTTTCGACGGCGAGAACGATTTGGCGGTCGTTTTAGCCGAGGCGAAGAAATATTACGCCAATATCGTTCTTCCCTATTCGAAGCAGGCGAAAAGAGCGTTTGAAGCTGTCAAGGATTTGGATATCGAAATGATCGCGACTTCGCACGGCGTCATTTGGAAAGACCATATTAAAGAAATCTTCGCTTTATACGACTACCTTGTTAATTCTCGGAAACGCGATAAGGCCGTCGTCGTCTTTGACTCGATGTGGGGCAGCACCGCGCTTATGGCCCGTACGATTGCCGAGGCGTTCCGCGAGCGCGGGATTGACGTCCGTCTTTATCAACTCGGCGAGACCCCGGACTCGGAGATTATCACCGATATCGCCGACGCGAAATATTTGGCCGTGGGCTCCCCCACTTTTAACAACACGATTCTTCCAAAAGTCGCGGGTTTCCTTAATTACATGCAGGGGCTCGCTCCAGTTAATATCGATTATATCGCTTTCGGAAGTTACGGCTGGGGCGGCCAGAGCGCGGGGCTGATCGCCGCGCAGCTTGACGGTTTAAGTTTCCGCCCGTTAATCGCCCCGGCAAGGATATATTACGTTCCTAAGACAGAGGATTTGGAAAACCTTAAGAACGATATCTTTACCGCGCTGGATAAAAAAGCCGCCGGCGGGTAAGAAACGCCGCCGGCCGCGATTGTCGATTAATAGAAGAATTTCGCGCATCATATAGTTTGAAAATCAACGGCGTTAGTGATAAAATATTTTCGAAACCCGAAGAAAGGAGAAAAAGATGAAAATAATATATGCGAGCAGAACCGGGAACGTCGAGGCTTTCGTTGATAAACTGGGACTTTCTGATGTTATGAAGATCGAAGACGGCTCGGAACAAGCAGACGAGGATTACGTATTGGTGACTTATACGGACGGATACGGCGAATTGCCCGCGGAAGTGGAAGATTTCCTGGCCTCCAATTACGACCGCTTACGCGGCGTCGCGGCAAGCGGCGATAAAAGTTACGGCGAGGCTTATTGCCTGGCGGCGGACGTCATCGCCGATATGTACGGCGTCCCGATTTTAGGCAAGTTCGAATTTGACGGAACCGACGAGGATGTCGCGGAGTTTTTGGCGGCCCTTTCGCGGTTAGAGTAAACGAGTTAAAAAGAAATTGAGCGCGCGGCGAAGGCGCGCTTTTTATTTCGGGATTAGCCAATAAACGTCCTAAGACGCGTATATTAACTTCGCCCGTACGATTTTAACGAGGATGCTTTCCGGCGACGGCGCGAAAACGGAAGCAAAAGCAATGGCGCGAGCGATTAATAGGCGGACTGCTTTAGAAAGCCGTCTTTTTTATTTTAAATTTCTCTCCTGGTATTGAGAATCGGCGGATAAAATGATATACTTGAAACAACAAAAGAGGTCGATTATGGCAAAAATAGAAAAGCGCGTGAAAGGGAATTTTTCCGTTATTTTAAAAAAATTGAGAGCGCGGTGATGTCGGGAAGCGTCTCCGCCTCCTATGAGGACGGAAGCAATTACAGTCACGACGGTTTTAACGTGGCGGTGCGCGTTTACGAACGTTACAGCTATACGGGCCGCAACCGGGTAAGCCTCACGCTTACGCTCGCCGGCCGCGACGGCGATTATTTCTTGAGCGCCATTACCTCGGGCGGAAGTCAGGCCGTGTTTTTCAAAATCAACCGTTGGGGCGAAAACGCCTTTCTGGACACGATCCGCGACGTTATCGATGAATTATAGGAGGGATTATGGTTGTTTCATACGATTACGGGAAAGACTTTTTTTCCGACAATGAAAAAATTCTTTTAAGCGACGAACTTGAATACGGAATGGCGATTCATAATGCCAAAATTCTTCGCGATTACAAACTGGACGAGAAAAATTACGCGCTGAAAATTACCGCGGACGGGGGCGTTTTGCTTGCGATTAGAAGCGGCGACTACCCGATGGCGCTCGCCGGCTCGCCCGCCGGCGTTGACGAGCTTGTTTTGGAAATAGATCGCCGCGGACTTGTTTTTACCGATATTCTCGGCGCCTCGGATATTACCGCCGCTTTTATCGCCGTCGAAACCGAGGATGACCCGGAATTATCGGAAAACTCGGCGCCTCAGATATTACCGCCGCTTTTATCGCCGGATATCAAAAAGTCCATCCGATAAGATTTAAAAAAGCGGTGTCGATGGAGATAATGGCTTTTGAAGGCGAGGGGAAATTTTGCGCGGAAGTCGCCCCGGTTTCCGCCGCCGATGTCGATACCGTCGCCGGCTTTGTTCGCGGGTTTTACCGGGAATGCTTCGACGAGGAGGTCTCCCCGCAGTCGGCCCGGGAACAGGCCGAAAGAATGATTCCGCGAATGCTCGGATATTACGCCGACGGCCGTCTCGCGAAACCAATCGTTATATTAACATCAGCAACGTCTACACCGATCCCGGCTACCGCGGCCGCGGATATATGCAGGCGTTAATACTTCACGTGTGCAAATTGATTCAGGACGCGGGAAAAACGCCGTCGCTTTACGTCGACGTCGCTAACCCGATCAGTTCCCGCGTTTATAAAAAGGTCGGTTTCCGTTCAATATAAAATTGAACAAACGGCGGAATAAAAAACCGGAGCGGACGAGACCGAAAAATGAGATTTAACGCTCGCCGCGTGTTTAAAAAAACTGCCGTAATTACGGCGTGATATGTTCCCGGGCGGATCAGGCCGATAAGATTAAGACGTTCTTGGGCGCGCAAAGCCTCACCGAGAGAAACCAAGACGATGATGATTGACGATTAAAGCGCATAAAAAACGCCGGCGCCGCGCTAAAGCGACGCCGGTTTTTATTATCTTACTCCTCTTCCCGCAGTTGTATATTTTTTTCTTTTGCTTTTTCTTCCAAAGTCGGGGGGTCGGAACGGGTATCGTCGATTGTCTTTTGATATTGCATTCTTTTTTTCGAGTGAGCGCGGCTGAAGAATAACGACCGCACGAAATCATATAAGTTAAAAGGGGCGATTGGCGCCATGTAGGGGACGCCGAAACTGTTCGCCGAGACGAGACTAATCATAATCGTCGTAAGGGCGAGGATCATACCGTAAAAACCCAAAATTCCCGTCGCGAAAATGAGGTAGAACTTGAGAATGCGGAAGGGATGTGAACCGAAATAATTAGGTATCGCGAACGAGGCCATAAGCGAAGTCGCGGCGATAATCAAAAGCAGCGGGCTGAATATTCCCGCCGCGATCGCCGCCTGACCGATAACGATGGCGCCGACGATACCGATCGCCGGGCCGATTTTCGTCGGGACCCGGATCATCGACTCGCGCATCAGTTCGATTAAAAACTCGATAATGAGCACGTCAACAATCGCCGGGAACAGGACGGATTGACGCATCTGGGCGATCGTGATAATGAAATTCGCGGGCAGGATATCGGCGCGGAACGAGACCATGGCGATATAGAAGGAAGAAGAGCAGAGAGTAAGCAAAAGCGATAAATAGCGGATTATCCGCGAGAAGAGTCCGAAAAACTTGTTGTCATAGCGATCGTCGCAGGCGATCATGGTCTCGCTGAAAGTATGGGGCAGGAATATCGCGATTCCGCCGCCGTCGACCATAATCAATACCTTCCCCTCGACAAGAGCCTCGCACGCCCAATCGGATCGCTCGGTCGTTCCGAATTGGGTGAAGAGGTCGGCGGGAGAGTTTTGGAGCATCTGCTCAAGCTCGCCCGTGCCCCAAAGAATATCGACGCTTAGCGCGTCGATCCGCTTTTTTATTTCCCTGACGATTTTCGGATTGGCGATGTCTTCGATATAGATCACGGCGACGCTCGTTTTCGACCTTTTCCCGGCCGTCATTAAGTCGACGCGGAGATTGGGGTCTTTCATCCGGTAACGGATCAAAGAGAGATTGACGTCCAGGTTTTCGGTGAAACAGTCGCGCGGGCCGCGCAGGGTATAGGTTATTTCCGGTTTTGGGATGGAGCGGTGCTCCACTTTTTTAATATTGGCGACGATATAGGCGTCGTCGGCGCTAAGGAGAAGAACGACCATGCCGTCGAGGATATAATCGACGATTTTCCCCATGTCGTCGTCGGTCTTGACATCATAGGCTTGGATTATTTCGCTTACGGCTTTTGAAGCGGAAAGTTCCTCGTTTTTATTCCATTCGATTAACGGCTTGATAATAAATTCCGCCAAGTCTTTAGTGTCGACGATTTGCTTGACGTAAAGCGCCTTGATCTCGCACTTCGCGAGCCGAATCGTCCTTTCGGCATGGGCGACGCCTTTATTACGCAATTCTATGAGCGCTTTGTGTTGGGCGGCCTTAAACGTGCTCATCTTCTCATGACCCGCCTTGACTGTATTCGATGCGTTCGTTCATTTTCATATCCACCTTAACGCTCGCTTCGTATTTGATATCGGGAAAAATCTCCTTCCAGTCGATTTCCCGACAATACGGGGCGTTTTTGATCCGGAAAACGTCATACAAATCAAGATAATCGGTTTCGTATGTTTTTGTGGCGCGAATGATTTCTTTTATGATTGATTCTTTCATTTTCTCTTCAAGCAATGCTTTTAATTCGCTTTGGATTTCGGCGGTGACGTTAATCTTCCGGCTCGGGTACATCAGGAAGGCTTTAAACGCGACTTCGATCTTAAACGCGGCGCCTCCCCCTTCCCTGTTGCTTTTAATTTTCTTTTTCGTTCTTTTAAGTTCGACGGTAAAGTCGACGTCCCGGAGGCGGAGGGTTTGCGTTGTTTTGAATTTTCTCGCCGTCAAGGCGAGGAGGCCTACCGCGTCCTCGGCCGGGATAAAACCCTTCGCCTTGCCGTTATCGAAAACGGTGTAGCCGGTGGTGCCGACATTATCTTCAATCATCTCGAGCGTCGGTATGACGAGGCTTTTGTTCGGACAGGAAAGCCCCGCGAGGATGTCGAGAACGTTCACGTCGAGCGCGTAGCCGGACTCATAGAGTGACATGATGTTTTCGTTAACCGCGAGGCCGATCAAGGGATTGTTTTCGTTGCTTGACCTTAAGACTTCCATCGGGTCGCCTTTTAGCACGAATACCCGCAGGGTTTTCCGGTAAAGCGGCTCATGGCGGACGCGAAAAATATATTCCGCGATCGACTCCTCCGCAACCTTCTCGGTAAAAATTAGGCTTTGCACGCCGCCGATAAAAAGGGTTTTGTTCGATTTGTTTTCCAGGTCTTTTCGGGCGCTTTCGTAAGTTTCGCCCTCGCCGCGGATAATGATGTTTTGCGGGGATTGCTGGGCGCCTTCCTGACCCTGGGCGGTCGCGCCGATGGCGGCGACTTCGATATAGAGGGCGTAGCCGGTTTCCGTTTTATCGACGATGACGGCGGTGACGATGTTTTGGTTCTCGATATCCTGCATATCCCAGCATGCCGATAAAAACAACCCGAAAAACAACGCCGCGGCGATTAGTTTAAGCGGTTTCCGCATTTCTTTTCCTCCTTCCGAATATTAAAAGCAAAACGGGAATAATGAAGGCGGTGAATATCATGTAATAAGTGAGAACGTTAATCGCGATATCATGGAAATTCTCGAAAAAAGACGCGAAGATTCCCCCGGCGAAAGCCATGGCCGTTAGAAGCAACACGGCGATTATCCTTTTCATCTTCGGGAACGCCTTGGTCATGTATTCGACCCCGCCGCAGCTCGTCAACATAAAGCTCGCGTTGGCGCCCATTAACAGAACAAAAAGATGGACGACGTCGAACCTTTGGAGAAAATCGATTTGGATAATGTCGATTTGCCGGATCGCCGTCATGACGGGGTATTTATAAAAGCGGATTTCTTCCATGCCGATCATCATGATGCTAGCTCCGACCGAGAGAATATAAAACAACGCGATTCCGAGAGTGGAGATTACGGAAACGAGAGGGAATTTTTTGTTTTGCTTGGCGAACGGGATGACTGTGATGATCTCCAGTCCGACAAAAGCGAAGGCCGTTTTCCAAACCGCGCCGAAATACCTGCCGAGATCCTCCTTGACAAAAAGCGGCCGGATATAATTAATGTCGCCGAGGAAAAGCATGATGACGTAGAGTATTACGCTTCCGGTCAGGGCGAAAAACCCGTATATTTCAAACAGACGGGCGATGTTCGTAATCCCCTTCGCGGCCCCGTAGCCGCTAACGGCGAGAGTGAAGAAGAGGATAAACCATTTCGGCGTTTTTAGGAGCAGGTTGGCGCTGACCATGCTGACGATATCGGTAGTGATAAAAATCAACGCCAGTAAAAAAAAAACAATATAAATCAAGGCGATGACGTTCGCCCAGAACGGGCCGAAAGCGTCCTTGGCGTGATCGAAAAGCGTTTTGCCGGGGTTTTTTCGTTGGAGAAGGGTGATGAGGAGCGCCAAAAGGGAAAAAATAACCCCCGTGACGAGAATCGCGAACCAAAAGCCGCCTTCCGTCGCCTCCGCCATTGTTTTCGAAAGAAAGGTCGGCGCCGTGGTCGCGAGCATGATGACGAGAATCATTACCAATTGCCTGTTTGTTACTTCCCGAGACATTATTTTCCTCCGGTTTTATTTTTGCCGCGATTCCGCGTTTTATACCCGCGACGGCTTTCTTTTCCAATTAAAAAAACCCCGGATTTGCGGGCCAAAGACAAATCCGGGGTTAAAAAACCGTTGAGCGCCGCCCTCGCCGGCGGCTAAATCGCTATGCCGGGGACGATTTCATAGACGGCGCCGCGATGCCGTTCGGTGACGTTAGCCGTCGCGTAGACGCCGAGAAATAAGCGCGTGTGGTCGCTATTGCTTCCCAGGCTAACGAAAAAGGCCGCTTCCGTACCGAAGGGGTCGCCGATGTCGATGAGGCCGATTTCGTTTTCCTTAATGCCCGACCGCGGCGCGGCGTAGGCGAGAACGCCCCGCGCCGGTCCGGCCGCCGCTTTTTTAAGGTAATCGCAAAACGCGATTTTTCCCGCCAACGAAGCGATTTCCCGTCCCGCGTAAGGCCTAACGCCCGTGAGCGCCGTTCCCGCGAAGCGCCCGTCGCGCGGGTCCTCGTGGTAATAAGATGCGAGCGGCGGGATCCTTCGCGTCGCGAGTTCGACGCATTCGCGGAAATAGGCGACCGTTTTTTGGCTTTCGCCGTTACCGCACCCCTTGGGCAGTAGCGCCGGCAAATTTCCTTCCCAGCCCCGCCAGCCGAAGTTAATGAGCTCGCCCCCGCTCGCAGGAGCCTCCCGGCGCGCAACTCTTTCCGCGGGGACTGGCCGGCGGGAATCGAAAGCGAAGATTGCTTCCGTGAGATCCTGCCCGACCTGGCCGAGATACTTCGCGAACCCGCCCCCGGCGCGTTGGTAGCTTAACCCCGAGGCGTTGCGAACGCCTTTGGCGACGACAGCGAGGGCGGCGCGGACATCGGGCGGAAGCTCGGCGAAGCGCGAGGCGACCGGCGCCTCGTCGTACATGGGGACGCGATCGACGTCAATTTCGATTACTTTTCCGGCGATCTCCCCGTCGTCCTGCGCCAGGTTAAAAGGATCGTAAGCTGCTCCGCCGTCGCCGGTGACGAGAACGAGCCGCCCGGTCTCCGGGGAGAAGGCGAGGCTGTTTACGCCGTTGTGATTAAAAAACGGCCTAAGCAAACGCAAAAGACCGCGTCGCCGCCGCGGGGAATCTCCCCGAAGGATCCATTCCTCGACGACGTCAACATGGTCATAGCGCGCGACGCGGTTTTCCCAGGAAAGACGCAAAGTTTCCGACCGGCACGGATCGGGAAGAAAGCCGCCGGGAAGCGCTCCCGGCCCCTGCGTTCCTCGGGCGGAATAGTGAAGATAAAAAAGACCGTTTTCCCGAAACTCGGGATGGAAGGCGAGGCCCAAAAGGCCGCGCTCGTCGTAACCGCCGCCGCCCGCCCCCAGGCGAATCACCCGGTCGCCGATATCCAAAAAGGTGTCGAAGCCGCCGTTCACCTGGTATAAAATCTCACCCGGCTGCGTGGCGATAAAAAGACGCTCGAAGGCGTCCCCCGGCAGGACGGCGCCCGTGATCGCCGTCGGCAGGTCGATCCCGCGGGCGATCGCCCGCAAGCCGGCGTTTATCGTAGCTAGCATAATCTCCTCCGCGTATCTCTTTATTAAAAATATGCCCGCCGCGCCCCGAATATAACGAAAATAAAAAAAAAACAAATTTCCGGGGGAAAAGCCTTGACAAATCCGGCGCTTTCCGTATAATATATACCAACAACAAAATAAGCAAAACATTGGTTTAGAGGTTGCGGCGTGAAAGAGTAGCGCGCGGAGGAGACATCCCGCGAAACGCGCGAAAGGTTACGTCGCCGAACGCGAGCCGCCGGTGGGCGGGGCGCGTGGGGTTATGCGGAATACGCATAACACTCCTACTGCGAAAGTAGAGGCGCTAAACGCAATTATATATTCTAAATAATTGTTAGCGTCTGATGTGACGCTTTTTTTGTTGTAAATACCAGAGGAGGAATATATAATGAAAAAAATTTTTGCTTATCTGTTTGTCTTTATCCTCGCGTTTTTGCTCTCCGCTTGCGGGGGTAAAGAAAGCAACGTTACCGTGAAACGGGAAGACCAGCTCGTGGTCGGCCTGGAATGTAATTACGAGCCTTTTAACTGGACGGAAAACAGCCCGTCCCCTTATAATTACCCGATAAATAACGCTCCCGGCAAATACACAGACGGCTACGACGTGCAGATTGCGAAGGCGGTCGCCGCGAGTTTAGGCAAGACGCTCGTTATCGAAAAGTTGGAATGGGAAGCCTTGATCCCGTCGCTTCAGGCGGGGAAAATTGACGCGATCATCGCCGGCATGAGCCCGACGGAGGATCGGCGGGAGTCGGTCAACTTCACCGACGCCTATTACCGGAGCGTTCACGTCGTGCTGATGAAAAAAGACTCTGACTTCGCCGCGGCGACGTCGATTAATGATTTCGCCGGCGCTCGCATCGTCGGCCAGCACGGCACCGTTTACGACGATTTGATCGACCAATTGCCGGGAGCGGTACACGCGACCCCCTTAAAGAGCGTGCCCGATATCCTGACGGCGATTCTAGGAAATAAATACGACGGGACGATTCTCGAGTTGCCGGTCGCGATCGGCATCGCCGCCGGCAACCCGCAGTTTATCTATAAAGAACTTGACCCCGGTTTTACCGTCTCCGAGGAAGACGTGACCGTCGCCGTGGCGTTCCGGCTTGGGGAAGACGACCTAACCGCCCGCGTCAACGCGATACTAGCGGCAATCCCCGTTGACACGCGGAATAAAATCATGGAACAAGCGGTTGACCGGAGCAATGCCCGGGAAAAATAGATACCCGAATATTTCCGCTGTTTTGCTCGCGCTCGCGGTAATCGTTTTTACCGTAAAAACGGTCGCGGCCCCGAGAAGCGGCATTTCCCTTTACGGGGAATTGCCGCTATGGGCGCGGCTGATTCCGGGTATCTTCGCCCTTCTGGGCGCGGCGGCGTGGTTTTTGCCGTCGTTTGGGAAAATCAAGAAATACGTCAAGCCGGCGCTCGTAATCCTACTCGCGACGCAAATAGCGGAACACGTCGTTTTCCCGGTCGTCGATACTTACCTTTCGGTCCGGGACTTGACGCGGATTCCCGAGCAAGGGAAGTTTTTGGATTCGATGGTCTATATCGCGAGCCGCTATTGGCCGGATTTCCTGCGCGGTCTTTCGGTCACGCTGCGCCTTTCGCTCGCCGGCACCGTCGCCGGCCTGCTTCTCGCGATTATTTTCGTTTTTTTCCGGACGCTTCCGGTAGGGGAGCGTGACGGCGAGATCGCGGTATTTTTAAAGCGGTCCGGGAATTTTCTCGTAAAAACATACGTTAACGTGTTCCGGGGAACGCCGATGATGGTCCAGGCGGTGATTATCTACTACCTGCTCCCGGTCGCGCTGGCCGCGCTTTTCAAGGTTCCGCAGGCCGAGGTCGATAAAATATTCACCCTGATGACCGCCGGGTTCGTCGTCGTGACCTTAAACACCGCCGCTTACCTAACCGAGGTCTTGCGCGGCGGGATCGAAGCCGTAGACAAAGGGCAGCTCGAGGCGGCGCGCAGCCTTGGGATGAGTTATTGGCAGGCGATGCGGCTCGTGATTTTTCCCCAGGGGATAAAAAACGCCCTGCCCGCCATATGCAACGAATTCCTGATCAATATCAAAGACACGTCGGTCTTAAATGTGATCGGCGTCGCCGAGTTGTTTTTCGTGGCGCAGGACGCGAAATATCAGTATTATCGCACTTACGAGCCCTTTATTATCGCGGCGGTAATTTATCTTGTCGTCACCCTTTCGACGTCGCGATTGATTATGGCGATCGAGAAGAGGATGAATCTTGAAGTAAAGGAACTGCCGAGCAGTAATTAGGTGAAAGAATGGAAAAAATACTCGAGATCAAAAATTTGCATAAGTCCTTCGGCGGGACGCCGGTTTTAACCGACATTAATTTGTCGGTTTACGAAAAGGAAGTCGTCTGCGTGATTGGCTCTTCCGGGTCGGGAAAATCGACGCTTCTTCGCTGCCTTAACCTGCTCGAATACCCCGATTCCGGAAAGGTTTATTTCGCCGGGCGGGAAATAACCGCTCCCGGCGTGAATGTTAACCGCCTGCGGACGGAAATCGGCATGGTATTTCAATCGTTTAATCTGTTCGCGAACAAAACCGTCCTCGGCAACCTGACGCTCGCCCCGCGGCGGGTATTGAAAATGGATAAGAAGTCGGCGGCGGAAAAAGCGACGCGGGTTTTGGAATCCGTCGGGATGGCCGATTTCGCCGGTCGCAGTCCGAAGACTCTCTCCGGCGGGCAAAAACAGCGGGTGGCGATCGCCCGCAGCCTGGTGATGGAGCCGAAAATCATGCTCTTCGACGAGCCGACGAGCGCTCTCGACCCGGAAATGGTCGGCGAGGTTCTTTCGGTGATGAAGGGGTTGGCCGCGGCGGGGATGACGATGATCGTCGTCACCCACGAGATGGGTTTCGCCCGGGAAGCGGCGAGCCGCGTCGTCTTCATGGACGAGGGGAAAATCGTCGAGACCGGCCCGCCCGCGGTGATCTTTAATAATCCGCGCGCGGAGAGAACGAGGCAATTTTTAAAAAGAACGCTCCCGCCCGCATAATCTTGGCGCGAACGCTTATAATAATACCGGGGCGCATCGCCCCGCGGGGACAGGTACGCTGACGATACATTTTCAAAAACACCCGGAGACGGGTGTTTTTCTCATTTTTTTAAGCAAAAAGCAGCAGGCAGCGTAAAATTTTAGTGGTTAAATACCGTGATTCTTATGAGTTGGTTTCCATCGCTTGCTTTCAAAGTTCAAAGTATTGATTATCAATCGATTCAAGAAATTCGGTTATCGCTTGTCTTGCAAGCGCTTTGGCAGACTCTTCAAACCTGAATTCGATATTATAAATCAAATTTTCTAAAATCCCTCTTCAATTCCGTATTAGCTTGTGGTATACTATACATGGCGGGTCTTCCTCTGTATTGGGTTTGACGCTTAAATG
>Ga0172382_10005114_pt1 | contig 19744 bp, 18 predicted proteins | sample Leawel138RmetaG_FD_122245 | JGI IMG/M metagenome (GOLD analysis project Ga0172382, IMG submission 122245) | Leachate microbial communities from a municipal landfill in Southern Ontario, Canada - Leachate well 138R metaG | ecosystem: Engineered > Solid waste > Landfill > Unclassified | place... | reverse complement strand
TTTTAAATATCCGTATCGGTAAAAATCACTTTTAAATAGTTTCTTTCTATCGATTAAACCGGTATCATCAATTAAAAATGCGGATGCATATAAGTCCCGCTTACTGTAACTTATTTTCGTGAAGGGAACACTGGTGATTACGTGCGTATTTTTACTAGTCGCCAGCTGCCTATAATCATGCCAATATTGGTTTAACTCTGTATGGGTACCTTTTATCTTGGCAAAAAGGTTGGGCACATTTATTTTGTTATCGACCACTTTAAACTCGGGTCTAATTCTGGCTTCTTCGGACCAAAGGATTTTTAATTCATCATAAGTGGTTCTTAGTGTTACCGGTTTGGTCAGGCTGTTCTCAAACTGCCAGGGTTTAAACAACCCCGCATCCCCGTTGTAAATAACCTGTTGTATTTCCTGGGATGCCTTGTAGGCAACGGTAGTTTTTCTAACTTTACGTTCATGTTCCGGAAACTGTTCCAACTTCTTACTGTGCTCATTTTGAATAAGTCTGGTGAATTCTTGCTTAACATCAATTTGTTTAAAGAAATCATCTTTTTCTATGTTTGAATGAATATATAAAACATCACAACCGATTTTTGAAAAATAAAGTAACAAGTATATCTCGTGTTTTTTAATATCCCCGTAATATAAAATTTGGGGGTTATCTTTAAAATCAAATGATTTATAAAGGTATTTAAAGTAAATATTAATCCAGCCAATTATTTTCAAAGCAAAATTTTCTAGTTTGGCTGTGTTACTGTTGGGCTCTTGGGTACTAAAAAGGTCCATTATTTCTTGAAAAGCTGTTTTTATGGTATTGTTTAATGGTTGGCTGATGGTGGTGGGTAAGATTCCGGCATTAATTACCCTATTGATTAAAATATCCTTATCATTGCCATATAGAAGTGTTGCTCTGGCGTGATGTAGTTTAGACTTGTAAATGGTAATTTCATTATTATCGGGTATGGCTAATTGATTTGTAAATTTTAAAAATCCATTTGGTCTGCTGCTTAAAGCTTTATTCAACAGGTAAAGGTTATTATAATATTCGTCAACTGCTGTGTCGGTTGTCCCGTTTATGCCAATGTAGCGGTAAAAATAAACCGGTATAATTGGCGCAACATGACCTAGGTAGCCACTTCTTTTATTTAACGGCACCAGTATGTCTTTAAATATATCGCTGGAGTTTTTTAGTTTAACCACAGCGGCATGACCCGTTGTGGGCACTATTTGGCTTAATAGCTCCATATTGATCGGCTGTCTAGGTTTGCTAATTGCTTTTATTGGCGGGCTGTTAAGCTTAATCTTTATATTTCCTTCCCGGAGCATGGAGAACCGGTTATTTTGGTCTACCTTTCGGTAACCTTGATCGGAGTAAGAGCTGATATATAAAACATCACAACCAATTTGTGATAACAAAATCAAGAAGTAAACCGAGTGTTTTTTAATGTCACCGTAATATAGTATTTTAGGATTCCAGGGGGACTTGGTTTTATATAGTTCCGGGATATACTCGTGCATCCAAAGAATTAATTTAGAAACAAAATTTTTAGTCATACCTGCATTGGCAGTATTTTCTTTTTTTAGATACTCGTCCAGGACAATTTTAAAAGAATTTTTTATTTCTACGGCCGGTGTAGGGTATAAATTATTTGTTTCCATGATATTACATATGTTTTCCGCCTGCGAATTATTAGCCGGAACGTTTAATGAAGCAAAAGCTTTATTTATATTATCGGTAAGTTGTTTATTAAAAGGAAGCGGAATTTTATCGATAAAATATAGGTAAAGGTTACCCAAATTTGCTAGTTTTTCATGTAGTAGGACTGTTTTGTTGATAAACTCAGTTTGGTCTTGGAAACCTATTATTCTATAAAAGTAAACATATCTTTTGTCATTATCCAGGGAACGTTCTTTTAATGGCAACAGTATATCATTATATATATCGTTGGATGGCTTCAAAACAATACGTTTATTTCTGCCTATTTCCATCAAGAACATACCCTTTCATTCTAATAGTTTGGATGTATGAACTTATTATAATAGTATATCCATGATTTGAAAACAAACAACCGAAGAATAACACTTACTGGCAGATGCTAAACCCTTAATTTTGGGCCTTATTTTAACATTATATGAATTTTACAATTGTAATAAATAATGGGGAAGCTACTATGCTTTGTTTCAGGAAATGCCGGAACTTTTGCCTGGTCAGGTACGTCTTATAAAAAACAACATTATAATTGGTTAATTAACGTACAACTTTAAAAGGGGCCGAGATTTACTTGGCAGTATAAATTCAGCTTCGGGAGGTATGGTTGGTGAAAAGAATTTTTATGCTGGTTGTAGTGGTGACTGTATTAGGGTTGCTGGCACCAGGCGCGGTCCTAGCGGATACGCCCAAGATTAAACTGGGCAACGAGGTGTTGCTCGACAATTACCGTCACCTTATTGAAGGTAAGAATGTGGGTTTGGTGACCAACCAGACCGGAGTTAACAGCAAGGGGGATACCACCATTGATGTGTTGGCGAAAGACCCGTCGGTACGGCTGAAGGCGCTTTACGGGCCGGAACACGGTATTGACGGTAAGGCCGTTGCAGGTGCTTACGTATCTTCTTATACCCATCCTGAATTAGGTATCCCGGTGTACAGTCTTTATGGTACTACCAGGAAACCAACTGCAGAGATGTTAAAAAACATTGATGTGCTTCTTTTTGATATTCAGGACATTGGCTCCCGGACTTACACTTACATGTCCACACTAAATTATTGTATGCTAGCGGCCAAGGAAAATGGTAAACAGGTTATTGTGCTGGATCGTCCCAACCCGATGGGCGGGGTAATTGTTGAAGGACCGGTTTTGGAAGCAGGTTACGAAACATTTGTGGGTGTGGATAACTTGCCGATGGCCCACGGTATGACGGCTGGTGAGTTGGCTAAATTTTTCAACCGAAAAATCGGGGCCAACCTGCAAGTAATACCTATGGAGGGTTGGACCAGGGAAATGATCTTCCAAGATACTGGACTTTCCTGGGTCGGATCTTCACCGAGCATCAAGGACGGGGATATTGATGCGTTATTCGGGTACATGGCCACCGGTTTGGGAGAAGGTACGGGTGTAGGGCAGCAAGACTATTTCAAGTGGATTGGCGGCCTGGGGATTGACGCATCTAAGTTTGCCACTTTAATGAACGGGGCTGGCTTGCCCGGGGTGGTCTTTAAGCCTGAACAACGGGGGGAAAGAGGTGGTGTTAGGTTGAATATCACTGATTACCACCAATTCAACCCCGCTAAAACAGGCTTTTATGCTCTGGCCTATGCTCACTCTTTGAATAATTTTACGGTGCCCAAGAGTGGTCAGACCATGGTTATGTTTGATAAAATTATGGGCACCAACAAAGTAGGCCAGTGGCTGGAGCAGGGGCTGACCCCGCAACAATTAGTGCAGCAATACACCCCGGCTTTAAACCAATTCAAGGAAGAAAGGAAAAAATACCTTATTTACGGCACTGATACGCCACCGGACCATCCAGTCGACCAGGCCGGGATTCTCGTCTTTGTCGGAGGTAACCAGGTGCTGTTTGACTCCCCGCCTTTCGTAGACAGCAGCAACCGGTTAATAGTGCCGCTGCGGGCTATTACCGAAGCTATGGGTGCTCATGTCCAGTACGACCAGGTGGCGAAGGAAATTTACATTGGCGGCCACGGCAAGTCAGTGCTGTTCACCCTGAACAGCAGAACCGCCGTGGTTGACGGGGTAAGTAAAACAATGGACACCACCCCGGTGATCAAAAACAGCCGCACCATGGTACCCGCCCGCTACGTAGGCGAATTCCTCGGTGCGCAGGTAGACTGGGACTCCAGCCAACGCGTAGTCAAAATCAATTAAGTTAAGGGGTCAGGCCTGTCGTAACTATACTAACTATAATTTTTGTATATACAAAAATTATAGTTAGTATAGTTACGACAGGCCTGACCCCCTCAGGATTTGTTTGGCCCGGGCTACGATGGGGGCTTCCACCATTTGGCCTTCCAGTTGGATAACGGCGGTACCTGCGGCTTTGGCTGCCTCGTAGGCGGATACTATTTTTTGCGCTGCGGCCACTTCTTCAGCTGTGGGGCTAAACACTTCCAGCACCGGTCGCACCTGGGCCGGGTGAATCACCAGTTTACCATGGAATCCCATTTTCCTGGCTCTTTTAGCGTCTTCCCGTAGGATATCGGTATCTTTGATAAAGGGGCAGACAGTATCCAGCGGCGTTTCGATGCCTGCCGCCCGGGAAGCATTAACCAGTTTGGCCCGGGCGTAAAACAGCTCGGTACCGTCCCCGGAATAGCTGGTCCAAATGTCTGCAGTGTAGTCATTGCCGCCAAAAGCCAGCTTTTTTACCCTGGGACAAGCTGAGGCGATGGCGCCCGCGTTTTCGATACCGCGGGCGCTTTCAATAAATGGCACGAGTTCCGTGCTGCCGCGTACCAGGCCCCGCTCCTCTTCCAACAGCCCCGTGAGCCAGCTCACCTTACGCACGTCTTCCGCTGTTTCGGCCTTGGCGAGCATTATTCCGGCCAGACCGGCGCGGACCACTACCTGCAAGTCCCGCAGTCCGTGTCTGGTTTCTACGCCGTTAATTCGTACATAGGTAGGCGGTAACCCGGGTGATTGGAACACTTCTTGCACCACCTGCCTGGCCCGGTCCTTTTCACCGGGAGCTACGGCATCTTCCAGATCCAGGATGACAGCATCGGCACCCGATAAAAACGCTTGGTCAATTTTTCTCCGGTCTATGCCGGGAGCAAATAAAAGACATCTGAGCATGGTCATGTGACTTTCCATCCTTCCCGTGGTAAAATTGGTTAATATTATTGTTCGCTGGGCCAGATATTTATTCCTGTTTTAAATGGACGGGAGGTTATTAGGATGCCGGACATTGCTTTTGACAAGGTAATTAGCTTTCTGGCGGAAAAAGAGACGTCTGATTCGGGCAGTGACGACTTGGCCGGGCTGCACGACATTATGCTGATGTGCCGGGACAGCTTTATGGCCGAGGTTACCAGGAGGCAGGTTAAGAATCATGAACCTGAGGTGTTGGAAGAGGGCGAGGAAGAGGATGAGGAGCGGGTGTTTGGTGAGTTGCGCCGTTTACCCAAGGGTGGCGTAATTGTTAGCAATGATGGCCGTGAAGTATTTGTTCCCGAGGTATGGGTACGCAACCTGGGCATGGATCACGGAGACATTGTTTCTGCCGTCCCGCTGGGTATGATCGGTCAATCGCCGCTGTTTGAGTTTACCGTTGAGGAACGCCGTGGTTTGGATTATGAATCTGACCGGATTAGTTTGATTGGCCCTGTATCGTTCCACGGTGGCGAATGGTTTGTTTACAGTGCGGAAGAGGAAGAATTAATTACGCTGAAACCTAAGGAAGTGCGCAGCCTGGGATTATACGAAGGTGATTTGGTGGAGGTGGCGTACCCGGACGGCGATATATCCGCTGCCCGGCTGGCTTGGAAATTTGACCCGGACGACCCGTACCTGGACGATCTAGCGCCGGGCCCCGGGCCCCGTAAACGCACGGTTAAAAAACAGCCGCCCAGAGACGTAGCCGACCCGGTGCTGAACGGTAAAACGGTGCTGGTGGTGGGTGGTGATCTGTATAAAGATGCGTACCGGCTAAACTTCGAACGCCGGGGTGCTAAACTACTCTGGGAAACCGGTTTCCAGGGCGGTCAAGGTAAAAACATTGAATCCAAGGTGCGGTCGGCCCACGTGGCGGTGCTGGTGACGGACATGGCTTCACATCGCCTGCCGGATATCGAGTCAATGTGCAAAAGACACCGCAAACCATTTGTCTACGCATCATCCCGTGGTTCATCCGGTGTGGTGCGGTCCAGCCAGCAGGCGTTGATCAATGCCGGCAAATAAGGCAGCACTTTTTGTTCCATTTATTAGGCCTGGCTATTAAACTATGCTTTAAAAAATTTAGGATTTTTTGCATAGTAAAAAGAGGATAATTACCGGTAAAGGTAGAAATTTCCCGGTAGTTTTTTCTGCAAGGGGCCTAATAACCAATTGGGTACGAGCTATAAGGAACAAGAAGGTGTTGGCCTTGTTTGAAATGGAAAGAAAACATCAGCTGGTTTTATTAATCATGGCAGCCCTGATACTGTTTGGCGCCGGTTTCAAATACGCACAGGTTCGCGGAGACCAGGCAAATAACAACCTAATAGTTACTGATGTCAGTGCATCCGGTGCCGGGGAAACAAACCATGTGGACGAGAAGGAGCTTAAACCACAGGAGATCATGGTTCACGTGGCAGGGCAAGTACAACACCCGGGTGTTTACCGTCTTACTGCCGATTCCCGGGTGGTGGATGCAGTCAACCTGGCCGGACCCACTGATGCATCAGCATTGGATTACCTGAACCTGGCTGCGCCGTTGCAGGACGGCAGTCAAATTATAGTGTACGGCAAGGATGAGTTGGGTAACCAGGCCTTGCCGGCAGGTTCACCCTTGCCAAAACAACAATTGGCCGGGTTTGTTGATTCATCAGGGCTGATTAACATCAACACTGCCGGGCAGGCACAGCTCGAAGAACTGCCGGGTATTGGCCCTGCGTTGGCTCAACGGATTATTGACCACCGGACTAAAAACGGGCCCTTCCTTTCTACTGAAGATATAATGGCTGTTTCAGGGATTGGTGAAAAACGCTATGAACAGCTCAAAGATATAATAACCGTTTATTGAAGCCTACCGTAGTATCTCCTGAAAAGGTTTAGTAATGGTGCGTAATCCCTTACAATTTTTATTTTTAGTGCCCTACAGAGGCAAACAGCCATCCTGAGCGTTAACGAAGAATTTAGATTCTTTACTTCGTTCAGAATTACCACGCGTACCCGCACCACGATAAACGAATACAACTTACTGGTTGTTATTTATAATTGACAAAATTATTCACTCTGTTCAAATTAAGTTTGTCATCCTGAGCGCAGCGAAGGATCTGGTTTTAAGATTCTTCACTTCGTTCAGAATGACACGACGCTGTACCACTTACTGAGTTAACGGTATAACCATGCATAGTTTTGACGGGAGTTTAGAGGGAACTTCCGTAGTATTACCAAAGGTAACAAAAACTACCTGCGCACTTGGCGCCGGGGGTTTTTTTATGGTGGGGGAAGGGGAACAATGTTGATAAATGTAATAGAATCAAGCCGGGGGAGCAATTATGCCCGGTTCTTTTTCCTGCCCTTTTATAAGATGTCGTGTAGTAAACATTTTTTTGTCGGCATAGTGACAATTTTCTTGTCACTGCGCTGACATCGGGGAAGCCATAAATTTGATATTTTTTATTATAACAATAAGTTATTTATAAGATAACCGAAGGTAATACAACTACTTAAAAACTATATTTAAATTTTACACTTACCGGAGAGCGTGGACGTGGTGAAACAAAGCAGATGGACAGATTATTTAAAATGGGGGGATTTCGGTTGCTGCTAAATGTTAAAGGTTTGTCTGAAAAGGAACAGCTAACCTATTCTGAAATGGGTGAGGCCCTTGAGTATTTATACAAGCTGGATTACCATCCGGTAGCTGTAAAATTTTTCTGGAATCGTGAAGAGTACGATAATTTTCAGGCTGAGAAACTACCCGGTCCCAAAATGACAGTTTGCCAGATTGCTTTGGCTGCCCGGATGAACGACTATATCATCAAAGCCGATGAGGAAAACCTGTTGTGCGGTAACGCCAAAACCTGTTTAGGTTTTCGTGAGGCCAGCGATGAGGAAGTTGAAGGTCATGTGAAGTATACCGCGGACTGGGATTGGGCCAAGGAATGCCTGCTGGCTAAACCGATGCTGCCGGTGGGGCAGCTAAAAGGTTTTGCCATGGCCCCGCTGCATAAGTCACCGTATGAACCCGACGTGGTATTCATGGTGGTTAATCCGCTGCAAGCTTACCATATCCTAAACGATTACATAGGTGGGACCAAGTCCAGCCCCACCTTACAGTTCAACCACACGGTAAACTCGGCTGTATGCGGCGGCATGGTATGGTCTTATAAAGAAGAAAAGCCCAACATGAACACTATGTGCGCCGGTAGTTACACCTCCGGCAAGACTGAAAAAGGTGAAGTAAACCTGTACATTCCCGGCAAAGATATCGCTGCAGTGGTTAAACAATTAGCCCGGCGGATTGCTAATTACGGCGGTGCTTCCATGATTGGCTCCCCGGGACAGGAATGGCCGGGACTGCATGTTTGTAAGAAGTGTCCGATGGTCAAATACAAAGACGCCCAGCCATCTACATTGGTTCAACTTCGTGCTACCTCCGAAGTTTAAGTATAAGGATACCTGGTAATTCTTACAACCTATAAATAAAGTTACGGCTTCACAAAGGCGGGTATTATTTTTATACCCGCCTTTTTATCGTTAAAGGGGACAGGCTGCTTTTTTCGGTTTTTGAAAGAAGATGCCTATCCCCTTTTTGTTTTAATTTTATGCAAATTTGAAATCCATTAATGATTTATAGTATAATTTTGTTAATTTTTACTGTACATTAACTAGTTAAAATATATTTGGAGGCGCAAATGAACCGGCCCTTGCTAGCAATAACCATATGCTTCGCCCTGGGTGTGTTGTTCAATTCCCTGTTAGCGGTAGAGTCTGGAATAGTTCTTGCCGCGGTCCTGGTTGCCTGCTGCCTGGCCCTGGCTTGTTATGTCCTGCACCGGCGTGAGGGGGTAGTGGTAATATGGCTGCTTTTTTTGTTTCTGGGGTTGTTTTGGGCTAGTGTAGGTGAAAAGACCGCCGGCCAGGGGCCGGAACAATATGCCGGTCATTATGTTACCCTCGAAGGGACTGTGGACTCCGAACCCCAATATGGCAGCGGCGGGGAGGGTGCTGTTTATATACTGGCGGCTAAGGCTGTATACTTGGGTGAGCGTCGGGTGGAAACCACCGGGTTGGTACAGGTTAAAGTTAAGGGCGGCGGGCCGGTTTACAGTTACGGCGAGCAACTTAGGGCCGATGGTTTTGTTTACCGGCCCCGGGAGCCAGGCAATTTTGGGGCGTTCAATTACCGGGATTACCTGGAACGACGCGGCATCCACTGCTTGATGACGGTAATAGGCCCGGAACATATCCACATTGTGGCGAGCGAGGGGGACCGGGTATCACTGATGGGATTGGCCCTGGAATCTAAAAGCACTCTGTGGCAGGTAGCCGACGCTACCCTGGATCCAAGACAGTCGGCAGTGCTGGGCGGTATGCTTTTTGGTAGCCGGGATCGCATAGACCGGGCGACAAATGATATTTTTGCCGAAACCGGAGTGGCTCATGTACTCTGCGTCAGCGGCCTGCACGTTGGCTTTGTGCTGGCCGGGGTGTTTTTGGTTGCCGCCGCCTTCGGTCTACCTAGGCGCGCCTATTTATTGATCCTGGTGCCGGTGCTGACCTTTTATGCCGTAATGACCGGGTTGGGGCCGGCAGTGTTCAGGGCCAGCGTCATGGCGGTGCTGGTGCTGGCAGCGGCGCTGCTGGGTAGGGAAAGGGACTGGCCCACCGCCTTGGCTTTAGCGGCGGGCCTTCTGTTATTGATTAACCCTCTGTACATACATGAACTGGGTTTTCAACTTTCCTTCGCCGCCACTTGGGGGATCCTGTATCTGGGCCCGCTGCTGGGAGAATTTTTTAGAATCAGATTTTCGCTACCCCATTGGATGGCTATTCCTTTGCAAGTTACTATGGCCGCCCAGTTAGCCACCATGCCGCTGTTAGTATATCATTTCAACTTGATTTCGTTTATTGCCCCATTGGCTAACCTGCTGCTGGTGCCTTTGGTGGGGGTAATAATGCTGGCCGGATTTACGGGGTGCGTTGCGGGGCTGATTTTTCTGCCGGCCGCGGAATTAATCAATGCCAGTACAGGTGCACTTATTGACCTTTTCCTGGCCCTGGCCGGACTGTTGAATGGTATACCGGGCGGAGCTGCCTATGTGGCCACTCCACCTTGGCTGGCGGTGCCGCTGTGGTATCTAGGCCTGGTGCTGGTGGTGGAAACGGTGCGGGGCCGGATTAAACTCCCCGGTATCAATCGGCTGGGAAAAATCGGCCCGATGGTGGCCGGGGTTTTGCTGATGCTTGTCTTAATTTGGCCCTGGAGCGGAACCGGTGGTCGGATGCAGGTGCATTTTTTGGATGTGGGGCAGGGAGACAGTATACTGGTCCGTTTCCCGGGCGGCAAAGCAATGCTGGTGGATACTGGCGGTCGTCCGGGTGAACCGGATGAAGTCCGGATGACAGGAGATGCTGTAGTGGTGCCGTACCTGCACAACCTGGGGATTAACCGGCTGAACGCGCTGGTGATTACCCACCCTCATGAAGACCACGCCGGTGGCGTACCGGCGGTGTTGGAAAAGCTTAAAGTCGATGCCCTGGTTATTACTGATGCCCCGGGCTATGATGATATTATTGCCCTGGCCGAAAGTTTCCGGGTACCTGTATATCGTACCGGTACCGGCCAAACGCTGCAGTTGGATGAAATGGTGGATGTTCTAGTGCTGGCCCCGGGCCGGGGCGATGCTGTGACCGGCCTAAGCTCTAACGACGCTTCCCTGGTTTTACGTCTGGATTACAGAGACAGTTCTTTTTTGTTAACCGGGGATATAGAGGAACAAGCTCAGCAGCTGCTTTTGGCCAGTGGTGCGGAATTGCAGTCAGACGTGTTTAAGGTCCCCCATCACGGCAGCCGTTTTTATGAACCCCGATTTTTTAATGAAGTAGCTCCCGATTTTGCCGTCATCCAGGTGGGTGAAAATAACCGATTTGGTCACCCGGCGGCGGTCACCATTGAGACATTGATGTCCACTGACACTATGGCACTGCGTACCGACAGGCACGGAGCCGTACTGATTACCACTCAGGGAGAAAGTTTTAAAGTGCAGACTGCTAAAACGCCATCGAATTGACACTAATTTTATCTCGTCCGGGGCAACCTAGTTAGTAGTTAGTGTCTCCTGAAAAAGGATTGGTTAGGGGCTTGGTGTTATCTACAGGATGCTACTCGGCTTTTATACTTGAACGAGCTCCTACGCATCCTTCCGATAACACCAAACCCCACCGAAATGGTTTTCAATGGCACTAATCTAAGCATGTAAAAACAACGGAGGGATTCTTCGTGTACGATACTGTCATCATAGGTATGGGCCCGGCGGGAATGACAGCTGCGGTTTATGCAGCTCGTAAAAAAATGAACACCATGCTGGTGGGCAAGGAGTACGGAGGTCAGGTGGCCTGGACCTCGGAAGTGGAAAATTATATGGGTTTCCAGATGATTAGCGGTCCGGGGCTGATGGATAAGTTTGAAGAACAGGTGAAGCACTACCCGGTGGAAAGAAAACAGTCGGAAGTGATCCGGGTTGAAAAAGAGAGTGACCATTTTGTCGTCCGGTGCAAGGATGGAGAGGAATACCGGTGCCGCACTGTGATTTACTCGGCCGGGAAGTATCCGCGCCGGTTGAACGTTCCCGGGGAAAAAAAATTCACCGGCCAGGGCGTGAGTTACTGCGCTGTCTGCGATGGGCCATTTTTCGAGGGCAAATCGGTGGCGGTTATCGGAGGCGGCAATTCCGCCCTGGAGGCCGTAATTGATATGCTTAAAATAGCTGTACACGTTTACGTGGTGTCAATTGAAGATTGGAGCGCGGACCCGGTGCTTGCCGAGCGGGCCCTACAGGCCCCAAACATTACGGTGTTAAAGGGGTACCAGACACTTTCCATTAATGGTGAGCAGAACGTGCGCAGCATCACGATCCGCTCCCTGGCATCAGGAGCGGAGAAGGAATTGGCGGTGGAAGGGGTGTTTGTCGAAATAGGTACGATGCCCAGCAACGCACCGGTTAAGGAATTGGTGCAAATAAACAAACTGGGCGAAATAGAGGTGGACTGCAGCTGTAACACCAACGTGCCAGGCTTTTTTGCTGCCGGAGACGTAACGAATATACCGGAAAAACAAGTCATCGTAGCCGCCGGCGAAGGTGCCAAGGCCGCTCTAGGAGCTTACCGGCACCTGCTCACCAGCACCCCATAAAAAAGGGGACAGGCTACTTTTTACCTTTTCTGACCTTAGTGCTTATTTAATGTGATTCAGTTACTCAAACTGTGGATCGGGGCCGGGATCCTGCCCCCGCGGGCGATAAAAATACTGGCGGAAAAAGGATGCACTTGCATAACTGGTGCCCGGCCTAACAGACCTCCAAATTCCACGTAGTCACCCACCTTTTTACCCGGTGCGGGGATAATCCGCACCGCCGTGGTTTTCTGGTTAATCACCCCGATGGCCATCTCATCGGCGATGATGGCAGATATAGTATCGGCGCTGGTGTCGCCGGGAACGGCGACCATGTCCAGCCCCACCGAACACACGCAGGTCATGGCTTCCAACTTGTCCAGGTGCAGTGCATTTTCCTCCACCGCCCTAATCATCCCGGCGTCTTCGCTGACCGGGATAAAAGCGCCGGACAGCCCGCCCACATAGGAAGACGCCATGGCGCCGCCCTTTTTCACCGCATCATTTAAAAGGGCCAGCGCCGCTGTGGTGCCGTGGGTACCACACCTTTCCAGCCCCATAGCCTCAAGTATTTCGGCCACGCTGTCACCCACCGCCGGAGTGGGGGCCAGGGAAATATCCACGATACCAAAGGGCATGCCCAGCCGCTCGGCGGCTGTCCGGCCCACCAACTCACCCATGCGGGTAATTTTAAAAGCCGTTTTTTTGATGGTTTCGGCCAGGGCACCGAAGTCCGCCCCGTTTAGGCGCTCCACCGCCCGCTTGACTACTCCGGGGCCGCTAATGCCCACATTAATTACCACTTCCGGTTCTCCAATTCCGTGAAAGGCGCCGGCCATGAAAGGGTTGTCCTCCGGGACATTGGCGAAAACCACCAATTTGGCGCAGCCCAGGCCGTCCCGGTCCGCAGTTCGCCCGGCGGTATCCTTAATTATCCGGCCCATCAGGGCCACGGCGTCCATGTTGATGCCTGCCTTGGTGGTGGCCACGTTTACCGAGGCACACACCCGCTCGGTGCCCGCCAGGGCTGCGGGGATGGTGGCCAGCAGTTTACTGTCACCCCCGGTGATGCCCTTGTGCACCAGGGCGGAAAACCCGCCGATAAAGTTGACTCCCACCTCGGCTGCCGCCCGGTCCATGGTTTCGGCAAACAGCATGTAATGGTCAGCCCGGCTGCACTCGGCCACAATTGAAATAGGCGTGACGGAAATGCGTTTGTTTACGATGGGCAGTCCGTATTCCCTGGCGATCGATTCCCCCACAGACACCAGGTTGCCGGCCAGGCGGGTAATTTTTTCATAAATTTTGTCACATGCGGCCCGGGGATCTGCATCGGCACAGTCACGCAAACTGATGCCCATGGTGATGGTGCGGATATCCAGGTGCTCTTCCTGAACCATTTTAACGGTTTCCATTATTTCTTGTACGGTTAGCAAAACAGCCAGCCCCCTATAACCTGTGCATGAATTTGAATGCGTCTTCGTGTTGGGCGTCGATGCGAATGCCTAGTGCAGTCCCCTTGGCGTTAAGGCGGTCTTTAAGCTCCAGTAAGTCGGTGGTGCTTTTGCCCATGTCTCCTATTAGTACCATAACCAGGAATTCCTGCATGATGGTCTGGCTGATATCCAATATATTGACGTTGTTTTCCGCCATTATGCCGGTGACCCCGGCGATTATACCGACCCGGTCAGGACCGATGACAGTGACGATTACACGATTACCCGGGTTTTGGTCTAAATTAAGATATTTCATGTTGTGAACACCTCTCCCGCAAGTTTAACTATTATTAAAGCACTACGTCGAGGACAGCCACCGCCCGTACCGGGGAACCGTCGGCCGCTTCTATTTTTAACGGGAAACAATACAAGGTAAACCTTTTTCCTGCCAGACTCTTTAGATTGGTCAGGTTTTCAATGATCACCATACCGCGGTTGAGCAGAATCTTATGGATAGTAAATTCGGTGGTGTGCACTGGGTCAACCGAGATGGCGTCAATACCAACACCTTTAATCCCCCGCGCCGCCAGTTGGTGTGCTGTTTCCGGTGCCAGAACGGGAAAACCGTCAAAGTAGTCGGGCTCGCTCCATTTATGATACCACCCGGTGTAAAAGATAACAAAATCTACTTTGTCTTCACCCAAAGTGTCCAGCAGTTGTAAAGGTATTTCCAGTCCCGGGGTGCCGGTGGCGTCAATGACCGTCGCCGATCCGCAAAAATGCTCCAGGGGCAGGCGGTCCAGGGTTACACCGTTTTTTAGTATATGGGCCGGGCTGTCCAGGTGGGTGCCGGTGTGGGAATATAGCGTCAGCTTGCGCTCGTTGAAGCCATCTTGCTCAATGGTGCACGGCTGGCTGATTAATGGTGGTTCGGTACCGGGGTAAACCGGCATACCCGGCGATATGGTTTGGGTTAAATCTATATAACGCATTAATACCCTTCTTTCCTAGCTAAAAATTACCCTAATCGCTGTCGTAGGGGTACGATTAAAAACCCTACTGTGATGTTATCTAAGCGCGTTAGTCACTTCGCTAACGCATGACAGGAGGCAATTTCTGAGCATATATTTTCACTACTGCCGGTGTCATAACGGCTACTTGGTGCCCTATCCTTAAAATCTACCACTTATCGGTGAGTTTTTCCGCAGCCAGCTGGGCGGCATTGTATACTTGACGCAGGGGTACGCCTTTTTCCAGCGCCAGGGCTTTGCAATCTTCAAATTCCGGCATGTACCGGGCCGGTTTTTGCAGGTTTGTGGTGAAAGCAGCCTTAACGCGTACCTGACCGTACTCGGTTTGCACCGTGGAAAACCCTCGCCGCAGAAGGAACCGCTGTTCAGTACGCATGCGTATCCCTAGACTGGTGGTTTCGGTGAGGATGACTGTTAGGATGTGTTCCAGATTCCGGTCATCGTCCGGGGCAAGTACAGTCAGCATAACACCGGGGCGCCCCTTTTTCATAATTATCGGCTTGAGGTAGGCGTCCAGTGCCCCTTCAGCCAACAGTTTATCTATGATGTAAGGGTAAAATTCCGGGTTCATGTCGTCTATGGCTGTCTCTAAAACCCGTACGTTATCCCTGATGAAGTTCACTTGATCCATAACAAGGCTGCACCCCTCCGGTCCATTTTAAACATCCATGAATATGGCTATTTCTCCATAAAAAACTATTTCATGACAGCCTCATGTCAAAAGCTATTTTCTTATTAAACTAACATGGGCCGGCTCACAACCGAGCATAAAGGATGCTAGCCCAAGGGTAACTTCGTATTACAGTACTACGACTAATGCAATAATTATACCTTTTTCCTCAGTAAAAGGAAGGGCGGAGTGCTTTGCTGCGAATTAACTGTCAGGCGTGAGCAAATTAGTTGGGGTTGTAATTAAAATGTAATTAAATGTGCACTGGACTGGCATCATAACATTAAGTATAATACAAGAAAGACTCATTAATATGATTTTAACGCTAGTACATGTTGTTAATGGCCATAAAACTGTTCCGATAGCGAACAATCGTTCCCAAAAAACGGGGTGGAAAAACATGAAAGTTGAGTTGCGAGTTTTTAGCGGTCTGGAAAAATTCATGCCCCACAAACGTTTTGGAGAACCTCTGGGGGTTGAGCTGGAGCACGGCAGCACCATAAAGGACCTGTTGGAGAAAATGGGGATACCCCAAGACCAGGTATTTAACATACTGGTGGACGGCCGGCACCAGACTTTTGACAACGTCCTAAACGAGGGAGAAAGAGTATCACTTTTCCCACCGGTAGGGGGCGGATAGTTTGGCTCAGTATAATAACATTGATTGCGGTTGTTTATTTAAACCCGGTTATAAAATATGGCTGGAAAAAGATGATGGCGTTCAGGGTGACGGTTTTTTTCAACTGCTTGAGCAAATAGAAAAAAACGGTACCATAGCCGCAGCCGCCGAATCCATGGGGATGTCCTACCGAGCTGCTTGGGGCAAAATCAAGAAGACGGAAAAGCAGTGGGGCATATCTCTGGTTACAACCAAAGTGGGCGGTGACACCGGCGGGGGGGCTAGCCTTACACCACAAGCTTTAAACTTGCTGCAGCGATTTTTTAGGTTCAGGCAGGATGTTGATCAAGAAATAGCGAAAATATTTAAACGTGATTTTATTGATTAATTTTTTTACCCCCGTTATGCTCAGTTAAACATATTGATATGGTTTCGAACATTAGCAGTGATTGTTCGAACATCGACTTGAAGGCGAGGGTATTCTTTGGAACTGTTACTACAAGGTTTGGCCAAGGTATGGGGCGACCCACAGGTACTGGAAATTACCTTATTTACTCTGCAGGTATCCGGAATCGCCACTATAATCAGCGTTTTAATCGGTGTACCGGTGGGCTTTTTCCTGGCCACCAAGGTTTTCCCGGGTCGCAATTTAATCATGAGTGTTGTAAACCTTGGCATGGGTCTGCCTCCGGTGGTGGTAGGTCTTTGGGTGAGTCTGCTTTTATGGCGCTCAGGGCCGCTGGGTGCTCTGGGTCTGCAGTATACACCGATAGCCATTATAATTGCCCAGGGTATCATTGCGTCACCCATTGTTACGGGTTTTAGCACGGCCGCCATTGGTCAGATTAATCCCAAGCTGCAAATGCAGATTATGGCTTTGGGCGCTTCACGTTGGCAGTTAATCTGGCTAATGATTCGTGAGGCCAGGTTGGGTTTATTGGCTGCGGTAATTGCCGGCTTTGGCGGCGTAATTTCGGAGGTTGGTGCCGCCATGATGGTGGGCGGAAATATTTCGGGTTACACCAGGACGCTTACCACGGCGACCGTACTCGAAGTGAACAAGGGTCACTTTGACGTAGCCATTGCCCTGGGAACTATATTGTTGCTACTGGCGTTCATTGTTACCGCACTTTTGACATTGTCACAGCAAAAGGGTCGTTATATTTAAAAGGATAAGCAAAGGAGTCAGGAGTCCAGGAGATACAGTGGTATTTACTAAAATAAAACTTATTCGGCAAAAGGTTGGTAAATTACTGGCAGCATACTGCGCGGGGCGTTTATGAATTCTGACTACTGAATAGGTAACCTGACTGATTAAGGAAGGTGCTAAACGTTATGCATGATCAATTTCAACGCCAAATTAATTATCTACGTATTTCGGTGACAGACCGATGTAACCTGCGTTGTGTTTACTGTATGCCTGACGGTGGGGTTAAGAGCGTCCCCCACGAAGAAGTTTTAACCATCGAAGAAATAGTTGAAGTGGTGGCGGCAGGGGTTCCGCTGGGTATTAGAAAGGTACGGCTTACAGGCGGTGAGCCCCTAGTTAGGCGCGGAATTATAAAATTGGTCCAAAAACTGCACCAAATTCCGGAAATTGATGACATCGCTCTAACCACCAATGGCATTCTACTGGAAAAGATGGCTGGCGGATTAAAAGAGGCGGGAGTGAACAGGGTTAATATTAGCCTGGATACCCTTAAACCGGCCCGTTATCGCAAGATTACCAGAGGTGGCAACTTGGATCAAGTATGGCGTGGAATTAACGCCGCCCTGGACAAAAATCTGCAGCCGGTGAAAATAAACACTGTGGCGATTAGAGGATTTAATGATGATGAACTGGTGGACTTGGCTCGCTTGACCATCGGACAACCGCTGCATGTACGTTTTATCGAGTTGATGCCCATCGGTACATCTGACAACTGGGCCGGAGGCAAGTATATACCCACCAGCGAGGTACAGGAATTGATTACCGGCGCTTTGGGTAATCTTACTGAGGAAAAGCTGGTTACCGGAAGCGGCCCTGCTTATTACGGCCGCCTACCAGGCGGCCGGGGTACTGTAGGTTTTATCTCCGCGGTCAGCAACCACTTTTGTGCCCGGTGTAACCGGTTGCGACTAACAGCTACAGGCCAGCTAAGGCCCTGTCTGTTTAGCAGCCAGGAAATAGATATTAAACAGGCGTTGCGGTCCGGGGCCGGCAGGGAAGAACTAACGCGAATTTTCCGGGAAGCTATTTTAAATAAACCGGACCAACACGACCTGGCGGCCCGGTGGCAGGATGACGACCGGGTTATGTCGCAAATCGGAGGTTAATGCTAATATGAGCGAAAACGGATACAGGGGTTTAACCCACTTTGATGAACAAGGTGCCGCCCGGATGGTGGATATTAGTGCTAAGGATGTCACTGCCCGGGAAGCTATTGCTCGCGGCGAGGTAATTATGCGCCCTGAAACGCTGCAATTGATTACAGCCGGCCGAGTGGCCAAGGGTGACGTGCTGGGGGTGGCCCGGGTGGCAGGTATTATGGCCGCCAAAGAAACGGGACGACTTATACCCATGGCGCATCCGATCAACCTTACCGGGGTTAACGTGGACTTTCGCCTGCGGGAACCGGACCGGGTAGAAATTCAGGCCCGGGTGCGCACCACCGGTAAAACCGGGGTGGAAATGGAAGCGCTGACGGCGGTAGCTGTCGCCGGGCTTACCATATATGACATGTGTAAAGCCGTAGACCGGGAAATGGTTGTGGGCAGCGTTAGATTGATCAGAAAAACAGGCGGCAAAAGCGGCACTTTTACAAGAAAGGATGAACAAGAATGGGATATATAGTAGCAGTTTGCACCAGTCCCAAAAAGAGCATGCGCAAGAAAAACATCGGCACCGGCCAACTGGTAATGGAACATGGTTTGGAAAACGATGCCCATGCCGGCCCCTGGCACCGGCAGGTAAGCCTGCTGGCTCTTGAGAGCGTGCAAAAAATGCGGGATGTTGGGTTGGACGTTAACCCGGGTGATTTTGCTGAGAATATTACCACCGTGGGTGTAGACCTGGTTTCCTTGCCTATAGGCACGCATATCGCGTTTGGTGCCGAAGCGCTGGGTGAAGTCACCCAAATCGGCAAAGAATGCCATACCCGCTGTGCTATTTACTACCAGGCCGGGGATTGCGTAATGCCCAAAGAAGGTATCTTCATCCGAGTTTTAAAGGGCGGTACCATTAAAGTGGGCGACGAGGTGCATGTACTTGAACAGTAATGATGCTGTTCCGGTTATATCCGTGGTGGGCTGGGCCAACTCCGGTAAGACTACTTTTCTGGAAAAATTGGTCACTGAGCTTAAGGAGCGGGGCTGCCGGGTGGGAATTATCAAGCATCACCGGGGACCATTTGAAATCGATAAACCCGGCAAGGATACTTGGCGCATGGCCAGGGCCGGTGCCGTATGTACCGCTATTGCCGGTCCGGGCAAGGTGGGCCTGGTGTTGGAAACCGAAGAAGATATGCGGCCCCGGGACATCGCCGCCCTGATGCCTGGCATGGATATTGTCATTACCGAAGGTTACAAACAGGAGTGTTTGCCCCAGATAGAAGTGCGTCGCGCCGGGTGCGGTGAAGAGCGGCCCGCTGCCAAAGACGGGCAATTGGTAGCTCTGGTGGGTGACAAACTGTCCTGCTGCGAGGGAATTCCCTGTTTCAACATCGATGATGCCAGTGGCGTGGCAGATTTTATAGAGGCTAATTATTTGCAAAAATAAACAGGAACCACCGGTCCTAAAAACTAACTTGTTAACGATAAAAAATATACATGGTTATACCGTTAACTCAGTAAGTGGTACAGCGTCGTGTCATTGTAGAACGAAGTGAAGAATCTAGATCCTTCGCTAACGCTCTTAGATGACAGCTCTCCCCTCGCGGTGCACAATTGT
>Ga0172382_10005113_pt1 | contig 19745 bp, 22 predicted proteins | sample Leawel138RmetaG_FD_122245 | JGI IMG/M metagenome (GOLD analysis project Ga0172382, IMG submission 122245) | Leachate microbial communities from a municipal landfill in Southern Ontario, Canada - Leachate well 138R metaG | ecosystem: Engineered > Solid waste > Landfill > Unclassified | place... | reverse complement strand
GGATAAGTTTCAGCATAAATTCTTCATCGCCTTCATAAGCCATCGGGTCGCTAAATTTCAGAAAAAGAGATTCTCTCACACTTCCAAGAAAAGCAGGGCAGGCATCGCGTGCAATGTCGCAAACAGTAATTACGTAATCCCAGTCGAGGTGAATAAAATCTGCCACATTTTTGGTTTTCCAGCCCGAAATATCATACCCGATTTCGGCCATTACTTTAACGGTAAGCGGATGGATGTCTGGCGCAGGCTCAGTCCCCACCGATTCAACATATAAATCTGAATCCATGTTTTTCAAAAACGCTTCGGCCATCTGGCTGCGGCAACTGTTGGCCCTGCAAATTATCAGTATCTTCATTTTTCTTCAGCTTATACGCAATTAAAATCGCAATTCTCATCTAAAACTGCAAGAAAACCTGAAATCATTTCTTTCATCTCCTTAACCTTTTCAGGTTCAATACAGTAATTCACATATTTTCCCTGCACGTGTCCCTGTACCAACCCTGCATCCTTTAATTCTTTCAGGTGCCGGTTCACAGTCGTTCGTTTCAGTGGCAGTTCATCCGAAACATCACCTCTGATGCAACTTTTTGTTTCCGACAGGAACTTCAGGATTTTAAGCCGGGCAGGGTGCGCCAAAACTTTAAAATACCGGGCGCTTTCCTGCAAGTCTGTCTCAAAGAGTTCTGTTTTAGCTGCAACCATTTTATAGAATTTTTAAATCGGATTAAAATAAGTTTTTGATAAACGATACAATTTCTTCCCTTATGGCCGGGTTGGCTCCCGAGGCCAAAGCAACTGAAATAACCAAGCCTGTGAATGCATAAGCCACATCGCGCAAAATAATGCGCAGCGCTTTATTTTTATGCTTTTTACCTTTTTTCTTACGGGCAAGGGAAACAGCGATTTCCCGACCGCCAATCACACCCAGAAAAACCCAGGTTGTGCTCATGGGTACTGTGCTGATAAACAGTTTGTAAATAAGCAAAAGTACATAGGAAAAATCGACAAGTGTAGCTGCACGTACATCAGAGATGCGTACTTTTTCGCTGACTACTTTTTGAATTTTATCGCCACGCAGGTAAAATATCAAACCTAGGCCAGCAAAAATGGTTAAGGCAAAAATGATAAACTGAACCGGTGTTTGCTGACGGGGAAGGAAAACGGCTATATTGGCGCCGTCCTGCATTACCCAGGTTGCCCAAAGCGAGCCGCTCACGGTCCATTGCACCACCGTCCAGGCCGTATGGGTTTTGCGGCTTTTAAAGTATTTCTTTATAATATTATAACTGAAATACCAAATAAGAAAAGAAAGGATAAATGCCATGCCATATCCGGAAAGGCTTTTAAATACCATAGCGTTAATGCCTGAAGAGCTGGCGCTGAAAACACTGAGTAACAAAAAAGTAGTGGACACAGGCATGCGCAACCGGGTTAAAATAAGCAGTACCAGTGGCGCTATTACCTGGAAATAGTTAAATTTTTCAGGATGCGGAAATTTGGTATTCCCGTTTGAATCGAGAAGACGCTGATAGGTGACATCCCCATCAAAATAAAACCAGCTAAATGTTACCGTAGCCAAAAAAATGGCGCCCACAAACAGCCATAGCACCCACCACTTTTTCTTTTGGTTGCTTTCGATAAATGTGCCCAGTGACTGGATGCTGTCGTTGGAAACCGCGGCATAGGCGGCAAACAAAAAACCCAGCCACATAGAAACCTGGGAATTGTTTATAAAAACGGCAGAAACAATAAATCCTGCTGTAATTATTGCAAGGAATTTTTTCTCGCTGGTAAGATAGTCAAGAATGTCCAAAGGGCGGGGTCTGCGTGTTACATTTGCAAGCTTGGCCATAAAAAATTAGTTGTTTTAATTAATATTGTTTTTTCTGAAAATAAAACCTGTTAGAAAGTAATGTGTGCCAGCAATAAAAATCATGGGCACAATAACATGTATAACACTCCCGATTAAAAACGTATTTAAACTTACGGGATGCCCGTTAAGTAAACTACTGAAAAGGATTCCAAACGGATTGAGCAGGGATATGTTTCCGGTTTGGCTTATTGCAAGAAACAGAATTCCCAATCCCAAAGAAAACAGGATTAACCGTAAATCCCGACGAAAAATTTTGGACCTGCATATCAGAAAAAAATAAAGGAAATAGATAATCTGTGCGATAAACCCTGTAAATAGTCCGGTAAAAAAAACATCGGCCGGTACAAACTGAATTTGGAAAAGTGTACTGTAATCGGTTTCAATATCTGTTAGAAAAATTAATGTTGCCAGCAATGTACCCAAAAACTGACCGGGCAGGCGGTACAAAAAAGCGGAGAAATCATCTTTAATCAATGAATCGGAGAAGGAGATAACCGGCAAAATCTGAACATGAGCTTTTAATGAAAAAACTTTTACCAGGATAAACCATATTCCTGCAAACAGAAGCAAACCTCCAATTGTACTACCAATTCCATCAATCGAAATTAATTGGGTCGCCATCAGAAAATAAAGGATTACAAAGATAAAACTTGCAGGGATTTCCCAGAGTGCATCTTTGAGGGACTGATTTTCTTTAAGATTTCTAAAATAACTCATAAGAAAATGTATTTGATATGACGCAAATATAGGTCATATAATTTTAAACTTTATGCGGAGAATATTACAAAACGATTAAATTTTTAATTGTAGTTTAATAAACGGCTGTATTGAAAACTTCAAAAAGCGAATGTCAATTCGCCAAAAGCCCATTGTGCAGTAAGACTTTCGCCTGTGTTTTTTACAAATTCACCAGGAGTAAAAAAACAATACCCGCCAAGAAATTGCACCCACGAGGTAAGTTTAGCACGAATTACAAAATCCAGTTCGTGTCCAATAAAATTGCCCGATAATCCTTCTGTATCGCGTCGCATTGCCTTGCCCGGAAAATACCAGGCATCTTTTTCTTTATCAAGAAAGAAGGCGTGGTATTCAGTACGAAAAATAATTGCTTTTGTGAAATTTGCTTCCCAGTCGAAGCGAAATTGCTGCGTATTTTTCCAGAACGAAAAGTTCATCCAACTGTACAGGTCGGTATCGGCGCCGCTGTAAATGCCGTCAAAAGTCTGGTTTCTACCGTCTTCCGGGTTACTGTCGCCCGAACCATAAATATGCGAAAACATCACTTTTGAATTCAAAAATGAAGGAAACGAATATCCGATTTGAGTTACCGTTCCAAAAGCAGAAATGTTGTCGGCAGCATATTTCCCAAACTGATAACTACCTAAAAATAAAACGGATAAGCGATTAACGTCTTTTTGAAATTGCAAACCCAGATAATTTGAATGCAGATTTCCCTTTTTCCCCGTTTCTCCACTATATTTTCCGCTGTTATCGAATTTATAAACATAAAACATGTCGAGTTGAAAAGGAAGTTTGTTTATCGTGTTGTACCAGGCAAAAGCGTTTGTACTTTCCCTGTTCCGGTTTGGAAAAATGCCGGGTTCGTGCACGATGTTGTAACCCGCCAATAAACGGGTTGAAAAATATTCGTTAGCGAATTTTACATTCACCGCATCCCAGATGTAACGACCGGTATTTCCCCAGCTTCCGGGGCCAAAAACCCGGCGGTTGGCCATGTTGACTGCTTGCCTTCCGATTGTAAATTCAAGTTTTTCGGAAGGTGAAAACAAAACAAAAAGGTTGTTGATATCGAAGGGGTCGTGAAAAGGGTTGTTCTTTCCGGTAAAATCGGCATCGCTAAACGAACTGCCTGACACCCGGGCATCCTGAAACTGGGTTACAAATTTCCATTGGTTACCGTAAAGGTATTCCAAATCGAGTCGCAAACGGGAAAGCAGAAATGTTTCAGTTTCTGAAACACCGTATGTTTTTACATTATAACCATTCTGAACTTCGCCCCGGGTGCGGTAATTGCCGCTCATTTTAAATTCTGATTTTCCTTTTTGAACAGACACCTTTTTTTGCTGGATTGAATCCACAGCATATCCATTATTCAAAAAAATGACACACAACGCTGAAACAATAAAAAACCGGATTAAATTCATAAATACTTAAAAATTAACAACACTTCCTGTTCATTTGAATTGGCGGACATGGTACGTCTGCGTAAGAACAAAACACGCAACAATCTCCCGGTTTGGGTTTCAAAATCGCTTTACAGTGCAGGCACTCATAAAAAAACTGACATGAATCTTCAGGCATTTTTACTGTTTCACTGTGTTTGCATTCGGGGCAGGTTATTGTTGAATAAAAATTTATTTTCATTTTCATTTTTTTATTTTATTCAGTTTTGTAAAGAAACAGTTTTTCTGCATGATAAATACAAACTACCAGTATTCCAACCAAACTTAAATCGAATATGGTGTAAGCCAGCGAAGTAACAACCCCAATTTTTAGCAACATTAAAATCCCGGAAATTACGGTAATCAAAATTAAAGCCGACAAACCATTGACTTTCCATTTTTTGTCGTGTGAAAAATGAACCATCAGGTAAAATAAAACACCGGCAAAAAGAACTGCAAAACTGAATAGAAAATGGTTGGCATCGAGGAATATGCGGGTTGGGAACATGTAACTGCCCAAATCGCCCGAAAACCAGCCAAAGGCACCAGCCCCCAGCACAATCAGCGCAACCACCCATGAAATCAGGTTTTGTTGTTTTTCGCCAATAAGTTTGTTTTTCACGAGGTTCGAAATCAGGAGAAAAACCAGCAGGAAAATAAGCAGCGCTGCCATTCCGAAATAAACCAGCGGTTTCACCATACTTTCGCGGAAAGCGCCTGTGTTGGCCATAAACCCTGAAATTCCGAGGCGTTTATATTGCGGACCGGTAACGGGTTGTCCGTTTTCATCGAACGGGTATTCGAGCGTTTGCGCGAAAAAGAACTGCGAATTAAACGAATGGCAGTCGGTACAACCGTTGGAGCCGAGTGCACTCTTTGCAGGTTGAATGTCGTGGCTGTATTTGTGTACATTGCCGTATGCTGCCGCTTCCCAGTCCTGTAAAGGTATTTCTGAAAAAGAATTACCTGAGGTATAAACCCTGTCGTTCATCACCCACACTACTTTTTTCCCTTCCATGGGGTAGTCAATATCGGCCAGTCTTTTCGAAACCGCAGAAATCAGCAAATCAATTTCTTCGGGTCGGTTTATTTCTGCAATGCCATCACCCGAATCGTCTGTTATCTTTGCCAGTTCAGGATATTTGGCTGGGTCTTTTTTGTGGGTATCCCACATTTTGTACACATCCGACATTTTGGGTTGCATTAACCCTTCTTTGCCGTCAACCAGAATACCCGGCCACGAGCTGTGTACCCGGTTTACCGGGAAAATCTGATTTTTGTATCGCACCAATTCGGGCTGAAACTGAAAGGTGGGTTTATCGGCGTAGCCCATCATTTCCAAATCGCCGTAATGGTTCCAGTAATTCATGTCGGGGCCGTAAAATGTCCAGAGGTATTTCCCGGCAGTTGGAATTTTTGTCCCGGGATTAAACAAGTCGCTGGCCACATAATGCGCCGATTTCACATAACGCTCGGGTATGTGGCAGGCCTGGCACGAAATGGTTTCGAGGTGCATAGGCGGCAACCAGGTATGTTTTGCCAGCGGCGCCCCGAGGTAGCCCGTATTGTGGCAATCGGTGCAGGTGCGCATGGTATTGTCGAGGTCGTCGCGTACCAATCCGCCTGGGTCGTCGCCTTTGGCAAACTGGTGTACTTCTTTTCCTTTAATGCGGTCGTCAGTAGCCATTTTTCCTGCCGGGTGGCAGTCCACGCATTTAATTCCTGCATTCAGGTGCACATCGTTTCGCTCCGTAAAATCGGCGCCCCGTTTTTTATAGCCGGGCTTGGCATGGCAAAACAGGCAGGTGGTATTTCGCGGTTCGCGCACAATATTGGGTTCAACAGTTCCATCGGGATTAAACATTTCCATGTTGTAACTTACTGTAACCGGCTGGTTTTCGGCAACCGAACCGGTAACTTTTCCGAAACCCGAACCGGCAAGCGCTGCGTAGCGATAATTGTATTTTTGAATTTGTTCTACCCGAACTTTATTATTGTATTGCGGAAGGTGACACAACCAACAATCGGCTTCAACGACACCGCTCGCTGTCCATTTTGCCTTGTAATAATCGCCATCGAGGGCATTGGCGCCGCCATCGGTAAAATGTTTCGACGAATCGGCCATTACTTTATCGTAGCGCAGGTTGTTACGGTCATATTCCATCGGACCGCCGCCCGGGTGGCATACCCCGCACTTGTTGATAAAAGTATAAGAAGTCATGTCAATGAGTTTTTCATTGCTGTTCTCTTTGGGAGAAAGGTAACTGTACAACGGCGCCGGCGAACACCATCCTCCTCCGTAGTTTCCCGGGCTCAATGCCCACTGTACCCGCTCCTTTTGAATTTCGGTAGCTTGTTCATCTTTCCCCTGCTGAAAGTGAAATCCCTGTGTTATTTTTTCGTAATCGTGGCATTTCCCGCAGGTTTGTTTCGGCGAATACGGTTCATCTGTATTTATTCCGGCTACCGGGTTAATGATATTTCCCTCTTCATCCAGTAAATGAAACGGTGGACAAACGCCAGTTTTACTGATAATACCCTCTTCAGAAACCGGCTGGATATTTCCCAATTTTGGTTTTTTAATGGAAACGGAAATCAGGATTAGCGCAAAAAAGGCAAGAAAAATGAGCGTAATTTTTGTCTTCATCGGTCAGGACTTTTGGTTGATATTTTTGGAACATAATAATTTTCTATTCGTAAAAATACGAACTATAATTTGAAATATTAATTTTGAACATACTTTTTTAATGATAAGACAAACGAATGTCATTCTTATTCAATACAAATAATTTATAATCTGAAATTTCAATACAATAAAAACCAAAAACTATTAGTTATGAAAAAGAAAATTTATGCATTTATTTTAGCAATTTTTTTAAGTGGGAGCGTTAGTTTTGCGCAGGTTCTGGAAACCGTAAAACTGCCCGAAGTACAAAAAACCGGGGGAATGTCTTTAATGGAAGCACTCCAAAACCGGGAATCTCAAAGAGAATATAGCAATAAAGACCTTTCGCTGCAGCAAATGTCGAACCTGTTGTGGGCGGCATACGGCATTAACCGTGCAAACGGTTACCGCACTGCCCCGTCGGCACGAACTGTACATGAGTACGACATTTACATTATTAAACCTGAAGGTTGGTATGTTTATGATGCAAAAGAACATGCCATGTTGAAAATGGGTAACGAAGATTTACGCGAATTTGCGGGAACACAGGATTTTGTAAAAACCGCACCGGTAAACCTGGTTTTTGTGGCCAATATGGATAAAATGGCAAGTTTTAACGAGGAAATGCAAAAGTTTTATTCGGCGGCAGATGTGGGGTACATTTCGCAAAATGTTTATTTGTGGTGTGCTTCTGAGGGGTTGGCAACTATTGTTCGCGGCCAGATTGACAAGCCAAAAGCCAAAGAGGTTTTAAAACTGAAACCTAACCAGCAGGTAATCCTGGCGCAAACCGTTGGTTATCCGGGTGAATAGACTAAGAAGTTACAGTGAAAGTGTGGCCGCCTTTTGAAAACCAGACGGCCACTTTTTTCTTATTTTGCTGAACAGTCCATACATACCTTTTTATCGCCTTTAATGCGTCCATATTCCATCACGGTCATTTCGCCACATTCTTCGCACACAAAACCATCAAAGCTGTCTTTTTTAGGTTCGAGTTTGTATTCAAAAATTGGAGAAATTGAGAGAAGCTTTTCATCAGGTGCATTCATCACGTTGTTTACCAAAGGGTCAACAATTTCAGCAGGAACGATACTGGCTGGTTTGCCCAACATTCGATACTCAGTAAAGAATTGAGTCTTTTTATTGTTGAGCATGGCTTCAGCTTTTGGTGTAACACGAACCGCTTTGCCGGTTGCACGGTCAACTACGGTTACAGCCCATTTGCCTTTGTGTGTTTTTTTGAGGTTTCCTTTACCAAAAGTAGTTCCCATAATTACCTGCAATCCATCGCCAAAGCAGGTGGCACAGTGGTCGTCGCCCAAATCGACAAAGGCCATTAATTGTCCATCTTTTGCACGTTCAACTCCTAAAGCGTTCATTGCGGCAGCACCAACCCTTAAACCCATTGGCATGGCAGGGCATTTGTGCCCGTGAAATTTTTGCCCGAATTCGAGCCATTCATTTGGATTTACCATAATTCTTAAATTTTAATTGTTAATGAAATCGTATTATATTTTTGATTTTTATGTGATTAAATTATTACTCCATAAACCATTTTCGTTGCAATTAGAAGCAGAACGATGGCATAAATTATTTTTACATGTTTTGACTTAGCTTTTTGGGTCATGTAGCGGCCACCCAGTTGCGAACCGATAATAACGGCTACTATTACAACAAGGGTCAGTGTCCAGTTCATTTCGCCTTGTGCAGCGTGGCCCAAGTATCCGGAAAAGGAAGAAAAGGTAACCACCAACGCTGTTGTGGCAGCGGCTTCTTTAGTACGGTACCCCATCCACATTAAAATAGGGGCGATAATAAAACCACCACCCAGGCCTAACATACCGCCAATAAAACCGGCAAAAGACCCAACAAAAAAACCAATGACACTTCGTTTTTTCAGCGGCATCATTTTTTCCGGTTCTGCCTGTTTCGATGCCCAAAGGGTCCGTAATGCGGCGGCAACCACCATGGCGGCAAAAAGAATTTTAAGCGTTTGCACCGGCACATGTTCGCTGGTCATGGCTCCAAGTGGGGACGCGATTAATGCTGTTACAGCCATTACTGCGCCTCCTTTCCAATCCACCATTTTTTTGCGGGCGAAAGGAATTAAAACCAAAGCCGTGTTCAATCCGTTCAGCAGCAAACCCAGTGGGATGGCTACCGAAACCATATCGAAACCGGCCCAGTTTAAAACCGGAACATACACCATTCCACCTCCCAGTCCAAGCATGGCAAAGATGAAGGAAGCAATGGCGATGATGAAAAAAACAACCGTGTATAACATTCAATTATAATTTACTATGTAAGCAGATACTTACATCGCCGTTAAAAAAATTATTTGTTCAATATTTTTAACATCAATTGCGTCATCCGTTCGCAAAAATTGTCAATATGAAATTCTCCTTGTCCAAGGATTAATTCAATGTTGAGCGACACCGGGATACCCATGTACAGCATAGCAACGTTTTCAACCGGGATACTTTCGTCCCAAATGCCAAGCGCAATCCCATCGAGGATAATTTTACTCACCAGTTTCTTTTGGTTGTTGAATATCTGCGAAAGGTTCTCTTTTAAAAGTGCATCGTTATTATGCGATGCTTCTGAAAACAAAAGCATGGTTATTCCCTTGTTCTGGGTGAGGTATTTTACCGTTTGACATAGAAAGCGGTTTAATCGTTCTTTGGGTTCTGAATTTGAATTCGCAATAGAGCGCAAGGAGCCGATAAAATCTTTTTGAACGTCTTTTATTATGGCGTGGGTAATCTCCTGTTTCGAAGTAAAATGCCTGAAAATAGTGGCTTCACTCATTCCAATCCGTTTGGCCAGGTTACGGGTTGAAAGGTTTTTCAAGCCATCGGTATAAATAATATCGAGCACCGCCTGTTTGATTTGTTCCTGCCTGATTTCAGTGCTCTGTTTTTCCATGTATGTAAGTATTTGCTTACAAAGATAATGATGTTTTTATTCCTGTAAACAAATTGTTGTATTTTTTTTGTGTCCGAACGAATGATTGGTATTTTATCTTGTAACGTTAAAATTCTGAAGCCGATAATAAACACAAGCAAAACAAGTAAGGTTAATCCGGCATTAAAGAACTAAACAAGAAATTGTGCTCTGTAAAAAAGGGACAAACAACGAGATGAAAAATTAAGGAAAGAATAACAGAACTATCGCCTAAGACAATCCGCACACAACCTGATTTCCGGCCTGATTCTCAGCCGTTCAAAAGGAATAGATTTATGGCATTGAATACACAAGCCAAAATCTTTTTCGTGAACCACCTGCGAAATTTTCTGAAGCTGGTCGAGCCGCATTTCCATGTTTCGCATACTGGCATCCATGATACTTTTGTTGTTGATGGCATCCATTCGCGAAATACGGCCAATGGCATCGTCGGGCGCAACTGGCCCGGTAAATTCAATTAATTCGGTAAATTTTATGGTGAGTTATTCTATTTCCGAATTAATAATTTCAATTATTTCAGCTTTTTCTTCAGGCGACATGGTTCAATTTTACATTTGAACGACAAAATACGGATTTATTCTCTGAACGAGTTAAATTCCTTTTCCAAATCGCCGGTGTCAATAAAACCCGAATGCCGGAAAAACTCCTTCCCGCCCTTGTCAAGTAAAACCTGGGTTGGAATAACCGCAATTCCATAGTATTTCATTAAAAGCTGGCTTTCAGGCTTGAGGATATTCAGGAAAACTACATTCACTTTATCAGGATATTTTACGCGGATTTCTTCCAACACACTTTCCATACGTTTACAGGCAGCGCAGCCTGTAGAGCCAAATTCGAGAAAAGTAATTTCGTAAATACCTCCATTTTTGGTGTAATTGTACAACGAATCAACCAAAGCTTCCCCCGAGCTGGTTAAATCGGGAGAAGCCTGTTGTTTCATCATTTCCGAAATGGTGCTGTTCATGGTGTCTTTCAAAGCGAATGCACCCACAAACACTGCGGCAAAAATACCAACCACCACCCACGGAATAATTTTTTTCAGCATAAACTACGGTTTAATTTTCCCAAACAAACCCATCAATTTGTTATTCAAAATATTTTTGATTTCCGGCTCATTTTCGCCGATGGGTTTAACCGGGATTAAATCCATCACTTCTGCCGGTGTTAAACCCGATTTATAGTAAAGCTTCATTGCTTTTTTCAAGGTTGAATACACTGTTTTTTTTGCTTCATCTGCTGAAAGCCCGGTTTCGATTGCAATGTTTTCTATCTCCTGCCACTGAAACCAGAAATAAGTGGGTAGCATGGCCGAAACGATGGCGTAACTTTCGAGTTTTGCTTCTTCGGTTTCAAATGTTTTGCCTAGCTTTTTCAGCAATTTAAGAACTTGTTTTTTCTCTTTTTCATTGAAACCGGTGGCAAAAGTTACCGGGTTAAATCCTTCGTTAATAAAGGAGGTGGCATTGGGAATCATCCTGGCCACTTTTTTGGTTGGCAGAACCGAGGCCATTTTTTCGAGCGTGATTTTTGGCGCCAGCGAAACGACTACTGTTGATTCGCCCACTGTTTCTTTAATTGCCTGCAACGTTTCCATCATCATCGGTGGATGAACTGCCAGAAAAATCAAGTCTTGCCCTGCGGCATCAGCAGCAGAATCGGCAGCATCTACCATTGGGAAGTCAGTTTGTAATGCTTTTAAAATTTCAGCGTTGGGTTCAAACACTTTTACATTTTCGGGCAACGCTTTTTTATTGGAAAGCCCCTGGAGGAAAATCCGGGTGATTCTTCCCCCGCCAATAAAACCAATTGATTTTGATTTCATGATTTCTAATTTTTCAGGTTAATAAATAATTTCAGCTTTTTCGTATACTTTTTGAATGGTTTCTTCGGTTACCGGCGTATTTCCCTTTACAAATCCCAAGTCGGTTACCCGTAAATATTTGTAATTAGTAAAGTTGTGTTGTTCCATCATTCGTTTTCCACAGTCGATGGGGCAACCGTCGATTACCAGCAATTCTTTTGTTTTAAAGTTTTCGATTGATTTTTCAATTCCTGCCCCCACCACGGCCAGACAGTTCATTTTACGAACCCCGTTATCACGAAGTTTTCGGGCAACTAAATCGGAAACTTGTCCAACATCGGATGCGCCTGAACAAGCCATCACAATGTAATCGCCAGAGCCGCATAAACAGTCAGCTTGCTTTTTATCCATGATATTTTTGTCTATTTTACTCCCTTTTGTTTTAAAACTTTTACCAATTCTTCCTCTGGAAAATACCCAACGTGCCGGGCAAATTCTTTCCCGTTTTCATCGAGAAAGACCTGGGTGGGAATTGATTCGATGCCGTATTTTTGACCAAACGGTTTTCCTTCTGGTGTCCAAACATCGTGAAAAACTACTTTCACCTGACCGGCATATTTTTCTTCCACCGATTTCATTACAGGTTGCATTTTCTGGCATGGAATGCAACGAACCGAACCCAGTTCGACAAAAGTTACTTTGTATTTTACTTCGTCACTTTTTTGAGCCGTTGCGGATGCTTGTTTTTTTTCCTGCGCAGTGTTTTGGGCACACCCTGAAGCAGCTATTCCGGTCATTAAAATAAGTGCCATCGAAATTCTTATTAATGTTCTCATAAATACATAATTTAAAATGATTATTGCGATTTTAACTAATTGATTCATTAAATTAACAACAGGAGCCGGTACCTTCAGCAGAAGTACCACAACCACATTCACCGCCGGCATATTTCAATCCGCTAAACGAAAGGTTGACTTTATAGGGAAACCCCAGACTTTTCCATCTACTAAAACCGCCATCTAAATTTGCAACGTTTGGATAACCCTGCAAATTCAGCAAGTTCGCTACTTTTGTACTTCGCACACCACCCGGACAGCCAAGAATAATATTCTGGCCTTTGGCAATGTAGGGCAAGCGGTCCATAATTACCGACATGGGATGGTACAGCACATTTTCGAGCGGGATGTTTTCGAGCGCCACTTCGTTTTGTTCGCGCACATCAATTAAAACGGCTTCGTTTTTCTCAATCAATTTTAAAGCGTCCCCGGGCGCAATGTGTTTAACCCCGTCGATGTGAAACTCCTGCAAAGTTGGTTTGTCTGTTGTCTTCATTAATAGTGTTGTTTTATCATTTGTCCTTCAAGTTTACAAGCCCGGTTGAGTGTATTGGTAATCGTTCCGAACTTGATAATATTCTTGTGCCAGTTGTTGATTTTGTGGTCATCGGCATCGGTATCAATTTCCAGTTTGTAACTGATTTCCTTCATGTAAGGCGGGTTATCGTTACGAATACCATTCACGGTTATTTTTGCCGACCGGTAAGGTATTTTCAGAATTTCCGAATAACGCTGTACGTTTTTCAACATGCACGCGGCTAACGAAGTGAGCAATAGTTCTGCCGGGTTGGGCAACACATCATCGTGCCCCGAAGTAGCATCGAACGAAACTTCGGATTTGTTGGCAACTGCGTTGGCCTTCCCCGGAGGTGTTACATGGGCTGTTATTTGGTATTCAAGCATCGTTTAATTACAGATTTTCAGCAATAAGCGTTTTTAATTCTGTTTCGGCTGTTTCGGTTTTTCCCTTCACCGCAAGGTTTTTTATGGTTTCGGTTAAATCAGTCGCCAACTCTTTATTTCTTTTGGTGTTTACCATTACCACAGTTTGCGCCTTGGCATTGTATTTTTCAATTAGCGTCGCATTTTCCTTGTCATTCAGCCACACCCGTTTAAACTCGATATTTTCTCCCGGGAAATCTTTTTCAATTAATGTTTTAATCTGGCCTTCCAAAGCATCGCAAACCCTGGTTTTGCAGGCACACTGTTTGGCTTTAAAGTAGAGTACTTCAACCGATTTGTTTTTCGATTGCGAAAAAGCTGCGGTTGAAATGGCAATCAATGCCACCATCATAAAAAAACTAATTTGTTTCATCTTGTTTGTTTTTTAAGTTATAAATTCAGTTAAAGTTTAGTGGAACGAAAACTTCCATCATTATAATCAATCTTCAGGGTTGAAAGGATTTTATCGGCATCGGGCGTAATGAAAAAATCGACTTCGCCTAATTTCACCACCACATCACCTTCTTTTGGCGATGGCGCCACATCCATTTGCAGGCGGGGGCTGCAACAGCCCTGCACCGTAAAAAAACGGATTCCGGATTGAAAGGTCCCGCTTGATTCAACCATCTTTTTAAATTGTGCCAAAGCACTTTCTGTAAGTTTCATTATAATTTTTTTCTGTTTTTAATTTTTCTGAAATGGGTCATTTTCACTTATCTTTTCTGCCTCTCTTCTTCTAAGTAATGTAAGAGCATTTTTACTTCGTGAGTTTGGAATGGCTTTTTCGTTCAAATGCATCAAATAGTTGTAAATCCCTTCCAGGTTTTTAAACGGAAAACCAAGCACGGTTTCGTTATGCCCAATGTCGGTGGCATCGCGGCATCCGTAGCAGCCCATGCTCATATTAAATTTTTGCTGAACGTAGGGGATTGTTGTTGCATCCACACAGGTTGCCTGCAAAATGGCCGTACTGCTTTCCACGCGCTTTCCACCCTGCGCGTTGAGTTGGGCCAGCGCAATCCACATCAGTTTTTCGGTTTCATCTTCGGCAACCACAACATCTGGTTCTATATCCGCTTTCTCCATTGGGAACAGATAAAGCGCTTTTAAATTCCCCTGCGGAAGAGTGGTCATATTTTCGAACATGGTTTTACCGGTTTCTTCGTTGTTGGTAATGCCAAAGCCCATTAATCCTTTGCCCGATTTTAAGGCTTCGGGGAGCGGTTTAAACCCAAAGGCTGCTGCGGCCGCCGGACAAGCAATTCCTTCGGCATCGAGTGTTACTTTTTCTCCGTGACGGGCTTTCATCAATGCCTGGCAATAACGATGACCAGTGAGTGCTTTTGCTTTGGCTGGTATTTCGTCGGCTTCCCACAAAAATTTCACGCCAACCAACGATGACTCAAGTTGAAGGAGGCTTTTTATTTCGTTTGCTTGTGTTCTAATATTGTTCATTTTATTTAGGTTATAATGGGTTGAACTTGTTTTTTTGGTTTATATCCGTACAAAATGGCATACACCACAGGTATAAAAATAAATACCAGCAATAGTCCGAACAGCAACCCGCCAATTACCACAATAGACATGGGTTGCAGCATTTCCGTTCCATCACCCATTACCAATGCCAGCGGCAGCAGACCGAAGAGGCTGTTGATGTCGGTAATCAAAATGGGGCGAAGCCTTACAATTGCTGCTTCTTTAATGGCTTCGGTCACGCTTTTGCCCTGCGCCCTGAGTTCATCAATAAAAGTTAGCAGCAGTACCCCGTTGTTGATTTCCATTCCGGTGAGCATAATTATCCCGATGAGGGCAGTTACGCTAACCGGCGTGCCAGTAATGTACATTGCGTATGAAATTCCGGCCAGCGACAACGGAATGCGGATGATGATAATCAATGGTTTCAGGAAGCTTTCGAAATAGAGCACCATCACGGCATATCCGAGGAAAAGCGCGAAAAGCAGGATAATTATCATTTGCTGCATGTTTTCGGCCAGCATTTGCGATTGCCCGCCATAACTCAACCGATAACCTGCAGGGAGTTCAGAACCTGCCAACTGCTTTTTAATGGCTGAGGTGGCATCGCCTACGCTGGTGCCGGTTACGTTGGCGGTTACTTTAATAACGCGGTCCTGGTTTTTGCGGTCGATTTGTACCGGGCCGGTGGTTTTAACCACATCGGCAACCGTTTTTAGCGGAATTTTTGCTCCTGTTGCTGAATAGACAAAAATATTTTCCAAATCGTTTTTCGATTTTATTTCACGTTCATCCATCACCACGCGGATGGGGTAATAATAGGCTCCATCTTTATAACGGGTGGCCACGTTGCCGCCCACCATGGTTTTAACGGTAGCGCCAATATCGTCGATACTCAGCCCTAAATCGAATGCTTTTTGCCTGTCAACCTTTACCTGAAATTCAGGCTTGGTAAGCCGTAACGAAATATCCAACCCCGAAAGGAATTCATAGTCTTTAAGCTCGTTTCTCATTGCAGAAGCCTGGTTAAATATACTTTGCATGGATTCACTGCGAGGGGCTGCAATTTCAAGTTCAATATCGAATTGGCCGGTTTGCCTTATTCCTTTCATTTTGGTATGAAAAACCTTTACCACAGCACCCGGCACTTTAACTGCCTTCATAATTACAGGTTGTAGTTTTGCCACGTACTCATCGGTATTCATGGGACGTTGGGCAGCTGGTACGAGCTGGATGTTCAATTCACCATCAAAACCGCTTTCGGTAGTTACCAATCCCCATACTCTTCCACCGGCCAGCGTGGCATACCCGTGAATGTAATCCTGCTGCGATACAATCTTTTCAATCTGATTTAAAGCCCTGTCGGTTTCTTCCATTGCTGTTCCGGTGGGCATTAGCACTTTCACGGTAATAAGCCCATCGTTTGCTTTGGGCAGAAATTCGGAACCGGTTTTTTTCAGGTACTGATACCCGGGAATGAGCAACAGCAAAAAGGCCAATAAAACGAGCCAGCGGAGTTTTAACGACCAATGAAGAATGGGTTTATAGATAAATATTAGCCCGTTGATAAAGTAATCGGAAACCCGGGCGATAAAACTGTGCTTTTGTTTAGCCGGTTTCCCTTCGGGATAAAACAGCCCCATAAACATTGGAGTAACCGTTAGCGAAACCACCATCGACAATAAAATAATGATGGCAACGGTAATCACCAGTTCGCGGAATAACAGCGAGGTTAAACCCGGAATCAGCAAAAACGGGATAAACAACGCAAGGAATGTGAGCGTAGCGGTTACAATGGCGCCGCTGATTTGCAACGCGCCTTTGGTAACCGGGTTCTGCGTTTCTTTCTCAGTTTCCTGGATGCGGGTAATGTTTTCGAGCATCACCACGCTGTTGTCGAGTACAACAGTCATAGCAACCACCAGCCCGCCCAGTGTGAAAATATTGATGGAAAAGCCCAGTAATTCCATCAGAAAAAATGTACCCAGAATAGTAACAGGTAAACTAAACACCAGTGAAAGTACCCTCCGCCATCCGGAAAGAAAAAATGCAGTAACCAGCGTCACCAGCAATGCGGCCATTAGCATGGCATCGCGCACGCCATTGGTAGCCAGCCGCACGTATTCGGCCTGGTCGTAAATCATTTCGAGCCGGGTTGTGGGCGGCAATTCCTCCCGAAGTATTTCAAGCCGTTCGGCAATTAAATCCGAAACGGTTACGGCATTGGCTTCGGCCTGTTTAAAAATGGAAATGCGCACCCCTTCGTGGCCGTTGTACTTGGTGCGGATACGCTGTAATTCATGGTAATCTTCAACAGTTGCAATGTCTTTCAGCAAAACCTGGCCATCGCTCCCCGATTTGCGGACGATGAGGTTTTCTATTTCCTGTAGCGACTGAAATTCGTTGTAAGTGCGTACGATAAAATCGCGTGTATCGGTGAGCATCCGGCCTCCCACCATATCAATATTCTCGTCTTTCAACCGCTGGCTGATTTCTGCAAGCGAAATAGTAAAGCCCTGTAATTTCACCGGGTCGATGTGTATCCTGATTTCGCGCATCATGCCGCCTGAAAGGGCTGTGCCGGCCGAACCTTTTACCGATGCAAACTGCTCCTGAAATTCGTTTTCAACCCAGGTGCGGAGTTGTGTCAGACTCATATTTTCGGATGAAACCAATATTTCTACAACCGGTAACTGAGACGGGTCGGCCTTAAAAATTACGGGTTCGAGGATTCCCTGCGGGAGTTCTTTTTTTATCAGCCCCATTTTCGCCAAAACATCCTGATAGGCAATGTCGCGGTTAACACTAAAATCGAAATTGACCAGCAGGGTATAAACGCCTTCTTCACTGGTCGATTCAATATAATCGAGGTTGTCCACTGTAGCCATTTTACGTTCTACCACCGAAGCAATCTCGTTTTCAATTTGTTCGGGCGTTGCGCCGGGCCAATACACGTACACCTTCACCATGGGGTAAGTAATATCGGGGAGCATGTTGGTTGGCAGGCGGAAAAAACCGGCCACTCCAAGCGCCATAACCACTATCATCAGCATGATGGTACCGGCCGGACGTTTTATGGATTGTATTGTTAACTTCATTTTACAGCTTTTTCGGAGTTCCCGTAATCTTTACCTTCTGGTTATCCTTCAACACTTCCTGGCCCATAACCACTATACTTTCTTTTTCAACCAGTCCTGTGGTAATTTCAGTTCTTTTTTCGTCTGAAATACCTATGCTTACCATACGTTTATGTACTACACTGTCGGAGTCGGCAACAAACACAAAATTCGAATTATCGGGGCTGGTCAGCACCGCATCGGGATGAACGGCGATGGCATTTTCGCTGGACGAAACCGGAAGACGTAATGTCGCCATCATTCCCGGCAACAGTTTCTTACCGTTGGTTTGCACTTTTATGTCAAATTTCACCGAACGCGTAACCGGGTCGATTTGCGGATACACCAGCGAAATGGTTCCTGTGAGCGTATCGCCTGGATATGCGCCCAATAGTACGGGTAACTTTTTGCCCTGTTGCACCATCCCAAAATATCTCTCATTTACCTCGGCTTTTACAACCAGTGAGTTCATATCGCTGATGGTGATAATTTTTTCTTTGGCACCCACCTGGTTCCCGGCATCAAGCCACCGATAGGTAACCATCCCATCCATTGGACAAACCACGGGTACTGTCTGGTACATGTTTTTTGCATATTCGAGGTTGCTTTTAGCTTTCTCCAATTCCTGTTGCAACTCAATCCTTTTTTCGGCTCCGGCATTTTTGATTTGCTGTTCCAGTTTTTGAATTTCCAATTGGTTGCTGGCAATTAGCGACAAGCGGTCGTTAGGGTTGATAACTGCAACAATCCTGTCTTTTGTTACCGGCTCGTTTTCGCGCGCAGCCAACGATTCAATTACCCCGTCAACCGGCGATTTTACATCGCTTACAATGTTGGCCTGCACCGTTCCGGTAAATTCGATGTACGAAACCATTTTGGTTTTAACTGCTGGCTGAACTTTTACGAAGGGAATTTTAGGAGCAGGTTTTTGCGCCCCGGCCTGTTCTTTTTTTTGGCACGATGACAATGCAATAATCAGGAAAAGGCTTACTATTAGTGTATTTTTGATTCGTTTCATCTCTTGGTTTTTTAAAAAGGATAATCCTCGTTTCCGGTTAAATAATGAAGTTTTGCCAGCGCCTGCAGGTAGGCGGCTTTTGATTTTTGCCAGTCGATGGAGGTTTCTGTTAAAATCGATTCGGCATCAAGCACATCCACAATGGTTCCCTGCCCCGCCTGGTATTTCACCCAGGCATTTTTCAGGGTTTCATCGGCCAGCCGGATAATTTTTTCATTATTGAGAACTTCCGTTTTCCTGTCTTCAATTTCGTTCAGTGTGGTTTCAATTTCCTGTTTTATTTCGAGGAAAGCCTGATTCTTTTCATCGGCAAATTGTTCCACTTTTATATCGCTTTGCAGCATTTTTACTTTAAAACTGCTTCCTCCCCAATACGGGATAGTGTAACGGATTCCCGCTCCAATGTTGTAATTGAAGTTGTTGCTAAAGGGAATGAATCCATCTTCCCAGCTACCCAGTGCATAGGAAAAAATTTGAGGATGGCTTTGCAGCCGGTATGCTTCCTTTTGTTTTGTTTCAAGATTTACTTTGAGGTCGTAGGCCGCCAGGGCAGGGTGGTTGGTGTAAGCGACGGTATAAAGTTGGGGTGCATTGAAAATTTGTTCTATCCGGGTTGCAAACAATGAATCGGATTTATTTACAAGCGTAAATTCTGCGCCCTCACCCAGGTTACAAAGCCGTTTCAGCCTGATTTGCTGCGCCAGCAAAACATTTTGCGCTTTTTGCAGGGCCTTTTCTTCAACCGAAATCTGTACGTTAATTTTCAGTACATCAACCCCCGATACTTTTCCAATTTTATAGAGGTTTTCGGCATATTGGAGGTGCGAGTGGAGTTGGTTCAACGAGTTTTGATGAACTTCGATTTCCGATTTGG
>Ga0172382_10005112_pt1 | contig 19746 bp, 16 predicted proteins | sample Leawel138RmetaG_FD_122245 | JGI IMG/M metagenome (GOLD analysis project Ga0172382, IMG submission 122245) | Leachate microbial communities from a municipal landfill in Southern Ontario, Canada - Leachate well 138R metaG | ecosystem: Engineered > Solid waste > Landfill > Unclassified | place... | reverse complement strand
CCGAGCACACCGATTCGAGCGCCGGGCGCCACCGCCAGTGCGGCCGCCACACCAGGCTCCACCACGCCCCAGGTGGGTACGGGCAGGCGCTCGGCCAACTCGGGCAGGGCCGCAGCTGAGGCGGTGTTGCAGGCCACCACCACGGCCTTCACCTCACGCTCCAGCAACGTGTGGGCTATCTCGTCCGCGAAGCCGCGCACCATGTCAGCCGGCTTAGGGCCGTACGGTAGGCGCGCCGTATCGCCCAAGTAGATGAACGACTCGGTCGGCAGCGCGCGCTTCAGTTCTTTAAGGACCGTGATGCCCCCGACACCGGAATCGAAGACGCCGATAGGGGCACCCGCCGGCCGCGCAGCGGGGGCGGTGGGGGAGTGCCGCTCTGAGAGGGGGCCCTTGTTCACCGGGCCAGCTTACCAAGGGGCCCCCGACGTCCGCGCTCGCCGGGCTGCCCCTTGCCGTGCGGGAAAAGCCACATGTAGTGCGGGCCAGCCCGCGCGGGCGTAAGCGCCCCATAAGCGCCCTCACAACGTTGAGAACGCGCCAAACCGGTCAACCGGCGGCGCGTTCTCAACGTGTCTGGCGGAGAGGGAGAGATTCGAACTCTCGGTGCAGGTAAGCCCACACACACGCTTTCCAGGCGTGCTCCTTCAACCACTCGGACACCTCTCCAGAAGCGTGCGGACCCGGCGGCTGGGGCGCCTGACGGGTTTCGAGCAGCATCAGCGAGTTTAGCAGCCTCGGTTGGCGCCGGTCAACGAAGGGGCCTTCGGTGCAACGGGCAACATTGCTCCCGCAACCGGGCCGGATAGACTCGCGCAAAGCTTAGGAGGAGCCAATGCTCAAAGACAGGATCGTTCTGCTCAGTTCCACGGACGCCGTTGAGGCGTTCCTGGAGCGTTTCCCCACCAGCGTCATCTTCAAGGCCGGCACCTGCCACAAGACCATGCAGGGCTTCGGTTTCGTGCAGGAAGAGCTCGAGCCGCGCGAGGATCTCATGTGCGGCGTCATCCGCGTGGTCGAGGCGCGCCCCGCTAGCAACCTGGTGGCCGACAAGACGGGCATCAGGCACGAGTCTCCGCAGGTCATCCTCTTCAAGGACGGCGCTCCGGTGTTCGACGTGGATAACTGGGACATCACCCCCGAAGCGCTGACCGCCGGCTTCAAGCAACTCCCCGTCGGCGAGGCGCTGACGGAGGGCGCCCCGGCCAGCGGTTCGGACTTACGCGAGTACATCGACTTACTCGAGCAGTACCTGCAAGGTCATATCGACCAGGACCAGTTCGAGTTCACCTACACGCATAAGTTCCGCGCCGACGCCACGTTGCGACCCAACGCGGAGGTGGAGGCCCTCAACTCCATCTTCGGCGACGTGGATCAGCACATGAACATGCACCTCATGATGGCCGGCAAGGCTGACAACTCCCAGCTGCGGGCGCGCGCTCAGGCGGCGTATGATCGTCTCCTGGAGCTGCGGGCTGGCACGGCGGTAGCCTGAGCGAAGGCTTAGGCCACTTACGCGTTACTAGACTTCACGCTGCGCGAGCGGCGCTCAGATCTGAGGTTCGTCCTTGAACTCGGGTTGGCGCTTCTCGCGCAGTGACGCTATGCCCTCTCGCACGTCCGGCCCGGTGAAGCCCAGGAACTCGAGAGCCAGCGAGGTGTCGAAGGTGGGGCCGGCGAGGCGCAGCCAGTTGTTGAGCGAGTACTTGGTGAAGCGGATGGCGCTGGCGCTGCCCGCGCGCAGCTTGCGCGCCACCTCCATGGCCTTAGCCTCAAGCTCGTCGTCCTCTACGACCAGGCTTACCAGGCCCAGCCGTTCTGCCTCCACGCCGTCCAGCGGTTCGCAGGTCAGCAGGTAGTACTTCGCTTTGGCCATGCCGATGAGCAGTGGCCACACCACGGCGGCGTGATCGCCGGCAGCTACGCCCAGGCGCGTGTGGCCGTCGATGATGCGGGCGCTCTTGGCAGCTATGGACACGTCGGCCAGGAGCCCCGCCACCAGCCCAGCGCCCACGGCGGGTCCGTGCATGGCGGAGACGATGGGTTTGCTGCAGTTGATGATGTTGTAAACGAGGTCGCGTGCTTCCTTCCACACGCGCACCCGGGTGCTCCAGTCGTCCGCGATGTGCTCTACCATGTCCAGGTCACCGCCCGCCGAGAAGCCGCGGCCGGCGCCTTTGATGATGGCCACGTCGATGTCCGGGGCGGCGTCCACGTCGCGCCAGATTTCGACCAGCTCACGGTGCATGACCTCGTCGGCGGCGTTCAGGCGCCCGGCGCGTTCCATGGTGATGGTGAGGATGCGCTCCTCGAGCTGCGCCAGCTTCAGGCGCTCGTAACGGTTGAACCAGCCGGGCGTGCCCGCCGCCGGAGCCTCACTCACGGCGCTTCTCGCTCTCGAGGAAACGCTCGAACGCGTCAGTGTTGGGTTGGCGTGACTTCACCACAGCGCGGCCGTTCTGCTCCTGGGGCGCCCCGCCGGCCTGCTCCTGCCACTCGTTCTTAGCGGTCTGCTCCGGACGGTCCTTCTTAGCGGTGCGGCCGGACCGTTCCTTACCGAGGTCGGGTCGGTACTCCCAGAGCGAACCCTGCACGGCGTTGGCTGATTCCGAAGCTGGCTTACGCTCCCACGGCTTGGGCTCACGGGGCGGCTCCGTGACGGACCGCTTGCTGGCCCTCCTACCCGCCGTGGCGCCGCGCCCGGCGCCGCCAGCTGGGAGCTGCTCCTGCCGGAGCTGGGCGCGCTTAGCGGCGTCGCCCACGGTAAGCGCCGCCCAGACGGTGAACGCCAGGGCGACGAAGAAGAAGAACGCCAGGAGGACCAGTAGGCCGAGAGGTGTTACAGCTGTTATCACTGCCCCCCAGGATAGTCTCCCGCGGCGCCGGCGGCAACGCGCGTTAGCAACTCAGCGAGGAGCTGCGGGTCGATGTTCCCACCGGAGGCCACCAGCACGGTAGGGCCAGGCTTGAGCCGGATGCCGTCCACCGCACCCTCGGCGCTGAGGCGCTGGAACGCGCTTAGGCTCAGCGTGCCGGTAGGCTCCACCACCAACTTGGCCCGCGTGGCGTACCAGGCGACGTTCCGGACCAGGCTCTCCTCGTCCACCCGTACCACCCCGGCCAGCAGACGCTGCATGAGCCGGAAGTTGACCTCACCGATCATCTGGGTGCGCACGCCGTCCGCCAGGGTGCGCACCACCTGCTCGGCGGACCACTGTTGCCGCTCACCCTTCTGGAGGGAGTCGTGCGCGTCCGCCGCCAGTTCCGGCTCCACGCCTATGACCTGCGCACCCTCGCTGAGGGAGCGCACCGCCAGAGCGACGCCGGATATCAGGCCACCACCGCCTATTGGCGCTATGACGTTCGCTACGTCCGGCAGGTCCTCCACGATCTCGGCGCCCACCGTGCCCTGGCCCGCCACGATCCAGGGGTGGTCGTAGGGCGGCACGACGGTCGCGCCGGAGGCGTCTGCTATGCGCTGCGCGGTACCTTCCCGCGCCTCCTGGGTGTTCTCGCAGCGCACCACCTCAGCTCCCAGGGCGCGCGTGTTCTCCACCTTCAGCTTGGGGGCGCCCTCGGGGATGACGATGGTCGCCTTCACGCCGAAGTGCCGGGCGGCGGCCGCGACCCCCTGCGCGTGGTTACCGCTCGAGTGAGCCACCACGCCACGCTCCCTGTCGGCCGGTTCCATGCTGGCCAGGAAGTTGAGGGCGCCGCGGATCTTGAAGGAACCTACGGCCTGCAGGCTCTCGGGTTTAACGAAGACCTGATCGCCGGTTGGGGTCTGCATGGCGAGGGGCCAGAGGGGCGTGCGGCGCACCACGCCCATGAGCCGCTGGCGGGCGGCCAGCACGTCGTCCAGCGTTGGCTCTCTGAGTTCGGCTCCGCTTGGTGACTGTGTCATGCCACTGTGTAGCACGCAGCGAACCGCCGGCGCGTGCGGCGTGGACCGACGCGGAGCTTATGGGCCGGTCCGCTCGCCTTGGGCCATGAAGGCCGCCAGTTCTGCGGCGGTTGGCATGGCGGGAATGGCGCCCACGCGGGTCACTGTCAGGGCGGCGAAGGCGGTAGCGCGGTGCAGGGCGCGCTCCAGCACCGCAGCGTCGGCTACTGACGCGGCTAGGCTCGTCTGCCCGGGCGACTCGGCCAGCGCGGCTAGTAGCGCCGCCACGAAGGCGTCGCCGGCGCCGGTGGTGTCCTCCGGTTCCACGCGCCAGCCGTGAACGTAACCGGAGCGAGCCTGGGTGTGGTACTCCACACCGGCGGCCCCGCGCGTGACGCACAGGAGCTGCAGTTCATCGTGCAGTAGCGCGCGCGCCGCGGCGGGGGAGGTGTCGCCCGTAAGGAACTCGAGCTCCTCCGCGCTGAGCTTCACGAGGGTGGCCTGGCTGAGGAGCTCGCGGATCGCTTCACGCGCCGCCTGCGCATCGGGCCACTGATCGAGCCTCAGGTTCGGGTCAACTGAGCGGGGCACGCCGTGGCCGCGTGCGAACGCGAGTGCGGTCAGCGTGGCCGCCCGGGCGGGTTCCGCTGTGAGGCTCAGCGAGCCCACGTGCAACACCGCGGCGTTCGCCACGTACTGCTCGTTCACGTCGGCCGGACGCAACTGCAGGTCGGCCGCGTTCTGCCGGTAGAAGAGGAAGCCGCGGTCGCCTTCTGCGGCGTGCGACACGAACGCCAGCGCGGTTTGGCCGGCGGCGGTCTCGGTGACTTGACTCGTGTCGACCCCTTCCGCCTGCAAGGTGCGCTTCAGGAAGCGGCCGAAAGGGTCGCTGCCGACCGCGCCGATGAAGCCAGCCGGGGTACCTAAGCGCGCTACCCCGACGGCCACATTGGCGGGTGCGCCGCCGGCCGCGCGCTGGAAGGTGCGCGTGTCCTGTAACGCGGCGCCGCGCGGCTCGTCCGCCACCAGGTCCACGAGTGCCTCGCCCAGCGTCACCACGCGCTTCTTGTCGGTTTTCAGCTCCTGCATTCCGCTCACTCCCGGGTGGCCGCCGCTCGGCTGCTGATACAGCTGAGCGCTACCCCAAAGCTTAGCGCTCAGTACGGGTTTCCCGTTGGTCTGTCCGGAGCCGGGAACGCGCTGCCTACCGTGATACAACTGATGGTCGATAGCGGCGGGAGCGTGGCCACGGCTGCGCCGCCCGCACTGCAGACGGGAAGGCGGCTCGCCCACGGGCCCTGTTCGCACGCTCACCTTCAGGGTGAACGAGCGCCTGGCGCCCCGGGTGAGCCCCCTCGCGCCCAGTACCAGCAGAACAAGGGGCTAGTGCCGATGGACGTATCCGCTCAAGAAGACCTCCTAAACTCCTCCAGTCTCGAGTACGTGGAGCACATGTACCTGCAGTACGTGCAGGCACCGGACTCCGTACCCGACGAGTGGCGCGCCTACTTCGCCAGCGCACCGAACGGCGACACGGCGCGCGGCGCGCTGGGGCCCAGCTTCGTGCCCCGCTCGCTGTTCGGCGCGGCTGGTGCCAGTTCCGCCGCGGGCGAACAGAGCGACGTCGGCGTGGACGCCGCGCTCATGCAACAGAAGCTTGACCGCCTGGTGCGTAACTACCGCGTGCGCGGTCACCGGCTCGCGCAGCTGAGCCCGCTCGGCCGCGAACCGTTCGAGGTGCCCGAACTCGATCCCGCCTATTACGGCATGACCGCCGCCGACCTGCAGCGGCCCGTGCTGGCCCCCGTCATACCGGGCGCCGCCACGGTGGGCGAGGTCATCGAGGGCCTCAAGCACACCTACAGCCGCAGCATCGGCGTGCAGTTCATGCACATCGACTCGCTCGAGGTGCGCGTGTGGCTGCAGCGCCGGATGGAATCCACCCGTAACCGCCTGCAGCTCAGCCGCGCGAAGCAGCTGCGCATCCTCACCAAACTGACGGACGCCACCATCTTCGAGGACTTCATCCAGAAGAAGTTCCTGGGCGCCAAGAGCTTCTCCCTGGAGGGCTCCGAAACGCTCATCCCGCTCCTCGACCAGACCATCGAGAAGGCTGGCTCGCAGGGCATCGAGGAAGTGGTGCTGGGCATGGCGCACCGCGGGCGCCTGAACGTGCTGGCCAACATCTTAGGTAAGAACCCGCGCACCATCTTCCGCGAGTTCGAGGACGCGGACCCCGAGATGTACATGGGTCGCGGCGACGTTAAGTACCACCTCGGCTACTCGAACGACTGGATCACCGAGGAGGGCAAGCGCGTCCACCTCTCGCTGGCTTTCAACCCTTCGCACCTCGAGTTCGTGAACCCGGTGGTGCTGGGCCGCGGCCGCGCCAAAGGCGACCGCATGGGCGACCTGAAGCGCGAGAAGGTGCTGCCGATCATGATCCACGGCGACGCGGCCTTCGCTGGTCAGGGCGTCTCGCAGGAGACCCTCAACCTGTCCGGGCTGGTCGGTTACCGGGTCGGTGGCGCGCTGCACGTGATAGTGAACAACCAGGTGGGCTTCACCACCGGCCCGCGCCAGGGGCGCAGCACCACTTACGCCACGGACGTGGCCAAGATGCTGCAGATCCCCGTGTTCCACGTGAACGGCGAGGACCCCGAGGCCGTAGCGCAGGTCATCGAGCTGGCCATGGACTTCCGTGAGGAGTTCAAGCGTGACGTCGTCATCGACATGTACGCCTACCGCCGTTTCGGGCATAACGAGACCGACGAGCCTGCCTTCACGCAGCCTGTGATGTACGAGAAGATCCGCAAGCGCCAGGGCGTACGCGAGGCGTACCTGGGCCACCTCATGGAGCTAGGTGAGGTGACCGCCGAGGACGCCGAGCGCGTGGCGGAGGAGCGCAGAGCGCACCTCGATCAGGAGCTCTCCGTAGCGCGCAGCGGCGACTTCAAGCTGCAGTACTCCACCCTCCAGGGCATCTGGGCCAACTACCTGGGCGGCCTCGACGCCAAGGTGCCTGAGGCCGACACCGCCGTAGACGCGGCGGAGGCCGGCCGGCTTCTTGAGGCCATCACCAAGACGCCCGAAGACTTCAACCTGAACAGCAAGATCGCCCGCCAGCTCGCCACGCGCGTGAAGATGGCGCACGGCGAAGCGCCGCTCGACTGGGCTGCCGGCGAGGCGCTGGCGTTCGCCAGCCTCGTCAGTCAGGGCGTCAACATCCGCATGACAGGCCAGGACGTGGAGCGCGGCACCTTCAGTCACCGGCACCTGGTCTTCCACGACAGCGTGGCTGGTTACGAGTTCTACCCCATGAGCAACGTTGAGGCCGAGCCGGGCCTCTTCGAGATCCATAACAGCCCCCTCTCCGAGGTGGCGGTGCTGGGCTTCGAGTACGGTTACAGCCTCGATATGCCTGAAGGCCTCGTCATCTGGGAGGCGCAGTACGGCGACTTCGTGAACGTGGCGCAAGTGATCATCGACCAGTTCCTGGCTAGCGCCGAGGAGAAGTGGTCGCGGCTCTCGGGCCTGGTCATGCAGTTGCCGCACGGCTTCGAGGGGGGCGGCCCCGAGCACTCCAGCGCCCGCCTGGAGCGTTTCCTGCAGCTCTGCGCTGAGGACAACATGCAGGTCGTGTACCCCACGACGCCCGCGCAGATCTTCCACCTGCTCAGGCGCCAGGTGCTGAGGCCGTACCGCAAGCCGCTCATCATCATGTCGCCTAAGAGCCTCATCCGGCACCCGAAGGCCGTCAGCAGCCTGGATGAGCTGGCGGCGGGCACCTTCAAGCGCGTCATAGCCGACACCAGCGTGGACCCGAAGAAGGTCAAGCGCATCCTCGTCACCAGCGGCAAGGTCTACTACGACCTGCTGGCGGAGCGCGAGGAGCGCGGCGCCACCGACGTGGCCATAGTGCGCCTCGAGCAGCTTTACCCCCTCAGCCCGGAGGCCATGGACGAAGCGCTGGCGCCTTACGCCAAGGACGTGCCCGTGGTCTGGGTCCAGGAGGAGCCCGCCAACAACGGCGCTTGGCACTTCCTGCTGGTGCGTTACGGCAACGAGTTCCACGGCCACCCGTTCAGCGGCGTGCACCGCCCCGAGTCGGCCAGCCCGGCGACCGGTTCCGGCGCCGCTCACAAGCTTGAGCAGGCGGAGCTGCTGCGGCAGGCGTTCGAGGGTTGAGTCCCCAGCCCAGACGCGCGGCCACTTGGCCCACAGTTGGGCGCTGCCGCGCGTCTGGGCCGGTAAGGTATAGAGGTTAGGCCGCGCCGAACGCGGCCGGCTAAGCGAAACGGATCGCGGCCAGAGCCGCGTGGTGAGTAAGAAGGAGCGAAGATGGCAACGGACGTCAAGGTGCCCGCTGCGGGCGAGTCCATCAGCGAGGTGTTCATCGGCACCTGGCTCAAGAAACCCGGTGAGGCCGTAGCGGTCGACGAACCGATCGTGGAAGTGGAGACCGACAAGGCCACGCTGGACATCCCGGCGCCCGTCGCCGGCGTGCTCCTAGAGCAGCTCAAGGGCGAAGGCGAAGCCGCCACCATAGGCGAGGTCATTGCCCGCATAGACGAGACGGCCACGGCCGCCGCACCCGCCGAACCCGCGGCCGCTAAGCCGGCTGACGCGGCGCCCGCTGCCGAGCAGCCCAGCGCCCCGGCGCCGGCCGCTCCCGCGTCGGCGGCGCCCACGCCCGCTCCGGCGCCCACCCCCGCCCCCGCGCAGGCTAAGGCGCCCGAAGTGGCTAAGCCGCAGGGCGTCAAGTCCACCAGCGTCATGCCCGCTGCGGCGCGACTGCTGGAGGAGAGCGGCCTGGACGCCGATGAGGTGCCCGCCACCGGGCCAGGCGGCCGGCTCCTCAAGGAGGACGTGCAGAACTACCTCGCTTACCGCGAGCGCGCCGCCGCCCAGGACTCCGCCGCCGCAACTGGCAGCCTGCGCTTCGAGGCGCGTCAGGAGGAGATAGTCCCCATGACGCTCCTCAGGCGCCGCATAGCAGAGCGCCTGGTCGAGGCGCAGCAGACCGCCGCGCTGCTCACCACCTTCAACGAGGCCGACATGAGCGCCGTCATGCAGCTGCGCTCCGAGTACCGCGACGTGTTCGAGAAGCGTTACGGGGTGCGCCTGGGCTTCATGTCGTTCTTCGTGAAGGCCGCCATCGACGCCCTGAAGATGATCCCGCAACTGAACGCCGAAATCCGCGGCACCGACATCGTGTACAAGAACTACTACGACATCGGCGTGGCGGTATCCACCCAGCGTGGCCTGGTCGTGCCGGTGCTGCGCGACGCCGATAGGCTTTCGTTCGCCGAGACCGAGAAGGCCATCGCCGACTTTGGCCAGCGCGCCTCCAACAACCGCCTGAAGCCCGATGAGCTGCAGGGCGGCACCTTCACCATCAGTAACGGCGGCGTGTTCGGCTCCCTTCTCTCTACCCCCATCGTCAACCCGCCGCAGTCCGGCGTGCTGGGCATGCACAGCATCCAGGAGCGGCCCGTGGCGGTGAACGGCGAGGTGGTCATCAGGCCCATGATGTACCTGGCCATGACGTACGACCACCGCATGGTGGACGGGCGTGAGGCGGTGACGTTCTTGAAGCGCATCAAGGAAGCCATCGAGAACCCCACCCGCATGCTCCTGGAAGTGTGAGGCGCACGCTATGAGCGAGGCTGAAGGCAAGGCCGGCAGCACGCCGGCGCAACACGACATCGTCATTATCGGCGCGGGTCCCGGCGGTTACGTTGCCGCCATCCGCGCCGCCCAGCTCGGCTTCGACGTGGCGCTGGTGGAGCGCGAGGCCGCCCTCGGCGGCACCTGCGTTCGCGTGGGATGCATACCCAGCAAGGCGCTACTAGAGTCGAGCCACGTTTACGAGCAGGCCAAAGGCCAGGCCGCGCAGCACGGCGTGCAGGTAGAGGGCGTGAAGCTCGACCTGGCCGCGATGCAGGCGCGGCGCCAGACCGTGGTGAAGCAGAACACCGACGGGGTGGCGTTCCTGGTCAAGAAGAACAAGATCACGCGTTACGAAGGTAGTGGCAAGCTCACCGCCGAGCGCGAGGTCAGCGTCACCGCTGCGGACGGCGCGGTCACGCAGCTGGTGGCCGAGCACGTGATCCTCGCTACCGGCTCTGTGGTCGCCACCCTACCCGGCATGGAACTGGACGGTAAGACGGTCGTGTCCAGCACGGAGGCGCTCGAGTTCGATAACGTTCCCGAGAACCTGGTGGTCATCGGCGCCGGCGTGATCGGGCTGGAGCTCGGCTCGGTGTGGTCGCGCCTGGGTAGCCAGGTCACGGTGCTGGAGTACCTGGACCGCATCCTGCCCGGCATGGACCTGGAGATGGCCAAGGAGGCGCAGAAGCTGCTCAAGCGCCAGGGTCTCGAGTTCAAGCTGGGCGCCCGCGTTACGGCTGTGAAAGTGAACGGCAAGGGCGACAAGGCTAAGGCCACGGTCGAGATCGAGGGTGCGGAGCCCATCCAGGCCGACAAGGTGCTGGTAGCCGTCGGGCGTAAGGCCAACAGCCAGGGCCTGGGCCTAGAGGACGTGGGCGTTCAAATAGATCAGCGCGGCCGCGTTATCACCAACGATAAGTTCGCTACCAACGTACCCGGCGTGTACGCCATCGGCGACCTGATCGCCGGGCCCATGCTGGCGCACAAGGCGTCGGAAGACGGCGTGGCGCTCGTAGAGATGCTCGCCGGCCGCGCCGCCAGCGTGGATTACGACAACGTGCCGGCGGTGGTGTACACCGAGCCCGAAGTGGCCGGAGTAGGCAAGACCGAGGAGCAGCTCAAGGAGGAGGGCGTGCCGTACCGCAAGGGCAGCTTCCCCTTCATGGCTAACGGCCGCGCCCGCGCGCTTGGCAGCACGGACGGCAAGGTCAAGGTGCTGGCGCACAAGGACACCGACCGCCTTCTCGGCGTGCACATCGTGGGCCCCAGGGCTGGCGACCTCATCTCCGAGGCCGTTACCGCCATCGCGTTCGGCGCTTCCAGCGAGGACTTCGCTGGTGTCATCCGCGCGCATCCGGGCCTTTCAGAAGTAGTTAAGGAGGCCGCGTTGGCCGTGGACGGACGCGCTCTGCATATCTGAGCGCGCCGGTTTCCGGTGCTACGCTAGACCAATGGTAGAGGCGCAAGCGCACAGCAACGCGTCGGCCCACCACGTTATGAACGCAGCTAACCTCTTCGAGCTGCCGTTCCGTGACCCGGCGCTGGAACCGATTAGGGACAAGGTCTTGGAGGGCAAGCGGCTTACCCTCCAAGACGGCATGGTGCTGTTCAACACCCCGGACCTGCCCGGCCTCATGCGGCTGGCCGACGTGGTGCGGCGCCAGAAGGTGGGCGAGAAGGCGTACTTCGTGCACTCGCTCAGGCTCTCGCAGACCAACATCTGCTACGTGGGCTGCACCTTCTGCGGCTTCCAGCGCCGCTTCGGCGAGGAGGGCGTGTGGGACTACGACCTCCCGCAGGTGTGGGAGTACGTGGATCAGTTCTGGCACCCGGAACTGACCGAGATCCACATCAGCTCCGGGCATCACCCCAAGCGCAAGTGGGACTACTACCTCGATCTGGTGCGCGGGCTCACCGAGAGGTACCCAGGCGCCCAGGTCAAGGCGTGGACGGCGGCCGAGATCGATCACTTCACCAAGATCACGCGCCCGCGCCTCACCTACCGCGAGGTGCTCGAGCAGCTCAAGGAAGCTGGCCTGGTGGCGCTGCCGGGCGGCGGCGCCGAGATCTTCGCTGAGCGCGTGCGCAAGATAATCGCGCGAGCCAAGGTACCGGCCGAGGGCTGGCTCGAGGTGCACCGCACCGCGCACGAGCTGGGCCTGCCCACCAACGCCACCATGCTGTACGGCCACGTCGAAACGCTCGAGGAGCGCCTGGATCACATGTTGCGCCTCAGGCAGCAGCAGGACGAAACGGGCGGCTTCCTCTCGTTCATCCCGCTAGCTTTCCAGCCGGATAACAACCCGCTGGCCAAGCAGCTGGGCACGCCGCGGCACACCACCGGGGTGGACGACCTGCGTAACCTGGCCGTCTCGCGCCTGGTGCTCGACAACTTCCCGCACATCAAGGGCTACTGGATCATGATCACGCCCGAACTGACCCAGGTCGCGCTCTCCGCCGGCATCTCCGACATCGACGGCACCATCAAGGACGAGAAGATCGCGCACGCCAGCGGCGCGGTGACCGAGGCGGGCATGACGGAGGAGGAGCTCGTGCGCCTCGTTAAGGACGCCGGCCGTGTGCCGGTGCGGCGCGACGCGCTCTACAACGAGCTGAAGGTCTACGCCTGATGGGCACCTCAGAGTGATGGAGGGCGCGGCTGCCGGGCAGCCGGCCACTGCGTCCCGGGTCGAACGCGTCGGCATAGTCTCGTACACCAACGTTGCGCCCCTCAACTGGAGCCTCACGCCGTGGCCCTCTAACGGTGGCGACGCGCAGTTCGTGTACGGGGTGCCGTCGCAACTGAACGCGGCCCTCTTCGCGGGCGAGATCGACTTGACCCTCATCTCGTCCATCGAGCTCGTGCGTAACCGCGAGCGTTACAGGGCCCTGCCCGACTTCTCCATCGCCACGCTCGGCCCCGTTTACAGCGTCATGCTGTTCCACAGGCCCGACTGGCGGGCGCTGCACGGGACCCGCATAGCGGTGACCGATCATTCGGCCACCAGTGTGGAGCTGCTGCGGGTGCTGTTAGAAGCCGACGGCGTGAAGGCCGAGCTGGTGCCCACACCTGGCGGACTGGACGAACTGCTGGCCACCGCCGACGCGGCGCTGCTCATAGGCGACGCGGCGTTCAAGGAGGCCCTGCGGCACGTGGCGCCCAGCCCGGGGGGACCCCGCGGGCGCGGCATCAGCGGCGTGAGTAAGCTGGACGCGGGCCTGCAGGTCACGGACCTCGGTGAAGCCTGGTACCGGCTCACGCGCCTGCCGTTCACCTTCGCCGTGTGGGCGTCGGAGGCCGACAAGCGGCCCTCGGACGAACTCATCCGCAGCTTCCGCGCAGCGCGCTACGCCGGCCTCGGTTGCCTGGCCGACGTGAGCCGCAAGGAGGCCGAGAAGCTGGCGCTACCGCACGAGCAGGTGCAGCGCTACCTGGAGAACTTCCGCTACTACCTGGCGCCGCCTGACCTAGACGGCCTACTGGAGTTCGCACGGCGCAGCGACCCGACCTTCGAGAAGGGTCAACTACGCTTCTGGGACGTCTAACGCCACGGGGCGCACCTGCCGCCTCTTCCAGCGCCACGACCTGAGCCCGCCGCCGTGAGGCGAGCGGGCTCAGATCGCAGGTGGGCTTTAGAGTACGTAGCGGCTCTCAGAGTACGTAGCGGCTCAGGTCCTCGTCCTCGACGATGCCCTCGAGCTTGTCCCTCACCATCTTCTCGTCTATGACCACGCGGCCCAGTTCGGTGCCGAAGGCTATGTCCTCTAGCACGGTCTCTAGCACCGTGTGCAGCCGGCGGGCGCCGATGTCCTCCACCTCTGAGTTCACGCGCTCGGCGTACTCGGCCAAGGCCACGATGCCGCTCTCGTCGAACTCGAGGCGCGTACCGTCCACCGCCAGCAAGTCTATGTACTGCTTGGTGAGCGCGAACTTGGGCTGCGTGAGGATGCGCTGGAAGTCGGAAGCGCTGAGCTCCTCCAGCTCCACGCGGATTGGGAAGCGCCCCTGCAGCTCCGGGATGAGGTCCGAGGGTTTAGCGACCGAGAACGCGCCCGCCGCGATAAACAGCACGTGATCGGTGCGCACGGGCCCGAAGCGCGTGTTCACCTGCGTGCCCTCCACGATGGGGAGCAGGTCGCGCTGCACGCCCTCGCCCGACACGTCGGAGCCGCCCATGCGGTCGTTGCCGGCCACCTTGTCGATCTCGTCAATGAACACGATGCCCAAGGTCTCGGCGCGGTCCACGGCTTCGTGCGTGACCTCGTCGTGGTCTATGAGGGCGTCCGCTTCTTCGTTCTCGAGCAGGCGCCGTGCGTCGCGCACGCTGACCTTGCGGCGCGACTTCTTCTCCGGCATGAAACGCTTGAACATCTCCTGCAGGTTGAGGCCCGCCTCCTCCATGCCGGGCATGGGGATGTTGCTGGGCGCTTCGTCCTTGACCTCGATCTCGACCACGCGGTCCTCGAGGTCGCCGTTCTTGAGGAGCGTACGCATGCGCTCGCGGCTTTCGGCGGCGCCGCCCGGCAGTAGCACGTCGAGCAGGCGCTCCTCCGCTAGCTTGCGGGCGCGGCCCATGACCTCCTCGCGCTTCTCGGCTTCCACCATGGCGGCGGCGGCGTGCACCAGGTCGCGCACGATGGAATCTACGTCGCGGCCCACGTAACCGACCTCGGTGAACTTGGTGGCCTCCACCTTCAGGAACGGTGCGCCCGCCAGCTTGGCCAGCCGGCGTGCGATCTCGGTCTTACCCACGCCCGTGGGCCCGATCATGAGGATGTTCTTGGGGGTCACCTCGCGCTGGATCTCGGTCGGCAGGCGGCGCCGGCGGTAATGGTTGCGCAGCGCTACCGCCACCATGCGCTTGGCCTTGCTATGACCGATGATGTGGCGGTCGAGCTCCTCCACGATCTCTATTGGCGTCATCTCCGCGTTGCGTACGGCGAGTTCGGTGCTCATCTGCCGCCCTCCTCGGTTCCAGCGTCGTTCACGGATCGGTCGCCTGACTCCGCGGCGCTCGGCCCGCCGGCGGCCGCGTCCTGGTCGTCATTCACGCCACCGTCGTCGGCACCGCCCACGGTCAGCACGGTGGGGTTGCCGCTCGTGTAGATGTCTATCTCGGCAGCTATCAGCAGCGAGCGGCGCGCGATCTCTTCAGCGCTCAGGTCGGTGTGGCGCAAGAGCGCCAGGGCGGCGGCCTGCGCGTAAGCGCCGCCTGAGCCCACGGCGGCCACGGGGTCGTCGGGGGCTATGACGTCGCCCATTCCCGACAGGGTGAGGATCTGGTCGCTGTCGGCTATCAGGAGGAGCGCCTCGAGGTTGCGGAGGGCGCGGTCGGTGCGCCACTCTTTAACCGTTTCCACGGCGGCCCTAACCAGGTTGCCGCGGTACTGCTCGAGGTAACCCTCGTACTTCTCGATGAGCGTGAAGGCGTCGCTGACAGTGCCGGCGAAACCCGCCAGGACCGCGCCGTCCGACAGGGCGCGCACCTTGACGGCGCCGCGCTTGACTATCGTGTCGCCCATGGTCACCTGGCCGTCGCCGGCGATGGCCGTAACGCCGTCTCGGTTGACGGCGACGATGGTAGTTCCGTGCATGCGGTTCACCAGCAGAGCGTAGCACCGAAGCCCGTGCTGGTCGGTAGAACGCGATGCCCTCCGCCGGCCCCGCTGCGCCGCTGCGCCCGGAGCGTTACGATGCCCTGATGCTTCTGGGTCACGCGTTCTCCACAGGTTGGGTAGAGGTCATAGCCGGGCCCATGTTCTCCGGCAAGAGCGAGGAGCTCATCCGCCGCGTCACGCGCGCCATCATCGCTAAGCAGCACGTGCAGGTCTTCAAGCACGCTATCGATGATCGCTACGCCAGCATGGCCGTGGCATCGCACGCTGGCCGCACGCTGGAGGCGGAACTAGTCACCAGCCCCGCCGAGGTGCTGGAACGGCTCGAGCCGGGCGCGCAGGTGGTGGCGGTGGACGAGGCGCAGTTCCTGGACATACAGATCGTGGACGTGGTGCAGCACCTTGCCGACGCGGGCAAGCGCGTCATCGTAGCTGGCCTGGACCTGGATTTCCGCGGCGAACCGTTCGGGCCTATGCCCGAGCTCATCGCCCGTGCTGAGGTGGTGGAGAAGCTGACCGCTATCTGCCGCTGCGGCCTGGCCGCTACCCGCACCCAGCGGCTCATCCAGGGCCGCCCGGCGCACTTCAACGACCCCACCGTGCTGGTGGGCGCCGCGGAGAGCTACGAGCCGCGCTGCCGCGCCTGCCACGTGGTGCTAAGGGGCCCGCGCGAGACGCCGCTGTTCGCGGCCGACGCCAGCGCTTACTAAGAAGCGGACCGGTTGAAGCGACCGCGGGCCGGTGGTGTTTGCGCCCGAGTGAGGTCACTTTGACACTTCCTTGACGCCCTTTCTTCTACTGTTCTGACACAGCCAAGCTGGAGAAGGAGCAGTGATGAAGAAGAAGTTCGCGATCGGTTGCCTGGTAGCGGTGTTAGCGGTTCTGGTGGTGGGGGGCGGAGCCGCCTACTTCTACGTGATCAGACCACTCACGAGTACCGTGCGCGCCGGCGCCGAACTGACGAAGCTGGTCGAACTCGAGAACCGGGTGAGCAACAAGCGACCCTTCACCGCGCCCGTTAATGGGGAGCTCGAAGGTGCTCAGGTGGAGCGCTTCGTGCAGGTCACGAACGCCGTCATGGGCGGCCTGGAGAACCGGGCACGGGAGCTAGAGGCGAAGTACGACTCGCTTAGGCAGGGCAACCCTGGTGTCAGGCAGGTGCTGAACGCCTACGCCGACATCATCAAACTGGTGGTGGAAGCCAAGGAGATGCAGGTAGCTGCCCTCAACTCGGCGGGCTTCTCTGTTGCCGAGTACGACTGGGTCAGGCGCTCGGTGTTGCAGGCCGCCGGTCACGGCGTCATGCAGGTGGACCTTGCAGCGCTGGCGCAGGGCGAGGTCCAGGAGGCGCAGGGTACTGGCGCGGCCGTGCCTGAGGCGAACGTGGAGCTGGTGGCGCCGCACCGGGACCGCATAGGCGAGTACGTGGGCCTGGCCATGTTCGGGCTCTGAGGGAAGGAAGACGACTGATGCCGAAGATCTACCTAGGAGAAGCCATCTCACTGGTCATGAAGACCCTGCCCATCGTGTGGGTGCGGTTAGGCAGCTACCTGCTGCTGGGGCTCGCGCTGGGCATTTACGCCGCCATCTTCGGTGGCATCGGCTACTTGCTCTCGCAACTGTGGGCGCCGCTCGGGGTGGTGCTGTTCGTGGCCGCGATCGGTGGCGCGTTCTGGATCGTGCAGCTGGCCGGCAAGTACTGGTTCCACCTCCTGCGCGCGGCGCACACCGCCGTGCTGACCGAGTTCATCACCACCGGCAAGGGCCCGACCACCGGGCAGCTCGAGTACGGCCGGCAGCAGGTCATGAGCCGCTTCACGGACACCTCCATCCTGTTCGGTGTCGGCCTGCTGGTGGACGGGGTGGTGAAGTTCGTGGTGCGCACCTTCACGCGCATCGCTTCCATCCTGCCCGTGCCGGGCATGGATTCGCTCGGCAAGTTCCTGCAGCGCGTGGCGGCCCTGAGCACCACCTACGTGGACGAGGCCATCCTCTCGCGCGCTTACCAGTACCGCGAGCAGAACGTGTGGGCGGTCGCCAAGGAGGGCGTGGTCCTGTACGCCCAGTCGTGGAAGCCCATCCTCGCTAACGCGGTGGTGCTCGCCCTGCTCAGTTACGCGGAGTTCGTGATCTTCCTCATCATCCTGGGCTTGCCCGCCGTTGCTATCGGGGCGGCCGTGCCGAGCCTGGGACCCGCGCTGGGCGTAGCCGCGCTCATCGGCGCCTGGATGCTGAAGCTGGCCCTGTCCGACGCCGTGTCGTTAGCCGCAACGCTCCTCGCGTACCACCGCGCCACCGAAGGCGTGGAACCGAACGCCGAGTGGGTCGCTAAGCTCGAGGGCGCCAGCGACAAGTTCCGCGAGCTCGGCCGCAAGGCCGCCGCCGGCTTCGGCGGCGGTAAGCGCGCAGCCGACGAGCAGTCGGCAACCGCTACTGGGGAAGGGCAGGAGCCGGGTCCCGCCCCGGCGCTGCCGCCCGCAGATCCGGCAGTCTGAGTCGGCGACTTCCGGCCAACTAACGGCTCAGGCGGGGGACCGTTGGGGGCGTCGCAGGGGGGGCCTCGCTGCCTGCTACTGGGAAGGTTGTACTATCTAGCGGGTAAACCGAGACAGTAACCTGAGACCCCGCGGTGGCGCCGCCAAGGTGATTCACCTGAAAGTAGGTACCGAATGAGAAGGTCCGTTCTTCCCGTTGCACTGCTCGCTCTAGCCGCCTTGCTGCTAGCTGCCTGCGCGCCGAGCGCTGACTCGCTCTCCGCTCCCGACCGGTGCGTCACGGAGCCCATCCCCACCGTGGCCGTGGTTGACTTCCAGAACACCACCTCGCAGGGTGGCGGGGTCAGCGTGGTCGGGGTGGAGGACGCCGCTAGCGCGCGCCTCATTACCCTCCTCAAGGAGTCCGGCTGCTACGTGGTGGTGGAGCGCAGTGAACTCCTGAAGATCATGCAGCAGCAGGGTCTCGAGTCGCTCGACCCCGTCTCGCTGGCCAAGGCGGCGGGTGCCGGCTACGTGGTCACCGGTACCGTCACGCGCGCCACCGTGGCGCGGCCGGGCGGCAGCCTGTTCGGCGTCACCGTGGGTGCCACCCGGGCGGAGGTCGAGGTCGATGTGCGCGCCACCGACATCATCACCGGCGAGGTCGTGGTGTCGCACAAGGGCAGCGGCGAGGCTTCCAGCCCCAACATCGCCGCTAACCGCGTGCCCGTAGCTGGCAGCGTCCGTTACGACGATCCCGCCGTGGGTCCCTTGTTCGCGGAAGCCGCCAACTCGGCTATCAACCAGGTCGTGAACGCGCTGCGTAACAGCTTCTAAACAGTCGGTCCGTCAACCAAGTTTGAGCGAGCCGCCACGCGTCAGTGGCGGCTCGCTCTAGTTTGGGTTCGTAAGAGGCGGCCTACCCGTGCGGGTGGGCGTCCTTCGGCCAGGCGCGGATCAGGGCCTGAGGCGCTGCTCGTCGCGAGGGAAAGCGCGGGCGAAACGTACGTTGTGCACACCCATCAGCAGCGCCGTGAGGCGCTCGGCGCCTATAGCGAAGCCGCCGTGCGGCGGCATGCCGTGGCGGAACACCTGCAGGTAGTCCTCGAAATCGGCCGGGTCCATGCCGCGCTTGGTGAGCTCCTGGCGTAACACCGCCTCCTCGTGCACGCGCTGACCGCCGGAGGTTATCTCTACCCCCCGGAAGAGCAGGTCGAAACCGCGGGTCAGCCCACCCTCCTCAGGGTAGGTGTAGAACGGCCTGGCTGCCTGCGGGTAGTTGGTCACGAACACGAAGTCCGAGCCGTGCTCCTCCTTCGCCCAGCGGCCCACCAGGCGCTCGGCCTCCGGGTCCAGGTCCTTACCGCCGGTGGCGTGCCCGTAACGCTGCGCTACCAAGTCACGCGCCGCCAGCAAGCTTATGCGCGGGAAAGCGTCTGGCAGCAGCGGCGCTTCAGCCTTCAGCTCCGCTAGTTCGCGTGCGCAGCGCTCCTGGACGGCGGCGAACATGCTGCGCAGCAGGCCTTCCTCTAAGTCCATGACGTCGGCGTCGTTCTCGATGAAGCCGAACTCCACGTCCAAAGAGAGGTACTCGGCCAGGTGCCGGTGGGTGTGGCTCTTCTCGGCGCGGTAGACGGGCGCGGTCTCGTACACGCGTTCGAACACCCCGACCATGATCTGCTTGTAGAGCTGCGGAGACTGCGCCAGGTAGGCGCGCTTGCCGTAGTAATCGACCTCGAAGAGGTTGGCGCCGCCCTCGGCGCCGGCGCTAACGAGCTTGGGCGTGAAGATCTCTGTGAAGTCGAGCGCGTCCAGGTAGTTCCGGAACGCGCGCACTAGTTCGGCCTGCACCTTCAGAACGGCGCGCGTGCTGGGGCTCCGCACGCTCACGTGACGGTACGCGAGCAGCGTGTCCGGGTTGGCGCCCCACTCCTCCTTGGAGAGCTCCACGGGAGGCGGGGTGGTGGCTTCCGCCAGTAGCTCGAGGCTCTGCACCTGCACCTCGTAACCGCCGGGCGCTTTCTTGTGCGCTACCACTGTGCCGGTCACGCGCACGGCGCTCTCGTGCAGGGGCACTACCAGGCCCTCGAGCACGCACTG
>Ga0172382_10005109_pt1 | contig 19751 bp, 12 predicted proteins | sample Leawel138RmetaG_FD_122245 | JGI IMG/M metagenome (GOLD analysis project Ga0172382, IMG submission 122245) | Leachate microbial communities from a municipal landfill in Southern Ontario, Canada - Leachate well 138R metaG | ecosystem: Engineered > Solid waste > Landfill > Unclassified | place... | reverse complement strand
TCAGGATGGGCGTCGACTTTGCGGCGCAATGCACCTGACCATGCGAGGGCGGGCTCTAATATAATGGTTCGCGTCATAACGAGGGAATAATCCGGAAGGGCGGTACAAGCCCGAAAAGATACTGCAAACCGGCGGTGCCGGCGAGCCTTCCGTACATCAACGTGCAGCAAACATTCCGCCGCCTACTGAAATGGCTGGGTCTCCTGGCGCTCGGGTGCTATGTCCTCGTGGCGATTGCCTTCATTGGCATGCGCTATTGGCTGCTGCCAAATATCGATCATTGGCGCGAGCCACTGCAGCGTGAACTCTCCGCCATGTTGTCGATGCAGTTGCAGCTCGGCCAGGTCACGGCTGAATGGGGCGGGAGGCACCCGCGCATCGTCCTGCGAGACGCCAGCCTGTACGACGCCGATGGGCAGCTGCTGCTGGCTATTCCATCTCTCGATGCCGTAGTGGCATGGCCCAGCCTTATCGTTGGGAAGCCACGTTTTCTGGGCTTGCGCGCCGACGGGGTTGCCTTGTCCGTGCAGCGTGATCGTGATGATCGGCTGAGCGTCCTGGGGCGTCATGTCACGAATGGCAATAACAAAGCCGAAGCTTCGGGCAACGAGCCTTCAGACGTCGATCTGCTGCAGTGGCTGGCCCGTCAGGATAATGTGCAGTTCTCCAATGCCAGCATACATTGGCTCGATGCATCTCGAGGGGCTGTGCCGCTGGAGCTTCGCAATGTGTTCCTGGTTTTCGGCAGGGATGGAAACCAACATGTATTTTCAATGCAGGCTCGGCCACCGCCCAGCCTCGGTGAATCATTTGCTCTGCAAGGCGAGCTGCGAGTGCGCCTGGAAGAGGGGGGGGCACTCAAGCTTGATGGTCTGAGCGGGAGCTTCCATGTGAATGTGGAAGGCATGCAGCCGGCCAACTGGAGCCCTTGGTTTGATGTCTATACGCTGCTGGAAGCAGGGGAAGTCAGTTGGCTGGGCTGGCAGGATGTGGTGAACGGCCAGTTGGGGCAGCATGTATCCAAAGTGACCATCGAGCATGGGGTCTGGCGACCGCAGCAGGGGCTGGGGGTTCAGGCAGCATCCGCCAGCCTGTACATTGCAGGGCCGTGGTCGGCCCTGCACGCGCTTTGGTCAGCGCCTGATGCACGAGGCCAACTCAGCCGGGCGGTTGAAACATCCAAGCCCAGTCAAGCTGTTCGCGTTGCCCTGCGCATGCGAGGCCTGGGCATTGAGGCGCCTGAGGACTTTGACGCGCCGTTGGTTTTCAATGACCTTGCATTGAGTGCCGAGCTGGCTCGGGATACGGTCGCCGGCCTGCAGGTGCAGGCGGATCGTTTGCAGCTGCGCAACCCTGATATGGACCTTGATCTGGCAGGCAGCTGGCAAGCAGGCAGCGGTGACGCCGGTAGAGTCGATGTGCAAGGCCGTTTTTTACGTGCCGAGCTGGCCGCGATAGTGAGGTATTTGCCCTATTGGGTCGACGAGGATGCGCGCCATTGGATGCAGCGAGGATTGCTGGCTGGGCGCCTGACGGACGCCGCCTTGCGGCTTAAGGGCGATCTGTCGCACTTCCCTTTTGGGGATCAGCCGGAAAGTGGGGATTTCTACGTAGGAGGCACGGTTCAGGGGGCAATAATCGATTATGCACCCGCTGATGCGGTGGGCCCGCCAGGATGGCCAAGGCTGGAAGAGCTGAACGGCCATGCGCAGCTGCACCGGGTGGATTTGAAGATAAGTGCGGATTCCATGCAGATGCGGCCGGGCGGGCAGCGCATAGGCCTGGAAAAAGTGCAGGCGCATATTCCCAACATTGAACAGAATTCGGTTCTGGAGATCCGTGGCACAGGCCAGGCGGATGCTACGGCATTCCTGTCCTTGATCCGTACATCCCCACTGTCGCAACTACTGGATGGCCTCTTCGAGGACGCGCGCGCACGGGGACATTGGAAGGTGCCGATTGCGCTCACCATTCCGCTTTACGACACCGATGCCACTCAGGTACAGGGGGAAGTCGTTTTCAAGAACGGCAGTTTGCAATTCAGTGATGGGATACCGCCGCTTTCCAGCCTGAACGGGAGTCTGCAATTCACTGATGAAGCCATGAGTGTCGCAGGTTTGAAAGCCCAGTTGCTCGGCGGGCCGGTCGTTGTGACTGGGGGTGTGGGTAAGGGGCAGCAAGGTCTGGATTTCAATGGCAGGATGAGCGCGGAAGCCTTGACATCCTTCCTGCAGGATGAGTTCTCCAAATCCTTGCAGGGATCCACTCCCTATCTGCTCAAGGTGCAGCGGGACGAAACCGGTTCCTATGGCGTGCGGGTTGAGGCGTCCATGGAAGGCATCGTCATCGATCTGCCTGCTCCCATGGCAAAACGTGCAGGGGAAAAGCTGCCGCTGCACGCGCAATGGAAACCAGCCAAAGGGCGGGCCGATGCAGTCTTCGACCTGCATCTTGGCAAGCATTTCAATGCACAGTTCCTGTTACGGGACAAGCGGGATAGCAACACAGGTTTTCATGCCGGAGCCATTAATCTTCGAGGTAAGGCCAAGCCTCCAGACCATGGGTTGGCGATAGACGTGCAAGCACCAAACATGGACATTGACGCGTGGCGCGATCTTTTTGACCGCCTCGAAACTCTGGCCACCACGACGGGGCACGCCGCTGTATTGCCGCCCTTGCGCGACTTGCGGCTGCAGGCTGACACCGCCCGGGTGTTCGGCATGAATCTCGATCGCCTGACCTTCACGGCCCGTCGACCTGAAGGGGAGCGTTGGCGCGTTGATATCAGCTCCACGCAGACTGCGGGTACCTTGTTCTGGCGGGAAGCCCAAGGCCGCATACAAGGTGAGGTGGAGGCGCAGTTCGAGCGGCTGGCGTTGGGTGTGACGGGTGAAGGGAAGGCCGATGGCCAGCAGGCGGCCGGGAATGGCAGCGATAAGGCGGCTCCGGCGCATCTCGACGAAAAAATCGACTTTCCCGCGATCCGCCTGAAGGTTGGCCGTCTACGCCTTTATGGGCGTGAAGTGGGCGCGCTTTCTCTGGTGGGTGTGAACGAATCACGTGGGCGTCTGTGGAAGCTTGAGCAACTCGAATTAGCAAGCCCGCACGCCAGCCTCAAAGGCAGCGGTGTCTGGCGACTCGATGGTCCGCAGCGGGGTCTGACTATACAAGCCGTTGCCCTTTTTGACGATCTGGGTGCGTATCTGGAGCAGGCTGGTTTCAAGGACTTGATGCGTGACGGCCATGGTCAGGTGCAGGGCTCCGTCGAATGGCGTGATATTCCGTGGCGTTTTGATCGAGCGGCGCTTTATGGGGATGTCAACGTTGAACTGTTCAAGGGCAGATTTCTCAGTGTAGGCTCAAGGTCCGCACGTTTGCTGGAAATGCTTTCATTGCAGTCGGTCAAACGCCTGGCCACCCTTGACTGGAATCCAACCAGCTTTATGCAGCAGGGCTTTCCTTTCGACGAACTGAGGGGAAATCTGAAGCTGCATGCGGGTGTGTTGCATAGCGAGAACTATCGTGTGGTGGGTCCCGTAGGGACAATCATGATCGCGGGGGATGTGGATCTGCCCAAAGAAAAGCTGGACCTGCAGGCTGTCGTAGTGCCCAATCTCGATGTCAGCGGCGCGGCGATCGCTGCCGGCATTGCTGTCAATCCCATCGTCGGTATTGGCGCCTTCCTGACACAGTGGTTGCTGAAGAACCCGCTGGGCAAAGCGATGTCAGTGGAATATCGGGTGAAAGGTGATTTCGATGAGCCCCAGGTAAAAGAAATCAATACGCCGTCAGGGAAGCATTGAAACTGGAAGGGACTTGAAGGGCAGTAGGGGGAAAAGGGTACCCGGCCGGGGACCCTGTTTCCATAGCTGGAAAGGGTCAGTAGATGCCTTGCTGCAGCATCGCATCGGCCACTTTTACGAAGGCGGCGACGTTGGCACCGTCTACGTAATTCACCACCTTGCCGCGAGGGGCGTGGCGTACGCAGTTTTCGTGGATGTCACGCATGATGGCATGCAGCTTGATGTCCACTTGTTCGCGTGTCCAGCACAGGCGTTGGGCGTTCTGGCTCATTTCTAGGCCTGATACGGCCACGCCGCCCGCATTGCTTGCCTTGCCTGGCGCATAAAGGATACCGGCATCGATGAAGGCGTGTGCTGCGTCCAGAGCCGTAGGCATGTTGGCGCCTTCTGCCACGCAACGTACGCCGTTTTTGATGAGCTGCCTAGCGTCCTCGAGTTCGAGTTCGTTCTGGGTGGCGCAGGGCAGCGCAACGTCCACGGGCACGTGCCATGGGCGTTTGCCGCATTGATATTCGAGCTTGAGTTCGTTCGCGTAGTCTTCTACCCGGCCACGGTCACTGTTCTTGATACGGCAGAGTACAGCCAGTTTTTGTGGCGTGAACCCGGCGGGATCGAAGACTGTGCCCTGTGAATCAGAGGCTGTCACCACTTTGGCACCCATATGCATGCACTTTTCAATGGCGTACTGTGCGACATTGCCCGAACCGGAGACCGCCACTTTCAAGCCTTCAAGCGATTGCTGGGTGTGCTTGAGCATTTCTTCGGCGAAGTAGACCGTGCCGTACCCGGTGGCTTCCGGGCGGATCAGGCTGCCGCCAAAAGTGATGCCCTTGCCAGTGAAGACGCTGGCAGCGGAATTGGAAAGCTTCTTCATCATACCGGCCATGAAGCCGACTTCGCGGGCACCCACGCCGATATCCCCCGCCGGGACATCGGTATCAGGGCCAAGATGGCGATGCAGCTCGAGCATGAGCGCCTGACAGAAACGCATGACTTCGCCGTCGGACTTGCCCTTGGGGTCGAAATCCGAGCCGCCCTTGCCGCCGCCCATGGGCAGGGTGGTCAGAGCGTTCTTGAACGTCTGTTCGAAAGCCAGGAATTTCAGGATGGACAGGTTGACTGATGGGTGGAAGCGCATGCCGCCCTTGAAGGGGCCGATTGCTGAACTGTGCTGAATGCGGTAGGCACGGTTGACGTTCACCTTGCCGCTATCGTCGAGCCAGGTGACGCGAAATTGGATTACGCGTTCGGGTTCGACCAGGCGGTCGAGCAGACCTTGCTCGGCATACTGAGGGTTCGATTCAATGAAGGGCCACAAGCTCGCCATGACCTCGTGGACTGCCTGCATGAACTCGGGTTGATGGGGATCGCGGGTGTGAATACCCGCCAGGAATTGATCTAGTTTTGGAAGTGCCATTCTTATTTCTTCATCATGTCGAAAAATTCGGCGTTTGTCTTGGTGGCCCGAATCTTGTCCAGAATGAATTCCATCGCCTCGATCTCGTCCATGTCATGAATGAACTTCCGCAGCACCCAGACCTTCTGAAGAAGATCGGGCTTGATGAGCAATTCTTCCCGACGCGTACCGGACTTGTTCAGATTGATGGCCGGATAGACCCGTTTCTCGGCCAGACGGCGTTCCAGATGCACTTCGCTATTGCCCGTGCCCTTGAACTCTTCGTAGATCACTTCATCCATGCGGCTGCCGGTTTCGATCAGTGCCGTACCGATAATGGTGAGCGAGCCGCCTTCTTCCAGGTTGCGTGCGGCGCCAAAGAAGCGCTTGGGGCGCTGCAGTGCATTGGCGTCCACGCCACCCGTCAGAACTTTTCCTGACGCGGGCACTACAGTGTTATAGGCCCGAGCCAGACGCGTGATCGAGTCCAGCAGGATCACGACGTCTTTTTTCAATTCAACCAGCCGTTTGGCCTTTTCAATGACCATTTCGGCCACCTGCACGTGGCGGGTCGCGGGCTCATCAAAAGTGGAGGCCACAACTTCGCCCCGGACGGTGCGCTGCATTTCTGTCACTTCTTCCGGACGTTCGTCCACCAGGAGGACGATCATTACCGCATCAGGGTAGTTGGTTGTGATGGCATGTGCAATATGCTGCATCATCACGGTTTTCCCGGATTTGGGGCTGGCCACGATGAGAGCACGCTGTCCTTTGCCGAAGGGCGCAAAAATATCGAGAATCCGCCCCGTGATGTTTTCTTCGCTCTTGATATCACGTTCGAGTGTCATCACACGGTCAGGGTGCAATGGCGTGAGATTCTCGAACATGATACGGTGTTTGATGGCCTCGGGCTGCATGCCGTTGACCTTATCCACCTTCACCAGCGCGAAATAGCGCTCGCCATCCTTGGGAGTACGTACCTCGCCTTCGATGGAGTCACCGGTATGCAGATTGAAACGTCGAATCTGGGAAGGCGATATGTAGATGTCGTCGGTGCTGGCCAGATAAGAGGTGTCGGGCGAACGCAAGAAGCCGAAGCCGTCGGGCAGGACTTCAAGTACGCCATCGCCGAAGATCTGCTCGCCTTGCTTGGCGCGTTTCTTCATGATGGCGAACATGAGCTCTTGCTTGCGCAGCCGGCTGGCGTTGTCGATATCCAGACTGGCAGCCATTTCGAGCAACTGCGAGACGTGCAGTGCCTTTAATTCATTGAGATGCATGAGTGGTGAAGAGAGAGGGGGGTGATAGTTTGCGGTGGGTGGCGAGCCCTGAAGGGGCTCGCGCGATTCACGGGAACGGTGTTCTGGTTATGAGTTCTACAGTGATTCGTCCAGGAAGGCGGTAAGCTGAGACTTGGACAGCGCGCCGACCTTGGTGGCGGCGGTCTTGCCGTCTTTGAAGAGCATCAGCGTCGGGATACCGCGTATGCCGAACTTGGCAGCAGTTTCAGGGTTGTCGTCAACGTTCAGCTTTGCGATCATAACACGGCCCTGATACTGGTTTGCAGCATCGTCCAGCAACGGTGCGATCATTTTGCAAGGACCACACCATTCGGCCCAGTAGTCCACCAGGACGGGAATCTCTGAATTCAATACATCGGACTCAAATGACGCGTCCGTCACGTGCTTAATGGAATCACTCATGGTAGGAAGAAAATGAAAGATAAATGCGGAAAATGGTCTCGGGCGGGATAACCGGCCCGGTCGTGGCGCGGGCATGTGCAAGAGTAGCTGCCGGCTTTTTTGCAAGCATACCATTAGTATGCCGTTTGACCAGTTCGTGCGCCCAACTTTGACATTCGTGTTTGCCGTGCGTGTTGTAAATCCCTCTTCGTGCAGCGTAGCGGCCCTCATATCCGTAAAATACATCTTTCTCTGAAGCTCAATATCGGAAGTCAATTGTCCACATCCCGCTACGATGAAGCATCGATCCGGGTGCTGAAAGGCCTGGAGCCAGTCAGGCAGCGCCCCGGCATGTACACGCGCACCGAGCATCCCCTGCACATCATTCAGGAAGTCATCGACAACGCCGCCGACGAGGCGCTGGCCGGCTTCGGCCGTTGTGTGAGCGTGACACTGCATAGTGACGGCAGTGTCTCGGTCGAGGACGATGGCCGCGGCATACCTGTTGGTATGCACGATCAGGAAAAGGCGCCGGTGGTCGAGATTGTGTTCACTCGTCTGCACGCAGGTGGCAAGTTTGATAAGAAATCGGGGGGAGCTTACGCTTTTTCCGGTGGCTTGCACGGTGTGGGTGTATCGGTCACCAATGCGTTGTCGAAGCGCATGGAAGTCCGCGTGACGCGCGATGGATCAGTTCACGAGATCGTGTTTGCGGGCGGAGAGGTCGAAACTCCCTTGAAGTTGGTCGGCAAGGCGCCTCGCAAGGCTTCGGGGACCAGCGTACGGGTCTGGCCTGATACGCGCTATTTTGATTCGCCGGCCATTCCGGTCAATGAACTGCTGCACAGCTTGCGCAGCAAGGCGGTCCTGTTGGCCGGTGTGCGCTTCGAGTGTCGCAACGAAAAAACGGGCGATGTGCAATCCTGGCAGTACGACGATGGCGTACGCAGCTATCTTGAGCAGGCGCTCGGCGACAGCGAGCGTATCGTGCCGGCTTTCGAGGGCAGCCATTACGCAGGCCCGGATGACGAAACCTATTCCGAAGGCGAGGGCGCGCAGTGGGTGGTCGTCTGGACAGCTGACGGCCCTACTGTTCGCGAATCCTATGTCAATCTGATCTCTACGACGGGCGGGGGGACTCACGAAGCGGGTCTGCGAGACGGTCTGTTCAATGCAGTGAAATCCTTTGCCGAGTTGCATGGTCTCATTCCCAAAGGGGTAAAGCTGCTGTCGGAAGACGTGTTCGCGCGGGTCAGCTTCGTGTTGTCGGCAAAAGTCCTCGATCCGCAGTTTCAGGGGCAGATCAAGGAAAGGCTCAACAGTCGCGATGCCGTGCGCATGGTAAGCAGCTATGTCAAGAATGCGCTGGAACTGTGGCTGCATGGCCATGTGGAGTATGGCCGAAAATTGGCCGAGAGCGCTATTCGCCAGGCTCAGGCGCGCGCCCGCTCGGCGCAGAAGGTGGAGAAGCGCAAGAGCTCCGGGGTGGCGGTCTTGCCCGGTAAGCTGACCGACTGTGAATCCAGTGATGCTACGCGTACTGAACTGTTTCTGGTGGAAGGTGATTCTGCAGGTGGTTCGGCGAAAATGGGCCGCGACAAGGAATTCCAGGCCATCCTGCCCTTGCGCGGCAAGGTGCTGAATTCCTGGGAAGTCGATCGTGACCGTCTGTTTGCCAATAATGAAATCCATGACATTTCTGTGGCGATTGGCGTCGATCCGCACGCGGCCGGCGACAATGTTGATCTGTCTGGGTTGCGTTATGGGCGCATCTGCATTCTGTCGGATGCTGACGTGGACGGTTCCCATATCCAGGTTCTGCTGTTGACACTGTTTTTCCGTCATTTCCCGCGTCTCATCGAAGCGGGCCATGTTTGCGTCGCGCGGCCGCCCCTGTTTCGGGTCGATGTTCCGGCGGCCGGCAAGCGGCCGGCGCGCAAGCTGTATTGCCTTGACCAGGCGGAGCTTGATTCTGTACTCGAAAAGCTGCGCAGTGACGGTGTGCGTGAAAGCAGTTGGAGCATCAGTCGTTTCAAGGGGCTGGGCGAAATGAACGCAGAGCAACTCTGGGACACCACCATGAATCCCGATACCCGCCGACTACTGCCAGTCAGCTACGGCGACCCTGGCGAAAGCGATACCCGGAAGATGTTCAGCATGTTGATGGGTAAGGGCGAATCGGGGCAGCGGCGTCAATGGCTGGAAGAAAAGGGCAATCTGGCGGACGTCGACGTCTGAGAACGTCAGGACACTAGCAGGAAAGACTAAATGGATTCGATACAGGCGGGAATGCCCGCCGATGATGAAAGCATCACGCTGGCCTGGTACGCTGAACAGGCCTATCTGGATTACGCAGTATCGGTAGTGCGAGGGCGCGCGCTGCCTGATGTTTCCGATGGCCAGAAGCCTGTGCAGCGCCGTATTCTGTATGCCATGCATGCGATGGGCCTGGGGCCGGGTGCCAAACCGGTCAAGTCGGCGCGTGTGGTGGGCGATGTTCTGGGCAAGTATCACCCGCATGGCGACCAGGCTGCCTACGATGCGATGGTACGCATGGCGCAAAGCTTTGTTTTGCGTTACCCCCTGATCGATGGCCATGGCAACTTCGGCTCACGCGACGGCGATAATGCGGCAGCCATGCGTTATACCGAAGCGCGGCTGACACCGTTTGCCCGTATTCTGCTCGACGAACTTGACGAAGGTACGGTCGATTTTCTGCCTAATTATGATGGCAGCCAGAAAGAACCCGCACTGCTGCCCGCCCGGTTGCCTGTCGTGCTGCTCAACGGGGCATCTGGTATTGCTGTCGGCATGGCGACCGAAATTCCCTCGCACAATCTGCGCGAGATTGCCGGGGCCTGCGTAGCCCTGATCCGGCAGCCTCGTTTAAGCGACGAAGAGCTCTATCGCCTGGTGCCTGGCCCCGATTTTTCCGGTGGTGGGCAGATCATTTCCACAGCGCAGGACATTGAGCAGATCTACGAGCAGGGGCGAGGCTCGTTAAAGGCCCGCGCGCGCTGGCATTTCGAAGAGCTGGCGCGTGGGCAGTGGCAAATGGTGGTGACTGAATTGCCGCCGGGCACGTCCACCCAAAAAGTCCTTGAGGAAATCGAAGAACGTACCAACCCCAAGGTGAAAACCGGCAAGAAGACGTTGTCCACCGAGCAGCAGCAGACCAAGGCGCTGATGCTGAGCCTGCTGGATACCGTAAGGGATGAATCAGGCAAGGAAGCGGCCGTGCGTCTGGTGTTCGAACCTAAAAGCAGCCGTATCGGGCGTGATGAACTGGTGACGGTCTTGCTGGCGCAGACCAGTATGGAATCCAGCGTACCGATCAACCTCGTCTGCATAGGGCGGGACGGCCGGCCGGGTCAGACCAGTTTGCGCAATATGCTGACCGAATGGCTGTCCTTCCGTGCAGACACCATGACGCGGCGTACGCAGCACCGTCTCGACAAGGTCACGGATCGCATCCATGTGCTGGAAGGGCGCATGGTGGTCTATCTGAACGTCGATGAAGTGATTCAGACGATCCGCGAATCGGATGAACCCCGGGCGGCGCTGATGGAACGCTTCAAATTGACGGAGCGTCAGGCCGAAGACATTCTTGAAATGCGCTTGCGGCAGTTGGCCAGGCTGGAAGGCATCCGTATCGAACAGGAATTGCAGCGCCAGCGCGATGAGCAGAAGAAACTGCAAGAACTACTCGATAACCCGAACGCCTTCAAGCGCTTGATGGTTCGCGAGATCGAGGCCGACGCCAAGGAATTCGGGGATGATCGCCGCACCCTCATTGAAGCTGCCGAGCGCGCCGTGCTGGAAACACGGGTGGTCGAAGAGCCCGTTACAGTCATCGTCTCGCAAAAGGGGTGGCTGCGTTCGCGCCAGGGCCATGGCCATGACGCCAGCCAGTTTTCCTTCAAGGCGGGTGATTCCCTGTACGATGCCATTGAATGCTTGAGCACACACGAATTGGTGGCGTTTTCCAGCACCGGCAGGGTCTACACAGTGGCCGTGTCCAGCCTGCCTTCCGCCCGCGGCGACGGGCAGCCGATCACCTCAATGGTGGATATAGAACCGGGTACGCGTATCGTGCACGTGGTGGCCGGGCCGGCCGAAAATCGCTATGTCGTGGCAGCGCAGAGCGGCCATGGCTTTATTGTCAGGCACGCTGACCTAACCACGCGACAACGCGCCGGCAAGCAGTTTTTTTCTCTTGAGAAGGGCGATGCCTGGATGAAGCCCTTGTTGCTGCACCCGGACGATACCCATTTGGCCATGCTGGCGAAGAAGGGCCGCTTTCTGGTCGTGCCGCTGGCGGAACTCAAGACCATGACAGGGGGTCGAGGCACCCAGCTCATGGGGCTGGAAGAGGGCGATATCCTGGCGCAGTGGGTCGCCGTCGGGCCGCAAGGGGTACTGGCACGAGGCATTTATCGCAACAAGGAAACCGACGTGGAATTGAGCATGGAGGCTCTGGGTGATTACATTGGTAAGCGCGCTCGCAAGGGCAAGGCCCTAACGCTCAGGGTCCGTCAGCCCAGGCTGTTGCGACTATCGTCATAAAATGACGCCATCTGAACTTTTACCGGACTTTTCAGCGACATGAGTTTCAAGGTTACCGTACTGCCCAGCCAACATGAATTTACCGTCGAAGATGGGCAGTCAGTGCTCGATGCTGCCCTGGCTGCGGGCTTCGTGTTGCCCTACAGCTGCCGAAACGGGGCATGCTCGACCTGCAAGGGCAAAGTGGTGGCGGGGGATTACGACGCCGGCGCCGCCCCTGGGCAAATCATTTCCCAGGAAGAACTCGAGCAGGGCTACACGCTTTTTTGCCAGGCGCGGCCGCTCTCGGACATGACGATCGAAGCTCATGAAGTGCGTATGGCCAGCGATATCCAGATTCGCAAGATGCCGTCGCGGGTCATGAGCATCGACCAGCTTGCCGATGACATCATGGTGATCAAGCTGCAGCTGCCAGCCTCTGATCCTTTCCGGTACTACCCGGGGCAGTATCTGGATTTCATCCTTAAGGACGGCCGGCATCGCAGTTATTCCATGGCGACTCCTCCCAATGAATCCAATCTGGTGGAATTGCATATACGCCATACACCCGGAGGCGCGTTCACCGATCACGTGTTCGGCACAGGCGCCACACAGATGAAGCTGCGAGAAATCCTGCGGGTGGAAGCGCCATTAGGTTCCTTTTTCCTGCGTGAAAGCGACAAGCCGGCGGTTTTCCTCGCCAGCGGCACCGGTTTTGCGCCCATCAAGGCCATGATCGAACATATGGCCGCCATTGGCGACAGCCGGCCGGTGCGCCTGTATTGGGGGGGGCGGCGTCCTGTTGATCTCTATATGCAGGCCCTGGCCCAGGAATGGGAATCCTCCTTGCCCGATTTCAAGTATGTGCCGGTTGTATCGGACGCCATGCCGGAGGACAATTGGAAGGGTCGCAGTGGTTTTGTGCACAAGGCAGTGATGGAAGACTTTCCCGACCTTTCCGGTCATCAGGTCTACGCCTGTGGTGCGCCCATCATGGTAGATAGCGCCAGGCGCGATTTCATCGATGATTGCGGTCTTCCGGAAAGCGAATTCTTTGCCGACGCTTTCACCACGGCGGCGGATGCGGCCTGAACCAAGGCGACACATCGGCAACCAGTTCCGTCCCGTCCGCGCGGGGCGGACGGCAGCGGGGTACAGCACATGAAGATCGCGGTATTGGGCAGTGGCATCATTGGCATTTCCACGGCATGGTGGCTTCGGGAAGCCGGGCACGAAGTTGTGGTGGTGGACAGGCAGCTTGAAGCCGGCATGGAAACCAGCCGCGCCAATGGGGGTCAGATCTCGGTTTCCTATGCAGAACCTTGGGCCAATCCACAGGCACCTGCCAAACTGCTGAAATGGCTGCTGCGCGATGACGCACCCTTGCTTTTCCGGCCCCGGCTTGATCCACGGCAGTGGTGGTGGGGGATGATGTTCTTGCGGGAATGCCTCCCCGCCCGGCTCGGCCGCAATGTGACCGCGCTGGTTGCGATGGCGGAATACAGCCGCCGCACTTTACGCGAGATGCGGCGTGACCTCGGCATCGAGTACGACCATCTTGAACGGGGCATTCTGAATTTCTATCGCAGCAGCGCAGAATTCGAAAGTTCGCAGAAGCTGGCCGAGGTGATGCGAGACCATGGTGTGGACCGCCGTATCGTCAGCCCAGACGAGGTCGTCCAGCTTGAGCCGGCGCTGGCGCAAGTGCGTCATGCTATTGTGGGCGGCGATTACACCTCTGAAGACGAATCAGGTGATGTCTTCTTGTTTACGCAGGAACTGGCACGTATGGCCGCAGCGGCGGGGGTCGAGTTCCGCTACGCTACGCAGCTGAGCCGGTTCATCAGTGCAGGCGGAAGCATCCACGCGGCTGAAATCATAGGGCCTGACGGTCAGTATCAGCAGCTGCGTGCCGATGCTTATGTCGCGGCATTGGGTGCGCATACCCCAGCGTTTGTAAACCCCCTGGGGGTGTCTTGCCCGGTCTATCCGGCCAAGGGGTATTCGGCCACCTTCAATGTCATCGACACCGCTGCAGCGCCTACGGTCAGCCTGACGGATAGCGAACATAAGATCGTTTACAGTCGCCTGGGGTCACGTCTGCGTATGGCGGGCACCGCCGAGCTGAGCGGCTATTCCCGGGCGCTCAGTACGGCCCGCTGTGAACAGATGTTGCGGCTGGCTCGCGATCTATTTCCATCTGCGCTTGATTTTGATAATGTATGCTATTGGTCGGGGTTGCGTCCGGCAACCCCTTCCAACGTCCCCCTCATTGGGCGGACCCGCATTTCTAATCTTTATCTGAACACAGGGCACGGTACGCTTGGGTGGACAATGGGTGTCGGCTCGGGCAAGGCACTGGCTGACCTGATCAGCGGCCGCCGACCGGAACCTGAGTTTCCATTTCTGGGTTGAACGACTTATGAATCGATCAAGGTATGCCCGCCGCGCCAGGCCGGCGCGCGCGTTCGCGTGGGCATCCGCTACGGTTGCCCTCACGCTGTCATTTGCAGCTTCGGCAGCTACGGAAATCCGGGTATGGCATGCACTGCATCCCCACAACGCCAAGGTTTTCGAAAGCCAGGTGAACGACTTCAATCGTTCACAGAGCGATGTCAAGGTACGCCTGAAAGCCTTTGCGTCTCTTGGCGAGATTGAAAAGGCCATTGCTGGTGCCAAGAAACGGGAAGATAAACCGCATTTGGCGCAACTGGAAGAGAACCGCGCCCCTGATAGCGCGGTGCGCTCCTACGTACAGCCTTTGCACGCGCTGCTGGCCACCCATCCCATCAAGGATGCCAAGTGGTTTCTATCAGGCGAAAATTCCTTCGCGCGTGACAGCAAGGGCCGTCTGGTCGCTTTTCCCTACATGGCAGAAGTCCCTATCATGTACTACAACGTCGATGCCTTCAAGAAGGCCAAGCTGACGCCCAAGCCGGAACGCTCCTGGAGCGGCCTGCAGGATCAGCTCGTCACCTTGGCCAATAATGGCTCGCGTACGTGTCCGCTTACCAGCGATCAGCCCGTTTCCATCAACCTGGAAAACCTTGCCGCCGTCAATAAGCAGCCTTATACGTCGGAAAGCAATGGGCTCAAGGGGCGAGGCACCCCGGCCTTCATGTTCGACGTCATGTTTGTCCGGCATTTGTCGATGATGATCAGCTGGGTTCGCTCTGAACTCATGGTCAAGCCTGAATTCAACGAAGCGGCTACGCGCCGGTTTGCTCAGGGCGAATGTGCCGTGCTGCTGTCTGTGTCAGGCAATCTGGGCGAATTCCGCTCAGTATCCAAGCTTGATTTTGGCGTAACCGGCATTCCGTATTATCCGGAAGTCACCAAAGAACCTGGCAACCCCTTCCTTTCCGGGTCAGCCCTGTGGGTGATTTCAGGGCAGTCCAAGGAAGCCGACAATGCCACTGCCGCCTTTCTGTCGCATTTGGCGCAGCCCAAGCAGGCGGCTCGCTGGTACCAGGAAACCGGCTACTTGCCCCTGACCCAGCAGGCCTACGAAGAAACTGATAAATCCTACTACCGAAAACTGGATCAGTGGTCGCAGGTCGTGGCGGCTTATGCAGGCACGCCGGGCGAAGCGTCGCGGGGCTTCCGCGTCAAGAATTACCCCGAAATCCGCGATATGTTCCATCAACAGATCACGCATGCGCTGGCTGGCAATCAGCCTGCCATGACGACGCTGAAATCGGCCAGCACCGAAGCTGGGAAAATCATGAAGCGTTAAGGCAGGCTGGCGCTTAACAGCAAGAAGGGGCCCGATGATGGCATGATTTGCCAGATTCGGGCCCTTTTTCGTTGAGGTGGGCTGCCATTATTCGGTGCCCGGTCAAGGGGGCAAGGTGGTTTCTACGGGGTCGCAGACGTCCGTCTGATCAAAGAATCCGTTCGTATATCTCAGTCTGGTGCCGCTTTGGCTGTGGCGGCATGATGGTCTCGATCGCCGGCCAGGCCGGCAGCGCAAAACTTATCTCGAGCCCAGACCATGTTCATTTTACGTCTTCTGCTTCTGTTGCCTTTCGTCCTCTCCGGCTGTGCGGTTGACCCGGCCGGGCCGTGGCCGCACTGGTCCTGGCCCCGGCCCATGGAAGGGGGGGCAGCTGTGGGTCTGGGCGTTGCGTCCAAAAACGGTGCAGGCGCTTATGCACATTACAGGTTTGACTGGCAGCTGTCGGGTGATCCGGAAATCATGCCTGTACAGGTGTTCGACGATGGCGAGCGCATGTGGCTGCAGTTTGCGCCAGAGGGCGCCTGGCCGGCAATATTCGATGTCAGGGCGGCGGGCTGGCGGCCGCTGGCTTACCGGCGTGACGGCCCATACATGGTGCTTGAAGGGATATACAAGCAGCTTGAACTGCGCGGTGGCCATCTACGCGGTGGCATCCGGCGCCCCCAGCACGAATCCTATCCAGAATATGACACGGGTGTTGCCGGTGCACCATCCCCGGTCGCGAGCGCTGTTGTCCGGGGACGCGCGATGCCTGTGCCGGAAACACAGCCTGTGGGTGCTGCTGAAACCCCTGCACCCGTGCCGGTCACTGCCAGCAACCGTCTTGCGGAAGGGGCCGAATCGGGCGCGGCCTCTGTGCCCGGCCTGGATACAACGCCCCTTCAGCGCAGCGTGGTGTCGTCGACTGAACCTCTCCCGCCGTCGGGCGCAGTGCCGCAAGTGCTTGTTCAGGGCACTGTTCCGCCGGAGCCTGCATCGGCGGTTTATTTTTCTGTCAGCCCGGCTGACCACACCATACGCCAGGCGCTGGAACGTTGGGCGCTCTCGGCGGGCTGGATGTTCGCTGCCGAACATTGGGCAGTCGATGTGGACATTCCCTTGGCGGGGCAGGCCAGCTTCGATGCGGATTTCAAATCAGCTGTGCGAGCACTATTGGCTGCCACCGAGATGGGCGACCGGCCACTGCAACCCTGCTTCTATTCCAACCACGTGCTGCGGGTTGTCCCACATGCGCAATCCTGTGATCGTCGTAGCGGTATGGGGGCCATGTCATGAAAGGCGCATGGGTGGCTTACGGGTTTCGTGTGCTTTTCATGCTTTTGATGCCCGGCCTGTTGGCGGGTTGTGCACTGGGCCAGCGCATGCACGAAATCACTGAAGCTTTCGTTGCTGCGCGCAGCCGTGTTGACGAAGCTCATCAGGGGTTTACCGCAGCTTCCGAGCTTGTGCGTCATCGGGGTGCACAGGATGTCGATCGCCCATGGTTGGCAGGCAAGCCCCGGCCTTTGGCGCGCGATGTCACTTTGCCCGCGGCATTGCGTGCCAACGTCGATACGACCCTGTTGTTTGATGATGGCCCTTTGTCCTTGCCAGTTCTTGCACAGCGTGTCACCCGGGCCACTGGGATTCCGACTCATGTGCGGCCGGAAAGCCTGCTGCCATCCGAGGTTTTCATTTCTCGCCTTGAAGTTGCCTCGTCGTCGCCGGCGCATTCCGCCCCCACAACAGTCATGCTTGATGGCGGGGCTGAGCCTCTGGCACGCACGCTCGACCGCGTGGGCGCTCGTCTGGGCGTGCAGTGGCACTACGCGGGTGATCGCATCGAGTTCTATCGTACCGAGACTCGCGCTTTCGATGTGCGCTCCCTGACGCTGCAGGCGTCGGCTGAAGCGTCTCTTGGACAACGCCGAGCAACCTCTCGACAGGGGTTTGCCGGTACTTCCAACACTGAGCTTTCCTTCGGAAAACATGATGTCCTGGCGGCCGTGCGTGCACGCGTCCAGCCTTTTCTCTCGCGCGCCGGTGTGGTGGTTGTCGAGCCGGGTGCCGCCGCCATGTTGATTGTCACGGACACACCCGAGGTACTGCGCCGTGTGGCGGCCTTCATCGATCGTGAGAACCGTGCCATGACCCGACGGGTGCGGCTGCTTTTCGAAGAGCTGACCGTAGCGGTGGAAGATGATGCGGAGGCGGGTATCGACTGGAACGTGGTTTTTGCCGGGACCAGGCTGGTGGCGTCGGCGGCGATGGCGGGGGCGGTGCCGGCCGAATCCGGAGCCCTCAGTCTGGGGTTGTCTGAGGGGCGCTTCATGGGTACCGAAATGCTGGTCAAGGCGCTGGGCAGTGTAGGCCGGGTTGTACGGCGCAACAGCCTTCCCGTACTGACATTGAATCGACGCCCGGTCACTCATGCCGTTCGAACCACTTTTTCATATATAGACAAAGTAGAAACTACTGTGCAAAGGGATGCCTTTGACGGGGCCTTGCCCACTGTATCAGTCAGCCAGCGCGAGGAAACCGTCGGTTCTCTTATCACCCTTGTCCCGGACGCCCAGGAAGATGGTCAGGTACTGCTTTCCCTGGCTTACGACAATACCGTCGCACAACCTCTGAAATCGGTCACGTTTGGCGACAGCAGCAACCCGCTGCAGTTGCAACAGATCACGATAGACGGCAATGGCACCGTGCAGCAAGTGGCGCTCATGCCAGGCCAGCCGCTGGTGATTTCCGGCTTTGATCGCAGCCAGCAGGAAACCGACACCCGTCGCCTGAACCCGGGTCTGCCTTTGGCCCTGGGCGGTAGCGACAGGGCCAGTACGCAGCGGCTCACTACGGTGATGGTGGTCACCGCGCATGTGGAAGAGGGCTTCTGATGATGCCGGGCATCCATATCATTGAGCGCGACGGGCTTGCCCTGGTTTTCGGCCTGGAATGGCTGCCCTTGCTGGGCAGACATCCAGAAAGGCAGGCACGCGTGCTGGGCAGGCGTCAGCGTGCCAGGCATCTTGTGTTGTCTTCGGGTGTGGCGGCTTCAGTGGGTCTGTTGCACTGCAGTCTGCGCCGGCGTCGTGATCTGCGCTATTACAGCGCGGCCGCTGTTTTTGCCAGCCTGCATCGTGGCGGCACCCTGGCAGCTGTTCTGCCACTTCCAGATGGCAGGCACTGGCTGGTTGCGGTGCACGAAGGCGCGGTCATGACGCGCAGCGATCAACTCCATGCGGATCCTGATTACGCAGGCGACACGTTGAAGCTGCTGAGTGCGGCGCATCCGGCCCTGGTGATGCATGAAGAAAGCGCCTCCAGTCTGCTCGATATCCTGTTTGAGGCGGCCCGAGACGAAGGCGAACTTACCCGAATAAGGGGTCGTTTCGGCGTTCCTGCGCCGTTCCTGTCTGGGGTGTCACTGGCGGCGGTGATCCTGCTGGGTTTTCTGTTGTGGCGCGCGCTTATGCCTGCTCCTGTGGGGGTTTCCTCAGCCCCTGTGGAATCCGCCGAAGCAGCGTGGCGCAATGCGATTGCCGCCTCCATTCAGCCTCATGCCGTGCAAGGTGTGGCCGGGTTGCAGTCGGTTCTGGATGCCATTCACGACGTTCCCGCCAGCTTGGCCGGTTGGCAGCTGGTTGAAATCGAATGTACGCCGCAGGGCTCTCAATGGCATTGTCTTGCAGCTTACCGCCGCAGCGATGACAGCGACAACCAGGGCTTCATCCTGGCCGCCCGTCCCGATTGGGTCTTGTCCTTCGATCCGCTGGACGGGGCACGGGTGGCCTGGTCGGTACCGATGCCAGCCTTGCCTTTGGGGGCTGTCACGTTGCGGTCGGCGTATCAGAACGAAAGACGCCTGGTCAGCGCGTTGCAGGCGATCCGGCCGGCCTTTTCCGAACTTCGCCTGGATGCGCCTCGGCCACTGCTGCCTCAGCCGCCTCGGGATGCCCGTCAACAGCCTTTTTCCCGTCCGGATGGCATTGTCAGTTTTCAGCGTCGCCCGTTACGTCTGCAAGCACCTCTACGCTCGATCAGTGTGTTGCTGCCCGAGACCGTCCATATGAGCTGGGATCGCATTCTCCTGCAGGTGGCGCCCATCGATCAACCCTCCTTGCGCAGCAGCAGTCTGCGTATTTCGTTATCGGGAGTCCTGTATGAAATCGAAGATATTCATGCCATTACTGTTGATGTCTCTGCTTCCGTTGGCAGCGGGCGGCACGACGATAAGCGCCGTGACAGCAACAGAGCAAATCACGGTGCGTGAGCTGATGCGCATCGATAGCGAGCTTGCGCTCGATGCTGCACGTCGTCGACGCAGCGATGAGGGGTCGGCGGGGCGGCCGGGGGCGGCGAAGAAGCGGGCGGCGCCCGTCATGGCAAGCAACGAGAGCCTCCCCCGGCTGACTGGCATCTATGGGGTTGGCAAGCGTCTGTTTGCAGAAGTTCGCAGTGGCGAACAAGCTTTCGTGTTCATGCGGGGCCTCAGCCTGCCCTTGGGTCATGTGGCGGGCGTTGAACTGTATCGTCTGAAGGAACTGGCCGGCTCCTGCGTGCGCCTGGAACGTAAGGGCGATGTAACGGTTTTGTGTCTACCGCGCGGG
>Ga0172382_10005108_pt1 | contig 19751 bp, 16 predicted proteins | sample Leawel138RmetaG_FD_122245 | JGI IMG/M metagenome (GOLD analysis project Ga0172382, IMG submission 122245) | Leachate microbial communities from a municipal landfill in Southern Ontario, Canada - Leachate well 138R metaG | ecosystem: Engineered > Solid waste > Landfill > Unclassified | place... | reverse complement strand
TGGACGGCCCCTATGGCGGTTCGCTCGACAACCGGCTGCGGTTCTGCCTCGACGTGTTCCGGGCGATGCGCGAACGGGTGGGGGACGATTTCATCCTCGGCATCCGCTACACCGCCGACGAGACCCTGCCCGGCGGGACGGACAAGACCGAGGGGATGGAGATTTCGCGCAGGCTGAAGGACAGTGGGCTTATCGACTATCTGAACGTGATCCGCGGCCATATCGACACCGATCCGGGCCTGACCGACGTGATCCCGATCCAGGGCATGGCCAGTGCGCCGCATCTGGACTTTGCCGGGGAAATCCGCGCCGCGACCGGGTTCCCGACCTTCCACGCCGCGAGAATTCCCGATGTGGCCACTGCGCGCCATGCGATCGCGGCGGGCAAGGTCGATATGGTCGGCATGACCCGCGCCCACATGACCGACCCGCATATCGTGCGCAAGATCATGGAACGGCGCGAGGACGACATCCGCCCCTGTGTCGGGGCGAACTACTGTCTCGACCGCATCTATCAGGGCGGCATGGCCTTCTGCATCCACAACGCCGCCACCGGGCGCGAGGCCACCATGCCGCATATGATCGGCAAGGCCAACCACAGGAAGAAGGTGGTGGTGGTCGGCGCCGGCCCCGCCGGGCTGGAAGCCGCCCGGGTCGCGGCCGAACGCGGGCATGAGGTCGTGGTCTTCGAGGCGGCCGGGCAGCCCGGCGGCCAGATCCGCCTGACCGCGCAGAACGAACGGCGGCGCGAGATGATGGGCATCATCGACTGGCGCATGGGCCAGTGCGAGAAGCGCGGCGTCGCCTTCCGCTTCAACACCTGGGCCGATGCCGGAACGGTCGGGGCCGAAAACCCCGATGTGGTCGTCATCGCCACCGGCGGGCTGCCGCATACCGAGGTGCTGAGCCGGGGCAACGATCTGGTCGTTTCGGCCTGGGACATCATCTCGGGCGACGTCAAGCCCGGCGCCAACGTGCTGGTCTATGACGACGCGGGCGACCACGCCGGGTTGCAGGCGGCCGAGGTTCTCGCGAAATCCGGCGCGCGGGTCGAGATCATGACCCCCGACCGTTCCTTCGCGCCCGAGGTCATGGCGATGAACCTCGTGCCCTACATGCGGTCTCTGCAAAGGCTGGACGTGACCTTTACCGTGACATGGCGGCTACAGGCGGCCGAGCGCAGCGGCAACCGGATCACCGCCTTTGTCGGCAGCGACTATGGCGAGGTCATCACCGAACGCAGCGTCGATCAGATCGTGGTCAATCACGGCACGATCCCGCTGGACGAGCTTTATTTCGACCTGAAACCCGCCTCCGGCAACCTGGGCGAAGTGTCGTATGACGATCTGATCGACGGCAGGCCACAGACCGTCGCCCGCAACCCCGACGGCCGGTTCCGGCTTTTCCGCATCGGCGATGCCGTCGCGGCGCGCAACACCCATGCGGCGATCTACGACGCCCTGCGGCTGATGAAGGACATCTGAGCAGGCACCGGCGCGGCGGGCGGACCGCCGCGCCGGTTCTTGCGGTGGCGGTCAGGGTTTCAGGCGGTGCGGCTCTTCGCTGGCAAGCCAGGTTTCCTGTTCTGGCGTCAGGTCGATCCTGTCCACCCCGGTCAGCATCGGCCTTACATGTTCGCGGAAACCGTGGCCGACGGTCAGCAGATAGACATGGGCCACGACAAAGCCGCCGATCGAGAGGGCCGCCAGGATATGGATGTTCGCCACCGTCCAGATCGCCCAGCCCGAGGTGTCGAGAGGACGCCAGAAGCCATAGGTCAGATAGGCGATGCCGCTGATCCACACCGCCGGGACCAGAAACGCCTTCAACGCCAGATATGCCAGCGCCTGCAACGGATTGTGCCGCCGCCGCAAAACCTTTCTGTAGGGATGGTCCTCACCCCGGAACACGCCCCAGACGTAGAACCGCGCCACCTGCCACAGCCCCGCCCGGCGCGGCATGAACTGTCGCCAGGCCCCGGTGGTCACCAGCCAGAAGCCGGTGAAGACCCACAGCAGCATCAGCGCCAGCGCCACGACGGTATGGATCGTGACCGCCAGCCCGAAGGACAGGATGCCGTGCAGCCCCATGATCCGCAGCCCGGTGAACAGCAGGATCAGGATCGAGGCGGCCTGACTCCAATGCCACAGCCGGTTGAAGCGGGTATAGACCAGAACCTTGCGCTCAGCCATGATGCCGCCCCTTTCCCGTCCGGCCGAACAGGCGCAACAGCGCATGTCCGGCCACGCCCGCCACGACCAGCGCAAGGATCGCCAGCCCCAGACGCCCGCCCGGCGGCAGGCCGGTGCCGGGGACATGCACGCCGGTGATGCCCGCCATCCGCCCGTCGGGCTGGTGGCAGGCGCCGCATTTCAGCGCATCACCGGCCGGGGCGACCATATGCGTGATCGGCCAATACATATGCGTATCGACGAAATCGAAACTGCCGGAATAGCCGGTGCCCAGATAATCGGCGGCCGCCTGCAACGATTTGCTCCAGTCGAAGTTGGTCCAGAAGGCGGTATCCGTCTGCGGGCCATAGACCTGGCTGTGCAGCAGCACATTGCGTTCGGTATCGAACGCCTGACGGCCCAGCATCCGCTTGAACGGCCAGATCCGCGCCGCCGGATCGGCCGCCGCCCCCCGGAGGCTGTTGATCTCGACCGTGGCCGACGGGTCGAACTCGGTGTCGGCGGTGGTGTATTCCACCGTGCCGTCGAACCATGCGTAATGCGGCACCACGTTCTCGGCCCAGTCGAAGCTGCCCTTGGTCGAGATATAGGTCTCCAGCTCCTTCCCGTCGGCCTGGGTAAAGCCGCTGATCGACATGGGCCTGCCGTCCTGCATCCGTCCCGCGGTGGACCAGTCCCACAGCGTCTTGGTGGCCACGCCGCCACGGGCGAAGGAGGGCACATGGCAGGTCTGGCAGGCAAGGCGGTCGGTATGGTCGTTCAGTTTCAGCCCGACCGGCGTCATGTCGTGCGGCCGGTTGCCGTGGCAGCTTTCGCAGGTCGCCGCCGAACGCGGCTGGCCCAGCAGGTGGGTATCGACGATATCCCGCGCCTCGACATCATAGCGGGAACCGGCGATGCTGTGCGCTTCGGTGACATGACAGGTCTGGCAGGTGAAATTGCCGCCTTCGGGCGACATGTGGACATCGGTCGCCGGTGCCGGGCTGACCAGCGCCGAAGACAGGTCGCCATGTTTCACATTGTCGCCGCCGCCGCCGTAGAAATGGCAACTGCCGCAGTTCTCGCGCCCGGGCATCCCCACCGACCGCGCCGCTTCCGCCAGATCGACCGGCCAGGCGGCCTGTCCGGTAACGGTCTTCGCCCCCGCCGGAACGGGATCCAGCGACGGATGCCCGGCCATGTTGTCAAGCTTGGCATATTGTCCCGAGCGGTCATGGCAGACCAGACAATCGACCCGCGACGGATCGGGCGGGGGCGGCTGGCGCACGTCCGTCCAGCCGTAGCCGGTATGGCAGGATGTGCAACGCGCCTCGTTCGAGGCGACATTGCCACAGAACGAGTTGACGACACTGGATTTTCCAAGAGTCTGCCCGGTGCGGGCATTGCTGTAGTCCCAACTCCAGTGCAGCGTGTGCATCATCTGGCTGCCGGCCTCGGTATGGCACGACAGGCAGGCTTGCGTCACTTCCGGCCCCGAGGCGAACGGCCCCTTCAGCACGTCGAATTTCGTATGGTCGGCCGTGCTGCCCCCTGCCGGAACGACCGGCGCTTCCTGGGCATGTGCTGTGGCGACCATGGCGCAGACGGCCCATGCGGCAAGTCGCAGGGCCCGGTATCCGGGTGGCATCAACTCTCCTCCCCCTCCCAGGGCATCGGTCGTTTGCAGCGGCCGAACGAGAGCACGTTTCCTGAACGGGATTTTATGACCCCGCCGGGGGGGGCGGGCCAGACCTTTCGCCGCCACATATTGACGCAATCCGAAAGGTGGATGCCCCGGCCGGGGCGGAAGGGAAGGCCGACGGCCTATTCCGCCGGGGTTTCCACGGCGGCCGCGGCGGCCTCTTCCTGTTTGCGCGCCCTTCGCCGACTGATGAAGACGAAGAAGGCGGGCACGAAGATCACCGCAAGCAAGGTGGCCGAGATCATGCCGCCAAGCACGCCGGTGCCGATCGCGTTCTGGCTGGCCGAACTGGCGCCGGTGGCGATCGCCAGCGGCACGACCCCCAGCGTGAAGGCCAGCGAGGTCATGATGATCGGCCGGAACCGCATCCGCGCGGCCTCGATCGTTGCTTCCCGCAGGGGCATCCCGTGTTGCCACAGATCCTTGGCGAACTCGATGATCAGGATCGCGTTCTTGGCCGACAACCCGACGATGGCGATCAACCCGACAAGGAAATACACGTCGTTCGGCATGTCCCGCGCCATGACCGCCAGCACCGAACCGATGGCCCCCAGCGGCACGACCATGATCACCGCAATCGGGATCGACCAGCTTTCGTAAAGCGCCGCCAGCAGCAGGAACACGAACAGGATCGACATCGCGATCAGCAGCGGCCCCTGCGAACCGGACTGGATTTCCTGAAGGGACTGGCCGGTCCATTCGAACCCGAAACCGTCCGGCAGGCTTTCCGCCAGTCGTTCCATCTCGGCGATGGCGGCACCCGAGGACAGGCCGGGAGCGGCCTCGCCGCTGATGCGCGCCGTCGGATAGCCGTTGTAGCCCGCCACCTGCGTCGGCCCCACCGCCCATTCAACCCGGGCAACGGCGGACAGCGGCACCATCCCGCCGCCGGCGTTCCGCACGTTCAGCGCCAGCAGGTCGTCGGTCTGCATCCGCGCCACGCCGTCGGCCTGCACGGTGACGCGCTGCATCCGGCCCGCGTTGGGGAAGTCGTTGGCATAGGACGAACCGAGATTGGTCGAGATCGTCGCATTGATATCGGCAAAGCTGACCCCGAAGGTATTGGCCTTCTCGCGGTCGATGATCAGGTTGACCTGCGCGGCATCGGGCATCCCGGTCACGCGCATCCCGGTCAGAACCGGCGAGGCTTCGGCATCGGCCATCAACTGGTCCCGGGCCGCCGCCAGCGCCGCATGGCCAAGCCCGGCGCGGTCCTGCAAGCGGAACTCGAAGCCGCTCGACGTGCCAAGGCCCATGATCGGCGGTGGCGACAGCGCGAAAAGCCGGGCATCCTTGATATTGAAGAAGAACTGACCGTTGAGCCGCCCGGCAATCGCGTTCGCCGAATCCTCGGGGCCGCGTTCCGACCAGTCGTCCAGCGTCAGGAAGGCGAGGCCCGCGTTCTGGCCCGTTCCGGAAAAGCTGAAGCCGCGCAGGGACACGACACGGTCAACCGCGTCTTCGGTGGCAACGATGGCCTCCATCTGCCCGATCGCCTCGGAGGTGCGCTGCGCGCTCGCCTCGGCCGGGGCGAGCATATCGACCAGCAGAAAGCCCTGATCCTCGTTCGGCAGGAACGACGACGGAAGCTGCATGAAGCCCCAGCCCAGCCCGACCAGCAGCGCCAGATAGACCAGCATCACCCGCCCGACCCGCTTCACCACCTGCCTGACGCCCCAGGTATAGCCGCGCGTGGTCCGGGCGAAGCCGCGGTTGAACAGGCCGAAGAACCCTTTCTTCTGGTGATGGTTGCGCCCCACCGGCTTGAGGAAGGTGGCGCAAAGCGCGGGGGTGAGCGTCAGCGCGAGGAAGCCCGAGAACAGGATCGAGACCACCATGGTCAGGCTGAACTGCTGATAGATCACGCCGACCGCGCCCGGAAAGAACGCCATCGGCACGAACACCGCCGTCAGCACCAGCGTGATGCCGATGATCGCGCCGGTGATCTGGGTCATCGCCTTTCGGGTCGCCTCAAGCGGGGGAAGGCCCTCTTCGGCCATGATGCGCTCGACGTTTTCCACCACCACGATGGCGTCATCCACAAGTATCCCGATTGCCAGCACCATCGCGAACATGGTCAGCACGTTGATCGAGAACCCCGCCGCCAGCATCACCGCGCAGGTTCCCAGCAATGCTATCGGCACCACCAATGTCGGGATCAGCGTGTATCGGATGTTCTGAAGGAACAGGAACATCATCAGGAAGACCAGCCCCATCGCTTCCAGCAGGGTGATGAAGACCTTTTCGATCGAGGCCGCGACGAAAGGAGAGGTGTCGTAGGGGATGTCGTATTCGATGCCCTCGGGGAAGAAGGCGCCAAGCTCGGCCATCTTCGCGCGGATCGCGGTCGAGGTGGCCATGGCGTTGCCGGACGGCGAAAGCTGGACGCCGATGGCCGCACTGGGCCGACCGTCCAGGCGGCTGGCGAAGTTGTAGCTTTCGCCGCCGATCTCGACCCGCGCCACGTCGCGCAGCCGGACCGAAGAACCGTCGGGATTTGCCCGCAGCACGATGGCGCCGAATTCCTCGGGGCTGGTCAACTGGCCGTGGACCAGCACGCTTGCGGTGATCCGGTTGGTGTCGAGGCTGGGCTCGGCCCCGATCCGCCCGGCCGCGACCTGCGCGTTCTGCGAGCGGATGGCATTCATCACGTCGCCCGCGGTCAGCCCCAGCCCCAGCATCCGGTCGGGGTCGATCCAGATCCGCATGGCGCGCGGCGAGGCGAAGACCTGTGCGCTGCCCACGCCGCCGATACGGCGGATTTCGCTGGCCACGTTGCGGTTGAGGTAGTCGCCCAGCCCGACGGCATCGACCGAGCCATCGGTCGAACGCAGCGAGATCATCAGCAGGAAGCCCGCATTGGTCTGGTCGATGCGGATACCCTGCTGCATGACCGATTGCGGCAGGCGCGGTTCGACCCGTCGCACCCGGTTCTGCACATCGACCGTGGCATCGGCAATGTCGGTGCCCGGCGCGAAAGTGGCGGTGATCGCGACCCGGCCCGACACGTCCGAGGTGGATTCGAAATAGATCAGCCCCGGGACGCCGTTCAGTTCATCCTCGATAAGCCGCGTCACACCCTGATAGATTTCCTCGGGCGAAGCGCCGGTATAGAAGGTCGAGACAGAGATCTGCGGCGGGGCGACGTTCGGATATTGCGCGACCGGCAGGAACGGCAGCGATATCGCCCCGGCCAGCATGATGAAGATCGCGATCACCCAGGCGAAGATCGGCCGGCCTATGAAGAATTGGGACATTCCGGTTCCCTCAGTTCGCCGTGGCGCCGGGGGCGGATGCCCCTGTATCCGCGCCCGTATCCGCCGCCTGCAACGACCATTCCGTCGCTGCGACAGTCGCGCCCGGCCTGATCTTCTGGAACCCCTCGACGATCACCCGGTCGCCGGGGTGCAGACCCTCGGCCACCACATAGCGGTTGCCGTGCGGACGGTCGAGACGCACCGGCCGCAGTTCCACCCTTTCCTCGGCGTTGACGACGAGGACATGCGACTGGCCGCCGGAATCGCGCTGGATCGCCTGTTGCGGCACGGCGATGGCGTTTTCCTGGGTGCCCTGTTCGATCGCCACGCGGACATACATGCCCGGCAGCAGGTCGCCGTCGGGATTGGGGAACGAGGCCCGCAGGGTGATCTGGCCGGTGGTCTCATCGACCGTCGCCTCGGAGAACAGCAGGGTGCCCGGATGGCTGTAATCGCTGCCGTCGTCAAAACGCAGCTGCACCGCCGCCTCATCCGGCCCGACGCTGGTCAGGGTTCCGGCGGCAAGCGCCCGGCGCAGCCGCATCAACTCGTTCGCGGGCTGGGTGAAGTCGGCATAGACCGGATCAAGCGCCTGGATCCGCGCAAGGCTGGAGATGTCGCTGGAACTGACCAGGGCGCCTTCGGTGACCATCGCCCGGCCGATCCGGCCCGAGATCGGCGCCTTGACTTCGGAATAATCGAGGTTCAGCTGCGCCTGTGCCAGATTGGCCTCGGCGATGGCGACATCCGCATCGGCCTGCGCCAGCTGCGCCACCGCATCGTCGAACTGCTGGATACTGGCGACGCTGCGTTCACGCAGCCCGGCCTGCCGGTCGGCACGCTGGCGGGCGTTGAGCTGGACGGCCTTGGCGCGCTGAAGCGTGGCGTCCGCGCTGGCGACCTGCACCCGGAACACCTCGGGATCGATACGGTAAAGCACGTCACCTTCGGTGACCTGGCTGCCCTGCTCGAACACCCGCTCGACCAGCATCCCCGAGACGCGCGGGCGCACCTCGGCGATGCGGGTGGGCGCGATGCGGCCCGGCAGTTCATTGACCACCGGCAGGGCCTCGGGAACAATGGTGACGACGCTGACCGGCGCGGGCGGCATGTCTGCGCCGAACTGCGCAAGGGCGGGCGCGGCTGTCAGTGAAAGCGTGGCTGCCAGAAACAGGCAGGTGCGGCGCAGAAGTGACATCGGCGTTTCCTTCGTGATCCGGACGTTATCCGGCGTGATCCGGGGTGGAAACCGCAGCCGTCTCAGGGCGGGCTGAGCGGTTGCATGGCGGAAGACCCCGAAGGGTCGTCGGATAGCAGGGCATCCGGTGGCAGGGCATCGGGCGGTGGCGGGTCATCGGGCAGTTGCTGGCCGGGCAGCCAGGCGATATCGGCGAGAATCGCCGCGAACTCCTCGCACGACCAGTTATGGAGGTCCAGATATTCGAGGTGCCGCAACCCTTCCAGCGCAAGCAGCGCAAGCAGCGCCGCCCGTGGGTTGCGGGCGGTTTTCGTGATGTCGTCCACGGTTTCCCGCACGCAGGCGCGGCCGATTTCCTTCAATTCGGGGTCGCAGCCCAGGGCCGAGATGATGGCCACGGCGGCCGAGCGGTCATCGACCGACGGCCTGCGCCGCGCCGTCAGGGCGATCCGCGCGCGGATGCCGGAATCCTCGGTCCCGTCCAGCAGTCTCCGCACCTGTTCGACCCGCGCGTTTTCAGCCTCCAGGCCATGGGTCACCAGCGCATGGACCAGTGCGCCCTTGGACTTGTAGTCGTAAAGCACGCTGGCCTTGCTGACGCCCGCGTCATTGGCCACGGCGTCCAGCGTCAGATGCGCCGCGCCGCGCCCGACCACGACCTGCTGCGCCGCGCTGAGCAGCACGTTCCTTGCGACTTTTCTGTTGCGCCCCATCCGGCTGACCACCCGATTTCCGACCGTCCGGTTAGAAAGACCAGCGCCCGCACCGTGTCAATCGCTTTTGCGGCTGGACGGATTACCTTTTTGCCAACGGCAATGACTTTCGTGTGATCTTGCCGGACAAGGCAACGGACCGGCGGAAAGGGGTGATGACATGGCGCAACCGGATATCGACGACACGATCGGCATCTTCGGCGGAACCGGCTGGCTGGGCAGGGCGCTGGGCCGGAACCTGCTGCGGCGCGGCCTGCCGCCCGGGCTGCTGAGCATCACGAACCGGCGCGGGCCGACCGCCGATTACGACGCATGGCCCGGCGTTGTCTGGCAGCCGGACCTGGTCACGCTGGCCGGGGGGTGCTCGGTGCTGGTGCTGTCGGTGCGCCCGGGCGATTACGGCCCGCCCGCGCCGCTGCCCTTTCCGGGGGTCGTCGTGTCATTCATGGGCGGGGTCACGCTTGACCGGCTGGCGCGGGACTGGCCACGGGCGCGGATCTGCCGCGCCATGCCCGGCGGCGGCGCAAGCGAGGGAACCGCCCATGTGCCGTTCTGCACCGCGCCCGGCATGAGCGGGGCCGACCGGACGCGCTGCGCGACCATTCTTTCGGCACTCGGCCATGCCGATCAGGTCGCGGATGAGCCCGCCCTGTCCTATATGGCGGCGCTGTCCGGCTCGGGCGCGGCCTATCCGGCGCTGATGGCGCAGGCGATGTTCAACCATGCCGTCGCGCGCGGCATCCCGGCGGATATCGCCTGGCGCGCGGTCAGGTCGGTTGTCTGCGATGCCCCGGCCCAGTTCCGGGATGGGCCCGACCGGATCGCGGCCTTGCTGGACACCTATCACGGGTTTCGCGGCGTGACGTCGGCCGGGCTGAACGCGGCGGCGGATGCCGGTTTCGCCCGGGCAATCGGCGCGGGGCTGGATGCCGCCACCGCCCGGGAAGCGGGCTCTTGAGCGGGTTGCGGAAACCCGGTGGAGATCTCCGCTGACCGGGTTGCCCGGCGGCGCTGAAGCGCCTTGGTTCCGGGCAAGGGGCTATCCCCCGCAACTTTCCGCGACATGCCCCGGCGCCTGGGCCGTTACCCCCGCCAGTCGGGTCTGCGCTTTTCGAGGAAGGCCGCCACGCCCTCTTCGGTGTCGCGCCAAAGCATGTTTTCGACCATCACCTCGCCCGCGTGGGCATAGGCGTCGGCCAGCCCCAGTTCCACCTGCCGGTAAAAGGTCTGCTTGCCGATCCGCACCGCCGCGCCCAGCTTTCCGGCCACGGTGGCGGCCAGTTCCCGCGTCTCCTCGCCCAGCCGCTCGGGCGGCACCACGCGGTTGACGAGGCCCAGCGCCTGCGCCTCCCCGGCCTCGATGAAACGGCCGGTGGTCAGCATCTCGAACGCCGCCTTGCGCGGGATGTTGCGGGTCAGCGCCACCATCGGGGTCGAGCAGAACAGCCCGATGTTCACCCCGTTCACCCCGAAGCGCGTCCCCTCGGCCGCCACCGCCATGTCGCAGCTTGCGACAAGCTGGCAACCGGCGGCGGTGGCGATGCCGTGGACTTCGGCGATCACCGGCTGCGGCAGGCGCGGGATCGCCTGCATCACCGCCGCGCAGCGCCCGAACAGGTCGGCGAAATACGCGGCGCCCCGGTCCTTTGCCTGCCGCGCCGCCTGCATCTCGCGCAGGTCGTGCCCGGCGCAGAACGCCTTGCCCGCGCCGCGCAGCACCACCGCCTTCACCGCCCGGTCGTCCCCGATCGCCGCGAAGGCATCCGCCAGCGCCGCCAGCATCGCATCCGACAGCGGATTGAGCCGTTCGGGGGCATTCAGGGTAAGTGTCGCAACGTCATCCCGGTCTTCGCGCAACAGCACAGGTTCGGTCATCTTGTCATCCTCCCGCTTTGGCGGAACCTTAGGCCCGCGACAGCACGGAGGGAAGTGGCGTGACATTGAAGATGGATATCCCGGCGCTCGGGGAGTTCTTGCAGCGGACCTTCCCGCAGGTGGCGGACGATTTCGCGGTCGAGCGGCTGGACACGGACACGCTCACGGTCCGGCTCAGGGTCACGGAGCAGCATCTGCGGCCGGGCGGCACGGTTTCGGGACCGTCGATGTTCGCGCTTGCCGATGTGGCGATCTATCTGGCGATCCTCGCCCGGCTGGGGCCGGTGGCGCTGGCGGTGACCACGAATTGCAGCATGGACTTCATGCGCAAGCCCGAGGCCGGGCGCGACCTGCTGGCCGAGACGCGGCTTCTGAAAATGGGCCGCACCCTCGTGGTGGGCGACGTGCTGATCCGCTCCGAGGGGATGGAGGCGCCGGTCGCCCGCGCCGGGCTGACCTATTCCATCCCGCCGGGCTGAGCTTTTCCGGGGGTCGGCTGGCCGGGGTCCGCCTTTCCGGTATCCGCTTTCGCGGTGTCCGGCCCGGCGGGATCCGGTTCGGTGTCCGGTTTCGGGGCTTCGGTTCCGGCCGCTGCGGATTTCGCGGGCTCCGGCCTTGCCGGGGCCGGGGCCGGGGCGGGGCGCGAAAAGCGGCCCTCGACCCAGGCGCCGGATTCGATCACCAGCGTTTCGCAGACCGCATCCGCCCTGGATTTCGCCGCCGCGCGGATCGTCAATTCGCCGCAGGCGATATCGCCCGCCATATGCCCGCGCAACTCGGCCTGGGCGGCGCGAATCGTGCCGGTCACCCGCCCTTCATGGCCGATGACGATGCTTTCGGCCGCGATCTCGCCGTCGATGGTGCCCTGAACCTCCAGCGCGCCTTCGGTGGCGACGATCCCCTTTATCAGCAGGTCCGAGGCGAGAATGGATTTCTGCCCCGGCCTGGCGGCGCGGCGCGGCATGTCGGGCCGGTCCCCCGCATGGGATGCGGTCTCCGGCCCGTCGCTGTCTCCGGCATCCTTCGTTTTCGTGAACATGTCCAAACCCCCGATATCGCGCCCGGCACCATGGCGGCGCGGACGGCGAAGAAATCTCCCGCGGTGATTGAGGGGCAAGCGATGCCGATGGTCAAGCCTTTCCGGAACCGCACCGGCGGGGAAACGCCGGGGGTGGGGGCGCGGGATAACCTGCCGGGCAACTCGACAAGCGCGCGGCGGCGGGTTAGCCCGGGCGGCGGGGCAAGGCCCCGACCGCATGACCGACGGCACGAGAGAGGACCGGCATGAAACTGACCCGCCTGCTCTGGCTTCTGGCGATCCTGTCGCTGGGCGGCTGCGCGGCCGCGCCACGGCACGACACCATCGACCAGCACGAGGTGGCCGGCCTTGCGCACGCCATTCTGGCGCTTGGCGAGGGAATCGACCCCGAGGAGGCCCGGCGCGCCGCGCAGATCGCCTATGGCCACAGCCGCCAGCTGGCCCGCGAATACCAGATCACCGACCCGCCGCTGATCCACAACACCAAGGTCAACATGGGCCTGCGGCCGCGCGGGCTGTGCTATCACTGGTCCGAGGACATCGAGGCCCGGCTGTTGCAGGAAGACTTCCGCACGCTCGACATGCACCGCGCCATCGCCCCGGCCCGCCTGCTCCAGATCGAACACAGCACCGCCATCATCAGCCGCAAGGGCGACAGCCTGTTCGAGGGGCTGATCCTCGATCCATGGCGGACGGGGGGCGAACTGTTCTGGACGCCGGTCAGGGACGATACCGGCTACAACTGGCGCCCGCGCGATGAGGTGCTGGACCAGCGGCGGCAGACCGTGACCGAACGCCGGCAGTCCCCGGCGCTGCTGCCGTAGGCGTACGGTCGCCCGGCCAGACCTTGACTTCGCCCGCCCCGCCCCGGACTGTGCCGCCGGAATCCAGGGGGAAAGCGATGCAGCGCAGGGAGCGGATGGACACTTTCGGCGCGGTGGTGCTGATCGGTTTCGCCTTTCTGTTCGGTGCCAACCAGGTGATGATCAAGGTGATGAACGGCGGCTATCAGCCGGTGTTCGCCGCCGGGGCGCGCTCGGCCATCGCGGCGCTGTGCATCCTTGTCTGGATGTGGGCGCGCGGGCTTTCGCCCCGGGTCGGGCCGGGGGTGCTGCCGGTTTCGCTGGCGCTCGGCCTGCTGTTCGCCGCCGAATTCCTCTGCCTGTTCATCGCGCTTGACCTGACGACCGTGGTGCGGGCAACGGTGGTGTTCTACTCCATGCCGGTCTGGCTGGCGCTTGCCGCCCATGTGTTCCTGCCCGGTGAGCGCATCACCCCGCGCAAGGGGGCGGGGCTGGGGCTGGCCTTCGCGGGGATGGCGCTGGCGCTTGCCGACCGGGGCGAGGGCACGGGGGCCAGCCTGACGGGCGATCTGCTCGGGCTTGGCGCGGCGATGAGCTGGGCGGCGCTGGCGCTGCTGGCGCGCAAGGCGGGCGAGCAAGGGGTAGGTCCGCAGGTGCAGCTGTTCTGGATGGTCGCGATCTCGGCGCCGGTGCTGCTGCTGGCCTCGCCGCTGTTCGGCCCGCTGTTGCGCGACCCCGAGCCGGTGCATCACCTGATGCTGGGCCTGCAATCCATCGTGGTGGTGGCGGTGGGAATGCTGGTCTGGCTTGCGATGCTGTCGATCTACCCGGCGGCGGGGGTGGCAAGCTTTTCGTTCCTGTCGCCGCTGTTCGGCCTTGGCCTCGGCTGGGCGATCCTTGGCGAAACGGTGGGACCGCTGCTGCTGATCGCCGGGGCGACGGTGGCGGCGGGTATCCTGCTGATCAACCTGCCCGGACGAAAGGCCCGCGCGGCGGCGGGTTGAGCCGCCACCGTTCAGTCGCCGTTCAGGTGCCGCAGAAGGTCCGCCGCACCACCTCGTCGTCGTCCGGCGCGCGGCGGTAGGCGGCGGTATCGGCATCGGTGGCGAAGGGGGTGGCCAGCGCCCGGTGCAGCCGCTCGAACGGCCCCTTGTCGCCCGCGACCGCGGCGGCGATGGCTTCCTCCACCCGGTGATTGCGCGGGACGATCGCCGGGTTCACGCCGCGCATCGCCTCCTCCGCATCGGCGCGGCTGCGCCCCTCGCGCCCCAGCCGCACCTCCCACGTCTCCAGCCACGGGGAAAGCGCGTCGCGATCAACGAATTCGTCCGCCCCGCCACCCTCCGACAAGGCCCTGAAGACCCGGGTGAAATCCGCCTGCTGCGCGGTCATCAGCGACAGCAGCGATTCGATCAGTTCCCGGTCGCCCTCCTCCTCTGCCGCCAGCCCCAGCTTGGCCCGGAACCGCGCCAGCCATTCGGCCTGGAACAGGTCGGCGAAGCCGTGGACCGCCTCGGTCGCCTCGGCAACCGCCGCCTCGCGGGTGCCTTCCATCAGCGGCAACAGGCAGGTGGCGAATTGCGCGAGGTTCCACGCGGCGATCTGCGGCTGGTTGGCATAGGCATAGCGCCCCTGGCTGTCGATGGAGGAAAACACCCGCCCCGGATGATAGGCGTCCATGAAGGCGCAGGGGCCGTAGTCGATGGTCTCGCCGCCGACATGGGCGTTGTCGGTGTTCATCACCCCGTGGATGAAACCGACCGCCATCCACTGCGCCACCAGCCGCGCCTGCGCCGCCACCGCCGCGCGCAGCAGGCCGAGCGGCCCTTCGGCCTCGGGGAAATGCCGGTCGCGGGCCATGTCGGCCAGAAGCGCCACCGCCTCGGTATCGCCCCGCGCCGCGAAATACTGGAACGTGCCGACCCGGATGTGCGAACGCGCCACCCGGCACAGCACCGCGCCGGGCAGGGCGGCCTCACGCAGGATCGTCTCGCCCGTGGCCACGGCGGCCAGCGCCCGCGTGGTCGGGATACCCAGCGCCGCCATCGCCTCGGACACCAGATATTCGCGGATCACCGGCCCCAGCCAGGCCCGGCCGTCACCCCTGCGGGAAAACGGCGTGCGGCCGCTGCCCTTGAGCTGGATGTCCCAGCGCCGCCCGTCCGGCCCGACCACCTCGCCCAGAAGGATCGCCCGCCCGTCGCCAAGCTGCGGCACCCAGCCGCCGAACTGATGCCCGGCATAGGCCTGCGCCAGCGGCTCGGCCCCCTCGGGCACAAAGTTGCCCGCCAGCATCGCCACCCCTTCGGGCGAGGCCAGCGCGGCGGGGTCCAGCCCCATCTCGTGCGCCAGCCGTGTATTGAGCGAAAACAGCGCCGGGTCCGCCACCGGCACCGGGTCCAGCCGGGCAAAGAACCGCTCCGGCAGCCGGGCGTATGAGTTGTCGAAACCGATCCGGGGTGTCATGTGCGCGCTCCGGCCCCGCCCCTGCGAGGCCCCTGTTCATCTTCCGCCCCTGAGAATATCCCACGGGGGGCGGCGGGGGGGGGGTGCCCCCCGCTCCCGCACCATCCGCCCGCGCGGCGCCGGGCGCAACTCACAACCGCGCCAGCCGCCCGGCCGGCAGCGCGGCGGGGGTGCCGCCACGACCATGGCCGGAACTTGCCGCAATCTTGCCTGAACCTCGTGCCGGGAATCGCCGCAAATCCCCATTCAACTGTTTCCAGACTTGGGAATATCCGGGCGGCAGACTGGCAGTGACCCCGGGCGAAGCGGGCGAAGGGGCAAAGCATGGCGCTCAGCAATGCTGAACAGTATCTGGTGGAACTCATCAACCGGGCACGGCTCGACCCGCTGGGCGAGGCGGCGCGGCATAAGGTCGGCCTGAACGAGGGGCTTCCGGGAAACCCGCTCGACGGCACGGCACGCCAGCCGCTGGCGCCCAATGAACTGCTCCATCTTGCCGCGTTTGAACACTCGGACTGGATGGGGGGCGGCAGAACCTATCTCGACCGTTTCAGCCATGCCGGCGCGGGCGGAAACAGCCCCGGAGACCGGATGAAGGACGCGGGATACGCCTTCACTTCAAGCTGGGCCTGGGGTGAGAATATCGCCGCCCAATCCATCGGTTCCTCGCTTGCCGATGTGATCGAAAGCCAGCACGCCGGCCTGTTCCACAGTGCCTCTCACCGGCAGAACATGCTGAACGCCACCTTCCGCGAGATCGGGGTCGGGCAGGACATTGCGCGGCACACCCATCAGGGCACACTTTTCGACCTCTCCTACCTGACCACGAAATTCGCCAAAAGCGGCAGTCTCGTGTTCCTTACCGGCGTCGCCTATACCGACACCGACGGCGACGGGTTCTATTCGGTGGGCGAGGGGCGCGCGGGCGTCACCTTCGCCAACCCCGCCCACAGCACCGCCACCGCGGCGGCGGGGGGCTATGCGCTGGGCCTCGCGAATGCGCGGGTGCACGACATCACCGTGACATGGGGCAACAGCAAGGCGACCGTCGCCGTCGATCTGTCGCATGGCAACGTCAAGCTGGATGCGGTCGGCCCCGACTGGCTGATGACATCGGGCGACATGGTGCTGAAACAGGGTGCGCTGAACGCCGGGCTGCTGGGCGTGGGCGACCTGTCGCTGACCGGCAACGGCGCCGACAACATGCTTATGGGCAACGCGGGCAACAACACGATCCGCGGCGGTGCAGGCAATGACACCATCCACGGCGGCGCGGGCAACGACCTGCTGGTAGGCGGCCCGGGCGATGATCTGCTGTTCGGCGGGCCCGGCAACGACACGCTGCGCGGTGGCGCGGGCAACGACACGCTGGAAGGCGGCGCGGGGAACGATGTGCTGGAGGGCGGTGCGGGCCACGACCGGCTGTTCGGCGGCGCGGGGGACGACACGCTGCGCGGTGGGGCAGGCAACGACCTTCTGTTCGGCGGGCCGGGCAATGACCTGCTGATCGGCGGCCCGGGGCGCGACACGCTTCGGGGTGGGGCGGGCAATGACACGCTGGAGGGCGGTGCGGGCCACGACCTGCTGGAGGGCGGGGCCGGCCATGACCTGCTGCGGGGCGGGGCGGGCAACGACCGGCTGTTCGGCGGGCCGGGGGATGACCTGCTGTTCGGCGGACCGGGCAACGACACGCTGAACGGCGGCGCAGGCAACGATACGCTGACCGGCGGGGCGGGGGCGGATGTCTTTGTCTTTGCCAAGGGCTTCGACCACGACGTGATCACCGACTTCACCATCGGCCAGGGCGACCGGCTGCGGCTGAACTCCAATCTCTGGGACGGCAATCTCGACCAGAAGGGGGTGATCGACCAGTTCGCCCATGTCGGCCCGGCCGGGAACACGGTGTTCGACTTCGGCGATGGCGACCTGCTGCGGCTGAACAATTTCACCGATCTTCAGGCGCTGGCCGACAGTATCGTCATCGTGTGACCCGGCGGGTCAGGCGGCATCGCTGCCCAGTTCGGCGGCGATGCGGGCCATCTCTTCTTCGGGCAGGCGCGGCGGCAGGGTGAAACCCTCCGCCCCTTCGCCCAGATAGACCGCCGAACTTACGTCATGCACATGGTGCATCGGCACCACATGGGCGTGGGCATGCGGCACATGGATGCCGGTGTAGAACATCGCCACCCGCTCGACCCCGTAGAGCGCCTTCATCCGCCGGGAAAGCCCCTGCGAAACCGAGGTGATCCGCGTGGCCAGGGCCTCGGGCAGATCCTCGAACCAGACGTGATGATCGCGCGGGATCACCAGCGTGTGCCCGGGCCGGATCGGATGCAGGTCGAGGAAGGCAAGCACGGCGTCGTCCTCATACACCTTGTGGGCGGGCAGTTCGCCCGCGGCGATCCGGCAGAACAGGCAGGGGGTGGTCATCTCGGACTCCTGTCGGGGGTGGTTCGGCATCGCGCTTCGGGGGCATCCTGCCCCGCGCGGGCGGGGCGGTCAAACCTGATTTGCCCATGGGGTATTCTTCGCGGGAATGGCGATATGCTCGCATGATCTGCCGACCAAAGGCTAGTCAATCGAAGATAATTGCATACAATTCACTTCGCGCAGGCATATTCCCCAAATTCTTCGCCGCATCCGGGGTTATGATCGTCGTCAGACCGATTCTCAAGCGCGAACAGGGTGTGCCATGAAGATCATTGTCCTCGGATCCGGCGTCATCGGCGTGACTTCGGCCTGGTATCTGGCGAAGGCGGGCCATGAGGTCACCGTCATCGACCGCCAGCCCGGCCCCGCGCTGGAAACCAGCTTTGCCAACGCCGGTCAGGTCTCGCCCGGCTATTCCGCCCCCTGGGCCGCGCCGGACGTGCCGCTCAAGGCGATGAAGTGGATGTTCCAGCGCCATGCGCCGCTGATCCTCGGGCTGCGGCCCGATCCGGCGAAAATTGCCTGGATGGCGCGGATGCTGCGCAACTGCACCTCGGCGCGCTATGCGCTGAACAAGGGGCGGATGGTGCGGCTGGCGGAATACAGCCGCGACTGCCTGATGGCGCTGCGCGACGAGACCGGCATCCGCTACGACGAACGGGCACAGGGCACGCTGCAACTGTTCCGCAGCGAAAAGCAGGTCGCGGCGGCGGCCAAGGATATCGCGGTACTGAAGGCCGACGGGGTGCCGTTCGAGGTGCTGGACCGTGCGGGCTGCCTTGCGGCCGAGCCGGGCCTTGCGGGTGCGGCCGACCGGATCGCCGGTGGGCTGCGGCTGCCGGGCGACGAGACCGGCGACTGCTACACCTTCACCACCGGGCTGGCGGATCGTGCCGCCGCGCTGGGCGTGACCTTCCGCCATGGCGTCGGGATCAAGCGGCTGAACCTTGAACTGGGCCGCGTTGCCTCGGTCGAAACCACCGAGGGCAGGATGGTGGCCGATGCCTTTGTTCTTGCGCTGGGCAGCCATTCGCCGGAACTGGCCGCGCCGCTCGGGCTGCGGCTGCCGGTCTATCCGGTCAAGGGCTATTCCATCACCCTGCCGATCGTCGATGAGGCCCGCGCGCCCGTGTCCACCGTGATGGACGAGACCTACAAGATCGCGATCACCCGGCTTGGCGACCGTATCCGCGTGGGCGGGCTGGCCGAGATCGCCGGGTTCGACCTGTCGCTGAACCCGCGCCGCCGGGTGACGCTGGAAAAATCGGTGGGCGAACTGTTCGGCGGCGCGGGCGACGCGGCGCGGGCCGAGTTCTGGTCGGGGCTGCGGCCGATGACCCCGGACGGCACGCCGATCGTCGGGCGCACGCCGGTGGCGAACCTCTACCTCAACACCGGGCACGGCACGCTGGGCTGGACCATGGCGGCGGGTTCGGGGCGGGTGCTGGCCGATATCGTCTCGGGCGCAGAGCCCGAAATCGACGCGGCCGACCTGGGCTATGCCCGCTACCTGCGCCCCGGCGCCCAGACACAGCCCGCAACCGGCAACCTGCGCCCCGCCACCGCCTGAGCGCGCCTGTCCTTCCTTCCGGAAATACTCTCGGGGGGATCGCCGTTGGTTCGATAAGCCGATGGCGATGGGGGGGCAGACAGCCCCCCGGCGCTCTCCACCCGCACGTTACGGGCCGGAAGCCTGCTCCGCTTGCCCCCGCGCCGTCCGTCCGCCCCGGCGGCGGCGCAACAGCGCCGCGCGGCCCGGCAGTTCGGCCATCACCTCGGCCCGGCGCAGCTCGCCCATCGCCGACCATCCGGCGATTTCCTCAAGCGTGCGGTTGCAGCCGACACAGACCCCCGCCCCGGGGTGGATGACGCAGATCTTCACGCAGGGGCTGTCGATCTCGTCGCGCTGCCAGATTTCGTCCTTCACGCCTTTCCCCGCATCAGATGCGCCAGCCGGTCCAGCGCGCCTTGCAGGATATACCCCGCCGCCACATGGTCGATCACCTGAGAGCGACGTTTCCGTGTCGTATCCGCCTCCAGCAGCGCCCTTTCCGCCGCGACGGTGGACAGCCGTTCGTCCCAGAACCCGATCGGCAG
>Ga0172382_10005104_pt1 | contig 19761 bp, 8 predicted proteins | sample Leawel138RmetaG_FD_122245 | JGI IMG/M metagenome (GOLD analysis project Ga0172382, IMG submission 122245) | Leachate microbial communities from a municipal landfill in Southern Ontario, Canada - Leachate well 138R metaG | ecosystem: Engineered > Solid waste > Landfill > Unclassified | place... | reverse complement strand
ATACACAGGCAGACAGACACGAACTTGAAAACTCAATTAAGTGGACAATAATACAACATAAATAACAGTAATCAATACAATTATAATTACAATAAGTGACTTTTTTGGGGGAATGCCTTAAATATTCATCTTTTCTGCTTTCCTACATTGTTCAACCCAAGCTCCAAGCTGCTTGTTTCTACCACACAAATCAACTTATTTGCCACCTGCTTCCTTATTAACCACCCTTGTGCCACCTTTGCCTAAGCAAGGGTGGGGCAAGGGAGGGGCAAGGGTGGCTCATAGGCAAGGAGTTGCGCTCGCCGTTGAGTTGACGCATGGTTTTTCAAGTTAGTTGGCGTTCCACAATGAAAAACACAGAAAATTCAGCTTTATGGTTGACAAGCATTCAGCTTCAGAATCTTTGGTATCTTCAACTAATATCGCATTTATGGAGTATCGATGAGTAAGAATAAACGCACAGCAATAGACCCCACTCGCCAGGAAAATTATTCCGAGTGGTATCAACAGGTGATTAAGGCTGCAGATTTGGCAGAAAATAGCGAAGTGAGAGGCTGCATGGTGATCAAGCCATGGGGCTATGCCATATGGGAAAATATCCAGCGCGTGTTGGACAGGATGTTCCGGGAGACCGGCCATCGCAATGCCTACTTCCCCATCTTCATCCCCAAGAGCTATTTTGAAAAGGAAGCCGAGCACGTGGAAGGCTTTGCCAAGGAATGTGCCATTGTAACCCACAGCCGCTTGGAGCCGGACGATTCCGGAGGTTTGAAGGTGGCTGGTGAGCTCACCGAGCCCTATATTGTGCGTCCCACCAGCGAGACCATCATCGGGGCGTCCTTTGCCAAATGGGTGAATTCCTATCGGGATCTGCCTCTCCTCATCAATCAATGGGCGAATATCGTGCGTTGGGAAATGCGCACCCGTTTGTTTTTGAGGACGGCGGAATTTCTGTGGCAGGAAGGGCACACCGTGCATGAGACCCAGGAAGAGGCAATGGAGGAAACCATGCAGATGCTGAATGTATATGCCACCTTTGCCCAGGATTATCTTGCCATCCCCGTGATCCAAGGTGAAAAAACGGAAGGGGAGAAATTCCCCGGCGCCGTGAATACATATAGCATAGAGGCGATGATGCAGGATAAAAAGGCATTGCAGAGCGGCACTTCCCACTTTTTAGGGCAAAACTTTGCCAAGGCTTCGCAGATTCGTTATCAAAACCGGGATGGAGAATTTGACTATGCCTGGACCACCTCCTGGGGTGTTTCCACGCGCCTCATCGGTGCCTTGATAATGGCACACAGCGATGATAATGGCCTGGTAATCCCGCCCATGATCGCCCCCGCCCATATTGCCATCATCCCCATCTATCGCGATGATGAGGAAAAGGAAGCGGTGTTGAAGGTGGCAAAAGAGATTCAAAACAGTTTTAAGAAAACCATGCTGGAAGACGTGCCCGTTTATACGGAACTGGACGATCGCGACCTCACCTCCAGCGAGCGCAATTGGTATTGGATCAAGAAAGGCATCCCCCTGCGCATAGAGATTGGTCCCCGTGATGTGGCATCCCAAAGCGTGATGCTCGCCCGCAGGGATAAAGAACCCAGGGACAAGGTGAGCGTGCCCCTCACAGAGCTGAAAGAGCAGGCCCTGGCAATGCTAAAGGATATGCAGGCAGGCATCTATGCCCGCGCCCTGGCTTTTAGGAATGAAAATACAATCAAGATAGACGATAATAAGAAGTTTTACAAGTATTTCACACCCAAGAATGCAGAGCAGCCCGAAATCCATGGCGGCTTTGCCCTTTCCCACTGGTGTGGAGGCATGGAGTGTGAAGAGCGCATCAAGGATGATCTCAAGGTGACGGTGCGCTGCATTCCCTTTGATCAACCCGAGGAGGATGGCGTGTGTATCTCATGCGGCAAACCATCCCAACGCCGGGTAATCTTTGCCAAATCCTATTAAAAAACATGAGCCAGATCAAAAGCGCCATTATCAGCATCGGGAATGAAATCCTGTTGGGCAAGACGGTGAATACCAATCTCGCCTTCCTTGCCGATGGCTTGGCAGCCTTGGGTGCGCCGGTGGTGTATAACGTGGTGGTGAATGATGATGCGGATGATATCACCCGCGCCCTGGATTATTGCAGCAGTCGCTATGATATCGTGATTACCACCGGAGGCTTGGGACCCACCCATGATGACATCACCAAAGCCACTATTGCCAAGTACTTTGGCAAAGAGCTGGTCTTCCAGCCCCATCTGTGGGAATATGTGCAATCCCTATTTGCCAAACGCGGGGTGAAGGCACCCGAGATTAACCGCAATCAGGCACTGGTGCCGCAGGATTTTAGCGTGTTGGAAAACGCCATGGGCACAGCTCCCGGCTTGTATTACCATCAGAGTGGGCTGAATTACTTTGCCTGCGCCGGAGTACCCATCGAGATGCGCTATGTGTTTGAAACACACATCACTGAGATTATTAAAAAACAATTCCCGAAGCTGCACAGCCTCACCCAGCACACCATTCACACCTTTGGCATTTCCGAATCCGCTTTGGCAGAAAGGCTGGATACATCCGCCTTGCCCCCGGGGGTGGAATTTGCCTGGCTGCCCCAAACGGGGAGGGTGGATCTGCGTCTGTATGGGATGGATCAAGAAGCCGTCTATCAGGGTGCGCAGGATATCATCCGGCAAATCCCCGGTTATGTGTGGGGGCTGGATGAAGACACTCCCTCCAAGGTATTGGGCAAGCTGCTTTCCCAGCGGAAGATGAGCATTTCCTTGGCAGAATCCTGCACAGGCGGCCTGGTAGCAAAGATGCTTTCCGACGAGCCCGGGGCGTCTGATTACCTTTTGGGCGGCGTGGTGAGCTATCATAATGATATAAAAAGCAGTGTGTTGGGCGTCTCTAAAGAGACCTTGGCAACCGATGGCGCCGTGAGCGAACAAACCGTGCGCCAGATGGTGTTGGGCGTAAAAGGCTTGATGGATTCAGATTGTGCCATCTCGGTTTCCGGCATCGCCGGTCCCTCTGGAGGCAGCGCAGAGAAACCCGTGGGCACTGTGTGGTTTGGCTTTTCCTATCAGGATGAAGTGTGGGCTCAAAAATACATCCTCACGGGCTCCAGAGAATCCATCCGGCATAAGGCGGCAGAAGTGGCTATCATCACCATGATAAAAAAGTTGATCTCGGAAAACTGATGAAGGTATTGGTGATAGGCAGCGGAGGCAGGGAACACGCAGTGGCAGAGGCTTTTGCACGCAGTGATGCTGTATCCAAAGTGAAGGTGGCACCGGGGAATGCCGGTATCGCCCGTTCTTTTGAGACCCTGCCCCTCAATAATATGGAGCAGCAGCTTCAGTGGTGCGAGAGCAATAGACCCGATCTGGTGTTTATAGGCCCCGAACAACCCCTGGAACAAGGCATGGCAGACAGGCTGAACCAAATGGGCATCCCCTGTGTGGGACCCTCCCGGGCTGCGGCACGCATCGAATCCAGCAAGATTTTTGCCAAGCGGCTGATGCAGAAATATAATGTGCCCACGGCGGCTTTCTTTCACAGCTATTCTTTGGATGAGGCTATGGACTATGTGGCAGATTCCTGCCCCTATCCAGCTGTAATCAAGGCAGATTATTTGGCAGCAGGCAAGGGGGTGATCATTGTTCAAAACCAAGCGGAAGCGGAAGATGCGCTTTTACAACTGTTGGCTAATTCCTCAGAAAGTTCTCCCAAGGGAGTGGTGATAGAGGAGTTTTTACAAGGATGGGAAGTATCGCTTTTTGCCGTCACAGACGCAGTGGATTATGTAACCACTCTTTTCTCGCAAGATCATAAACAACTGTTGGATGGAGACCGGGGACCCAACACAGGCGGAATGGGCGCATTTGCCCCCGTTTGGGAAGCGGAGCCCTGGCGCTCTCAGATTCATCAAGAGATCGTGGAGCCCATCCTGAAAGCCATGCGGGAGGAAGGATGCCCCTTTGCCGGTTTCCTGTATTGTGGGCTGATGATTACCTCAGCAGGCGCCAAAGTGGTGGAATTCAATTGCCGCTTGGGCGATCCTGAGGCGCAGGCGCTGTTGCCTCTCTTGGATACAGATTTTTATGAGCTGTGTATTGCCATCACCCAAGACAGGGTTTGTTCGCTGAATCTGCAATGGAAAGACGAGACCTGTGTGGCGGTGATATTGGCATCTGACGGGTATCCTGGAAGCTATGAGAAAGGCATGCCCATCACCATCTCATCCCCTCTTTACAACCGTGTGTATTATGCAGGCGTAGCCCAAGAAGACGGCACCCTCATCACCAATGGCGGCAGAGTGTTGTGCGTATCCGCCCTTGGTAAAGACAGGGAAGCTGCCAGGCACGCCGCATATAACGATATAAACAAGATAAACTTTGCTAACAAACGCTTTCGCCGGGATATAGCCCAGCGGAACAATAAACTCTGACCCTCAAACCCCCTTTCGTATGGGAAGACAGTATAGGAGTATTTGCATGAAGCGATATATTATTGCATGGATGCTGCTTTTGTGGGCGGTCTGCGCCTGGAGCAGCGGTATCAGCCTCATCAGCGAAAGCATGGATGAGCTGATCGTGGAATTTGCTCTGCCGGATTACACTTTGGAGCATAGCCGTGATGGCAACGGCACTTGGCAGAAGATAGCATCGGATTATGGCGCAGTGGATGCCGAGGAAGGCCATCCCCTCCTGCGCACATACAGCGAAGCCATCGCCATTCCCGTGGATGGAGATATCTCTATCCAAATCCTGGATAGCCGCCACAGCTCCCTTAGGAATATCAATCTCTACCCTGCTGCCCGCATGGTGTTGGATGATTGGGATGTGGATTATGAATTTTATCAGAATCCGCGCGTCTATAATAGCGACCAACTTTACCCGGCAGTGATAGTGGAAAAAGGCGAGCCTGCCTTTATCGGTAACCGCAGGTTTATCCCCCTGCATATCAGGCCCTTCCAATATCGAGCCCTCTCCCAGGAGCTGATCGTACACAACTATATCCGCCTGCGTATCTCCATCTCTGGTGATAAGAATTCACCCAAAAACTGGCAGCTTGCCAAGAACCCTCTGGATGGTGCTGCGGATGCCTTTTTCCTCAATAATGCCACTTCCCAAAGCTGGAGACTGGAAAAGACACGTGACCACAGCTATGAGGCGCCTCAGTATCGGGGCAATATAGTTTCGCGCATCCAGCTTCTGGTGGATAAAGACGGCATCTACAGGGTGAATAAGGCTTTTTTGCAGGGCATCATCGATGCCGAGGTGGATACCTTGGGCGTCACCATGGCGTGGGATCTGAATACCCTGGATCCGCGCAGATTGGAGCTGTTGGATAAAAACGGTAACGTTCCCATCCATTTTGTGGGAGAAGAGGATGGCAGCTTTGATGATGATGACTATTTTGAATTTTACGGACGCCGCAATCCCGGTAAAGAGGGCTACATGGATTCCTACACCCAGGAAAACGTATATACCCTGTATCTCAAAGACTCCCTGGGAGCACGGATGGCAGTGGAAAACGGCGGTTTGATTGAATCCAACACTGCCCGCTATATCGTGCCGGATGCCTATGAACATACGGAACACTTTGAACAGCAACTGGTTTATGACAAGCTGGGGCACGGCTGGATTACGGATCAAAACTACTTCAAGGAGGATAACTGGTTTTGGCGCAGGATCAGCGCTCCAAACCTGGATATTATCCCCATCCAACTGCAGTATCCCATAGATGCTACCACCCGCACAGCCAGCGCAAAGGTGGTGTTGCATGGACTTACCTATTCGGATTCCGTGCTGCCCGGTCAATGGGATCACGAGGCAAGCATTCGCCTGAACCAAGCCATGATCAATACCCACACCTGGACGGGGCAGACGGAACAGGTGTTTGAAAACTCCCGGCCCATCCCCAATACCTTCCTCTATCATGGTACAAACAATGTGTATATCAGCCTTTCCGGCAATACCGTTATGGGCGATAAGGAGCAGGTGCTGCTGGATTATATAGACATCAAATACTGGCGTGAATACCGCACCAATAATGACTTGATCAAATTCACCAAGCCCTCCAACCGTCCCGGAGCTCTTTACCAATTTGAAATAGGTGGCTTTAGCACGAATGACGTATCTGTGTATAAGATAGGCTCCAGCGTGTTTAACAATCTGCAAATCGAATCCTTTGATCCTGAAGGCACAGGACCCTGGACTGTGACGATGCAGGATAGCGTGGCATCCACTGCCATCGAATACTATGCCTGCACACAAAAGCAAAAGATGCGCCCCATCATGGGAAGGCTGGATGTGCCCTCAGACCTCAAAAACCCAAACAATCAAGCCGATCTCGTGATCATCACCAGATGGGATATGATAGACTCTGAAGGCGGCATCCGCATCAAAGAACTGTATGAGACCAAAGGTTACAGCGTGATGATGGTGGATTATCAGGATATCTTTGATGAATTTAATCACGGTATCCGCCATGCTCAGCCCCTCAAGGATTTCCTGAAGTATGCCTACAATAACTGGGCAGAGCCCCAGCTGAGCCATGTGCTATTATTGGGAGAAGGGACGGACGATGAGCGTGACAACAGCCGTTCACGGGTTTACAATACAATTCCAGTGAAAAAGATATGGACCCACAAACACGGAGCCACTGCCAGTGACAACTGGTATGCCTGCATTGTGGGCGAAGACACCCTGCCGGATATTGCCATCTCCAGGATCAATGTATGGAGGCCAGACCAGATCCTGCCGGTGGCGGAAAAGATGGAATCATACCATTACAATGCCCTTGCCAATAGGCTATGGAACAGCCATCTCACCTTCACCAGCGGAGGAAAGATCACCGATCCTGATGATATCTTTGCGCAGCAATCCGAAAAGATCAAGCGTCGTTGCATCCCCGAGGATTATCGGGTCACCAGGGTTTACACATCCACCCAGTCCACCAGTACAGATTACTTTGGCGGTACATTTGCCCTCAAAGACGCCATCAATAGCGGCACCCAGTTTGTCCAATTCTTGGGGCACGGTGGAGGGCGCGTGTGGGCAGACTATAACCTCTTTAACTTCAATGACGTTGCCACCCTGAACAACCAAACCTACCCCGTCTTCCTCAGCCTGGCATGTTATGCCTCTGCATTCGATACCAACGGAGCTGCCTCCATAAGTGAGGCATTGATCATGCAGCCCAATAAAGGCGCCATAGCCACTTTGGGATTCAGCGGATTGGGATATCTGCACCAAGACGAGGATTGGGGGCTGGCGTTCAACGAAGCGGTGTATCAGCATGATTTTGACACACTTGGCATAGCCATGCAATATGCACTTGCAAGATTCTACAGTTTTACAAACAGTGTTATTGTCAGACAGGCTCTCACCGATGGCTACGCATTTCTGGGCGATGTTGCCCTCAAGATGAGCAAACCCCGCAATGAAGCCATCGTGAATATAGATCGCCACTACTATGACCAGGGCGATACCCTGTATGTGCAGGCAAACTTCCCTCCAGAGGTCACAGCAGCCCGTCTGTACATTATGAAAGATAACGAAAAGGTGATTAACGTACCTTACGATATCCCCGTGATAAACGGCAATTTTAACGCCAACTATGTGATACCCACCAGTTCTGCCACTGGCTTCTCCCGTGGCATCTTTGTGGCTGGATATTCAAACGAACACGAGTACGTGGGACAATCCTCCTTTGCCGTGGGCAGGCCAGCGGTATTCCATCACCTCCTGCAGCCTGCAGAGCCCACCTGGCAAGACTCCGTAAAATTTGTGGCAAAAGCATTTTCCCCCGCTCCCATCATATCCATGACCTGCAACCTCCAGCTGAATCCTGATGTCTCAAACAATCCCTGGATAAACATCCCCATGGAGCTTTTGGATGAGGATTCCAATACTTGGATCACCTCCCACGCCCAAGCGCCCAGACCCACCGGAAGGGAGATCTTCTATCGCTATACAATCGTCACCACTGAAGGCAGCTTTGAATCTGTGCGTAAAAGCCTGGTTTTTGCAGGACCAGAGCTTGCCTTGGAAGATATCAAGCTGGAGCGGATAGAAAATGAATTTGTAATCAAAGTATTGGTCTCAAACATAGGGAATGCAGCCTCCATCAATACCCCGCTCAGGCTGATGGTTCGCATAGACGGGGGCAGCAATCAAGTGTTTAGCACCCAGACCCTTGGCCCCCTGGATATCAATGAATCCAGATGGGAGACCATCCCCCTCACCGGTCTGGCATCTGGTAATATCCTGTTTCAAGTGGATGTAAACTACAACATGACCTTCTCAGAATGGCAGTACAACAATAGCATAAACAATACCATCACCCTCACTGTGCCTTTCAACTACCATCTTGTGGGTGTGGAAGGCATGGCAATCCCGTCTGTGGATAGCAACGTTCTTTGTGAGATCCCCGCCAATCTGGTGCCCACCGGCACAGAAGCCTTGTTCCACGTAAGCGAATTTGGCATTCTGGAAGCCAGCAACCAGCCCGATATCCACCCCATTGCCCTGCGCTCCGTGGATAGTGGGCACACTCAGATGAGATCCACCGCTTATGAAATCAAGACTTTAAATAGCGCTCTGGTAGATTCTTCCGACGTCTTTGTGAGCGGTAAAATGATCAAGCTCCACTTCTTCTACAGCGAGGACGATGAAGCTGCCCAACAGTATGAAAATGAGAATTCTTACAAGATTTACCGCTGGGATGCCCGCGGGTCAAAGTGGATATTGCAAGGCGGAAACATCTCCACCAGCGAAAACAAAGTGGTATTTGAGGTAAATCGCCAAGGCCTTTACACCATCTATCGCAATCGTGACCTCATCCGCCCCACCATCGATGTGAACGTGCAGGATCAGGAATTCACCGTGGGCGGCTATGTATCCGGCAGTGGAGTGATATCCCTGATGCTAAGCGATGCCAATGGGATAGACGTGTTTGACGATTCCATCAGGCTCTACCTCAATGGCACCGAGGTTCCAGAGGAAGACTATGTGACCGCCATCAATCTGGATAATATCAACCGCATCCCCATCAAATACCAGCTCAGCCTGCGCAAAGGGAATTACACCCTGGTGGTGGATTGCAGGGACGTAAACGGCAACTTCAACACCCGTGAGATTCAGTTTGTGGTAAATGAAACCTTCGATATCACCCGCATCGGAAACTATCCCAACCCCGTATTGGGAAGAGCCGAAGACCCCAAAAATGACGGACGCACCCGCTTTACCTATGTACTTACCGATGATGCAGACAACGTGACCATCAAAGTATACACGGTGGCTGGACGCCTGGTGAAAACCTTCGATTTTCTGCCCACCGGCGTTGGATACCACGAGTTTCCACGCACGCTTTATGGCTGGGATTGCACAGATGAACAGGGCTTCCCCCTTGCCAACGGCATGTACTTTTATAAGGTGATTGCCCGCAAGGGTAAAAAAACTATTGAAAAGACCATGAAAATGGCAATCTTAAAGTAGGAGATAAGATGAAAAAGATTATAATACTCTGCCTCCTAATTGCTGCCGCCCTCATTCCCCTGAATGCGGGGCGTTATGCCGGCGATTTTATGATGATTGGCTCCGGAGTGCGCGCTTTGGGTATGGGAGGAGCCTTCTCTGCCATCGCTGATGATGGCTCTGCCATCTACTGGAATGCTGCGGGCATCTCTGGGATCACAAAGATGGAAGTGGCTGCCATGCATGCCTTCCTGTATTCTGGATTGGCTTCCTACGATAATATCAGCTATATCCAACCTCTACCCAATGGTGTCAGCATCGGGCTCAATCTCACCCGCCTCACCATCTCTGATATCCCCCATTTCAGCGAGTCTTACCTGGTGGGAACAAACGTAGACGAACGCATCAACAATAGCGATCTGCACCTCCCCGGCGTGCCTGATGCCAAATTCTCCAGCACAGACGATCTCTATCAATTTGCATTCAGCAAACACTTTAAATATGATGCAAATATGGGCTGGCTCTTCTTTGAAATCCCCTTTGATTTTTACATTGGCGGAAACGTTAAATTCATCAAACGTAAACTGTGGAACAACTATGGCACCGGCACGGGAATTGATCTTTCCCTCAAGACCACCACAGATTTATCGGTGTTGTTTGACATGGAGGAATTAGGCAAAATCGATTTTGGCATCAACCTCCAAGACATTGCCGGAACGGATATCAACTGGGATACCATTAGTAAAATCAAAGACGAAGTACTGTTTAACACCAAAGTGGGCATAGCTGTGCGCCAACCAATCCCTGCCCTCCATTCCCAGCTGACACTTGCCTATGATTATGATTATGTTTACAATGGCACCAACCATTTTGGAGTGGAATGGACCTACAAGGATGACGGCAGCATTCGAGCCGGTTATTACGACACAAATCTCAGCTTTGGAGCCACCGTCAAGGTCTATGACATCTACCTGGACTATGCCTTGGTAACCAATCCTGTTGGACTCACAAATCGTCTGGGCCTCAGGCTCAGATTCTAAGATATAAGGAGACGTATCATGCAAAGAGCATTTTTATTGGCAAGTCTTCTGCTACTTTTGCTAATCATCTTTTCCTGTGCCGGAGAGGATAAGCTGGAAGAAGACACCACACCCCCCTTTCCACCCACGATGATACCTCATTTGGGCGATGTGGGAGACGAACCCACAGATTATTATGGACAATCTACGCAAATCACTGATGACAACAATGGTATTGACACCATTCCCGAAGGCGATTGGATTCGAATCATGTGGAAGCCGTTTGTGGATGATGATGTGGCAATCGTTCGTATCTGGCGTTTTGATGACATCCAGCCCGAACCCGTCTTGATAGATTCCATCCTGCCCGTCACTCGGCAGCACCTTGATACAAGTAATGATCTTTCCGAGCGCAACTGGTATTCCTATTTTATCGAAGTGGCTGATGCAGCAGGGAATAGCGCTGTTTCAGACACCGTCTCCTTTGCGCTTTTGCCCAAACCTGTGCTCCTGTCCCCTGCCAGCTATGAAACCATACCTGTCGTGGGTGCCAGAGCATATTGGACAGACTATGGCTTTGCCACCAAATACCGCTTTCTGCTCTTTGATTCCATGCACAATTATGTATGGCATCATGATCTGCTGGTGGCAATGGAAGATGACTTGTTTGTGGATATCCCCACCAATCTCTTGAGCGACCACTCTGGAGAATCCATGTATTGGAGGGTGGATGCCTTCGATTGGGATGAAGAACGCCAAGCATACATGGGAGGCAAATCCAACGAACGCATCTTGATTGTGCAATAACCTTAATACTTTATGAGAGCAGGTGGAGGCTGGTTTCCTTGCACCTGCTCTCGCTCTTTTCTGATAAATATAAACAGACAGCACTCTGAAACCTGCGCCAGCCACCAGCTGACATTCATCATTCATTATTCATCGCTCGCGCAGCGAGCTCCCACTGTTCCCTGTCCCCTGACCCCTGCGGCGAAGCCGCCTCCCATCACTTTTAACCCTCTTTCTTTTGTATTCTTTTAGCCTTTTTGTTGGTTTGGGCTTCAAAGTTGCATACTATATAAGTATACCTCTTACATAAGAGGAAAAGAGTAAATAATAAATAGATAACAAATATAGGAGAGGAAATGAAAAAACAGTTCCTGCTGCTTGTCCTGATAAGCCTCTCAGCTTTATTGCTTGGCTCTCAGGGCAGCATCACCCTTACCCAAAGCCCCGGCTATATTCAGCTGCTCAGCGAAAGCCGCGAAGGCCTCAGTGTGGGCTACAAGATTGATAAACTAATTTATGAAGAGATCGACACCCCGGAAGGGAGATTTACCGATCTCAGCGTACCATATTATGCCACCACCAATCTGGAAGGACTGCCCAAGCTGCCTCTTTCCCGGCAGATTATCGCAGTTCCAGAAGCCGCCAACGTGACGGTAAGCATGGTGAGTGCCAGCCGGGAGACCATCTCCCTTGCCACCCGTGGTGTGAATTATCCCATTATGCCACGTCAGGCTCCAGTGCCCAAGTGTGACAATCCTGAGGACATGCCCTTCCTGATAGAGCGTGATTTTTATAACACATCACAATGGACCAGCTATCCTGAAATACGTGTGGAAGAGCTGGGACACATGCGCGGGATGCGTCTTTACGCCCTGGATTTCACTCCCCTGCAATACAACCCTGCCCTCAAACAGGTCACCATCATCCGTGAAGCTGAGGTGAGGGTGGATTTTATCGGCGCCAACCATGCCGCCACCCAGGAGCTGAGGGATAAATATTACTCCCCCGCCTTCAATGGCGTTTTCCAAAGCACCCTGCTCAATCCCGTCTCCACCAGAGGTTCACTCAATCGCTATCCCATGGGTTATGTGATCATCACGCCGGCAAACTTTGTGGATGCCCTCCAGCCTTTTGTGGATTGGAAAAAGAAAGAAGGCTTCAACGTGATCTTGGCAACCACCAGCGAAACCGGCAGCACGGCATCTGCCATCAAGGGCTATCTGCAAAATATCTGGGATTCTGCCACCCCTGAAAACCCTGCCCCCAGCTATCTCATGATAGTGGGAGACGTGGCACAGGTGCCCTCCAATACCGGTGTTACCAGCAGTGCCCATATCACAGACCTCACTTATGTGCGTCTGCAGGGCAATGACTATCTGCCGGAAATGTACTTCGGCCGCTTTTCTGCCACCACCCCCGCTGAGGTGACCAACCAGGTGAATAAGACCCTCATGCATGAAATGTACACTATGCCGGATGATTCATATCTTGCCAAATCCGTGCTCATCGCCGGAGTGGATAGCTATTGGTCTACCTCTCATGCCAATGGTGCCATCAATTATGCCACCACAAACTATTTCAATCCCTCCCACGGCATCGATAGCCAAACCTTCCTGTATCCCGCATCCGGCTCATCTGCCAGCCAGATTGTGCAAAGAGTTTCCGAAGGCGCCGGCTATGTAAACTACACCGCCCACGGCAGTGAAACCTCCTGGGCCGATCCCTCCTTCACCATTTCCAACGTAAACAACCTGCAAAACACCAACAAATACCCCGTCGTGGTGGGTAACTGCTGCGTGACCAGCGCCTTTGATGTTGGCATCTGCTTTGCCGAAGCCTGGCTGCGTGCCGTGGATAAAGGCGCTGTGGTGTATATCGGCGGTACCAATAACACCTATTGGGATGAAGACTATTGGTGGGCTGTGGGCTACAAACCGCCCATCCCTTCCAGCGGCTCAGGCTCTCCCTTTGTACCCGGACGCACCGGCAATTATGACGCCCTCTTCCATGAAAACGGCGAACCTTTTGAAGATTGGTCAAACAGCGTTGCTGCCACCATCTTTATGGGCAATATGGCTGTGGTGCAATCCAACAGCACCCGTGCAAACTATTACTGGGAAGTGTATTCCGTGATGGGCGATCCCAGCCTTATCCCCTATTTGGGCATTCCCACAGATAATATCGCCGATTTGCCAGACACCATCTTCTTAGGCATGGATTCCATGGAATTAGTGGCTGATCCTTACAGCTATGTAGCTATCTCCATGAATGGCGTGTTGCACGGCACCGGCCTGGCAAGCCCCTCTGGAGAGCTCACCCTTTACTACACCCCCTTTGAAGAGCCGGGAATGGCTGATATTGTGATCACCCGTTCTTTGGTAAAGCCCACCATTGCCAGCATTCAGGTGGTTCCCAATGAAGGGCCCTACGTCACCGTGAGCCCTCTCACCATCACCGATCCCAATGGCAACGGCATGGCAGAGCCCGGAGAAATTATCTCCCTCAATCTCAGCCTCAACAACGTCGGCGTGATGGATGCTAACAACCTCACCGCCTCCATCGCCACCACCAGCCCCTGGGTCAGCATCCTGGAAGGTGAAGAGCAAATCCCCAATATCCCCGCCGATGGCAATATCACCGTTAGCAATGCCTTCAGCATCCAGATCAGCCCCAGAGTGCCAGACCAAGCCTCCATCCCCTTCGAAATTACCATTACCGATGGCGAGCACACCTGGAGTTCCACACGCTCCATCATCACCTTTGCAGCAGACCTCAATATCGGCGATGTAAGAGTTACGGACAGCAATGACAACGGCTTCTTCGAGCCCGGAGAAACAGTCACCATCCAAATGAAGCTGAGTAATGACGGACACCTTCCCGTCCAAGGAGGCTCCCTCTACGTGGTCTCAAACCATCCCGGAGCCACCATCGCCACGAGTGAGATTGATTTGCCCTCCATCAACATTGGATCCCATATATATGTAACCGTGATCGCCTTCCTGGATGATAGTTTGGAAACTGGAGACGTGATCACCCTCGGCATTGCCATCAATGCAGATTCACAGCTGATAAACCACTCCATCACCATCCCCATTGGCTTTATTGGAGACGGCTTTGAAACCGGAAACTTCAACAGCCATCCCTGGATGAATAATAGCCCTGCTCCCTGGACAATACAATCCGCCACAGTTCACAGCGGAAACTTTGCCGCCAAGGCTGGCGCCATTGGAAACAGTTCCAGCACCGAGCTTTCCATCACCTTGGAAAATGAAAGTGCCGGCACCATCAGCTTCTGGCGCAAGGTATCCAGTGAAGCAGGCTATGATAAGCTCAAGTTTTTGGTAAATGACAACGAGCTTGCCACCTGGAGCGGAAACATGGATTGGGCGCAGGAAGAATTCCCCGTGCCTCCCGGTATCGTCACCTTCAAATGGATCTACCAAAAAGACTATTCTGTGAGCAGCGGCAGTGACACTGCCTGGATTGATGACATCATCTTCCCCATCAGCAGCAACACAGATGCAGCCATTCTTTACACCCCCATCACCGAGGTTAATTTTGAAAACGTTAGCGCTGGCAATACCTATTCCCAAGATCTGATTGTAAGCAATCTGGGGAATTCAAACATGAGCGGCATGGTTTCCATCCCTCAGGAATTCAGCGTCCTCCTCAGTAACGAACAAGTCTCAAACGACTACGTATACTCTCTGGAAGCTGGTGAAAACGCTATCTTTAGCATTGTCTACCAAGCTCCCTCACCCGTGGTGAATATCGATTCCGTGATTCTGATCTCTTCCAATGATGCCAGCAACCCTGCCATCATGCTCCCCATCAGAGTAAATGTGGTATCCAACGATAACACGGGAATCCCTGCCGTCACAAAGCTGGAAGGCAACTTCCCCAACCCCTTCAACCCCACCACCACCATCCGCTTTGCCACCCATAAGCCCGGAAGCGTGCGCCTCAGCATCTTCAACATCAAGGGGCAATTGGTAAGGAAACTGGTGGATAAAGACCTCCCTGCCGGCAACCACGCTATCATCTGGGATGGAAAAGATCAATACAACCGCAGTGTCTCCAGCGGAATCTATCTCTACCGCATGGAAGCACCCGGCTATACCCAATCCCTCAAAATGATGTTAATGAAATAAACAAAACATGGCTCTGGGCGGCGTATCCTGATGCGTCGCCCCAGCCCTTTATTATGAAACTGATTATGCGAACTTACCTATTAGCTCAGCCCACCCCGTTCTCACAATCAGTTTTATAATATAATTAATATGAATTCATGGAGGATTCAATGAAACGTATAGTACTACTCCTCACGCTGCTACTTGCCCTTGGCATGCTGACAGCCGAACAAATAAACGTGGGTAGCTATCAAAATGATATCCGGCTCATCCAGGATAATCCAAACAATATGGTGATGGAGCTCACGCTGGGTCATTTTGAGAGGCAAACCGTTCAGATAGACGGCGATACCTGGTATTATCCCACCATCAAGAATGGCGGCATCACGCTGGAAAGCGGATTGCCTCAGCTGCCAGTGATGGCAGGCAGTGTGATCATCCCCAATACTGCCATGATACAGCTGGAGACCATCCACAGCGAATACGTGGAGATGGTGATGCCCATCGCCCCTTCCAAGGGCAATCTCACCCGTGATATCAATCCGGAGACGGTTCCCTTCCAGTTTGACGCTCTCTACAGCTCAGACCAAAGCTGGCCCTCAGCCAATACAGAACTCAGCGAACCCTTTATCATCAGGGATTTCCGTGGCATCACAGTACGTTTTATCCCCTTCAGCTATTTCCCTGCCACCCAAACCCTGAGGATATACACCAAGATACAGGTGGCGCTCAATAATGTGGGGACAGACCTCACCAATTCCCTTCCTTTCACCAAAACTGCATACAGCGCTGAATTTGCAGGTATCTATGAAAACCTCTTCCTCAATTTTGGTGCTGCCAAATACCCCTCCCTTGCAGAAGAAGGCAGAATCCTGGTGATCAAACACAATATGTTTGATGATTCCATCATCCCCTGGGTGGAGTGGAAACGACAAAACGGCTACCGCGTGGACGTGGTGGACGTCACCGTGGCAGGACCCACAGCCGCCAATATCAAAACCTATATCCAAAACCAATACGACCTGGACGATGGCCTCATGTTTGTGCAGATCATGGGAGACGCTCCCCAAGTGCCCACCCTCTCCTCCGGAGGCGGTGGCTCAGACCCCTCCTATGCACTTCTGGCTGGAAACGATAACTACCCCGATATCTACGTAGGCAGATTCTCCGCCCAAAACGTTGGGGAAATGGATACCCAAGTCCAAAAAGTAGTGGGCTATGAAAGAGACGCAGCCGTGGGCGAAACCTGGATGCAAAAAGGCATGGGCATCGCTTCCAACGAAGGAGGCGGTGGACAGGGTGACAACGGTGAAAGCGACCAACAACACATGGAAATCATCCGTGGCAAGCTGCTCAACTATGGCTACCTCTCTGTGGATCAGATGTATCAAACCCAGGGCGCCACTGCCGCTCAAGTGAGCTCAAACCTCAATGCCGGCAGAGGCTTTATCAACTACGTGGGGCACGGCTCGGATACCTCCTGGGTAACCACCGGCTTCAACAACACCCACGTAAATGCACTCACCAATGACAACATGCTGCCCTTCATCGTCTCCGTTGCCTGTGTAAACGGAAACTTTGTAAGCCAAACCTGCTTTGCCGAAGCCTGGCTGCGTGCCAAAAACAACACCACCGGCGCACCCACCGGAGCAGTGGCGATGTATGCCAGCACCGTAAACCAGAGCTGGGCTCCCCCCATGCGTGGTCAGGACGAAGTGACAGACCTCCTGGTGGTGGAAGCAAAGAGAACCATCGGTGGTCTCTTCTTCAATGGCTCCTCCAAAATGACCGAAGTATATGGAAACAACGGCGCCAGCGAATACAAAAACTGGCATATCTTTGGCGACGCTTCCATGATGGCAAGAACCAAAGAACCCATGGCTCTTACCGTGGAACACACACCCGTCCTTTTCATGGGCATGGATACCTTCATCGTGGATACCGCACCCGATGCCAGAGTGACCCTTTATGCTGATGGAGTGGTATATGCCCACGCCGTCTCCAATGCTGCCGGAACCGCCACCCTCATCCTCAGCGATCCTCCCATGGAACCCATGGATCTCACCCTCACCGTCACCGCTTTCAACTATCAGACCCATATCTCCACCGTGCAGCTCTTGCCTGCCAGCGGTCCTTATATCATCGTGACCGGTATGAATGTCAACGATGTGGAAGACAACCACGTAATGTATGGCGAGACCATCAACCTGGGTTTTGAATTTAACAACCTGGGCAGCGAAGATGCAGAAGGCATCAACGTAGCCATCAGCAGTTCCAGCCCCCATATCAGCATCCTCAATACCGATGAAGATATTGCAGATATCCCCGCCGACGCCTATGGAAACACTGTCAACGGCTTTAATATCCGTATTTCAAACAGCGCCCCGGATCAGCATGTGGCCACCATCAATATCCTCATCACCCTCACCAATGGCGAAGAGTATAGCTACAACCGCAACATCATCATCGATGCCCCCAAACTCACCTGGGGAATCCTGGAAATCGATGATGTCTTTGGCAACAACAACGGTCGCATCGATCCCGGTGAATCCATCACCCTTTCCTTCCCCATTACAAACGCTGGCCATGCCACCTCGGATGATATCATCACCACCCTCGTCATCAATGATGGCAGACACGTGGCGGATGCCCTCAATGTGGAATTTATCGCTCTCTTGCCCGATGGCACCGCCAATATGGAATACATGGTCACCTTCAGCTCCCAGATCGTTCCCGGCACTACCATCCACATGACGGCAATGCTCTTTAGCGGAGAATATACCGAGATGAAGACCTATTCTGTGAAAGTGGGCGAAGTGGTGGAAGACTTTGAATCCGGATTTGGCAACCTACCCTGGACCTTTGCCGGTGGCAACTGGACTATCGTGGATGATAGCTACAACGCTTCCATGGCGGCAAGATCAGCTGCCATCAACAACAACCAAACCACCTCCATGACTCTCTATATCAATTGTCCGGATGATGGAACCATCTCTTTCTGGAAAAAAGTATCCAGCGAACAGAACTACGACTTCCTCAAATTCTATATCAATGGCACCCTCAAAGACCAATGGTCTGGCACCCAGGACGTCTGGCAACAGGTGACCTATACCACCCAAGCTGGCAACAACAGCTTCAAATGGGAATACAGCAAAGACTACACCACCGCCCAGGGACAGGATTGCGCTTGGATAGATGATATTATTCTGCCCATCAGAGGCGAAATCCCCGGCACTCCCGTGATCGTGATGGAAACCGAAGACATCGATTTTGGCACCATCCTGCTTGGCGATACCGCTCAGGTGCCTGTCACCATCAATAACGACGGTGATGCCGTACTCATCGGCACCATGCATACCACTGCCCCCTTCCATATCATAGATGGCGGTGGAAATGAGGTGGAAAGCGTAAATCTCATCATCCAGCCCGGAAGCTTCGTGCAGTTTGACGTAAGATATGCCCCCACCCAAGCCGGAAGCTCCACAGGAGATCTGCTTGTAAATACAGACGATCCTGAAAATTCCATCATCATCCTCAGCCTCTCCGGAACTGCCCAGCCTGTCTCCAACGATGATAGCGTGATCACTGTGATTACAGAGCTGCAAGGCAATTTCCCCAATCCCTTCAACCCCACCACATCCATCAATTACAGCCTCAAAGAAGCTGGACCTGTAAGAATAGAAATCTACAACCTCAAGGGCCAATTGGTGAAAACCCTGGTAAATGAAATCAAAAACGCTGGCAACCATAACGTTATCTGGAATGGACAAGACGCTCAGGGACGCGCAGTCTCCAGCGGCATCTACCTCTACCGCATGGAAGCCGGAAATTACCGTCATAGCCAGAAAATGATTATGATGAAATAAACGCAATATCTGACGATATGTAAAAAAGCCCCAGTGTGAAGCTGGGGCTTTTTTTAGGGGTCAGGGGACAGTGGACAGGGAACAGGGGCTTCGCTAAAGCTAAGTCTATTTTGAAGTAGTATTTCCTTCTTGATTAATCGCGAGCGAAAGTGAGCACATTAAAGAGTCTCAGCAGAGACGATATTTCAGGTCAACTCAAGCGATAAGAATGAGTTATGAGTCTCAGAGAGACGGCATTTCGCTTGCATGTTGACACTTCTTCCCTCCCTTCTTGATTAATCGCGAGCGAAAGCGAGCACATTAACCGAACTTGCGCAAGATTTTCCTAAAAAAAGCCATTTTCCAATCGTAAGTCATTGATATATAGACCTCGGATACCCAAAAAAAGGCCTGTTAGTGCCCAAAATTAGATACCTGCCTGAAGAATTATACTTGACAGCTATCAGGGTGCTGAGATTATGAGCCCATGTTT
>Ga0172382_10005103_pt1 | contig 19762 bp, 13 predicted proteins | sample Leawel138RmetaG_FD_122245 | JGI IMG/M metagenome (GOLD analysis project Ga0172382, IMG submission 122245) | Leachate microbial communities from a municipal landfill in Southern Ontario, Canada - Leachate well 138R metaG | ecosystem: Engineered > Solid waste > Landfill > Unclassified | place... | reverse complement strand
TTTATTCTTTTACATGCGGAAGTTCGTGAGTGCTTACCACGACCGGAACAGGGCTTTGGCATCGGCTGAACTGTTGATGCCGATACTGAATCAGAAGGTTACTCCCCCTTTAGCCGATACCCACAAGGAGATCAACAGCTTTGAAATCAGAGGTCTCCATTTCGTCTATCCCGACTCGCCGGTAAAAGTGCTGAATAATATCAACCTGCGATTGCCTGCAAAAGGATTGGTATTGGTGAAAGGCATTTCGGGCTCGGGCAAGTCTACGCTTTTGAAAATCTGTACAGGCAGCCTGTTTCCACAAGAGGGTATGGTTTCAGTGAACGGAAAGGAGAACGACTGGTCGCATCAGTGGCTGAAAGAAAACTCATCCTATATGAACCAGTTCCCGTTTATCTTCGACGGGACACTAAGATACAATCTCTTCCTTGAGAGAAAGGTGGATCAACAGGATGATTACCCCGAGTTTCTGGACAAGATAGTTGCCAAAAAAGAAGATGGCTGGCAAACTGAATTGAGCCATAACGGCAAACAACTTTCAGGAGGAGAAAAGCAACTGGTGACGCTGGCAAGAATGATGTTATTCCCAAAGCCGGTCGCAATTCTGGATGAGCCGACAGCCAATCTGGATAGTGACACGATCGAAGTGATTCTTCCTCAAATCGTTCAATTATCGCGGGAACGACTGGTAATCGTTGCTTCACATGAGAGGATGTTCGATGAGGTGGCCGATGTCACACTCAATTTGAACTGGGGGGAACAGGTTTAATGTGCCAATGTGACTAATGTGCCAATGTGACTAATGTGCCAATGTGACTAATGTAACTAATATGCCAATCGAAACGAAGTGGAGATCCCGGCTTGTCGAAATTGGCAGTGATGATGAAAAAAGAAAAAATCGGAGGCAAAAATTTATTACAGAACATATACTACGGCCTTTCGCAGGCAAATGGATAAGAGGTTTTCTACTGCTTGCCCTCTGGACGGCGGCGTTCATAGCCATGCCTGCCGTTTCGGGATGGTTCCTGGCTATCTGTAGCGTGGCATTCATCACAGCCAATACCACATTCTCCTACCTGATACCGTCTGCCATTATCCGTCTGTTGGCGTTATTACGCACGGCAACAAGATATTTCGACCGGATAGAAAATCATAAAACCACCCTCGACGCACAGCAGCGCATCCAATTAAAGATTTTTCAATCGGTGGCCAAGTTTCCCTATTTCAAAAAACAGGTCAACAACAACTCGACATTGTTAGAGAACAGTACCCACGGCGTTGAACAGATACTGAACCATATCCTTTTATGGATTTTACCGCTGTCGGCATTGGTCGTTTCACTCATCATCTACTTTGTTTTTCTTATCCTGTTCTCTCAAACCATAGCGATAGAATTTCTAATCTCTTCCGCCATACTCCTATTTATTGTCCCCCAACTCTTTTTTCGCAAAAACGGCAAACTCTACGATGCATTGAAAACACATCGGGAGGAGAACAACCAGATGTTGATCGAAAGTTTCAGGGGACGGATAGAGATCTCAAAATACAATATGGAAAAGAAGGTGATCGGCCAATACCAGCAGAAACTGACACAACTCGAAAGGGTGGAAAACAAATTGCAGACCAATTCATTCTACCTACAACTGATTGCCGGGCTAGGAGTGAGTTATATAGCCACTTTCCTGCTCTGGAATTCATCCAATTATGGGATTGATGCCCCCACTGCGGTCGGCATCTTCTTCGGCATCATGGCCCAGGCCGAATTATCGGAGATGCTTTTCTCCGGGAAATCGGAAAAGAGTTCGGTCACGCAGCAGATCGTTGACGTGGAATCGATTATCAGTCAAGGGAAACAGCCAACGGAGATTGTACAGGTGGGCACCATCCTCGAAAACCTATCTCTAAATGGTCTGAGTGCTAAAATTCCCGATACTCCGGTACGCACCGGCGAAGTATCGTTAGAGATAAAAAGGGGGGAATGGGTCGCGCTCTTCGGAGAAACGGGAAGAGGGAAAACCACGCTGTTGAACAGCCTGTTTTATCCGGAATACCGCCACAGCGGTTCACTGAGATGGAACGGTGGAAGAGAACTGGCACACCTGCCGGTACCTAAATGCATCTATGTGACCCAAAAAGCCTATCTGCTTACCGGCACTTTACGTGAGAACTTCGAGGGTTATACCGACGAAGCCATTGAACAGGTCCTGAAAACGGTCGACCTCTCAAGTTGGCGCTCATCACTCCCGGAAGGTTTGGCTAGTTGGTTAGGTGAAAACGGTGAAATGCTAAGTGGAGGACAACGTAAGAAACTGTTACTGGCACAGGCGTTGCTGAAAGAGCCGCAATTGCTGGTGGTAGATGAACCCACAGCCGGCATCGGCTCGGAAAACGCAATCGAGATCTTCCGCAATATCAAAAATCAATATCCTAACATCACCATTCTGATGGCTACCCATTTGAGAGATTTTGAAACGGTGGTGGATAAAGTGCTAAAAATTTAATAAAAAGTAGTGGAAAGTTCAAGTAAACTTGGTTCACCATTTGTCTTTCACTACATTTGCGCTTTAAAAAAATAATATCCTATGAGGTCTCTTCAGCCAGCAGTATTCAATCTTCTTTTGACACTATCTCTCTTTACTGCAATCAGCAGTATCTCCGCACAAAACGGAAATGCATCGGCCTATCAGGTAAAAGGCCGGATTATCAGTCAACCGAACAATACGCCGGTAGAATTTGCCACTCTCGTTTTATATAACGTAAACGACAATACACCGGCCGATTATACGACCACCGATGATTCAGGAGTTTTTGTCCTTAACCCAAAAAACGAAGGTAGGTATTTTATCAAGGTCAGCTTTGTTGGATATAAATCGAGAGAAACCCATCCATTTGATATTTCTGACGAGAGAAAGAAGATCGCATTACAGGATATTCTTTTAGAAGAAGATGAGCAGCTCCTATCTGAAGTGGTCGTGACAGGACGAAAGCGGCAAGTGGTATATAAGTTGGACAGACAGGTGGTCGAAGCGGCAGATTTTCTCTCTGCGGCGGGAGGTACCGCAGCGGATATCCTGATGCAAACACCTTCTATTCGGGTAGATGCGGAAGGTGAAATAACATTCCGGGGTAGCTCCGGATTTAAGGTTTACATCGACGGGAAGCCCGGTACACTGAGCGGTACCGCCGCTTTAGAGCAAATATCTGCCGGACAGATCGATAATATTGAAGTATTGACTACCCCTTCTGCCCGGAACGATGCGGATGGAGCAGTCGGTATTATCAACATCAATACAAAGAAAAGCGAGATGGAGGGATGGAGTGGAATGGTCAACATGATGGGTAGCTCTGTCTGGTCGAGAAATATTGATTTCCTGGTTGCTCTTCGCAAAAAAGATTTCAGGTGGCAATTATCAGGTGAAGCGTCGCGACGGTTTGTAGTGAGTGATTACGACCAATTAAAGAGAATCATTACACCGGAGCAGATAACAACAGACCATTCCACAGGATTAAGAAAAAGACATACGGCATGGTACTACCTCACTTCATCATTCGACTGGTTCAGAGATAATACCACCTGGTCGGCGGCTATTACCGGAGGATGGAGAGACCGCTGGAGAGGAGGAGAATTACATTATGAAGACACCTACGAAACGGTTCCCACAGGAGAAAAAACATACGGATCGTTCGATGGCAAAGATTTCGTCCATCTGTACGAATCTCATTCCAGAGTTGACCTGGGGGTGGAACATAACTTCTCCGATAGAAAAGGTCACAAGCTGACAGCATCCCTCTACGGATTATACGAAGGAGGTGCGATGGAGAATTTTCAGACCGACCTGTGGGATATGCAGGGTAAACAGGCACAGGGGCATCGTGCCTGGGAATATGAATACCGGTTTACCGGCCAGGCAAATGCCGATTATCTCTATCCTTTTGAAAATGAAACGGGAAAATTTGAATCCGGGTACCAACTCTTTTCCTATACCGAAGATGGAGATTATAAGATTGATATGTTTGAACCTGAACAGGATGCATTTATTCGTCAGGACGACCTTTATAACAAATACCTCTTCCGCCGTGACATCCACGCCTTGTATGCAATGGTATCCAATGAATACGAACGCTTCGGATACCAGTTAGGTTTACGGGGGGAGTACAGTTACCGCAAGCTGGGAAATAACTTCGAGTGGGCACGTCACAACTGGCATCGTTTCGATCTTTTCCCATCGGCGCATATCTCCTATACCTTAAATGATCATTCACAACTACGGGCAGCCTATACACGCAGGATCACTCAACCGGAACTGTTCTATATGGAACCTTATGTGGTATATGTGGATTATAACACGGCCCAGATGGGCAATCCGTTTATCCAACCCGAATATACCAATTCAGTAGAAGCAGGTTATAATTATACTTTCAAGAATAGCAATTCAGTTTCCGCTTCCCTTTTCCACCGTGCGAGAAAAGATAAAATCGAACGCTTACGGGTTCCTTATCATACAACCGTTACACTCGACTCAATGGCAAATGTCGGCAACGACTATTCCACCGGGCTGGAGTTAGCAGCCAACTTGCAGTTTAACAGGTATTGGAACATGGATGCCAACACCAGTTATTATTTCTATAGGATCAAAAACCAGTTTAAAGTTGATGATGATGAAGAGAGTTGGAACTGGCAGTTGGCAATTAACAACAATTTTGATGCAGCAAAGAACACCCGTATAAGGATGGAGGCCTATTATGTAGGGCCGATGGTCAGTACCCAGGGGCGGGTGGATGGTTTCTTCTATCTGAATCTCGCGGCACGGCAGCAATTTCCTAAACAGAAACTGATCGCCAGCCTTGTCGTCAGGGATATTCTCTCTTCTGCCAAGTATATCAACACCCGTTCCGGCATCGGCATGGAAACACTCAGTAAGATCTATCCCCGCTCTCCCCTGTTCACAATGACATTGACCTACACTTTCAATAACTTCAAACAACAACAGAAAACAGAAAAGCCCAACCACGACCTGTTTGAGGGGACGAATAGGTAAACCCTGGCAAAGATTTAATAGAATGCCAACACCAAAGATCGCGAAATTCTCAAAAAAGATAACTATCTGATAGAGATTCAGCAGAATTCCACCCTTAATCACAAGTATAAATCAGATATAAATGAAGTCCCACCCCGCGGAGAGATGGGACTTTATTCGTAGTGCAAAGGCAACCTTTATCAGTTCTTGTACAATGCGTTTTCAACCCTCTCTTTCGACAGCTTTCTGGTACAGAAGAACCAGTCGTAGCGACGCAAAAGTGAAAAGTGTACTTACAAAGAAAAATACGCCAAAAATTCCTTTTCAAACTGCGTAAAACCGCCGGGGTAATGTTGGTTGAACGTTCCCACGGAAGAACGGGTGCCGACGAGATTTCGGAAAAATTCAAACGCATGATCCTCACCCTTTTGCATCAAAAAGTAAACCATGCAATAACCGACGCAATAGCCGTAATTTTCCTGTGAAAAAGATTCATCCGAAAATTTGGAGTAACCCCAATCCACAAATTCTGCGAGGTTCAAATCGTGAAGTTCAATGAGCGTTTTCAAACGGCTGATTTTGGGCTTGTCCACTTCGTGAACGATTTTCGACTTGTCGAACGACATGCGTTCCAGATACACGGCAAGTCCTTCGTTGAACCACGGTGGAAGGTATTGCCCACCCACATGAAGAGAGAGAAAAGCGTGGCTCATTTCGTGATAACATGCTCTTAAGAATTGACTTGAAGGCGTTTTTCGTGTTTTGAGAACAACCAGCAAACTGTCATTCGGATTGAAAAATCCCGACGATAAATATGCCTTGCTCCCACTTTGCAGCTTCACGAGATCGGCAAATTGGGTTACGACCATAAATTTTATATCGGAAATATCCACGGTTTTTCCGGGAAATAAGCGATTGAAGAAATCAGCTTCATATCCAATGGCTTTGGCGAGGGCGGTTTCTTCTTTGGACGTAATCAATCTCTCGGTATTGATAAACCTGATGTTGCTTTGTGCCATCAGGTTTACCGCCAGCAACAAACCAAAACTGAAGATGAGTAATGTTTGTTTTTTCATTGCTTTGCCAATTTTGTTTTCAGGAATTTCTTTTGTTCTTTTTTGCTCATGTCTTGCATCAGCATCTCGTCAGTACGTTCGCAAACGTATATTTGTTCGCGTTCCAAACGCAATTTTCCCGCGTTTTCAGTCTGGAAAAACGGACGAAAATGGGTGTGCTTGTTACTCACTTTGTTGTCCTCGATTTTGTTTTTATCCAAAAAATAGACCGAGAAATTGATGAAATATTTATCCAGAATTGTTCCGAGAATGCCAATCGGCTGTCCCATTTTCACTCTCTGTCCGGGAAAAACCATCGATTTTCCCTCGAAAACATATTCGCCAAAAGAACCGTCCTCATGATAGAGTGTGATTTGAACCATGGAATGCCGCCCGTCAAATTTTTTGTGCCCTTTTGCCGTGTGATCACTCAAATCGTCGTTGCACATCACTCCTTCGCGACAAGCATAAACCGTATCCGAAACCACTTCGAACGAGAGTTGGTAACCTTCGCGGTTTTGTGTTGTGCGCGGCATGACAGTTGCACCGTTTGCTGTGGGCAATGCGTACGCAAAATCGACGTTCACCTTGCTGCGAGGATTACCTCTGTACATCGAATAGGTATATCGGTAATTAAAGCTTTTTGTCTTGTCCGACAAGCTGTAAGACATCAACAATTTGTTCCCTGGATAAGCGATAATAGAACGAGTGCCAATCATACCGTTAAGGTTCTGATAATCTTTAAAATATACAAAAAGATAATACGGGCAATAATCCTGGTTATCACCATAAAAAGTGAGCAACCCTTGCGACTGGTCGAATTTATCGGAAAGCTGCACGGCATTTTCCACCGGTTGTTGATAAAACTGGGCACTCGTGCGAAAAATCGTCAACAAAATGCAAACACTCAATAAAAAAATATTCTTTGTCATATTTTCAAAAACTTCCTCCTTCGCTTATCAGCGCGATGATCTCTTTCACGGAGAGTTTTGAGGCTGTGTCGCTTCCTTCGAGTAGTTGTTCGGCAAGATCGCGTTTCTGGGCGTGCAAGCGCAAGATCTTTTCTTCGATGGTGTTTTCAGCCACGAGACGGTAGACCGTTACCGGGCGCTGCTGCCCAATGCGGTGGGCACGATCGGAGGCCTGGTCTTCCACCGCCGGATTCCACCAGGGATCGAGGTGTAACACATAATCGGCTGCCGTGAGATTCAACCCCAACCCCCCTGCCTTTAGACTGATCAGAAAAAGTTCACCCTCGCCGCTCTGGAATTTCTTCACCGCCTGTTCCCGCTTATTCTGCGGTGTTGATCCGTCGATATACTGATAGGTAATTCCCAACCGGTCGAGTTCCTGCCTTACAATAGTCAAATGTGACACAAACTGACTGAAGACTAATGCCCGGTGGTGGTTCGCGATCAATTCGGTAGCGATATCTATAAAAGTGGCCAGTTTGGAAGAGGGTATTTTCACGTTTCTATCGATCAGCAGCGGATTACAGCTTGCCTGCCGCAGTCGCGTGATCTCGGCCAACACCTCTATATGCGCCGACTCATCCGCGTTCTCCAGGTTGGCCAGCGCTTGACGGCGCAAGGCTTCGTAAAAAGCAGTTTCTTCTGCTGAGAGCGTGATTTTCTTCACGATTTCGGTCTTTGGCGGTAATTCGTCGAGTACGGCCGATTTTGTTCTTCTCAAGATAAAGGGCGCAATCAAATTCTTCAGATATTTCCTGGCTCTTTCATCGTCGCTTTTCAAGAAAGAATCAGAGAACTGCTTCATACTACCAAGCAATCCCGGATTGATAAAGTTAAACAGGTTCCAGATCTCACCCAGATTATTTTGCAACGGAGTACCCGTGAGAGCCACACGGAAATCGGCCTGCAACTGCATGGTCGCTTTAGATGTCTTGGTGGCATAGTTTTTAATGATATGCGCCTCATCGAGTACGGCGGTGGCAAATTCTCTTTTAGTAAACAGCTTCTCCTCCGATTGCAGTAAGCCGTAACTGGTCACCAGCACATCGCCCGCCCCAAGCGACTCAATTACGATCTGCCGGTCGGAATTACTTGTTCCCAACGTTTTAAAATTCAGTGACGGTGCAAAACGTTCCGCCTCTGCTATCCAGTTATTGACGACTGAAACCGGGCAAACTACCAACGACGCACCAAGACTGGCACGGTGTAGAAGGATCCCGAGCGTCTGCATGGTCTTCCCCAATCCCATATCATCGGCGAGACAGGCACCCGCACGCCACTGTGACAGGCGTGCCAGCCACTGGAATCCCTCTTCCTGATACGGACGCAGATCGGCATTCAGCGTGGCAGGGATCTTGGCATTTTCGTTCTTTGCCTTTTCAATGGTTTTCCGGAACTCCTTCCATTTCTTATCCGTCTTCAGATTCTCTATCTCGTCAAAGAAGTCGTCCAACCCCACAGAAGCAAATTGGTTAAGACGTACTCCCTTCTTGTCGTTGGTGGCAAACAGACGCAATGCATCCAACTGTTTTTTCAATCGCTCGCTAAGCACCAGGAATTCACCTGTCGACAGTTCGATGAAGCGGTTCTTGCTCTTTTCTGTCAAGAGAAGCAGTTGCTGTAGTGAAACGACCGTGTTTTCATCGACTTTCAGCTCACCTTCGAGGTCAAACCAGTTCAGGCCACTTTTCACTTTGATGCTCAATTGATTGATCCCGGCATTACCACGGATCTTGTACCGTTCTCCCTCAGCCCATTCCACCACGCAGAGATCCTGTTTATCTCTCAGGACATCGAGAAGATAAAGAGAATCCTTAGGATCATCAAACGAAAGCAAGCCATCATTGCTATTGAGTGTTTCGAGTGACTGGATTTCGTCCAGCAATTTCTGCTCGTTCTCTTTTTCGAGTTCCAGGTTTCTTTTCACCTGCAGTTGAATATCTTTCTCCGCAGAAACAAGCGCTTTACCTCCTTTTCCCGCTTTGCAATAGGGAGGCCGGTCGCCAAACGGTTTGGCATATAGTTCAGCCTTCAGTCCATCGCCATAAGACAACAGTTGCACCCGGATACGGCTGTCGGACTCCACCTCCTTTATTTCTACATACTGATTCTCGGTTGTATAGAGATCAGAATGAACGGTGAATCCTTCCGCACTCAATACTCCGAGCAGTTCCATCAATTTCGCCTTACCCGCTTCGGGCACACTAATTTTCTCTTCATTGATAATTCTACCGATTCTCAATTGATTAGGCGATAGATTAAAGACTTGATAGCGCGTATTGGTCTCCTTCTCCAGGAAAATTGCCTTCTCAAATACCTTCAAGTTAGTTTCAAGCCGATAATACTTATTGCTCTTTTTGACCGAGACAATCACCTCTCCTGCAACGAACTCAACCGGGATATCATCGGTTCCGTTAAGGAAGATATGAGGATGTCCGATAAGTTCCACAAAAACCCTATCATCGAAATAATATGAAATACCGTAGTAGTAACTCCTATCCTCTTTCAATTGGCTTGCCACACGTATATCCTGCTCGGTCATTCCTTTGGCCTCCTTACTGTAAAAGGTCTTCATCGCAATATTCCTCCCTTTCGACCAGCTTCTTACCTGCCGGGTCTGTAACACCGGCTGGATGTTATTGTTTTTAGGAGAGAAGTAATAGACTACCCGCTCTTTTTTATCACCATTTTTACCGGCAGAATTCCTGACCGTTTTCGACTTGAAGCCGAATAGCAAGTTCAGTGATTTTTCCCAGTCTTCTTGTCGGCCTATGCGGGACAGGAGCGGCTGATATGTCATCTTCCGGGAAATTTCGGTATATAAATCGGCAAACCGCTGTTCGGGGAACCATTTTGTTGCCACATACGCCGCTTCGTAAGCCATCAGCAAGTAACCGGCATCATTGGCTTTCCGAATGAAATCATATACAGGAGATGAATTTTTAGGATCTATCTTTTCATTCAACACATGAAAAATCAATATATCAAGCAACGAATGATAACTATTGGGAAAGAATAGTCTCATCTTAATATCTTCTTTCAGCGTTTTCAGATCATCTTTATGCAAATTCAAAAAGTCATAGGCTATTGCCACAAAGCTGTGATAGATAGTGCCGTCGTAACCATGTTTTTGCACCCAAGCTATCACCTTTCCAAAGACCATGGTAGCGTATGTCGCATCAGTTTGCAGCAGTGTCAACAGGTAGAAGAATGCGGTATCCGTGAATCTGGGAAGAGGCGATTTATCACCATTTTTTTGTTGGATCTTGATCGATTGGGCAAAATATTTCAAGGCTTCTTTCGGATTGTCTTCAGTAAGATTTTTCAATGCGAGGAAATCAGTCTCAACCGGAGATTTCGGTCCAATGAGAGACAAGACTTTGTCAAAGTCGGCTTTCCAGTACTCTTCATTGATTTGTGTTGAACCGCGAAAGAAAGAGTCCGGCAGATGCGCTTTCGACTTTATCATTTCGATTTTCGTATCTACTTCTCTCCATGGCGTCAAATCGTTTTTTGCCTTATCTATGATCTGCTGAAAAACAGTTAAGAAAATATCCGGCGATATGACCTGCAGGTATTCCATATATTGATCGTCGTTGATTATCTCCGCGAAAAAAATCGGAATGATACGGCGATGATAAGAGTTAGAAAGTTTACTTTCCCGTTCCGGGTATTTCTTCGGTTCATAGAGCAAAGCGTAGAGAATCTGACAGAGTTCAGCTATGGCCGATTTTTCCGTGTACCAATAGATACCATCCATATCATTCCTACGGGCCTCTGCCCAAAGAGATTTTTTCATTTTTATTTTGGGAAACACGAACACCAAGAAAGGAATCTCCACATGATATTTACTGCGATAGTCGGTGGTACTGCAATAGAGCCCCGCATTCACGGCACGGTCAACAATAGCTTGAATCTCTTTACAAGTCACCACTTTTTCCAAGTAACGTGTAACAACAGATTTTAGGGTAGAATCCGCATCGAAGCGAGAATACATCGCACATACCTGCAGTACTTGCCGCTCAACTTTTGGGAGAGAATGGTAATAATCTATTTGCTGTTGGATCATATTTGTTGATTTGTTCGTGCAAAAATACAAAATAAAAAATAATTTGTAGTATAGACGCTTGCACCTTGTACAAACTTACAAACCATCCATAGAAAAACCTTTCAAATCAACACTTAATCCAACTTTGACCCTAAAAAATATTTTCGTGCAATTTTCATCTCTTCCATTTTTATAATCATCTAATAATCAACAGTTTTATTTTTCAAAAGTATATAAATCCAAATTGTAGTACACGGAGAGTTATTTTCTTATGCTTATCTTTTAGGCCGATGCATTTCATTTCAGAGATACGATATAATCCGGTAATAGCGAGCGAACAAAAATACTATCGCATCAAAGCCTCATTTTCACTCCTGATTACACGTACCGTTTATCCCTCTTCCGAATTGAAATCCCTGCATGTCATGAAGGAGAATTCTACTGTCTACGAACAGGACCATGGCGAGCAAGGCATTGTGCCCGGCTATAAGACTACTTATCAAATTGCTCCTGATTTGTATAAGATAAAGGATAAGTTGGAACACCATTTGTGTGACAAAACCGATACCTATAAATGCAGAAGAGATTCAGCACAAAGAGATCGATGAGTAAAGAAGTACACTAATCTCACACTAAAAAAAATAGGAGAAACTATTTGCACAGGAAATAGTTGTCGCAGCCAAATGGCGCATGGTTTTTTACAGTCGTTCGATGAGAATTTAACCGTATATTCGGCAGGAACAAAAGCAAGCGGACGGCTCAACCCTATGACGGTCGAGGTAATGAAAGAGATAGACGTGGATATTTCGCACCATACATCAGATAATGTCGAAAAATATCTTGGTAAGAAAATACCAATTAATCCATGACGCATCGTAGCCATTATTGTCGGAAATCAAGATAGAACGCCCCTTCAGGTTGGTTTCCGTAAGCCATTGGGCAAAAACGGATAAAGAACAATCATCAGTGGTCATATCTTCAACCACAATATAAGTAACTGAAATTGAGACTATAGGGCGTATCAATAAAAGTAATATATTTGACTTTATCAAGATATTACTTTCACTAAACTCCACAGTCCTGGAAACAGCCTATTTATATATCCGGGTAAGTACGGATGAGCAAGCTATTAAAGGATGCTCACAACGAAATTACGAGTTCGAAACCCTCCGGCTATAAACGTTAAAAAAATCATATGCTAAAAACAGTAATTTTATACAAGAATGCAGGCATATTCGTAATTATTTAAATATAAATCAGTTGCCTTCAACTTTAGCTTGATCAAGAGCATTAAGAGGCATATATTTACAATCAAAGAGATCTCGCGGATGTTGACGATCCAAGGCTGCAGCGATCTTTCCACCATGATAATTGCGAAAACGAAACAATTCTTGCCCGACAACTCATCTGAAATTCAGATTGCGCTTTGGCACAAAGATTCATATCAACCGTTGAACCGACTAATCCCCTCTTTGTACCGTTTACCTCAATTTTTACGGTTGCTCCATCTTTAATACATTGTAATTTCCAAACATCCAACTTAGGAACAACCTTAATACCCGGAATTGTTTTCTCAATCATCTGTTTTAGCTCTAAAAGATGAGCATTAATCGTTTTGAGACTTTTTTCTCGATCTTCAATCGGAATATAGGTTATATCAATGTCAAGAATAACGAGACATATCCTTATGAAATAGATTAATTGCCGTTCCTCCGTGAACCGCAAAATCTTTTATTCGATATACAGACGGCATGATCCTTATTAACAATCCTACCTGTTTTTTATATTGTTCATTCATAACCATATAATTCTCTTGGGACTGTTATTTTGTATTTGGGTATATAAACACCATTCTCAACAAGCTGGTGCTTGCCTGTACCCAATTTTATCTTTTCGAGATCAAGTGATTCAAACCAATAATGTCCGGCTTTCTCTGCCATATACAGAAACATTCTCTTGACTTTCAGATTACTCGTGTTTTCCAATAATTCTTGAACAACGTTAGGTCGAAGTGTCGTCAATTGCTCCATTATATAGTATAAATCCATATAGGAATAATGCTCAGGAGCAAGCAGCAGGCACTCTAAAAATGCTTGCTCAGGGACAGATGCCTGTATATGTGGATAGTCTGTATTAAATAAGGTATATTGAGGCTTAGAAAATGTTTCAGTCGAGAAAAACTTCAACGAATAATCTAAATCCAGATTTTTCATCCAAGCCGCGACTGGCTCTTGCTTCGGATGTCCTATCATCAGTATTGGCTTTCCCATCGGCACGTAATGATTAAACCCGGCAAGCTCCAAAGCAGAATGAGCTGCGACGTAGTAGCTTTTTCCTAACTGACTATTATAACTTTCCAAAACAGAAAAGGAACGCAAGGTGTCCCCTGTGCGATACATCACGCCTTTGGACAAAGCCGTCAGCCAACTTGAATCTCTGTACCCTTTAAGTAGTTGATCCGAATAACCATTCTCTTTAAGCCATGCAGAAAAATACAATCCTCCTTGATTCCTTTTCTGCAAGAGTCGGTTGAGTTTATTTCTTTCATCTATAGCCACACTAAATTTTATTAAAATATTTTCAACCACAAAGATAATTATTTTTCCGAAGAAACATCAATAAGTGGTTGAGAATATTTATCAATTCTAACATTTAACTATATAAAGGGGTACGATTAGGGACGCAAAATCTGTCCTTTTTTGGCTTTATCGTATCTTTACACCCGGACAAGACAGAAAGAAAAAACCCTACAAGTCATTGAACTTGTAGGGTTTATCTGTTTTTTGTCGCCTTTTGTCTTAGGCTACTGGCGGATAGAGAGGCTCTTTCTCCTGAACCTTCACCTATAATCAGGTATAATCAATACTATGATAATCAGATATGATATAACTTCATATTTTAAATAAAGAATCATATAAAATCATTGTATATATCAATAATTGGGTGTAATTTTGGGTGTATATTTTAAGATACATCCAGATGAATATAAAAAGAAACATAGTCTTTGCTCTTGAAAAAAGAAAGAAAGAGGGAAAACCGATAGTCGAAAACGTTCCCATCCGCATGAGAGTTATCTACAATCATAAACGGATTGAATTTACCACCGGATACCGCATTGATGCTGCAAAGTGGGACGAAGACAAACAACGAGTAAAAAACGGATGTACGAACAAACTAAAACAATCATCGACAGAAATCAACGCTGACCTACTAAAATATTATGCTGATATTCAGGATATATTTAAGGAATTTGAAGTAAATGAAAAAATCCCAACCCCAGAACACCTCAAAATAGCTTTCAACAATAAGCAAAAGAAAGATATGCCAGTAGAGCAGGAAGTAGAGGCAACAGTTATTTCTTTCATGAATAAATTTGATGAATTTGTTCGAGAAAGTGGAGTACAAAATAACTGGACAGACGCGACTTATGAGAAATTCGCTTCCACTAAAAAACATTTGGAAGACTTTGATAAAGAGTTGACATTTGAAGCGTTGACAGAGAATAAACTGACAGAGTACGTAAATTTCCTGAGAGAAACAAAGAATCTCCGCAACAGCACCATAGGCAAACAGGTGGGATTTCTGAAGTGGTTCCTACGATGGTGCAAAAAGAAAGGTTACAATACGAATATTGCATTTGAAACATTCAAACCGAAGCTAAAAACCACACAAAAGAAAGTGATCTTTCTTACATGGGCAGAACTCACCAAATTAAGAGAATATCAAATTCCCGTGCCAAAGAAATATCTTGAACGTGTACGTGATGTATTTCTTTTTCAATGTTTCACAGGACTTCGATACTCCGATGTATTCAATTTGAAAAGAAGTGATATTAAAGATAATCATATTGAAATTACCACAGTAAAGACAGCCGACAGTTTGATTATTGAATTAAATAATCATAGTAAGTCCATTTTGGATAAGTACAAAGACATTCCTTTTGAGAATGACAAAGTTTTGCCTGTTATTACTAATCAAAAGATGAATGAGTTTCTTAAAGAATTGGGAGAACTGGCGGAAATAAATGAACCTATAAGGGAGGTCTATTACAAAGGAAATCTGCGGATTGATGAAACAACACCTAAATACGCTTTATTAGGCACACATGCCGGACGAAGAACATTTATCTGTAATGCTCTATCATTGGGAATTCCGACACAAGTAGTGATGAAATGGACTGGGCATAGTGACTACAAAGCAATGAAACCCTACATTGATATAGCTGATGATATCAGGGCAAACGCGATGGATAAATTTAATCAGTTATGATATATTCTGACTATATTTGCACTACAACACGCAAGAGGTTCTTGCACAATCAAAAAAAGAAAGAAGCTGATGAGCAATATGAGCATAGAACTTCGTAAAGATTTCGTTTCCGATATAAAAGGAATTATCACTTCAGCCAGAAATTCTGCAATAAGGAGTGTTGACTTTGAACGGGTAAAAATGTATTGGAGATTGGGTGAGCGTATTTTCGTTGAAGAACAGCAAGGCAAAGAAAGGGCTGAATACGGAAAATATCTTATCCAAAACCTTTCTAAAGAAATAGAACCTGAATTTGGCACAGGTTTTTCAGCAAGACAATTAGAGCGTGCAAGACAGTTTTATAGAACATATCCAATTGCGTCCGCACTGCGGTCGCAATTCAACTGGTCGCAATATAAACTCCTTATGCAGATTGACAATGAGGACAAAAGAGAATACTACGAATTAGAAGCTGCAAACAATGGATGGACAGGACGTGAACTGGAAAGGCAAAAAAATTCGGGATTGTATGAAAGGCTATTGCTAAGTAATGATAAGAAGGCTATTTTAGAAGTTGCTCGCAAACAAAGAATACCGGAACAGCCCACAGAGATCATAAAAGATCCGATGGTACTGGAGTTTTTAGGACTAAAGCGTAATGCTACATATTACGAGAAGGACTTAGAAAGTGCATTGATAACCAACTTGCAACTCTTTTTATTGGAACTCGGAAATGGATTTTCGTTTGTTGCAAGACAAAAAAGAATCTTGCTGGAAGATGATGAGTTTTTTATTGACCTGGTCTTTTATAATCGTCTGTTGCGTTGCTTCGTTATCACCGAAATTAAGACGCACAAGATTACCCATGCCGACATCGGACAGCTCCAGATGTACGTGAACTATTATGACAGGAATGAGAAACTACCGGACGAGAACCCGACTATCGGCATTCTCCTTTGTGCAGATAAGAACAATGCCGTTGTAAAATATTCACTACCGGAAGAGAATAAAACCATCATGGCAAGTAAATACCAGCTTTACCTGCCAACGGAAAAGCAACTATTGACAGAATTAAAACGAGAAATAAAAGAGTTAGACGAAAATGCAAACACCTAATGAGCATATTTCTCTGCTAACAGAACTACTTCCCCGATATCGGTCGGTCAATATACTATACAGAGAAACTGTAGACAAGTTTGTATTGAGTTTTGATGCACAATGCACTATCACTGACTTTTACAAGGAATTTAACGATGTTCAGGCTTTTGAAAAAGCCGTTATGAATATACTTCTCTCTACTGACAAAGAAAAATCGGTACTAATTACATCCAACTTAAGAACAGAAATACACAAGAATATAGACATATATACATCAAACAAAGATTTCTTTGATAGAATTAACGCTATCAATGTTTGTGCAGAAAGACATAATCCACTTAACATCGAAATAGACGGACAGCTAAAGAATACCAATAAGCTATGGAAGGAGCTAACGCAAGTCAGAAACTCTTTGGAGTCGGCAAGCTGGCAAGATGATAAAATTGCAACACAACGCTTAACCAAAGAGGAAGAACGGCTTGAGCAGACCTATAAAAAGGAACAAGAGAAATTGAAAATTCTTTATGAGCAACAGAAAGAATCCGATAATCACGCTTCGAAATACCTTTTTTATGGAAAGCTTTCCATAATGATGGAAAAAGCTACCGTCTGGCTAACAGGAAAACAATTTTTAAAAAAGAACAGGAAAAAGAAAATGAACAAAAAACGAGAAAATAGAATGAGAATATTAACGAATAAATTACCTTTGCAACTGATGCACTATTGTTACTGAAAATGCTGCATCATTGTTACCGAAAGTGTTGCAGTGTTGTTACCAAAAACGCTGCACTCGAAATTACCGAAAATGCTGCATTCTTAATTACCGTTCACAATAAAAAGGTTATTAGATTGTTAAAAAGACATAATGTTTTGCTAAGTGCTGAAGAAAAGGATGGAATAAAATTGTTCATAAACGATCAGCACAAAGAAGACGTTGTCAGATTCGTTAAAGATGGGACTATCTCAAAAATAATTTCGAATTTAATAAAAGCATTTAGCGAATAAGTCTTATCATAAGAAAAACAAAAACACCCAACTTTACATTCTTGGGTGTAAAATTGGGTGTTCGTTTTGTAATTTGCTGTTTATCATCTTTGTTTGCGGAGAGAGAGGGATTCGAACCCCCGGAAGCTTTCACTTCAACGGTTTTCAAGACCGCCGCAATCGACCACTCTGCCATCTCTCCTTGCAATTTCTCTGAAAATGCGAGTGCAAAGGTAAAACTATTTTCGGAAAGAAAAAATAGCTGTACCACATTATTTCCACATGATTTCAAAAAAACCAATTATTCATCGTATCTTTGCGCAAACGATCAATAAGTCATGTTATTTACCGAACTTCCACTCTGTGATACCCTGCAGGAAGGCCTGCAGGCGATGAACTTCAAAGAAACCACCCCTGTACAGGAACAAGCGATTCCTGTTATCCTTGAGAAAAAGGATGTGATTGCCTGTGCCCAGACGGGGACGGGCAAGACTGCTGCTTTTCTGCTTCCTTTACTTAATAATCTGCAGACCGATTGGCACGATGAAGGCAAGATCAATGCCATCGTGATGGCGCCTACCCGTGAACTGGCACAACAGATTGACCAGCAGATGGAAGGATTTTCCTATTTCACCCCTTTCTCTTCGGTAGCGGTATATGGCGGTAATGATGGAGAAGTGTGGGACGTACAAAAGAGAGGGTTACAAAGTGGCGCCGATGTGGTGATCGCAACACCGGGAAGGCTTCTGTCGCATATCAATCTCTATAATATCGATTTTTCAGGAGTAAAATACTTTATCCTGGATGAAGCTGACAGGATGCTCGACATGGGATTTCATGACGATATCATGAAGATTGAAAAACTGCTTCCAAAAGAACGGCAAACGGTCATGTTCTCGGCTACCATGCCACCCAAGATACAACAACTGGCTAAAAGCATATTACGCAATCCGGTGGATATCACCATCGCTATTTCCAAGCCACCGGAAACGATACTGCAATCGGCTTATATCTGTCATGCGGCACAGAAGATCAATATTGTCAAGCATCTCTTCAAGGAGAAAGCACCCAACAAGGTAATTCTCTTCTCCGGTTCAAAGCAGAAAGTAAAAGAGATTGCCAAGATATTAAGGCACATGGGATTATCGGCCGACGAGATGCACTCCGACCTCGACCAGTCGCAGCGCAACCATGTAATGCATGAGTTCAAGAACGAACGGGTGAATATCCTGGTCGCCACCGATATAGTCGCCCGGGGCATCGACATTGACGATATCAGTCTGGTAATCAACTTCGACGTGCCTTATGATGCCGAAGACTACGTACACCGTATCGGCCGTACGGCTCGTGCCGGCGACTCGGGTATGGCCATCACCTTCGTATCGCCCGATGAACAGTATCGCTTTTATAAGATCGAAGAGTTTCTGGGGAAAAAGATTTATCGGATTCCCGTACCGTCGGAATTGGGTGAAACTCCGGAATATAATCCTGTCCGGGACAATAGAAGAGGAGGAACATCCAACCGTTCATCAAAAGGAGGGGGAAAGAAAGGAAAAGAATCGGGAAAGAAGGATAGAAAATCGTCCGGAAAACCAGACAGGCCGGGAACTCCCGGAGATAGACCTGCCCACCCTGGAGATACGGAAAAACCTGAAAATTCAAGAGGGTCAAAGAGATTCGATAGACCGAGAAGACCCACTGAATCAGATGGAACGATTCAGTCAGATAACCTGAAAGGAGCGAACAAACCAGGAAAAGCGAAAAAAATTGACAAATCCGGAAAACAAGAAAGAGTTGATAAGCCTGAGAATCCACGCGAAGGAGAAGCATCAAGAAAACAGGATGCATCCAAGAAATACCGTGGACCTAAAAGGGCAACTTCAGAACAACAGGGAGTGCGGCAAGAGCCACCCGGTGAAGGGAGATCTGAACATGGATCATCCCGTGAACAAAGAAACGTTGAAAGGCCTCGCAAACCAAGATCTCCTCGTGAACCCAATTCTTCAGCGACCGCCACTTCGAGGAAAAAACCGGTTATAAAGGACGATTCGTCTAAACAAAGAGCATCATCCCCCCAAAAGAATGATCCCACTCCGGAGCAGGCCACTGATACAAAGAAATCCAAAAGGTGGTGGTGGCCATTCGGGAAGAAGTAACGAAGCTGGCGTGAAAACCTATTTGAAAAAAGCCGGTCTGACAAAAATCAAACCGGCTTTCTTTTAGGAAAAAATTATCCCATTTATACTGCTCCTTGTTCCAGTTCAATAATTTCCATACCCCGCAGAATGGCTTCTTCATTCATGGGCAGGAGTTTATGATGTCGTTCCGGAAGGGATTTTT
>Ga0172382_10005100_pt1 | contig 19767 bp, 19 predicted proteins | sample Leawel138RmetaG_FD_122245 | JGI IMG/M metagenome (GOLD analysis project Ga0172382, IMG submission 122245) | Leachate microbial communities from a municipal landfill in Southern Ontario, Canada - Leachate well 138R metaG | ecosystem: Engineered > Solid waste > Landfill > Unclassified | place... | reverse complement strand
TATTGTAGGGAAATCAAAAAGATTGGCATTTACCCAATTAAAAATCGCCGGATTGGTGGTGGGAGACACCATTTACGAGCCGGACATCGCCAAAGATGCCGTATTGCGCGTATTGTTCCAAGGAAAACAAATCGCTGCGGATGCCCAATTGCCCCGATTTGCAAAAGTGGATTTGGTGTTGGGTAAAGGTTTGGAATATGGGGTGAGCACGCCCGCGCTGGTAGGCATGACACTCGATCAGGCCGAGTCCTCTATTCTCGCGAATCGTTTTGAAGTGGGGCGAATTACTTACCAAGGAGCCGTAACCGATAGCCTGAAATTGAAAGTTTTTTACCAATATCCTTTACAGGGCGATAATTACGATCAAGGTTTACCCGTAGATCTTTGGGTTTCGGAAATGGAGCCTGAAAACCTGCGAAATTTAGTAAAAGACTTAGACAGACAATACCGCAATTACAGTGACAACGATTCGATTGCTGCAGCCAAATATGCGGAACAATTAAGGTTAGAGGAAAAATCGGGCTCAGAAATCGATAAAACCCCGCCGCCGCCCTCTACAAAGCCCACGGAAAAACCCGAGGGGATACAAATAGAATAAATGCTTTCAGAAAACGATAAAACCCCGAACCCGGAATGGTTTGAGCAGTTTAGCATCCGTGCCTCCAAAGGCCAGGAACCTTTGCGCATTGATAAATTCTTGATGAATTTCATTGAAGGAACTACCCGCAATAAAATACAACAATCTGCGGATAACGGACAAATTTGGGTCAACGGAAATCCGGTAAAATCCAATTACAAAGTAAAACCCGGCGACGAAATCAAAGTGGTGTTGGAAGAACCACCCAGAATCATTGATGTGCTGGCCGAAAACATTCCGATTGAAATCGTTTATGAGGACGAATCCGTGGTCGTTATCAACAAAAAAGCGGGAATGGTCGTTCATCCCGGACATGGGAATTACAAAGGCACTTTGGTCAATGCCCTAAAATTTCATTTCGACAATTTACCTTCCATGTCGGCAGAGTTGGAACGCCCGGGATTGGTTCATCGGATTGACAAGGACACCAGTGGGTTATTGGTCATTGCCAAAACCGACCAAGCCATGCAAAGTTTGAGTTCACAATTCAAAGCGCGCACCACAGACCGTTTGTACGATGCCTTGGTTTGGGGAAGTCTTGACGAAGATTCCGGAACCATTGAAGGCCACATCGGACGCCATTTGAAAGACCGTTTACAAATGGCGGTTTTTGAAGACGAAAGTCAGGGAAAACATGCCATTACCCATTACAAAGTTTTGGAAAAATTTCTATATGTTACTTTGGTTGAATGTAAACTGGAAACAGGACGTACACACCAAATACGTGCTCATTTCAAGCACATAGGACATCCGCTTTTCAATGATGACCGTTATGGGGGAAATGCAATTCTGAAAGGAACTACCTTTTCCCGGTACAAACAATTTGTGGAAAATTGCTTTAAGATTTGTTCCAGACAGGCTTTACACGCCAAAACACTGGGGTTTGACCATCCCGTCACCGGTGCAAGGATGTCGTTTGAAGCACCTCTGCCCGAGGATATGGTGGAACTGCTTGAAAAATGGCGGAATTATACCCAATTTTCCAGAGAAGAATAATTCACAAAGAATAACGTAATTCTCCATTCCCAACATTTTCGTATTTGCAACCCCATGATAAGTCAGGTCAAACTGTAAATTATACCGTGGTTATAGCGTGGTTATGACGTATTTATAAAAAGGTTTATTCATGTCAGAGTACGGATAACCTTACCTTTCATTGCTTTACCATTCTTTTCGTCTTTCGGACAGCCGAACCCAAGCCTTTCGAAATTCCAAAGGTTTTTCCGTTTTAAATTCATAGTTTTTCCAAAATTCGTATCTTCGCACATCTTAAAAAATTCAGATTAACTTTAAGACTTTATACTTCGTACATAATACTTTGTACTTTTTAATAATGAACAAGAATTTCAAAGAATACAAACAGTTAGATTTAGTCAAATTATCCGAAGATGTTTTAGCAGATTGGAAACAGAATCAGATTTTTGAAAAAAGCGTTTCTACAAGAGAAGGTCAGGAGAACTTTGTGTTTTATGAAGGTCCGCCTTCCGCAAACGGAATGCCCGGGATTCACCATGTGATGGGGCGCGCCATCAAGGATATCTTTTGTCGTTACCAGACTTTGAAAGGAAAGCAGGTTCACCGTAAAGCCGGTTGGGACACACATGGATTGCCGGTAGAATTGGGTGTGGAAAAAGAATTGGGCATCACCAAAGAAGACATCGGAAAGAAAATTTCTGTTGAAGATTATAACAAAGCCTGTCGGGAAGCGGTGATGCGCTATACCGATGTTTGGAATGATTTGACCGAGAAAATGGGGTATTGGGTGGATTTGAAAGATCCGTATATCACTTACGAACCCAAATACATGGAATCGGTTTGGTGGTTGCTGAAACAAATTTATGACAAGGATTTAATGTACAAAGGTTATACAATCCAACCCTATTCGCCCAAAGCCGGAACCGGACTTTCTTCCCACGAACTGAACATGCCGGGGACTTATCGGGATGTGACCGATACCACGATTGTGGCGCAGTTTAAGATTCTTCCAAAAGAACAACAAAATAAAGTCTTCCCCTTGGGATTATTTGCGGAAGCAAATAGCTTAGATGGGGCTTACTTTTTGGCCTGGACGACTACTCCCTGGACATTGCCTTCCAATACCGCTTTGACCGTCGGTCCAAAAATCGAATATGTTTTGGTCGAAACTTTTAACCAATATACATTCCGACCACAGAAAGTGATTTTAGCTAAACCTTTGTTGAATTCGGTTTTTGGTAAAAATTATTTCGAATCGAATGAAGAATCCGACTTTGAAAATTTCAAAGAAGGAGATAAGCAAATTCCATACAGAATTCTCGAAACTTACAAAGGTTCTGATTTGGTGGGAATCAAATACGAACAATTATTGCCTTGGGCCTTGCCGTACGAAGATGCGGACAAAGCATTTCAAGTCATTGACGGCGATTTCGTAACCACCGAAGACGGTACCGGAATTGTTCATACCGCACCGACTTTTGGTGCTGATGACGCCAAAGTTGCCAAAGAACACGGCGTTCCGCCGATGTTGGTTTTGGATGAAAATCAAAACCCCGTTCCTCTGGTCGATTTACAAGGTAAATTTATAGAAGAATTGCCCGAAGGATTTGGTGGGAAATATGTAAAAAATGAATATTACAACGACGGAGAAGCACCTGAACGTTCGGTTGATGTGGAAATCGCCATTCAATTAAAGGAAGAAAACAAAGCTTTTAAAGTCGAGAAATACAAACATACTTATCCGCATTGCTGGCGTACCGACAAACCGATTTTGTATTATCCGCTGGACTCCTGGTTCATCAAAATCACCTCGGTTCGGGAACGAATGGCGGAATTGAATAAATCCATCAACTGGAAACCGAAATCAACCGGTGAAGGCCGTTTCGGGAATTGGTTGGAAAATGCAAACGACTGGAATTTATCGCGTTCCCGATATTGGGGAATTCCTTTGCCAATCTGGCGTACTGACCCTTCGACAAGCTCAGGGCAAGTCGAAGAAATCATCATCGGTTCGGTGGAAGAATTGATGAATGAAATCCAAAAGTCAATATCAAATGGGATAATGTCCCAAAATCCGTTTGAAGGATTTGAAATCGGAAATATGTCGGAAGGAAATTATGCAAAAGTTGATTTGCATAAAAACATCGTGGACGAAATCATTCTGGTTTCTCCGTCCGGAAAACCAATGAAACGCGAGTCCGATCTGATTGACGTTTGGTTTGATTCGGGTGCGATGCCTTATGCACAGTGGCATTACCCATTTGAAAAGCCCCACCTAACTTCCCCTAAGGGGAGGAATTCTACCCGTCCAAAATATGAAACGGCAAGAAATTCAACTTATGTTTTGTTAAAAGAATTGAAGAAAAAGCAAATCAATTCTTCAACCGAAGCTGAAAATTTTCTCTGGGAACAATTGAAAAGCAAAAAACTTGAAGGATATAAATTCAGAAGACAACATATAATTGACCAACTGATTGTAGATTTTGTTTGTTTGGACAAAATGCTGGTGGTAGAAGTAGATGGCGGATATCATAATGACCCCGAAGTAATAGAAGCAGATAAATTACGCACAGAATTACTCGAAGAATTCGGATATAAAGTTATTCGTTTTACAAATGAACAAGTGATAGGAGATACAGAAAACGTACTTCAATCAATTCTTAAAGAATTAAATAATAGACCATCCCAAAAAGTCCTCCCCTTTGGGGAGGATTTAGGTGGGGCTTTCCCCGCAGATTTCATCGCCGAAGGTGTAGATCAAACCCGCGGATGGTTTTATACTTTGCACGCCATCGGAACTTTGGTTTTTGATAGTGTAGCGTATAAAAACGTGGTTTCCAACGGATTGGTGTTGGACAAAAACGGGCAGAAAATGTCCAAACGTTTAGGCAATGCCGTGGATCCGTTTGAAACCCTGGCCGTTTACGGACCTGATGCTACGCGTTGGTATATGATTTCCAATGCGCAGCCTTGGGAAAATTTGAAATTTGACATTGCAGGCGTGGATGAGATTCGCCGTAAATTCTTCGGAACGCTTTACAATACTTATTCGTTCTTTTCGCTTTATGCCAATGTGGACGGATTTAACTATTCGGAAGCAGAAATTCCGGTGAGTGAAAGAGCGGAATTGGACCAATGGATTCTTTCGGAATTGAATACATTGATCAAAAAAGTAGATGAATTCTATGCCGATTATGAGCCGACGCGCGCGGCAAGAGCGATTCAGGAATTTGTGATCGATAATTTAAGCAATTGGCACGTACGTTTGAGCAGAAGACGTTTCTGGAAAGGCGAATATGAAAAAGATAAAATTTCGGCTTATCAAACGCTTTATACCGTTTTGGAAAATGTAGCGATTTTGATTGCTCCGATTGCACCGTTTTTTGCGGAAAGATTGTACAAGGATTTAAATGATGCAACCGGTAAAAACGAATTTGAATCGGTGCATTTGGCTTATTTTCCAAAAGTAGATGAGACCTTGATTGACAAAGAGTTGGAAATCAGAACCCAATTGGCACAACAAGCAACCACGATGATTTTATCACTCCGAAAAGGAGCAGATATCAAAGTGCGGCAACCTTTACAAAAAGTCATCATTCCGGTTTTGGACAACGCGATGAAAACCCGTTTGGAATCGGTTTCGGAATTGTTGAAACAGGAAGTCAATGTGAAAGAAATTGAACTTTTGACCAATGAAGAAGCTTCGCATTTGTTGGTTAAAAACATCAAACCGAATTTCAAAACTTTAGGACCTAAATTCGGGAAGGATATGAAAGCGATTTCTGAAGCCACTTCTCAATTGGGTAATGAAGATATTTTGAAACTGGAAAATGATGGAAAAATTTTCTTATCTTATGGGGATCAATCCTGGGAATTGGAACTAGAAGATTTTGAAATTTCGACCAAAGACATTCCGGGCTGGACGGTAGCTTCTAACAGCACCATGACCGTTGCACTGGATATGACTTTGACAGACGAATTAAAGTCTGAAGGTCTTGCAAGGGAATTGGTCAACCGAATCCAGAATTTACGCAAAGAAAAAGGATTGGAAGTAACCGATAAAATTCGCTTGGTTTTGAAAAATGATAAACAATTAGAAAACGCCGTAAATCAAAATAAAGATTATATTTGCTCCGAAACGCTAACGGCCGAACTTCGCTTAGAGGCTGAGGTAGAAAGCGGAACGGAAATAGAAATCAATGATATAAAAACTGAAATCTCAATTTCAAAAATTTAGAAAACTATGACAACAGACGAGAAAACGAGATATTCTGATGCGGAATTGGAAGAATTTCGCCAGATCATACAAGAAAAACTGCAAAAAGCGGAACGCGATTATACCTTAATTAAAGAATCTTTCATGAACGGTTTGGACAACGGAACAGATGACACATCCCCGACCTTTAAAGCTTTTGAAGAAGGTTCCGAAACCATGAGCAAAGAGCAGAACGCACAATTGGCTGCACGTCAGGAGAAGTTCATCAGGGACCTGAAAAACGCATTGATCCGAATCGAAAACAAAACCTACGGAATCTGTCGCGTAACCGGAAAACTCATCAACAAAGACCGTTTGAAACTCGTTCCCCATGCAACTTTGAGCATCGAAGCCAAAAACATGCAACGTTAAAGCACCGGTTTGAAAAAGGTAGGAATCATCGTTCTGCTGGTTTTACTGGCCGACCAAATTTTAAAATTCTATATCAAAACCAACTTTCATTACGGTGAAGCGGTAGAGGTTTTCAATTGGTTTCAACTCAAATTCGTTGAAAACCCGGGCATGGCTTATGGTGCGGAATTCGGCGGATTAACGGGTAAAATCATCTTGTCCGTGCTACGCATTTTTCTCATCACCGCCATCGGTTGGTTCATTGTCAAATCGATTCCCAAACACGATAACAATTACTTCAAAATCGGAATGGCACTCGTTTTTGCCGGTGCCATCGGCAACCTGTTCGACAGCCTTTTTTATGGGATAATTTTCGATACCGGACTGACTTGGAACGCTGAAATGCAAGGTTGGGACAGTTATTCGGGGATTTCCCAAGCGAATTTTCAAGGTTATTCCGGATTCTTACAAGGCTGCGTGGTCGATATGTTTTATTTTCCCTTGTTTGAATTTACCTGGCCCGAATGGATTCCGGGAATGGGAGGGAAGCACTTTGAATTTTTCTCCTATATATTCAATGTGGCAGATGCATCCATCACCGTGGGCGGTGCCATAATATTGTTGTTTCGCAAAAAAGTCTTTGGTTCTTAACTCCATAAGTTCACTGAAAATAAATCTTTCCCGTTTTCTGTAATTAATTAAATTTGAAAGTCTTTTTACAGAAAAACCATGTCTGCTCAAAAACTTCGTTCAGAAAAGAATTGCCTTAACTGCGGTGCAACCGTGGATGAAAGGTTTTGCCCCAAATGCGGGCAGGAAAACAAAATCAACCGCCCTTCCTTTCACCATCTTTTCACCCATTTCTTTGCCGATTTTGTCCATTATGACAGCAGTTTCTGGAAAACGCTGAAAACCTTGCTCTTTCGGCCCGGAATTCTGATTAGGGAATACCTTCAAGGCAAAAGGAAAACCTATGTGCCGCCTGTCAGGCTTTATATTTTTGTGAGTTTCATCGCATTCTTTCTGCCTTTTGTTTTACCGGATGTGAACCCCAAAGAGGCCCAAGAAGTCATTGAAACCAAAGAAGCCGAAAATGAGCAAATGGATGCCGATGAAAACGAGTTTCAATTCGGGTTCGAAGAAGATGAAGAAATAGATAAACTCTTTCAAAACGCCCAAACCCCGGCTCAATTTGACTCCATCAACAAAACTTTACCACCGGGAAAACGCCTCAGTTGGTTGGAAAGCATTCTGTATAAAAAGGACATGGAACTGAAGCATAAGAACATTGGTAACAAAGAATTTAGTGAAAGTGTGCAAGACTTTATGCTCCATAATTTCCCAAAGGTTCTTTTCTTTTACCTGCCTGTTTTTGCCTTTTTACTTTGGCTTTTCCACAGCAAGAAAAAATGGCTGTATTATGACCACGGGATTTTCACACTTTATTATTTTTCGTTTCTATTGTTGTTGGTCGCAATCAACATCCTCCTCAATTGGATCATGTTTTATCCGCTTAGAAACCATCACGATAACCCCTTACACGATATCGCAAATATAATAGGAGGCGGATTTTTCTTTGCTTCAGTCCTTTATGCGGTGTTTTACTTTTTCCGTTCCCATAGTAGGATTTATGGTGAAAAGAAATGGGTTTCACGTTTGAAAAGCATGATATTATTTATACTGAATGCTGCTGTATTTTTAATTATCTTGGCCGCCTATACCGTGTTCACTATTTACATCATTTAAATGTCACCTGAAAAATTAAAAAAATACTTCAAAATATTTTGCATTGCTGAATTCATCAGTTGTTTCCTGCTGTTTTGCATCGCTATGCCGCTCAAATACGGCTACGATAACGTTACTTTCATGTTCCCCATCGGGCTCTTTCACGGTGTAGCATTCATGGGCTATGTTGTACTGGCACTGTTGGTTCAAAAATATTACAAATGGGATTTGGAAGAATTGATTTTCATCTTGATTTTCGCCTTCATCCCTTTTATGACCTTATTGGTACACAAAAAAGTCGAAAAATTCGAAAAAGAAAATCCTGCGTGATTTGAATTGAAGGATGGTTATTGATTCATCGATACTTGTACCTTCTATATTCTGTCGTCTATTTTCTAATATCTATGCGCTAATTCCTAAATTTGCTCAAAATCTAAAAAATGCCAAGAGTACTGACCGGAGTTCAAGCCACGGGAACTCCCCATTTGGGAAACATTCTGGGAGCCATTTCGCCTGCCATTCAAATGGCAAATGCGGCCGATGATAAATCCTTTATTTTCATCGCAGACCTCCATGCTTTGACCCAAATCAAAGACCCCGAAACCCTCAAACAAAACACCTACGAAGTCGCCGCATGCTGGCTTGCGCTGGGCTTGGATACCCACAAATCCGTTTTTTATCGACAGTCAGATGTCCCGCAAGTGACTGAACTCATGTGGTATTTGCTCAACTTTTTCCCGTTCCAACGCCTGACATTGGCGCATTCATTCAAAGACAAACAAGATTATCTGTCCGATGTGAACGCCGGATTGTTTACTTACCCCATCCTCATGGCAGCCGATATTTTGCTCTATGACGCCGATGTGGTTCCCGTCGGGAAAGACCAATTGCAGCATTTGGAAATCACGCGCGATGTGGCCGAGAAATTCAACCACCAAATGGGTGAGACTTTCGTCTTGCCACAAGCCAAAATCAGTGAAGAAGTTATGCTCGTTCCGGGAACGGACGGACAGAAAATGAGTAAATCAAGAAATAATTTCCTCAATATATTCTTGCCTGAAAAGCAATTGAAAAAACAAATCATGTCTATCCAAACAGACAGCACACCTCTCGAAGACCCGAAAAATCCCGAAACCGATAATGTTTTTGCGCTCTATCGATTGGTAGCAACACCGGAGCAAACCGAAGAAATGCGCCAAAATTACCTGAATGGCGGCTACGGTTACGGCCATGCCAAAACCGCTTTGCTTGAAGTCTTACTGGAAAATTATGTCCATGCCAGAACGAAATTCAATGACTACTTGGAAAACAAAAACGAATTGGATAAATTCCTTTTCCAAGGTGCCGAAAAAGCAGAGACCGTTGCAAATGAGGTATTGAACCGTGTTCGGTCTAAATTGGGTTTGAAGTAGAGTTCAATAACTATGCACGGTCGAATAGGCTTTGTGTTTTTGCAAGATAATTTTTTATCTTTTGAAAAATGAATTTTCTTTTTGCCTTCATTCCTCCAAATGTTATAAATTATTAAAATCTAAGGTTATTCTCTTTATCTCTTGTATCTTTGCATTTAGAATTAATCTAAGTTAGAGATGATACAAGTTTCAGATACGGCAAAATCAAAAGTAATTGCATTGATGAGCGAAGAAGGAACCAATTTGGAAGAGAGCTTCGTGCGTGTAGGCGTAGAAAGCGGTGGTTGTTCCGGGCTTTCTTATAAACTCATTTTCGACAAGGAAGAAAAAGAAGGCGACAAAATTTTCGCTGACAATGGTGTTCGGATTGTAGTGGACAAAAAATCATTCCTCTACCTCGTCGGGATGACTTTGGAATATTCCGGGGGCCTCAACGGAAAAGGCTTTGTGTTCAATAACCCCAATGCGCAGCGTACCTGCGGTTGCGGTGAAAGTTTCGCGGTTTAACCCACTCAAAATTGAATTATTTAAAAATAATAGTGCTGTTTTTCTCGGTTTGTGCAGCCGCACAATCCAAAGTATTTGAACCCGATGAATTCTCGGTAAAACTAAACGAAGCCTATACGAGCAATTTCTTTTTCGGGAATTTCGGCATCAAACATCTGGTAAACGCTATTCCCATCAATTACCAATCGGTTAAAACGATGAGCGTAACGACCGCTACCGAAACGCGGAAAGCCCAAACCATTCTGACCTTTTCATTTGATGCCGACGGGAAACTTCTGCAAATGAATTTGTCTGAACTGCTGTCCGGCGAAGCGGTTAATGTAGATTACAGTTACAAAAACGGGGTGATTTCTGAAGAAATATTCACCACCGGGGAAGGGGAAAAATCCAACCGCTTTTATTATTCAGCCGGTAAAATGACGGTGGAAACCAGTAAAGGAATGTCGGATAATTATTGGTTGAAAGACAAAATCCTCTACAAAACGAGTTATTTGGACGGAAAATTGGTTTTCAAAGACCGCATAGAAGGAAAATGTCGCATCACCCAATACCGGCAAGACGACATCAATAAAATATGTTTCAGCAATTTCAATTACCAGCTCCCATTTTCCTTAGAGGAATTTACTTCGAAAGAAGATGTAAAATCCGGGAAAATCAGTCTTATCAAAGACAAAACCATTGAAGTGAAAAAACAGTCCGAAACCCTTTATTCCATTTTCAGCAATGACAAGGAAGTGTATGAATTGCATTTGGACGAGGACCATCGATTAATAGAATTTAAATTTTTAGGAAACAAATCTGAAAACGAAAAACCGCTTTCATTTCATTTTTCCTATACTTATTACAACTAAAATGAGCAATACAAAATATACCGAAGACGATCTCAGGCAGGATCTCTCCACCCGGAAAGAATATGAATTCGGGTTTACGACAGATGTGGAATATGAAGATTTTCCCATCGGCCTCAATGAAGAAATCATCCGTGAAATCTCTCACCGCAAGGACGAACCCGATTGGATGACCGATTGGCGTTTGGAGGCGTACCGGGAATGGCAAAAAATGGTTGAACCCGAATGGGCCAATATCCATTATGAGAAACCCAAATTCCAGGATATTACCTATTATGCCGCACCCAAAAAGAAACCTGAACTCGAAAGTTTGGACCAAGTCGATCCGGAGCTATTGAAGACATTCGCCAAATTGGGGATTTCCATGGACGAACAAAAACGCCTGACCGGCGTGGCAGTGGACATCGTAATGGACTCTGTTTCGGTTGCTACCACTTTCAAAGATACTTTGAACGACCTAGGCATTATTTTCTGTTCGATTTCCGAAGCAATTAAAGAACATCCCGAGTTGGTCAAAAAATACATCGGAACAGTCGTTCCGCGGACTGATAACTTTTATGCCGCACTGAATTCTGCCGTGTTTTCGGACGGTTCGTTTTGTTATATCCCCAAAGGCGTTCGTTGCCCGATGGAACTCTCCACTTATTTTCGAATCAACCAAGCGGGGACAGGGCAATTTGAACGGACTTTATTGATTGCGGACGAAGACGCTTATGTTTCTTATCTCGAAGGTTGTACCGCGCCCACGCGCGACGAAAACCAGTTGCACGCCGCAGTGGTGGAACTGATTGCCATGGATGGTGCCGAAATCAAATATTCAACCGTTCAGAATTGGTATCCGGGGGATGAAAACGGAAAAGGAGGCGTATTTAACTTCGTGACCAAAAGGGGTGTGGCGGAAAAGAACGCTAAAATTTCTTGGACACAAGTAGAAACCGGCTCTGCGATTACATGGAAATATCCGAGCTGTATCTTGAAAGGCGATAATTCGGTAGGCGAATTTTATTCGATTGCCGTCACCAATCATTTCCAACAGGCGGATACCGGAACCAAGATGATTCACCTCGGCAAGAACACCAAATCGACAATTATTTCCAAAGGGATTTCTGCCGGTAAATCGCAGAACAGCTACCGGGGATTGGTGAAAATCAATGCAGGTGCCGACGGAGCCAGGAATTTTTCACAATGTGATTCGCTCCTGATGGGCAATGAATGCGGTGCGCACACTTTCCCTTATATCGAAATCAAAAACAAAACCGCTCAGTTGGAACATGAAGCCACGACTTCCAAAATCGGTGAAGATCAATTGTTTTACTGTAACCAACGCGGAATCAATACCGAAAAAGCAATTGCTTTGATCGTAAACGGGTTCAGCCGGGAAGTTTTGGATAAACTACCGATGGAATTTGCGGTGGAAGCCAAAAAATTATTGGAAATTTCATTGGAAGGCTCGGTTGGATAAGAAGTAAATAGAATTATAAAACAATAGAATGCGCGGTGCGCAAAAACTCAAAATGTATCATTAAAATGTTAAAAATAAATAATATACACGCTCAAATCGAAGAAGGAGCAGAGATTTTAAAAGGAATCAATCTGGAAATCAAACCGGGAGAAATTCATGCCATCATGGGCCCGAACGGTTCCGGGAAATCTACCTTGTCATCGGTGATTGCCGGAAAAGAAGATTATGAGGTAACCCAAGGCGAAATCAGTTTCGAAAATGAAGATTTGCTGGAAATGGGGCCGGATGAACGTGCCCACAAAGGCATTTTTCTTTCGTTCCAATACCCGGTGGAAATCCCCGGCGTGACCGTAACGAATTTCATCAAGACTTCCATTAATGAAACCCGTAAAGCACAAGGTTTGGAGGAAATGGGTGCTTCGGAAATGTTGAAACTCATCCGTGCCAATGCCGAAAAGCTGGGCATCCGCAAAGATTTTCTTTCTCGTTCTTTGAATGAAGGGTTTTCGGGAGGAGAGAAAAAAAGGAATGAAATTTTCCAGATGATGATGCTCAATCCGAAATTGGCGATTCTGGACGAAACCGATTCCGGGCTCGACATAGACGCACTCAGAATCGTTGCCGATGGCGTGAACGCATTCCGAAATGAAAACAATGCAGTCCTAGTCATTACCCATTACCAAAGGCTTTTGGATTATATCGTTCCCGATTTCGTCCATGTTTTGAACGATGGGAAAATCATCAAAACAGGCGGTAAAGAATTGGCGCATGAACTGGAAGCCCGTGGGTATGATTGGGTAATTGAAGAAGCAGCTGTTTAATTTTTTGTAAAACGTAAAATGTATAATGGGAATCGCATCACATTATACAGCATCCAGTTTACAACAATACATCAAGAAAATGATAGATTTAAAAGAAAATTTGGTTTCAAGGCATTTGGTTTTCAATGAAAAGAGTTCCAAAAATAAATGGATAGACGATCTTCGTCACGAAGCCATCGAATTGTTTGATCAAAAAGGTTTTCCACGTAAAAAAGACGAAGAATGGAAATATACCAATCTGGCACCCTTGCTCAAAACCGACTATAAATTATTTCCCGAATCCGAAGAAATTTCGGTGGGATACCAAGATGTGAAACAATATTTTATCCACGATATTGATTCCTATAATATTGTTTTTGTCAATGGGATTTACAGCAGTTATTTGTCCAATACGACCCATGAGGAGGCGGATATTTGTGTGCTTTCCAGTGCGATGAACCGGATGATGTACCAAGCGGTAATCGAAAATTATTACGGAAAAATTGCGGACAAAAATGAAAGCATGGTTTCGCTCAATACCGCTTTCTTCAAAGATGGGGCCTATATTTATATCCCGGACAATGTGATTCTTTCGAAACCTGTCCAGCTGATGTTTTTTTCAACTGCCCACGAAAGCGAGGTGCTGTACCATCCGCGCAATTTGATTGTGCTGGGCAACAATGCCCAAGCGCACATCATCGAGCGACACCAGACATTGAATGCCAAATCGAATTTGACGAATTCCGTTACCGAAATCCATGTCGGAAAAAACACCGAACTCGATTATTATAAAATTCAGAACGACGCGTTAGAAGCTTCTTTGATTGACAACACCTTTATAGAACAAGAACGGGACAGCCGTGTAGCCGTCCAGACTTTTTCATTTGGCGGGAAACTGACGCGTAATAACCTGAACTTTAAACAAAAAGATGAGAATTGTAATTCCATTTTAAATGGCGTAACCGTGATTGCCGGGAAGCAGCACGTTGACCACCATACTTTGGTCGAACATACTGCACCGCATTGCGAAAGCCATGAATTGTACAAAGGAATCTATGACGAACAAGCCCACGGTGTGTTCAACGGAAAAGTGTATGTTCATTCGGAGGCGCAGAAGTTGAACGCTTTCCAACAGAATAACAATGTTTTGTTGACCAATCAAGCTGTCATTGACACCAAACCCCAATTGGAGATTTTCGCGGACGATGTGAAATGTTCTCATGGTTGTACGGTGGGGCAATTAGACGATAGTGCTTTGTTTTACATGCAGCAGCGCGGAATCCCCAAGAAAGAAGCCGAGGCGCTTTTGCTCTATGCTTTTGCAGCCGAAGTTTTGGAACACGTTCAAATTCCACAAATCAAACAGCGGATTACCAAACTCATCGCCCTAAAATTGGGTGTGAATATTGATTTTGATTTGTAAAAATCCAATAAAATAAAAAAGCCTGAAAAACGAATGGATTTCAGGCTTATTCAAAATGGTACAAATTAGGTGTTTGCGTTATAAATCATTGCAATTCACATTGTTATACGCCCCGATGGCATCTTCCCAATAAGTTTCATCTTCAAAATAATCACAATTATGAATCGCATTTAACAAGGCAATTCCTTTGTTTTTTAAATTGACACAATTGGAAGAAGTAGGGTTCGCGTTAAATGTGTTCACAGCCGTGAGGTAAGCGTCGACGTAACTATCCACATTGCAATAGGCTTGATCGGTTCCGTCATCATCCGATCCGAAACAGGAAAAAGTAAATACAGATAGGCTGACAAGTAAAAGTGATTTGTAAAAAATGTTTTTCATGATTAAATTTTAAAGCAAAAATATCCCTTGCGTTTTTTATGTGAAATACCTATAGGTAGCTATTTTTAAGGTGATAAATCATCTTCGCGCTTAGGGTTTAAACTTTGGGATTAACTATATTTGTAAATATGTTGAATATTACTGAAATCCGCTCTCAATTCCCGATTCTTAACCGTCAAGTCAATGGGAACCCTTTGATTTACATGGACAACGCCGCTACTTCCCAAAAACCAAAAATGGTTTTGGATGCAATCGATAATTATTATTCAAATTTCAATGCCAATGTCCACCGGGGAATCCACACCATCAGCCAGGAAGCTACGGTAATGATGGAAGATTCGCGGGAAAAAGTCCGCAATTTCATCAACGCAAAACACGCCCATGAAGTGATTTTCACCAAAGGGACGACCGAAGGGATTAATTTGGTGGCGAACGCGTTTCAGCATTTGGTTTCAGCTCAAGACGAAATTTTAATTACCGAAATTGAACACCATTCCAACATTGTTCCCTGGCAAATGCTTTGCGAAAAGACCGGAGCCAAACTGAAATACATTCCGCTGAGTGAAAACGGGACTTTGGAAATTGAAAAACTGGATGAACTCCTGACCGAAAGAACCAAACTCGTTGCCGTAAATCAGGTTTCAAATGCATTGGGAATCATCAACCCGGTTGAAAAAATTATTGAAAAGGCGCATGAAATGGGAGCTTGGGTTTTGGTAGATGCTGCCCAATCTGTTCCGCACGCCCAAACCGATGTCCAAAAATTGGATTGCGATTTTTTGGTTTTTTCAGGCCATAAAATGTATGCGCCCACCGGAACCGGAATCCTCTACGGCAAAGAAGCAATCCTGAATGAACTTCCGCCTTACCACGGTGGTGGGGAAATGATTAAAGAGGTTTGGATGGAACGTTCCACTTATGCCGGATTGCCTTTTAAATTTGAAGCCGGAACACCTAATATCGCCGGAAATATTGTTTTGGGAACCTCGATTGATTTCATCCATTCCATTGGGATAGAGAAAATTCATCGGCATGAAGATGAATTGCTCTCTTATGCCACCGACAAACTTTCGGAGTTGGAAGAAGTGGTGATTTATGGAAAGAATGCACCAAGGTCAGGTGCGGTTTCTTTCAATTTAAATTTACCGGGCGTTCATCCGTCCGATGTGGGGATGATTTTGGATAAAAAAGGAATCGCAGTGCGGACCGGCCACCATTGTACCCAACCGATTATGCGGCATTTCGGAATCAAAGGAACCGTTCGGGCTTCCTTTGCGGTTTTCAATACCAAAGAGGAAATCGATCAATTGATTGAAGGCGTGAAACTTTCGATTAAAATGCTGGGTTAATTTTTTGAAGTGATTCAGAAAAAACCTTGTCAAGGTTATTTTCATTGTGAAGATTAACCTTGACAAGGTTCAACCAAATCAATCCATCTTTAATAAATATCCCAAAAATCCGCCGGTAATTATGGTGGGAATACAACCGAAGAGAATAATCCAATACATCGGTTTAACATAATAATCAAACAAGCTATTCTTTAATTCAGTCCAATTTTCGGCATCGTGTATTCCTTCCTCAAAAAACCCAACCGAAGAACCTGTAATTATTCCCAAAATCAGAATACAGAATAATCCCAGAATTCCTACAGGAATTGAAAAAAATGATTTTTTACTTGGATATTCTTCCATTTTAATACCTATGAAATAGCCAAATCCATATAATCCGAAAAGGGCTACTGAAAAGTTGACCCAAAACTCACCTATGAATTTTAGGGTTTCCGTAAAACTTTGAGAAATAAATCCAAACATAAAAATAGCAATAATCAGATCAATTGTGATAATTCCATATGTAAGAAAAACAGACCGTTTTATAATTTAATCTCTGTAAATTTTTAAGATTTATCGGCCGGACTGGCACAAAACTTGTCAAATAGCTAGCGCAAAAAGTCTTAAATTTATATCCCTAAAATTCAGTCATAATGAAATCAACTTGTTTTTTTACCGTCGTCCTTCTGTTCAGTTTTTTCTTTGCAAACGCTCAGTCTTCAGGAAACAACCGGGTGAGCCCGATGGATTCCATCGAAACCAATCTGGACGACCTGAGCGTGGAAATCGTTTACAGCCGCCCGTTTTTAAAAGGAAGGGAATTCGGGAAAGACATTGTGCCTTTCGGAAAAGTTTGGCGAACCGGTGCCAATGAAGCCACTGTTTTTGAAATCAACAAAGATGTGTTGATTGAGGGAAAGCATTTACCTGCCGGGAAATATAGTTTGTACACCATTCCGGGTGAAAAGGAAACCGTAATCATCTTCAACAAAGATTGGAACCAGTGGGGAACAAAGTATGATGCTTCCAGAGACGCTTTGCGCGTGACGGTGCCCACTTTTAAATCGCCTGAAATCATCGAACAATTTACCATTGACCTTGACGCTGCCGGTGCTACCTGTTTGGTCTGGGGTGATACGCTCTTCACATTTCATTTGGAACAGGTTTAGCAGTCTTATTAATTTTAGATAAATTAGCTTGATGAAAAACATTTACCTTTTTATTCTGATTCTTATTTCAAGCGTTTTATCAGCACAAAAAACCAGCTATTTTGACAATGTTTTCAGAACGGAATATAGTACTCAAACTCCTTATAAAAGAGAGTACCAACGGATAAAAGACACGCTTTATTTTCAAGATTTTTACAAGGATTCCCTTCAGTTGAAAAAAGGAAAAGTATGGGGGTTAACCAATAAAATCGCAATGGATGAGTATATTTTTTACATCAGCCACAGAGCTTTGGACATATATTACAAGCCCTATTTTGAATCAGCTAAATTGCATTATACAAGCTTCAAATTATTGAATAAAGACAGTATATATAAAGGTTCCAGAGTTTTGGCCGAAATATCCGCTGAAAAAAATAATATAAAATATTCCCAAGTTTATGATGAGGCTGAAAAACCCCAATTGAGTAATGGAAGCGGTTTTGTCAGTGAACTGAATGAAGCCAAAAATTCAATTTACTATTCAAAATACCAAGATTCTATTTTGATTGAAAGTTACACAGTTCGTATAACTCATAATGACACCATCTACAATTTGTTTGATAAAATGGCTGAGCCAAAAAAAGGATTGGCTCATTTTTATAAAGAACTCATTTCAAAAGTTAAGCTTCCCAAAAATATTAAACCCATGGAATACTTAACGCATATCGAATTCATAGTGAATCAAAACGGAATGTTAACTGAATTCCAATCATTGAAAAAACAACCGAATCAATTGGACGCTAATGTCATTAAATATTTAAAGTCCGTTGATCGATGGAAACCTGCAACTTTTAATGGGAAAAATGTTTCCACTCATTTCCACTTGCCCGTCAGGTTCATCATTCAATAACTTTAACCTCTCAGAATTCCTTTAATCTTTTGTATCTTTGCGTTTCTCAAAAACGAAGCAAATAAAATGATACAAAACGAACTCAAAAAATTAGGTTTAAACGAAATAAACGATGGTACCTCAACCGGATCGAATTGGTTTTCAAATGGAGAAATCCTTGAATCCTATTCGCCGGTGGACGGAAAATTAATCGGAAAAGTAAAGACGACTACGCAGGAAGATTACGAAAAAGCAATCGCTTCGGCTCAGGAGGCTTTCAAAGTCTGGAGAACAACTCCGGCACCGAAAAGAGGTGAAATCGTGCGTCAGTTCGGAGATAAATTAAGACATTACAAAGCTGATTTAGGGAAATTGGTTTCCTACGAAATGGGAAAATCCTATCAGGAAGGTTTGGGTGAAGTTCAGGAAATGATCGACATCTGCGATTTTGCAACCGGACAAGCCAAAATGCTTTACGGACACACCATGCATTCCGAGCGCCCGGGACACAGAATGTATGAGCAATATCATCCGTTGGGAATCGTGGGTGTGATTTCCGCGTTCAATTTCCCGGTAGCAGTTTGGTCTTGGAATGCAGCGCTGGCTTGGATTTGTGGTGATGTGGTCATTTGGAAACCAAGTGAAAAAACACCTTTATGCGGGGTTGCTTGTCAGAAAATCATTCAGGAAGTTTTAAAAGAAAACGATTTACCGGAAGGAATTTCTTGTTTGATCAATGGGGATTATAAAGTCGGAGAATTTATGTCAAAAGACAAAAGAGTTCCATTGCTTTCGGCAACAGGTTCCACTCGAATGGGGAAAATTGTTGCGCAGGAAGTTGCAGCAAGATTGGGTAGATCATTGTTGGAATTGGGTGGAAACAATGCCATCATTGTTACCCCGGATGCCGATGTGAAAATGACCGTAATTGGTGCTGTTTTTGGTGCGGTTGGAACAGCCGGACAAAGATGTACTTCTACTCGCCGATTGATTATCCACGAATCGATTTACGACAAAGTAAAAGATGCCGTTGTTGCAGCTTACGGACAGTTGAAAATCGGGAATCCATTGGATCAAAACAACCACGTAGGGCCATTGATCGATACCGATGCGGTTAAAAATTATAATTCGGCTTTGGAACAAGTCAAAGCACAAGGGGGAACCATTTTGGTAGAAGGAGGCGTTTTGGAAGGTTCAGGTTATGAAAGCGGATGTTATGTAAAACCTGCGATTGCGGAAGTAACAAACGATTTGGAAATCGTTCAGCATGAAACCTTTGCACCGGTTTTGTATTTGATTAAATATTCGGGAGAAGTAGAAAATGCCATCGAACTACAAAACGGTGTGGTTCAGGGACTTTCATCTGCAATTATGACCAATAATTTGCGTGAGGCCGAAAAATTCCTGAGCGCTGCAGGTTCAGATTGTGGAATCGCCAACGTAAACATCGGAACTTCTGGAGCGGAAATCGGAGGTGCTTTTGGTGGTGAAAAAGAAACCGGAGGCGGACGTGAATCGGGTTCTGATGCCTGGAAAGTTTATATGAGAAGACAAACCAATACAACCAATTACACAACGAATTTACCTTTGGCACAAGGAATTAAGTTTGATCTTTAAGCCTCTCCC